>Ga0268276_1000383_pt1 | contig 52770 bp, 46 predicted proteins | sample saktaG_4_FD_190145 | JGI IMG/M metagenome (GOLD analysis project Ga0268276, IMG submission 190145) | Saline water microbial communities from Sakinaw Lake, British Columbia, Canada - sak_2010_1_5_45m | ecosystem: Environmental > Aquatic > Non-marine Saline and Alkaline > Saline ...
ACAGTTCGGTCCCTATCCGTCGTGGGCGTAGGATACTTGAAGAGGGTCTGCCTCTAGTACGAGAGGACCGAGGTGGACGAACCTCTGGTGTACCAGTTGTCCTGCTCAGGGCATTGCTGGGTAGCTAGGTTCGGTCGGGATAAACGCTGAAAGCATCTAAGTGTGAAACCCACCTCAAGATGAGGTATCCCATCTGGATTTATCCAGAGAGAGACCCCGGGTAGACTACCCGGTTGATAGGTCAGAAGTGTAAGGACAGTAATGTCTTTAGCTAACTGATACTAATAGGTCGAGGACTTGACCGTTACCTACCTTATAGCACTCTTTAATTTTCCCGGTGGTAATGGCGGAGGGGTCACACCTGTTCCCATCCCGAACACAGTAGTTAAGCCCTCCAGCGCCGATGGTACTGCAGTTTTTCTGTGGGAGAGTAGGACGCTGCCGGGATTTTTTATTTTTCGGATTTTATTGTATAATCTGGTTAGTAGTGTATAGCGTTTAGCATAGAGCGTAAGAATAGTTAGCCGGTTTAGCGGTTAGGGATTATTAGTTAACCGGTCATTAGTAAAACAGGCGTATAGCAATACGCCCCTACTTACTGAAAACCGAGAACAGAAAGCTGCCAACTAAAACTTGTTTTAACACTAACGACTATTCACTAACGACTAAATAATTGGGGAATTGATTTATTGGAAAAATTAGTACAAAAATTATGTGTTTGGATGGAAGATAAAGTAATTAAAGCAAAAGCCAAAGGAGTAGTATTTGGATTAAGCGGAGGTATAGATTCTGCTGTAACAGCAGCCTTAAGCATAAGAATATTCCCTCAAAACGCCTTAGCCATAATTATACCTTGCCATAGCCTTGAAGCCGATACTAATGATGCCTTAGATCTTATCAATAAATTTAATATTTCTTATAAAATAATTGATTTATCAAAAGTTTATGATTCGTTCATTTATTTGTTAAATGATAAAGAAAAAGAAAAAGAGGGAAGTTTTAAATTAGCAGAGGCAAATGTAAAACCACGATTAAGAATGATAACTTTATACTATTTTGCCAATAAATTAAATTATTTGGTTGTGGGAACCGGGAATAAAAGTGAGTTAAGGATAGGATATTATACTAAATATGGTGATGGAGGAGCAGATATTTTACCTTTAGGTAATTTATTAAAGAGTCAGGTTAAAGAATTAGCAGAATATCTAGGTATTCCCAAAAAAATCATAAATAAACCTCCTTCCGCAGGTCTCTGGGAAGGTCAAACTGATGAAGAAGAAATTGGCATAAGTTATGATCAGTTAGATAAGTACTTAAAGACAAGAAAAATAGACAATAAAATAATAGAAAAAAAAATTCAAGACAAAATAACTCAAAGTGCGCATAAACGAACTACCCCTGCAAAACCCCCTTTTTAAATATGTATATATCATATTTTTTATATCTTATAATTGCAATATTTCTTCCTACGTTTTCACTACTTAATACTAACCATCAAAAACCAACGATGAATTGAAATCCGAAATAGACAGGTGAGACGCCTGCTCTATAGGATGGATGGTTTTACGTTTTTTATCTCTCGCATTTTGGAATTTTGTATTTTCTTACCTAAATAGTAACGACCGACGACTAACGATTAATTTATTGAAACTACCCTTTTAATATGTTAAAATTAGTAAAAATTAATCACAGTTAAAGTTAAAATAATTTTATATTTAAGGAGAAATAAATTATGTCTGGACATTCAAAGTGGAGTACTATTAAAAGAAAAAAAGGTAAAGCGGATGCACAGAGAGGAAAAATATTTACCAAAATAATTCGAGTGATAACTGTTGCTGCTCGTTCAGGAGGAGGAGATCCTGAGACTAATGTAAAATTAAAAGTTGCAATTCAATTGGCAAAAGAGAACAATATGCCTAACGAAAATATTGAAAAAGCTATTAAACGAGGAACCGGTGAAGCCGATGGAGTTTCTTATGAAGAAATAATTTATGAAGGTTATGGACCGGGAGGGGTTGCAGTTTTAATAGAAGCTTTAACTGACAATAAGAATAGAACAACTCCGGAGGTTAGAAAGATTTTTTCCAAAAATGCAGGCAACTTAGGTGAAAATGGTTGTGTTGCCTGGATGTTTGACAAAAGAGGATATTTTATCTTCGAGATTGCTAAAGTTAATGAAGATACTATTGTAGATTTAGCACTTGAAGCAGAAGCCGAAGACGTAAAAAGTGATAGTGAAAATATTGAAGTTATGACTCCACCTGAAAATTATAAGAAATTTAGCAATTTAATAAAGGAACAAAATATTGATTGTTTACTTAGTGAAGTTACCTTAATTCCAAAAACTACTGTAGATTTAGAAGGTAAAAAAGCAATGCAAATGCTAAATTTAATGGAACAGTTGGAAGACCAGGATGATGTACAGAAAGTTTATGCTAATTTTAATATTGCTGATGAAATTATGGAAGAGATATCAGCCAGTAAGGATAAATCGTGATTATTTTAGGTATCGACCCTGGACTTAATAATACCGGTTATGGTTTAATCAAGTATGAGAAAAAGAAAATTGAATTAATTGATTACGGATGTGTATTAACTTACAAGCAAGATACTTTTAGTCTTAAAATAAAAAAAATATATTATAAAATAAAAGAACTTATAGAAAAATATAATCCTCATGAAGTTGTTATTGAGGAAATATTTTTTAATAAGAATGTTCGAAGTGCACTTACAGTCAGTAAGGTTCATGGCATGGTAGCTATAACTGTTGCTTTAATGGGGCTGGAACTTTATGAATACACCCCATTACAGATTAAACAAGCTACTGTGGGAAATGGAAGAGCGGAAAAACATCAAGTTCAATCTATGGTTAAAATCCTGCTCAATTTATCTGAAATTCCTCAGCCAGACCATGCTGCAGATGCTTTAGCAGTGGCAATTTGCCATATACATACTAAGTATTAAATAGCGTATATCGTATATCGTATATCGTATATAGTGAAGAGAATAGAATCTAGTAGTCAGTAGCAAGAAGAAAACAGTATAATGTATATCGTATTCTAATGTATAACATTCTGACTCCTAACTCCTGAATTCTGGATACAAGAATGGTTTTAAAAGTTTTGAATTGTAGTTTTTTATTATTAGTTATTAGTTTAAAATTACTCCATTGGGAGGTTTGGATTTGATATCTTTTTTAGAAGGAAGAGTTGATACAGTTGGCGTAAATTATCTTGTATTAAATACAAACGGTATAGGGTATCAAATTAATATTCCTGCTTATAATAATCTTTCCTTGAAAGCCGGTGATAAAACTAAAATTTATACTTATTTATATTTAAGAGAAGACAGAATAATGTTTTATGGGTTTTTAACTAAAGAAGAAGAAAATTTCTTTGAATTGCTGATTAATACACCGGGAGTTGGTCCAAAAGTAGGCTTAAATATCTTATCTAAGATGACTCCTGATGATTTTAGCAAAGCAATTCTCCAAGAAGATTTAGATTCAATTACGGCGATATCAGGTATCGGGAATAAGTTAGCTAAAAAAATTGTATTGGAATTAAAAGAAAAAATAAGCAAAATCACTTTCCTGGAAGCAGGCGTGGGAAGAACTTTTAAATCTGAGAATATCAGCGATGCCGTAGATGCTCTTAAAGTGTTAGGGTATACTTACAAAAAAGCAAAGTCTGCAGTGGAAAAAACCCAAGAAAAATTTAAAGGGGAATTAACAGTGGAAGAGTTAGTTCGAGAATCTCTGAAGATTATACGATAATTATTAATTTTAACTTACTAACATTTTTTTAATAACTGTAGTTGCTGATTTTAAAAATGTTTTGTTTTAATATGTAATGGAGTAATAGATGGAATTTAAAGAAAAAGCTATTGATTTAGGATTAAGGAAAGAAGAACCGGATTTAGATATAAACTTAAGGCCTAAATTTTTTAATGAATTTATTGGGCAAGAAAATATCAGAAAAAATTTTAATATATATATAAGTGCTGCCCGAAAAAGGGGAGAAGCCATTGATCACATTCTTTTATATGGTCCGCCCGGTTTAGGCAAAACTACCTTAGCTTATATAATATCTAATGAGATGGGAGTCAATATTAAGATGACTTCCGGCCCAGTTATTGAAAGAGCAGGAGACTTAGCAGCTATAATTACTAATTTGCAGGAAAATGATGTTTTATTTATTGATGAAATTCATCGACTAAATCGAGCAGTAGAAGAAATACTATATCCAGCTATGGAAGATTATGAATTGGATATTCTAATCGGTAAAGGTCCAAGTGCTCGTTCTATACGTATAAGTTTGCCAAAATTTACTCTTATTGGGGCCACAACTCGTACAGGGCTAATTACTTCGCCTCTAAGAAGCCGCTTCGGAGTTATAACTCGAGTTGGTTATTATCAGGAAAATGAGCTTGAACAGATAGTAATAAGATCTTCTAAAATATTAAAAGTTAAAATAACCGAAGAAGCAGCAAAAAAGATTTCTCTAAGGTCAAGAGGCACCCCTCGTATTGCCAATAGACTTTTAAGAAGACTTCGTGATTATGCTCAAATAAAAGGTGAAGGAGTTATTAACGAAGAAATCGCTGATTATGGTTTAGAAATGATGGAGATTGATGATTTTGGTTTGTGCGGCATAGATAAAAAATTATTACTTACTATAGTAGAAAAATTTTCTGGCGGTCCAGTGGGTTTGCAAACATTAGCCGCCTCCATCAGCGAAGATACGGACACTATTTGTGACTTTTATGAACCGTATCTTTTGCAAAAAGGTTTTCTTCATCGAACTCCCAAGGGAAGAGTAGCAACAGATTTAACTTATAAATATTTTGGCAAAAAAAAGGATGTTCAGGGTAAATTGTTATAGAAAAAATTAGCGTATAGCGTTTAGCGAATAGAGGTAAGAAATAAGAACGGAGAACTAAAAAGAGGAGATAGGTTCATTGATAAAGATAAATATAGAAAAAGTTAATAAATATTTTTTATTTTTGGGAATATGTATTTTTTCACTGCTTATATTTAATAATATTGTCTTAGCAGCAGAAAAACAGCCAATACTTCGAGTGGGTATATTCTTAGATCAAACTGAGACCAGTATAAGTGGAGATGGCACTTTTAAGATTTACAATTTAAAATCAAATGTTCTTATAAGTGAAGAACGCAATAGGGTAGTTAAATTATTACCGCGTGACAAAGGAATAGAGATTTTAGAAAAAGGCGTTTTTTCTGGTCCCATAGAAATAATTCCGGTGGGAAACACTAAAATTATAGTTATGTTTAATGGACAAAAATATCGCTATCGAGGGAACATAGAGGTAGCTATTGATAAAGAACATAAAAAATTGAATGTCATCAATATCATCGATATTGAGGAATATCTTTATGGGGTTTTAAAGAATGAAATTTCCCCTGGCTGGCCGTCAGGAGCTTTAAAAGCTCAAGCAGTTGCAGCAAGAACTTTCGCTATCTTTAATATAAATAAACATATTGATCAAGGCTATAATCTATGTGCCACTACCCATTGTCAAGCTTACGGAGGAGTGAACCACGAAGATCCTTTAACTAATAAAGCTGTTGACGAAACTCGAGGGGTGATTATGGTCTATAAAGGCAAACCTATCGACGCAGTTTATCATTCTGATAGTGGAGGATATACTGAGGATAGTGAGAATGTTTGGGGGAGTTTTTTGCCCTATTTAAGAAGTGTAAAATCAAAATTTGAAGAAAAAGTTTCTCCGCCGCATCACATCTGGTCTTATTCCATAAGCGAAAAGGATTTAACAGAAAAACTACAAAAACAAGGTCATAAAATAAATTCAATTGTTTCTATTGAATCAGTTAAAAAAAGTGAAACCGGTAGGGCAAGCGAGTTAGTTTTTACTGCTGACAATAATAAAGTTATTAATATGAAAACTAATGATTTTAGAAGCTTAATAGGGGTAGATTTAATCAGGAGTACATTTTTTAATATCGAAGCAATCGGGAAAGAATCGAATATTACGGAAGATACAGAAGGTAAAAAGGAAATCGAGGACAAAGAAGAGCAAAAAGAGTCAATAAAGGAAATTTTAGAACAAAAGAAAGATTGGACCATTAAGGAATTGCTCGAATTAATGAAGAAAAATAAAGAAGAAAGGGAAGAGGAAAAAGAAGAGAAAGTGCTTAAAGCAGAAATTGTGAAATCAGACACTCCTTTAACCTTTATATTTTCTGGTTCAGGAAATGGGCATGGGGTTGGAATGTCCCAATGGGGTGCATACGGTATGACACTTCAAGGATCCAGATATCAAGACATTCTAAAATATTATTATCAGGGAATAGATATTATAAAAAAATATTAAAAATAAACAGATGAGTGGAAAATGGAATTAGAAGAATTTGATTATTATCTTCCTTCGGGCTTTATTGCCCAAAAGCCGATTAAGCCAAGAGATCGTAGCCGTTTGATGGTTCTGAGTCGGTCCAGGGATGAAATTCAACACAAAATTTTTAAAGACATTAAAGATTATCTTAAAAAAGGTGACCTTTTAGTTTTAAATAATACTAAGGTTTTACCAGCAAGGCTATATGGTTTTAAAGAAAAAACCAAAGGAAAAGTAGAAATCTTACTTCTTGAATCTAAAAAGGATAGATATTGGGAAGTATTAGTAAGGCCAGGAAAGATTGTTCATACGGATACTAAAATAATTTTTGGACCCGAATTAGAGGGGATAGTAGAAGGTAAAAACGAAGAAAAGGGTAGTTATTTTATACAATTTAATTTTAAGGGCAATTTTAAAGAAATATTAAATAAAATAGGACAAATGCCTACTCCTCCTTACATTAAAGAGGAATTAAAGACAGGAAACGACTATCAAACAGTTTATGCTGCTCAAGATGGCTCAATTGCGGCTCCTACTGCCGGGCTTCATTTTACCAAATCTTTATTAGAGGAGCTTACCCACAAAGGAATCGAAATAGTTTATTTAACTTTACACGTGGGTCGAGGAACTTTTGAACCTATAAGAACTTCAAAAGTAGAAGAACATAAAATGGATTCAGAGTTTTATTCTATTTCTTCTGACGTTGCCCAAAAAATAGATCAAGCTCGGAGTGAAAAAAGGCGGATTATTTCGGTAGGAACTACCACAACTCGCACCCTGGAATCTGCTTTTGATTTTAATCAAGGTAGAATTGTAAGTGGCAGCGATTGGAGTGATATATTTATCTATCCCGGGTATAAATTCAAGGTAGTAGATGTGTTAATTACTAATTTTCATCTCCCCCAATCGACCCCTTTAATGCTTGTTGCAGCTTTTGCTGGAAAGAATTTTCTTCTTAAGGCCTATCAAGAAGCAATAAGAGAAAGGTATAGATTTTACAGTTTTGGAGACGCGATGATTATTATTTAGTATATAGTATGTAGTATTTAGTATATAGTAAAGAGGAGAAAAGATAGGAAAATAGTATAATTTGCGTAGAGTGTATAGGGAATACAGTAACAGATGTCTATCAAATTTGAAATTCTAAAAGAATCTAAAAAAACTAAAGCAAGACTGGGAAAGTTATATACTTGCCATGGAATAATTGATACCCCGGTATTTATGCCAGTGGGCACTCAGGCTACAGTAAAAGCAATGACCCCTCGAGAATTAGATGATTTGGGTATCCAAATTATTTTAAGCAATTCTTATCACTTATATTTAAGACCTGGGTATAATTTAGTTGCTCAATTTGGCGGTTTGCATAAATTTATGGGTTGGAAAGGGGCTATATTAACCGATAGTGGAGGTTTCCAGATTTTCAGTTTAGGAAAACTAAATAAAATAAGTGATGAAGGAGTATTTTTCAATTCTCACATTGACGGATCTAAGCATTTTATAAATCCCGAAAAAGCGATGGAGGTCCAAATGGCTTTAGGTTCCGATATTGCTATGGCTTTTGACGAATGTGCTCCTTATCCTTCTGGCAAATATCAGGTAGAAATTGCTGCTCAAAGAACTATCCAATGGGCCAAGAGATGCAAAGAAGCACACCATAGTTCCAGCCAAAGTTTATTTGGAATTGTTCAGGGAGGTGCTTTTAAAGACCTAAGAATTGAAAATGCTAACAAGTTAGTAGAATTAGATTTTCCTGGATATGCAATAGGGGGATTAAGTGTAGGTGAACCAAAGTCGTTAATGTATGAAATTTTAGATTGTACAGTTCCTTGTTTGCCAAACAATAAACCGCGATATTTAATGGGAGTGGGAGCACCTCAGAGCATATTAGAAGGAATCATAAGAGGGGTTGATATGTTCGATTGTGTTCTGCCTACCAGAAACGCCAGAAATGGTTCGTTACTTACTTTATCTGGTAATCTGTCTATAACAAACGCTGAATATAAAGATGACTTTACACCCTTAGATAATAAATGCCAGTGTTATACTTGCCAGAATTTTACCAGAGCCTATCTACGTCATTTATATATGTCCAATGAAATACTCGCTTCAATTTTAGGGACTATCCACAATCTTTATTTTATGTCTTCTTTAATGAAAAATATAAGGTTGGCGTTATTGGAAGATAGATTATTAGAATATATGGAAGAATTTCTTTCCAAATTTCTGAATTAAATACTTAACGAAAGAAATCAAAAGCAAGTATCCAAAATTCAGAAGATACAAAAAATAATTTGCTAAATAAAATAAAATTATGTATAATTTAGAAGATATTTTTTAAAATTAAAAAGAAAGGCGTGATTATAAAAATGCAAGCTCTTCAACAATTTTTACCTTTGATCATTATATTTGGTATATTTTATTTTATCCTTATTCGTCCTCAACAACAAAAACAAAAAAAACATAAATTAATGCTGGATAGTATGCAAAAGGGGGACAAAGTGATTACCATTGGGGGTATATATGCTATAATCAGAGATATCAAAGGCGAAACTTTAACCTTAGAGGTTGCCAAAGATGTAGTTATAAATACTACGCGCAATGCTATCGGGGTAAAAAGGGAAAAATAAAAAAGCGATTTAAAAAAGGGAAAAAAATATATAAAGACAAATACAACCCCAATAATAGTAGAGGCAGGTATTCATTTTATTATACCTGCCTTTATATTTTGGTATATTTATTGCTTTTGTTTCCCTGTCTTGTTTTTTCTATAGTTTTTTTCTTAACGCGATACTCGATGCGCAATACGCGATACGAATATTAAGTATTCTCGTTGACAAAGAAAATACTATAATATTATAATGATGAAGTTAAAGAATTTTATAGTAATATATAATAAAAAAGATAAAAGGTAAGAAAAATTAGAAAGAGAGGATTTTTATATGAATTGGACTAAAACCTTAAGGGTAACCAGCGTCTTAGTAGTAATTTTTATTGCAGTTTTTTTATCATTTCCTCTAAACGAGAAGATAAATTTAGGTCTGGATTTACAAGGAGGTTCTCACGTTATCTTGGAGTGTGTTGATACTCCTAATGCACTAGTGGACAATGATGCGGTGAACAGAGTATTAGAAATAATAAGAAACCGCATTGACCAATTAGGGGTTTCAGAACCGGTAATTCAGAGACAAGGCGCAACTCGAATCTTAGTTCAGTTACCTGGTGTAGCAGATCCGGAAGCAGCCGTAGATTTAATTGGTAAAACTGCTCTCCTGGAATTTAAAAATGAGAAAGGAGAAACCCAGCTAACCGGAGCCCATTTAATAAATGCTAAATCATCCTTTGACCAATTTAGTCGATCTGTTGTTTCAATTGAATTTGATAAAATTGGCGCTAAAGAATTTGGAGAAGCAACTAAAAATAATGTGGGGAAAGTTTTAGCCATTACTTTGGATGGAAAAGAAATATCTGCTCCTGTAGTCCAGGAACCTATTCTCGACGGAAAAGCCCAGATTACCGGGAAATTTACTGTAGAGAGTGCAAATCATTTAGCCATACTTTTGCGGGCTGGTGCTCTTCCGGTAAAAGTAGAAATTTTGGAAAATAGGTCAGTTGGGCCAACCTTAGGAAGAGACTCCATCTCCAAGGGGATAAAGGCCGGGATAGTAGGATTAATATTGATATTAATATTTATGCTGATTTATTATAAGGGTTTTGGGTTAGTAGCAGATTTTGCTTTGGTAGTATGTATGATACTAATTGTGGGAGCTTTGGCCGGTTTAAAGGCGACTTTAACTTTACCCGGAATAGCTGGAATAATTCTTACGATTGGTATGGCAGTAGATGCTAATATCCTGATCTTTGAGAGAATAAAAGAAGAATTAAAATTGGAAAAAACTTTTCGAGCTTCTATTGATGCAGGCTTCAATAAGGCTTTCCGTACCATATTTGATGCCAATGTTACTACTTTAATTGCAGCTCTTGCCTTATTTTATTTTGGCTCGGGTTTCATCAAAGGATTTGCGGTTACTTTGAGCATAGGTATTTTAGCCAGTATGTTTACCGCAATTGTAGTAACCAAGATTGTTTTAGAAGTAGTCGCTGTTAAGTTTAGTTCTAAAGCTTTATTATAGGCCTAATTAAGGAGGATATATTTAATGGACCTAATCGGAAAAAAGGAGTTCGATTTTATTAAAAATAGAAAAATAGCATATCTTATCTCTGTAGTTATTATCCTGGTTGGCTTAATTTCAATTATTTTTCAAGGATTTAATCTTGGAATCGATTTTGCCGGGGGGTCTTTACTCCAAATAAGATTTGATAAACCAGTTTCCACCGCCGAGGTTCGAAATGTGTTAGGAGAATTTAATTTAAGTCAAAGCACTATTCAAAAATTATCAGAGAATGAATTTGTAATACGGATAGGAAAAATTGATTCAGAGCAAAGAATGGAAATATTGACCGCTTTTAAAGAGAATTTAACTGATTTGGAGGTATTGCGTGTAGAAACAGTAGGACCGGTTATTGGAGAAAATTTAAAAAAGTTAGCTTTTTATGCCTTGCTTTTTGCTTTTATAGGAATCATTCTATATATTACAATTAGATTTGAGTTTAAGTTTTCTGTTGTTTCAATTTTAGCGCTGTTCCATGACTGCTTAATTGTTTTGGGTATCTTTTCTTTATTGCAGAAGGAAATAACTATTTCGATAATAGCAGCAGTAATGACTATTGTAGGGTACTCTATAAATAATACAATTGTAATTTTAGATAGACTTAGGGAAAATATAAAGTTTAAAACCAGGGAACCGTTTGAAAATTTAATAAATATGAGCATTAATCAGTCTCTGTCCAGAACGATAAACACAACCTTAACTACTATTATTCCCATTTTAACCTTATATTTTTTTGGAGGAAATATCCTTTCTGATTTTGCTTTAGCTTTGTTTATAGGAATGGTTGCCGGGACTTATTCTTCAATTTTTATTGCCAGCCCATTATTATTAGAGTGGAATAAAATATTTAAGATACACCAAAAAGGCATAAAAATTTCCAGGGAAAAGGGCAAAAAGTAATTATTTTATTAAATGGTAAGATAAAAAATGTCAGAATTTGATATATTAGGTAAAACATTGCTATTTTTTGGAGCAGCACTGATTATATTAGGAGGCATATTTTTATTAGCAGGTAAGTTACCTTTCCCTGGTAGATTACCTGGAGATATAATAATTCAAAGAAAAAATTTTGTCTTTTACTTCCCTTTAGGTTTATGTATTGTAATAAGTATTATTTTTACCATCATTTTCCGAATTTTTAGACATTAAAAAACGTAAAACTATATTCGTATATAGTATATAGTATATCGTATATCGTGAAGAAAATAGAAGTCAGTTGTTAGAATCCAGAAGGCAAATATTTATCTCGTTTCCAGAATTTCGTATCTCGTGAAAAAAATAAAATTTGAGAACCAAATTTAATATATTTTTATTCACTCTCCCCTTCGAGGGAGAGGGTTAGAGTGAAGGGGAAACAAACGAAATACGAAATACGATATACGATATACGAAATACGAGAAAGGAGCTTAAATAAAATAGAGTGGTGTATATCAAAAGAAGATAAAAAATTGCAATCAGAGTTGTCTAAAGAATTAAATATCTCTCCAATTTTAGCTCAATTACTAATAAACAGAGGAACAAAGGAAGTTTTAAGTGCTAGAAGATTCTTAAAGGTAGATCTTAAAGATTTGAAGGATCCTTATATCTTTCAAGATATGGAGAAAGCTGTTGACAAAATATTAAGAGCTATAAATAACAATGAAAGAATATTGATCTACGGAGATTACGATGTTGACGGAATCACCAGCGTTGCCTTATTGTTTTCCATATTGAGAGAGTTTACCACCAATTTGTACTACTATATACCTAATCGCTTTCAAGAGGGATATGGACTAAATGAAGAGGCCATAGATATTGCTTTTAAAAATAATATTAAATTAATTATTACCGTTGATTGTGGAATTAGTTCTATTTCTGAAGTAGAGAGAGCAAATAATTATGGTATAGATGTGATAGTTACCGATCATCACCAACCCCAAAAAGACCTTCCTTCTGCAATAGCAATAATAAACCCTAAATGCGATACAAATTATCCTTTTAAGGAATTAGCAGGGGTAGGAGTAAGTTTTAAAGTGGCTCAAGCTTTATATTCAAAATTGGGAAAAAACCAGGATGATTTACAAAACCTGCTTGATTACGTTGCATTGGGGTCGATTGCTGATTCCGTTCCTTTTATCGATGAAAATCGTATTTTAATTAAATACGGATTAAAGACACTTAATCAAACCAAGAAAGAGGGTTTGAAGGCGTTAATAATGGAGAGTGGAGTAAATTATGGTAATTTAGGTACTAAAGAAGTTAATTTTGCCCTTGCTCCCCGAATAAATGCAGCAGGGAGGTTAGATGATTCTAAATTAGCCTTAGAATTGTTGCTAACTGATTCTGAGTATAAGGCTATACATTTATCCCGAAAATTAAGTGAAATAAACAAACATAGACAGGAAATTGGAGATAATATTTTAAGAGAAGCCAGGGAATTTGCTTCTATACAAGTAAAAGAAGAAGATAATAAAGTATTGGTTCTTGCATCAGAAAATTGGAATCAAGGGGTAATCGGCATAATAGCCTCCAGATTAGTAGATGAATTTAATCGTCCTGCAATTATTATTTCCAAAAAAGATGGCATAGCAAAAGGTTCAGGGAGGAGTATTAAAGGTTTTCATTTATATAACGTTTTGGAATCGTGCCAGGATATTTTAATAAATTTTGGTGGGCATGAGTTAGCCGCAGGTATTACTATAGAGTCTAATAAAATTCCTGAGTTTAAATCAAGGATAAATGAAATATCTCAAGATTTTATTAAAGAAGATGATCTAAGTCCAGAATTAAAAATAGACGCTCAAATTTCACTAAGCAATATTAATTTTGGATTGGTAAAAGATATTAATGTTTTAGAACCATTTGGGACTGGGAACCCTCAGCCCGTCTTTTGTAGTTACAAAAACATAATATCTGATTGGAGAATGGTTGGTGAAAAGAGGGAGCACCTAAAAATAAAAATTAAGGAAGGGAACAGAACATTAGAAGGGATAGGATTTAAATTAAGCAGAATAGGAAACCAAATATTTTCCAAAAGCACAGTAGTAGATTTAGCTTTTAATATCGAACTAAATAAGTGGAATGGAACGGAAAATGTTCAATTAAATATAAAAGATATAAAAACTATTTTTTAGGAGGCAGATAAAAGTGATAGACTTAAAAGAAAAAATTAGAAATATCCCAGATTTTCCGGTAAAAGGCATACAATTTAAAGATATTACCACTCTATTAAAAGATAGAGAAGCATTTAAATGTAGTATTGATGAAATAACTAGGCATTGCAGTAAATACCAAATTGATTATATTGCGGGAATAGAAGCTCGTGGTTTTATTATAGGTGCTCCCGTAGCTTATCAATTAGGGATTGGGTTTTTGCCTGTTAGAAAACCAGAAAAATTACCTAGTGAAGTGGAGAAGATATCTTACGAGTTAGAATATGGGGAAAATATTTTGGAAATACATAAAGACGCTATAGATAGCGGAGACAAGATCATGGTTGTTGACGACCTTCTCGCTACAGGCGGCACCACAGCTGCAGTATTTAAACTAATTGAAAAATTAGGAGGAAAGGTTATAGGTGCTTCCTTTATAGTTGAGCTTGCATTTTTAAATCCTCGAGAAAAATTAGAAGGATATGATATTTTTTCTCTGGTGCAGTATGATTAGTATATAGTATATAGTTGATAGCATATAACAAGAAAGCAAAAAATGAAAAGTGTAAAACTAAATTCGTATCTCGTATCTCGTGAATCGTATCTCGTTTTTTAGCGTACAGCGTATAGAATATAGAATAAGCAAAACTGCAAAGTTCATAGAAGTTTGGCAACCAGGAGCCAGAATTTAGAATGAAAAAATTACCATTCTTTATCTTTGTCTAACCACCTTACTAAAGCTTACACTAACATATGTAATAAGCAATATGTTTTGGTTTGCAGATTGCGGGTTTTAAGTTTCAAAAAATAAATAGAGAAAAGAGTAAAAAAATTTAAAGGTCATAATGTGCCTATATTCTTTTTTACGAGATACTAGATACGAGATACGAACAACGAATCAGTAACTAACGACTATTCACTATTTACTATCGACTAATAAAGAAGGTGTAAATTATTTCTCAATTCACTTTAATAAGATATATCTTAAAAAGAATATCCCAATATGCTCCTCAAGTTGATTTGAGCTTAGTAAAAAAAGCCTACAGATATTCTGCAAAAGCCCACCGGGAACAAAAGCGGTATTCCGGAGAACCTTACACTTCACACCTTTTAGAAGTAGCAAAAATATTGGTTGATTTAGAACTTGATATGATTACCATAACTGCAGGAATTTTGCATGATATAATTGAGGATACTGATACTCCATTGTCTACCATTAAAGAAGAGTTTGGCGAAGAAATAGCAATGTTAGTTAATGGTGTCACTAAATTAAGTAAAATTTCTTTTAAAACGCGAGAAGAACAGCAGGCCGAAAATTTTCGTAAAATGTTTTTGGCTATGGCAGAAGATGTAAGAGTTATTCTGATAAAATTAGCAGACCGCTTGAATAATATGAGGACTCTACAGTATATACCACCCCACAAGAGAGTAAAAGTAGCTCGAGAAACACTGGAAATTTATGTTCCCATCGCCAATAGATTAGGTATTTCCAGGATCCAGTGGGAGTTGGAAGACCTTTCTTTGCTTTACTTAGAGCCAACGAAATACAAAGAGGTAGTTAATAGAATTGCAAAAAATCGCCTGGAAAGAGAAAGTTATGTAGAATCGATAAAAGAGATTATAAAAAAGGAAATACATAAAGTAAGTATAGAGGCGGAAATTCAAGGTCGTCCTAAAAATATCTATAGCATCTATAAAAAGATGGAGAAGGGGGAAAAAGATTTTTTCCAGATATATGATTTAATTGCAATTAGAATGATTTGCAATTCTATCAGGGATTGTTATGCGGTTTTGGGATTATTACATTCAATTTGGAAGCCTATGCCCGGTAGATTTAAAGACTATATTGCTATGCCTAAATCAAATATGTATCAGTCTTTGCATACTACAGTGGTTACTCCTAAAGGCGAGCCTTTAGAAATACAAATTCGCACCTGGGAGATGCACAAAACTGCTGAATATGGAATAGCTGCTCATTGGAAATATAAAGAGAAGGTTGATTTAAAAAAGGATAAGAAATTAGAAGAGAGACTTTCCTGGTTAAGGCAGATATTAGAATGGCAGAAAGATTTGAAAGATCCCAAAGAATTTATGGAAAACTTAAAAATAGGTCTTTTTCAGGATGAAGTTTTTACTTTTACTCCCAAAGGTGATGTGAAGATATTACCCTCTGGTTCTACGCCTATAGATTTTGCTTATCTTATCCATACAGATGTAGGGCATAGATGTATGGGGGCTAAAGTTAATAAAAAGATAGTTCCTTTAGATTGTAAATTGAAGAGCGGAGATATTGTAGAGATATTAACTTCCAAATCAAGCCGAGGCCCCAGTAGAGATTGGTTAAAGATAGCCAAGACATCAGGGGCAAAAAATAGGATTAGAATCTGGTTTAAAAAGGAGATGCGGGAAGAGAATATTCAAAAAGGAAAGGAACTTTTTGAAAAAGAGATGGAAAAATATAAAATTGAATCTTCTCCTGAGCTTACTAAAAAGTTAAAAGAAGTGAGCACTGAATTAGGTTTTACCGAATTAGAATCAATGTTTGAAAATGTTGGGTACGGTAAATTAACCTCTTATCAGGTTTTATCTAAAATAATCCCTCAAGAAAAAATCTCTCCTCCGATTATCCCCTTAGTTAAACCGAAAAAAAGAATCGATCAAGGAGTAAGAGTTCAGGGGATTAATGATATGATGATAAGATTTTCTCGATGCTGCAATCCGGTTCCCGGTGATGAAATAATTGGTTATATTACCAGGGGGAGAGGTGTATCTATACATAAGGTAGATTGTTCTAATGTAGATTTTATTTCTGCCGAAAAAGATCGATTGGTTAAAGTAGAGTGGATAAAGACAGAAGAGCTGTTTTACCCGGTAAAGATAAAAATAATAGCTGATGATCGTCCGAATTTAGTATCTGATATTATGTTAATTTTTTCCAGCCTAAAAATTACAGTCAGTGCCATAAATGCCATAACTGATAAAAATAATATTGCTAATATAGATGTAACACTCTCTATTAATAATCTTGATCAGCTTCAAGAAATAATAAAGAAAATAAAAAAAATAGGAAGCGTATTAAATGTAAAAAGAGTAGACACTTTTTAATTGATAAGTTAGAAAGAAAAATCTTTTATCCGAGGAATAAATAATGAGAGCAGTAGTACAGAGAGTAAAAAAAGGGTCAGTAGAGATTGAAAAAAAAGAAATAGGGAAAATAGAAAAGGGCCTGGTAATCCTTTTAGGAGTGGGTCAGAATGATGTAGAAAAAGATGCAGAATATCTGGCTGAAAAAATAGTAAATTTACGTATATTTGAAGACAAAGAAGGGAAGATGAATCTTTCCGTGAGAGATATAAATGGCCAGATTTTGGTCATATCTCAATTTACTTTATATGGGGATTGTAAAAAAGGAAGGCGTCCGAGTTTTATTTCTGCGGCTCTTCCTGATAAAGCAGTAAAATTATATGATTATTTTGTAAAATATATAAAAAATTATAGTCTTAAAATTGAAACCGGAGAATTTCAAGCCATGATGTTGGTAAAAATTTTTAATGATGGCCCGGTTACCATTCTCTTGGATAGTGAAAAGTTAATTTAGAAATAAATCAACCTTTTTAGGGAGAAATTATAATGAAGTTACCACTTATTATAGGACATAGAGGAGCAAAAGGAATTGCTCCCGAAAATAGCCTTTCCGGTTTTAAAAAAGCAGTAGAGTTAGGGATAGACGGAGTAGAATTGGATGTGCACCTTACCAAAGATGGAAAATTAATTGTAATCCATGATATAGATTTAAAAAGGTTAACCGGATTAAGAATTCCCATTAAGCAGCTTACCTTTAAAGAATTAAAAAAATACGACATTTCTAAATTTTTTACTAAAAATCAAGAAAAAATTATGGAGAAATTGCCGGAAGAGAAGAAATATTTTTTAGAATTAAGAACAATTCAAGCTAATTCGTTTTATCTGAATATTTACGAGCAATCAACTAGGAAGAAAATTAGTTTTTATTTACATCGGGATGGTAAGCGGTTTGATGTAGTTAAAAAACTTTTTTTCTCAAGAAATGATGGAAAGAAGGTTTACTTCAAACAATTAAAAATTAAGAAGAGGGACATACTTGACTTAGAAAAAGGCAAGGTGAGGAAGTATCACAATGAACAGATACCTTTGCTTAGGGATGTACTTAAAATATTGAAGGGAAAACTTTCTGTAAATATAGAAATTAAGGGAGGGGAGAAGATTTATCCGGGTATTGTAGATATATTAGTAAAAGAGACAGAGAATTTTGGATATAAGAATATTCTTTTTTCATCTTTTGATAGAGATACGGTAATCTTGCTAAAAGAGAGATATCCTGAGCTTAAAGCAAATGGACTAAATGCTAAATGGATAAATCTCAAAAGATATATTAATGGATTGGATGGGTTAAATCCTTGCACTTTTTGGTGTAAAGAAGAACTTGTTTCTTATTTGCATCAGCTGGAAAAAACGGTGTATGTATGGACAGTTGATAAAGATATAGATATGGTACGCTTTATTTTATATGGAGTGGATGGAATTATTACTAATTATCCTCAGATTCTAAAAAAAATAAGTAAAGCAATACAATCTGTTTTAGAAAATTTTTAATAAAGGATTTTTCTATCTGAGAAGATGAAGACTGTTTTAATAATTTGAATTGTTTATAGAGGATTCTATTAAACGAAAGGATTGCAGAAGAAATGTTTCTAAAAAGATTAGTAGTAGGAGCGTTAGAAACTAATTGTTATTTAATTAGTTGTAAAAAGACTAAAAAAGCAGCGGTAATTGATCCAGGAGGAGAAAATGAGGTAGATTTAATTTTAAATCTTTTACAAAAAAATAATTTTGATTTGAAATATGTTATAAATACCCATGGACATATCGATCATATTGCTGGAAATAATTTGCTTAAAGCTAAGACCGAAGCTTTATTATTAATCCATAGGTTAGATGCTGATATGCTAGTTGATGCCAATAAAAATTTCTCTTCCTTTATGGGTAAAGAAATATGCTCACCTCCCGCAGATAAGCTTTTAGAAGATGGAGACGAGATATCTTTAGGCACATTAAATTTAATAGTAATTCACACACCGGGTCATACCCTGGGAGGAATTTCTCTTGTTTCAAATAATATTGTCTTTACGGGTGATACTTTATTTTCCGGGGGTATTGGTCGAACCGACCTACCCGGTGGTTCTTACCAAGATTTAATAAAATCAATTAAAGAAAAATTATTGATTTTAGGTGATGATAAGATAATTTATCCTGGGCATGGCGCGGGTTCGACTATAGGTGAAGAGATAAGAACAAATCCATATTTGAAAAATTGACCGATTAAATTATTCGTTAGTGAATAGTGAATAGTCGTTAGCAGGACAAATATCTTGTCCGTCTATTAGCGAACTATATAAATATAATTAACAAATTTAGAAAGGAGTGTAAAAAATGGATTATGGAATAAAGGATATTGGTTTGGCTTATAAAGGGAAGGATAAAATTGAATGGGCTGAAAAACAGATGCCCGTTCTCTCAAGTATAAGAATGAGATTTAGTAAAGAAAAACCTCTAAAGGGAATTAGAATATCCGCTTGCCTGCATGTAACTACCGAGACAGCTAATCTGGTGAGAACTTTAAAAGAAGGAGGTGCAGAAGTGTCTCTATGTGCTTCTAATCCTTTAAGTACTCAGGATGATGTAGCAGCTTCCCTGGTAGAAGATTTTGGAATTTCTGTATTTGCTATCAAGGGAGAGGATAAGAATACTTATTATCAGCATATCGAAAAAGTGCTAAATTGTGAGCCTAATATCACTATGGATGATGGGGCTGATCTGGTTTCAACTATTCATTCTCAAAAGAAAGAGCTAATTAAAGACATTATTGCCGGTACTGAAGAAACCACTACCGGAGTTATTCGATTAAGAAGTATGGAAAAAGATAAAGCTTTAAAATATCCGATTATTGCGGTAAATGATGCTCAGACTAAATATCTCTTCGATAATAGATATGGTACCGGACAGAGCACCATCGATGGTCTGCTAAGAGCAACTAATATTTTAATTGCCGGTAAAAAATTTGTTATTTGTGGATATGGCTGGTGTGCTCGAGGTTTAGCAATGAGAGCTAATGGTATGGGAGCTCAGGTGATAATTACTGAAGTCGATCCCATGAAAGCATTGGAAGCAGTAATGGACGGCTACCAGGTTATGCCCATAAAAGAGGCAGCCAAAGTCGGAGATATTTTTATAACCCTGACCGGTGATATAAACGTAATATCAACAGAAGAGTTTCCTTTAATGAAGGATGGAGCAATTTTGGCTAATTCAGGGCATTTTAATGTAGAGATTAACCTAGACGCTTTAAAAAGTTTAGCAGTTAATAGAAAGAAGTTTAGAGAATACATAGAGGAATATACTTTAAAAAATGGAAAGAAAATAAATCTTTTAACAGAAGGAAGGCTGCTGAATTTATCTGCTGCTGAAGGGCATCCGGCAAGTGTGATGGATATGAGTTTTGCGAACCAAGCTTTATCCGCTGAATATTTGGTAAAAGAAGGGGAAAATTTACAGAAAAAGGTTTATTGCGTTCCCGAGGTTATTGATAAGGAGATTGCCAGATTAAAATTAGAATCGATGGGAATAAAGATTGATAAACTTACCGAAGAACAAGAAAAATATCTTTCTTCCTGGCAGATGGGAACCTGATTCGTCGTTCGTATCTCGTATCTAGTATCTCGTTAAAGAAATAATCCTAAGATATAAAAATTTCTTAATTTCTGCTTTAGGTATGTATTTTTTTCCGAGATACGATTCACGAGATACGAGATACGTGAAAAATTAACCAGTAAATTAACCAAAATGGCCAACCAGTTAGCTAAGCATCCAAGTAACTATTGAATTAAGGTTAGTAGGAATAATCAAAGTATGATAGAATATATAACAGAAGGGATACTTAATTTTGTTTTTCCCTTAGATTGTAAGATATGTGAAAAGCCTATCCGAGAATCTAAGGGATACTCAATCTGTGAGGATTGTTTTAAAACTATTGAATTAATCGAACATCCATATTGTGTAAAGTGTGGAAAACCTTTACTACTTACCGATTTTTTTGAACAAAACAGAGAAATCTTATGCCTTGATTGTAAAAGAAAAAAATATTCCTTTGAATTCTCTCGTTCTACGGGAATATACGATAAGGTGTTAAAAAAATGTATTCATCTCCTTAAATACCAAGGAGAGAAAAAGTTGGCTAAACCATTAGGAAAGTTAATGGTGGATTATTTATTAAAAAATAATGAATTTGAAAATAAATTTGACTTAATTATTCCTGTTCCTTTACATAAGAATGATTTAAAGGAAAGGGGATTTAATCAGAGTGTTTTGCTGAGCAAAATCATAGGAGATTATTTTTCTATCCCGGTTGGAGAAAGTGTTTTAATAAAGAAAAAGATAACCCCTTTTCAGGTTAATTTATCCAAGAAAGAAAGAGAGAAAAATATACTTAAAGCTTTTTCGGTAGAAAAACCAGAAGAAATTAATGGGAAAAATATTCTGATTTTAGATGATGTGTTTACTACCGGAGCTACCGTAGAAGAATGTGCTAAAGAATTAATAAAATCTCGAGCTAATAATATATTTGTTTTAACTTTAGCCCGAACTGTATAAAGCGCATCTACCGCCTCTCCTTAGAGCTGTGGTTGAAAGTCGAAGCCAGTCGCAGGCGAAACGACCCACGTAAGGTAACTTTGGTTACTGAGCATGGTGCGGCTTTGGAGTAAGTCCTGCCTTAACCCTAATAGGTTAGAACAATAAGAGAAGAGTAGTAGTGAAGGACAAATTTCCTGAGCAAACCTCTCAGCAGGCGAGTGTGGGGGCAAAGACCAGGTCAGTCTAAGGAAAGGCGGATAAAATATATTTAAATAGTTAATGAAGAGAAAATATTTAGAAGATAAAGGGATAAATTAAATTAAAAATATTTTAAAAAAAATTAAAAATAAAAAAGGGTTTTTTGTTTAAACGGAGAATATATATATTAGGTAAAATAAACTATTACTAAGGAGGAAAGAGATATGAAAATAACTTTCAAAGGAAAACATATTGAAGTGACAGACGCGATGCGTAGTTATATAGAAAAAAGGTTAAACAAGATCGAGAGACATTTTGATCATATCTTAGAAGTAATAGTAACTTTAAGCGTAGAGAAAAATAGACAAATTGTTGAAGCAACCTTGCAAGCAAGTAGAGCTTTGATTAGAGCAGAAGAAGAAACAGATGATATGTATGCTTCCATAGATAAAGTAGTAGATAAATTAGAAAGACAGATACAGAAGTATAAAGAAAAATATTTTCAGAAACCTCACCCCGGCTCAGAAAGAAAAGAGTTGGTTAATGAAGGAGCTAATATTGAAGATAGTGAGCCGGATAGGATTGCTAAAATTGTAAAGACTAAAAGATTTGCTATTAAACCGATGTCAGTAGAAGAAGCGGCAATGCAAATGGATTTATTAGGACACAATTTTTTTGTTTTTGCTAATGATAATACAAATAAAGTAAATGTTCTGTATAAAAGAAAAGACGGGAATTTCGGGCTGATTGAACCGGAATTTTAAGGAGGAATTTATGGAGAAAAATAAATTACATACATTTCGTAATTTTATAATTCCCCGACGCTTTAATTACGAAGTAGAAGATATAGAAAAATCGTTAAAAGATCTAAACAATATTCTATTTGCGAAAATAGTATTATCAGAGGATGGAGATATAAAAGAGATTCATATAATTACTAAAGATTCTTCTAACCCCAAAGGAATTACCCGGGATATAGAATCGTTTTTATTAGCCAAATATAATATTCAAGTAGATTATAGAAAAATTAGTATAGCACAAGTAAAGGATAAAGAAATAAAAGATGGGCAAATAAAGGAAGAAGAATCAGAATCTTCTTTGAGACTTAAATTCTCTGATATTAAAGTGGGAGCTATCGGTAATCAGTTTGAAGTTTGTGTAAAATTAGAGAATAACGGAAAAATATATGAAGGTAGAGTATCTGGAAAAAATTGGGACGAAAATCGGGAATATTTAGTGGCTAAGGCTGCCTTAGAGGGGATAAGTTCTTATTTAGAGGGTTCAATTTTCTTTCAAGTAGATGAAATAAAAAAGATTGAGTTGGATAGTAAAGAAATAATAGTAGTTTCTATTAATCTAATCGATTCAAAAAGAAAGGAAAACTTAGTAGGTTCTACGGAAATTAAAGATGACTTCAATAAGGCAATAGTAAAAGCAATCCTTAAAGCAACTAATCGTAGAATTTTGACAAAAGAAAAATAAATAAAAAATTAGGTCGGTGAGGCCCTTATTTAGAACTAATAATAATACAATAAAAGATGTAGCAGTTTCTTGAGCGAAGCGAAGCGGTTTTGAATGTTGGAAAAACAAATAGAAACCGTGGAGGTGCTAACGATGAAGATTAATAAGGCAAAACTAATTAGTCTATTAATTAGTGTCATGGCTTTACTATTAGCTGGTGGCGCTAAAGTTCACATGAGATAATAGAACAATAAGGCACGCCGGCCTAATTTTGTATAATTTTGCGGGAGGTAGATTGTAAATTGTCGTTAAAATTAAAAATTTATACTGTAGTAATAATTGGTTTATCTATTGCCCTTTTTGTATATTTAATACCTTCTTTACCTTCATTGTCAGATATATGGTTGATATTTATTTTTTTCCTTACCATATCCGCTTTTGCTGAATTTATTTCTGTTGATTTGCCTATGGGAGGAGCTATAAGCATCGGTTTCCCTATAGATTTTGTAGTAATTTTAGTCTATGGACCAGCCTTAGCAATGTTAATAAGTGCTTTGGGAACATTGATAAGTGAGATAATAGAGAGAAAGATATCTTGGTATAAAATATTAATTAATACTTCTCAAATTGCTTTGTCAACTGGAATTGCCGGTGTTGTTTATCAATATACCGGTGGAATTATTGGTTTTCAAAATTTTTTTAAATTTATCTTTCCTGCTGCTTTATGTGCTTTAATTTATTGTTTTGCAAACTTAACCTTGATTACTATAGCTATATCCTTAGACGAAGTTAGTAGGATTACTACAGTTTGGAGAATTAACTTTAAAGGGATATTACCTAGTTATATAGCAGAAGCCCCCCTTGGTTTTCTTATGGCTGTTATATATGTACAAGCTGGGGTATTAGGTATCTTGTTATTCTTTCTTCCTTTATTGCTGGCTCGTCGTTCTTTTGAGTTATATACCAAGATGAGAAAAATGTATTTAGAGACTATTCGTGCTTTAGCAGCAGCTATTGATGCCAAAGACCCCTATACTAAAGGTCATTCAGAGAGAGTTGCTAAAATTGCTGTAGTTTTAGCTCAAGAATTGAATTTATCTGATCGGGAGATTGAGAATATAGAATATACCGCTTTATTGCATGATATAGGAAAGATTGGTATAGATGATAGGATTTTAGGTAAAAGTAGTAAACTAAGCAACGAAGAGTTTAAAAAAATAAAAGAACATCCTATTGTGGGAGCTAAAATCATAGAACCGATAGATTTTTTAAAAAATTCCTATAAGGCGATTTATCATCACCATGAAAGATATAATGGCAAAGGTTATCCGGATGGATTAAAAAGTGAAGATATACCCTTATCTGCCAGGATAATTGCTGTAGCAGATGCTTATGATGCCATGGGCTCTGATCGTCCTTATAGAAAAAAGTTAAATATGGATAAAATATTAAAGGAATTAAAGGATCAATCCGGCAAACAGTTTGACCCTGAAGTAGTTAAAGCTTTTGTTTCGGTTCTTGATAGAGAAAGAGAAGAATAAATGTTATATGTCTATATTATAATTATTTCTATTATAATAGGTCTACTTCGTAATGGTAAATTAAGCAGTTTGAGCCAGATTTCGCTAAAGAGAATAGAATTAATAGTATTAGCCTGTTTAATTCAGGCTGGATTAATCTTTCTGGGGTTAAAAAAAGTAAAATTTGTTTTTGATTATAGTTCTTATATGATAATTTTCTCTTATATTGTTCTTCTGTTGGCAGTCTGGTATAATAAAGAGCTAAAAGGAATGAAGATTATCGCTCTGGGGATAATCTTTAATTTTATAGTTATTGTAGCTAATGGCGGCCATATGCCGGTATTATTGAGCAGTTTATATCAAGCGGGATTAAATAATTTTGCTCTGGTATTAAAAGAAGGTACTTATGTTACCCATACTCTGATAACTGAAAAAACCTTATTTATATTTTTAGCCGATGTTATCCCCTTACCTCCCCCATTTCCTGACCCTTCAGTAGTAAGTGTAGGAGATTTTTTAATGTTTTGTGGAGTATTTAGTTTAATTCAAAATGCAATGTTGAAAAAAGAACTGAATCCAGAAACCTAATTAGTATCGAGTATCGAGTATTTCATTAAGAATTCGTTAGTTGGTTGGTTAGTTATCTGGTTAGATGGTTAAGAAAATGTAAACAGAATGTAATTAGCGTATGCGTATAGAAGGTAGGGGCTCGATGAATCGAGCCCGCTAGAAAAATTACCAGAAAAATTCGGGTCGAATGAATCCGACACCTAAATTAAAAATATTGCTACATAAGAAAAAGTTTTAAATTTTGAATTTTAGTTTTGTGCTTTTCGCAATGACAAATTGGACAAATAGATATTTTAGCGGATTGCTCTAAAACTAAAATTATAGATTATTGAACGAAAAGGAAAAGACGATTATGTTTGATTGGATCAAAAAGATATTTGGTGACCCTGACGAAAAGGAATTAAAAAAACTGCAGCCAATTGTAGAAAAGATAAGCAGTTATGAGACAAATATTTCAAAAATGAATGATGAGAGATTAAAAAATAAGACTCCTGAATTTAGAGAGAGATTAGGTAAAGGGGAAACTCTGGATGATATTCTTCCTGAAGTTTTTGCAGTCGTTCGAGAAGTAGCTGAACGAGTTACCGGAATGAGACCTTTCGATGTTCAGCTTATAGGGGGAATTATTTTACACCAGGGTAAAATAGTCGAGATGGCTACCGGAGAAGGTAAAACTTTGGTGGCTACTATGCCCGCATATTTAAATGCTTTGAGCGGCAATAGTGTACATATCGTTACTGTAAATGATTACCTGGCTAAACGAGATAGGTATTGGATGGGTGAAATTTATGAGCTCTTAGGATTAAAAGTAGGTTTAATCCAACATGATATGAGAATCGATGAACGGAAGAAAGCTTATGAATCAGATATAACCTATGGAACTAATAATGAATTTGGTTTTGATTATTTAAGAGATAATATGGCAGTTCGTCTGGAAGATGTGGTTCAAAAAGGTTATCATTTTGCTATTGTTGACGAAGTGGATAGTATTTTAATCGATGAAGCCAGGACTCCTTTAATTATTTCTGGTCCTTCTGAGGAGTCGACCAAAATGTACCAGCAAGCAAACAAGATTGCTACTCGATTACAGAAAGAGGAAGATTATAAAGTATATGAAAAGGAAAAGACAATCACTATAACCGAAGAAGGAGTTACCCGTATCGAAGGGTTGTTGCAGATAAATAATCTATATGATGAAAAAAATATGAACGTCCAACATCATATTATCCAAGCTCTAAAAGCACAAAGATTATTTAAAAGAGATGTTGATTATATAGTAAAAGATGGAGAAGTGATCATTGTAGATGAATTTACTGGAAGATTAATGTTTGGGAGACGATATAGTGATGGTCTTCATCAAGCTATTGAGGCAAAAGAAGGAGTAGTGATTGCTGGCGAAAATCAGACTCTGGCTACAATAACTTTCCAGAATTATTTTAGATTATACAAAAAACTTAGTGGTATGACCGGTACAGCTAAGACTGAAGAGGAGGAATTTATCCATATCTACAACCTACCGGTAGTGGTAATTCCTCCTAATAAAAAATTAATCAGGAATAATTGTACAGATGTTATCTATAGAACTGAAAGAGAAAAGTTCAGAGCAGTTATTAAAGAGATAGTTGAAGTTCATAAGATGGGAAGGTCTGTTTTGGTAGGAACAGTATCAATCGATAAGTCAGAAACATTGAGTAAATTATTAAAGAAAGAAAATATTGGACACAATGTCCTGAATGCAAAAAATCACGAAAGAGAAGCAGAGATAATAGCTCAAGCAGGTCAAGGTAGGAATGTAACTATTTCCACTAATATGGCTGGGCGAGGAACTGATATTGTATTGGGTGAAGGGATAGCTAAATTAGGAGGTTTGCATGTAATTGGAACGGAAAGACATGAAAGCAGGCGTATTGATAATCAGTTAAGGGGCAGATCAGGAAGACAGGGTGATCCCGGCTCTTCTCGTTTTTTCCTTTCTTTGGAAGATGATCTCATGCGGCTTTTTGGTTCTGATAGAATATCGGGAATTATGGAAAAATTAGGCATGGAAGAGGATGTTCCCATCGAGCATCCTTTAGTTACCAAATCAATAGAGAGTGCTCAGAAAAAAGTAGAGGGAAGAAATTTTGAGATAAGAAAACAGCTTTTAGATTTTGATAATGAAATGGAATATCAAAGGAAGGTAATCTATGAGCAACGGAGAATGGTTTTAGAAAGTAAAGATGTTAAAGAGCATATTTTAGAGATGGTAAAAGACACAATTGAAAATATATTGCAAAACTACACTAATAAAGAAATATATCCGGAAGAATGGGATTGGTCAGGGCTTAAAGGTCATATTAACCAAATTTTCGCCATTTCATTGAGTATTCCCAAGGAAGAAATTCCTAAGTTATCTATTACTAAATTGAAAGATATTCTAACAGAAAAAACCTTTAATATATATGAATTACGGGAAAAAGAATTTACACCACCTTTGATGAGACAAATTGAAACGATGATTGTGCTCCGGGTGGTTGATCGGGAATGGAAAGACAATCTACGACGTTTAGATGAATTAAAACAGGGTATAGGACTTAGGGCTTATGGACAGAAAGATCCATTGATGGAATATCACTTTGAAGCTAATAATATGTTTCAAGATATGATCAACAGTATAAAAGAAGAAGTAGTAAAATTTATTTATAAAGTCAGGCTTAAAAAAGAAGAGTCTCAAGGGGTTAGCCAAACAAGAAGAGAAACACCTGTTCCTATAGTTAGCAGTCAAACAAAAAAATCACCTTTTATTAAAAGGAAAGGATTAGAAGAGGAAGAAGGGCAAAAGAAGAAAAAGATAGGGAGAAATGACCCCTGCCCTTGTGGTAGTGGATTAAAGTATAAACATTGTTGTGGAAAAAATATATAATATAATTATTTAAAATTCCTTTGATGATTATTTCGCTTAATGGAAAAATTGTAAATTAAATTACTTATCAAAATTTTAATGGCGAAGTAATCTAGTTTTATTTTAGATAAAAGTGAGAAAATTTTACCAGCATTGAAAGATTAAAATTAAGAGAAGTAGGAAATAGAAAGGAAGGCAGATAAAATGATAGAGGAATTACAAAATAAGCTAGAGCAACTTCGTAAAAAAATAGACGAAATGGGGAATTATCTTTGACTTATCTGTAAAAGAGAGTGAAGTAAAAAAATTAGAAAAAGAAATATCCAAAGGATCTTTCTGGTCTGATCAAGAAAATGCCCAGGAGATTACCAAAAAAGTTAGGGAACTAAAAAATACTATAGACGAATTTAATGAATTAAAAAATAACTTAGAAGAATTAGTGATACTCTTAGAGCTCAATCTGGAAGAAGACAGAAAAGAAATTTGGGAAGAGATAGAGCAAAAAGTTGAGGTTTTAGAAAAGGATATTGAAAAAAAAGAATTAATTGTTTTACTTAATAGCAAATATGATACCAATAATGCTATAGTTACTATTCGGTCAGGTGCTGGTGGTACAGAATCTCAAGATTGGGTAGAAATGTTGCTACGCATGTATTCAAGATGGGCAGAAAAAAACGGATATAAGCCTAAAATAGTAGAAATATCACCAGGCGATGAAGCCGGAATAAAGAACGTTACTTTTACAGTTAGTGGAAGCCATGCTTTTGGATATTTAAAAGCAGAAAAAGGAATACATCGTCTAGTTAGAATTTCTCCGTTTGATGCTAATAGGAGAAGACACACTTCTTTTGCCTCGGTGGAGGTTATCCCTGAAATTGATCAAGAAGTAGAGATTGAGATTAAGGAATCAGATTTAAGGATAGATACTTATCGCGCCACAGGAGCAGGGGGTCAGCATGTTAACACCACTGATTCTGCGGTAAGAATAACCCATTTACCCACCAATATCGTAGTACAATGTCAAAATGAAAGATCTCAATACAGTAACAAAATGACTGCAATGAAAATTTTACGGGCAAGATTGTTTGAAAATTACCAGCAAGAAAAAGAAAAAGATTTAAAAGAGGTTAGAGGTAAAAAGAAAGACATTGCATGGGGAAGTCAGATACGTTCTTATGTATTTCACCCCTATCAAATGGTGAAAGACCATCGAACAGAAGTGGTAAGTGGAAACTTACAGGCAATTATGGATGGCGAAATAAATTGCTTTATTGAAGCTTACTTAAAGAATAAGAAAAAAGGTTAATATATAGCTAAGGTACGATCAGGTTTAATCCACAAGTAACAAATGATAGTTCTTGAGCTATTGTTGATACGAGTTGGTTACCTCTTCTCATCTTTTTATTAATTACTCAACCGATTAACAGGCAAACTGGCTACCGGCAAACCAGTGCATTAGCTTAAAGGAGGGGAGAATGATTAAAACTTATAATCCTAAAGAAACCAAGAAGTGGTTGGAATATTCTTCTTTATTGGTGGGAGGTATTATAATAATATGGGGGGTTATCAGTCACCAAACTATTTTGTTAGTTTTAGGTTTTTTCTTTATATTGGTTGTATCTAATAAAACTGAAATAATTATTGACAAAAAAGGGATATTAATAACTACAAAGACTTTGTTTTTAATGAAAAGAAAAGATAGACTTAATTTTAAAGAAATGAACTCTGTAGAGATTAGAGAGGGTGAAGAGAAATCTTTAGTATATTTTATGAGGGGATGGAAGGGCAGAAAGGTATTAATTAATACTGTCGATTATACTAAATTAATAGAATATATAAAAAACGAAAATCCTGAATTAATAAAATAAAGCGTATCTCGTATATCGTATATCGTATATAGTATATAGTAAAGAAAATAGAAGACAGAATCTAGAATCTAGGAGTTAGAATGTTATTAGTCATATAGATAGCATTTAGCATATATTAAAGAAAAAAGAAGTTTGAAAAAGTTTTGAATTTTGGATTATGGTTTTTAGCCTTTCGCACTATGCACTAAACGCTATACTCAATGCTATATACTATATACGATATACTAAATACTAGTAATAAAGGAGGTAGATTAATGTTAATCGACAAAAAAATTAACAATTTTTTAGACGAATTAGCTTCTAATTCACCAACTCCTGGCGGTGGGAGTGTAGCTGCGTTAGCTGGCGCACTGGGGGCAGCTTTAGTTTCTATGGTCGGCAATTTAACTATGGGTAAGAAGAAATATGAAGATGTAGAAGAAGATATTAAGAAAATTATATGCTCTTCGGAAAAATTGCGCTATGAATTAAGCCAATTAATAGAAGAGGATGTCAAAGCATTTAATAATTTTATGGCTACTTACAAGATGCCTAAGGAAACCGAAGATGAAAAAAAGATAAGGGCAGAGAAGATACAAGAATCACTAATTGGGGCAGCAAAAGTTCCTCTTAAAGTAGCTTACAAATGTCTGGACGTACTGAGTCTTTCTAAAGAAGTTGCTGAAAAAGGTAACATTAATGTAATAAGTGATGCCGGAGTTGCGGTCTTAATGGCACAAGCTGCCTTGGAGAGCGCCATATTAAATGTGAAGATAAATTTGAGAATGATTAAAGATGAGAAAGTAAGAACAGAACTTTCATCTTCAATAAAAGAAATATCATTAAAAGAAAAAGGGCAGACAGAAAAAGTGCTGGAAATAGTGGATAGTAAAATAGGATGAAAGTAAATATTTGAAAATAATATCTTATTAAAAATAAAAAGTAATAAGATTATCAAATCGAATATGAGAAAAAGCAAAGGGTTAGGTGTATTTTAAAGACGCGTCTAAGCCTTTGCTTTTTGCAAAAGTTATAAAAGAAGATTTTAATTTGTACAATAAGTAGTATTTATTATAAAATAATACGTAGTAGATAGAAAATATACATTCAACATAAAAACAATACAATTCCTGCTTTTTTAAAGTTAATTGATATTCACCAAAAGATTTGCCAAAAAACACCATACGGTTTTTCCATCATGCCTTACAATATACGAAAATGAGGTGAGCGCCAAAAAAGAAAACCAAAACAATAACTATTAGCGAAGGTGTGCTTCCCCCCAAACTTAACTAGCCGAAATAAAACAGTTTACCGAGATTTACACGATAAATAATTTTTCGGAGGAGAGGTGTAAAAATTAAAATGAATAAAAATTTAATCAAAGAATTATGGAGGGAAAATTCAGAAATTTATAAGATATTAAAAAAAAGTGAAGACTTGGGAGATGCGAGGAAAAATCTTTTTGAATTTTCTAAAGACTTAGAATGGAAATATAGGGAAGGTGAGGAAGTTTTACATAAATTAGAATATGCTACCGCATTAGAAGCAATAGAGGTATTCAATAACCTTATTTCCTTCCGAAATGAGAAGATTGCTGGTTTTAGTACTTTAAACTATCTGAGAGGTCTAACTAAAGATAATCAAGAGATAACCGAAGAAGTGAGCGATGGTTTTTTAGAAGAATTTATTCACCTTTTCAAAGCTATGAAAGGCAAAGCAGGCATTTCTTCAGGATGGCTAAGGCCATTACTGGAAAAAGATGGTGTTAAAATAGTAGATTTTGCCAAAATTAAAGGGAGAGAAGCGGGAACATTTCGTTCTAATTATTTAGATAAATTATATGAAAAAGTCCACGGTTTTATTAATCGTTATCCTTCGGGATGTGATGACGAACTAATTAAAGAAAGAGGAGAAAACCGTAAGAAAATATTAGATTATTTTGGAGCAACCATAGATGATTGGAACGATTATCGCTGGCATTTAAAACATATCTTTCAGGATAAAGAAGACTTAAAGCATCTTCAGAAATTAATTCCTCTTGCTGACGATGATATTAAAGCTATAGAGATTGCTATAGAAAATAAGATACCTTTTGGTATTACCCCTTACTATCTTTCTTTATTCGATTTTTCCCGTAGTGATAGGAAAATTGATTACCAAGTAAGATCCCAGGTCATCCCTCCCATACATTACGTAACCTTAATGAAAGAACACCGTAAAGAAAGAGCATATTACTTTGATTTTATGGGTGAGCATGACACTTCACCCAAAGAATTGGTTACCAGAAGATATCCAATGATATCTATCCTAAAGCCTATTGATACCTGCCCGCAAATTTGTGTCTACTGTCAAAGGAATTGGGAGATAACCGGTCCAATGATGCCCGAAGGGATGGTAGGCAAGAAAGCATTAGATAATGCTTTAGATTGGTTTGCAAAAAATACTTCTATGAGAGATGTATTAATTACTGGCGGAGACCCCTTAGCTTTAAGTAATAAACGGATAGAATACATAATGGATAGATTGTGCCAAATGGAACATGTGATAAATATCAGGTGGGGTACTAGAACTCCGGTAACTGTTCCCATGAGGATAACTGATAAATTGGCTAAACTAATTGGAAGTTATATAAAACCTGGAAAAAGAAATATTTGTATAGTAACCCATATTGAGAGTTCGGCGGAGGTTACTCCGGAATTAGCTGAGGCAGTGATGAAGTTTAGAAGACAGGGCATATATGTTTACAATCAATTAGTTTATACCCTGGAAACCAGCAGAAGATTCCAGAATGTAGCCGCGAGGTTAGCGATGAAGAAGGCAGGAGTAGATCCCTATTATACTTTTTACCCTAAAGGAAAAGAAGAAACCGAAGATTATCTTGTCCCCGTTGCTCGCTTATGGCAGGAGAGAAAAGAGGAAGCCCGATTGTTACCAGGTCAATTTCGAACAGATGAACCGGTCTTTAATGTCCCTCGATTGGGTAAAAACCATATTAGAGCCTGGCAGGATAGAGAATTGATAGGATTAAACAAAGAGGGGCAAAGAATATATTTATGGCATCCATGGGAAAAAAGGATAGCTTCAGTTGAACCATACGTATATAAAGATCTCCCCATTTATAAATATCTCCAGGAACTAAAAACAAGAGGAGAAAATATCGAAGAATACAAGACAATTTGGTATTACTATTAGACAACGAAGAAGAAAATTTGACTATAGGAGGTGGTATAAAAGAATTAAAGATGAGCTAAGCTCTTAGTTTAGAGCAGATTTTTGTTAGTAGACATAGTGAAATTAAAAAAAAATTAAAAAATGGAGGTAATAAAGTGAAAAAATATTTAAGCATAATATTAATGGTTAGTTTATTAATGTTTTTATTTTCCGGAATTAGCATAGCTGCTACCCATATTACTTTCGGAACTGGCAGCCCAGGAGGGACTTATTATCCTTTAGGTGGGGCAATGGCTGATCTTTGGACTAAATTGTTGAAAGCAGAGGGAATTGAAGTAACTGCTGAGTCGACTGCTGCTTCTGTAGAAAATTGCAGGTTAGTAGGTAGTGGAGAGATTCAGATTGGAATGGCTATGGGTGATGTTGCTTCTAAGGCATATAAGGGAGTAGTACAATTTGAAGGGAATGCCCAACCAATTTTAGGTCTATTTTCTATGTATCCTGCTCCCCAACATCTCTTAACTTTAGATTCCAATATTAAATCAGTAAGAGATTTAAAAGGGAAGAAAGTTTCCGTTGATGCCCCAGGAAGTGGTTGTGAGACTTTATCTCGATTGATTATAGAATCAGCCGGATTAACTTACGATGATATGAGAATCAGCTATTATTCTCAGCCTGAGGCAGCTCAAGCCTTAAAGGATAGGAATGTAGATGCAGTATTTTGGAATTTCTCTTTCCCAGGTTCTGCAGTACAGGAAGTAACCGCGGTGAGAGATGTATTTTTTGTTTCTATAGATGATGATATCATTAAAAAACTGACTGCTGAATTTCCTTACTATAAAGAAGGTAAAATTCCTGCCAATACTTATAAGGGGCAGGATTATGATGTAAAGACCGTGCAAGTTGGAAATGATGTAGTTATAAATAAGGATATTAATGAAAACACTGCTTATCTTTTGGTTAGCACCTTATTTACCAATGCCAAAGAGTTATTTGTTGTACATCCCTCAGCAAAACAATTACTTCCTGAAAATGGCGTAAAAACTGCCGTTCCACTTCATCCTGGTGCAGAAAAGTACTTTAAGGAGATGGGATTACTTTAATGCTTAATAGGATAATCAGGGGAACCTTTATGGTTTCCCTGATTATTTTTTTTGTAATTTTTATTTCATATTTTATAAATAACCAAGAAAATAGAGGAATAAAATATTATTTAGAGATAATTAATAGAAAGAATGATTCTATAGTAGTTAAAATTGAAGTTGCTGTTGGCGATAAATTTTATTTGGAATATGTAAATTCAAGAGATTTGAATCCTATAATCGATACTTTTGAAATAAGAGAAAACGGAATATTTTGTCTGCTTACTGAGAAATATCCCTGGTATGGAGCAGGACAGGAGTGCCATACTTCTAAAGATATAAAATTTACAGATAAATTAGTAATAGTAAATGTAAATAGAGAGATGGAAAAACTTTCCCTGCGAGTTGCTTTTACCGTAGAGCAAAAAATAAAATATAAAGAGAGAGAATTTATTCTTTCCTCTCTAACTAATAGAGGAGATCTCATAGATATAATTATTGTTGCTAAAGGAGGTACAGACAATAAGTGAAGAAAAAAGAAAATTTGCAAACTAACAAAGAAAAAAATAACGAAATTGAAGTAAAAGTTGATGAAAAAATACTAAAACAAATTGAAGAGATTGAAATTAAAAATAAAAGAAATCTGACCGGTTTGTGGTATATTCCTATTACAGTTGCTTCTATCGGATTATTTATTTTTCATATGTATACCGGATGGTTTGGGGCTTATTTTAGTTTAATTCAACGTTCTATCCATTTTATGTTAATTTTAACTTTAACCTTTAGCCTTTTTGCCCGCAGTAAAAAAACTCCCAGAGATAAAATACAATTTTACGATTTGGTATTTATTGGTTTGTCTATAATTCTATGCTTTTATATACTTACCAATATTCATGAGTTGGTCTGGCGAGCGGGTGCTGCAAATTCTATGGATGTCTTTTTAGGAGTTATTTTAGTATTACTTACTTTAGAGGCAACCCGAAGAGCAGTGGGCCTTCCTATGATGTTAGTGGCAGTGTTTTTTCTGTTATACGCCTTAGCTTTTGGACCTTATATGCCGGGAAGATTCTCTCATGGAACCTTTCCTATTAAGAGGGTTGCCTATTATCTATATCTGACCGATGCAGGAATATACGGGACTCCTTTAGGTGTTTCAGCGAGCTTTGTTTACCTTTTTATTTTATTTGGTGCAATATTAAACAAAACTGGAGCGGGTAAATTTTTTATTGATTTTGCCACTGCCTTGACGGGATATACCAGAGGTGGTCCAGCAAAAGCGGCAGTAGTTTCGAGTGGTATGATGGGGACTGTATCAGGTAGTTCTACTGCCAATACAGTAACTACCGGTAGTTTTACTATACCTTTAATGAAGAGTGTGGGGTATAGTTCGGTCTTTGCTGGAGCAGTAGAACCGGTTGCTTCCACTGGTGGACAGATAATGCCTCCTATTATGGGAGCTGCTGCTTTTATCATGGCTGAATTTTTAGGAGTTCCTTATATTGAAATTGCTAAAGCGGCAATTTTCCCTGCCTTATTTTATTATTTTGCCTTATTTATGGCCGTAGATTTTAAGGCAGCAAAAATTGGTTTACGCGGTCTTTCCAGGGATCAGTTACCCAATCTATTAAATACTTTAAAAACAGGATGGATTTTATTAGCCCCTATATTTGCTTTAATTTATTTATTGGTTCAAGGTTATTCCCCACAAAAATCAGTAGTACTTAGTATTGTAGTATTAATTATAGTAAGCATGTTTAGTAAGAAGACCAGACTAACCCCTAAAAAATTTTTAGAAGCCATAACCGAAGCAGGTCTTTCTGCTACTACCGTAGCAGTAGCTTGTGCAGCAGCAGGAATAATTGTAGGAATTACTACTATGTCCGGATTAGGACTAAAATTTACCGGAATCGTATTTGAAGTTTCGCGGGGAATTTTACCTATAGCTTTAATCTTGGCTTCTTTAGCTTCTCTAGTCTTAGGAATGGGTATACCTACTACTGCTAACTACATTATAATGGCTACTTTGGTTGCCCCGGCTTTAATCAGATTAATGGCTGAAAATACTCATCTTATCCTGCCGCATATGTTTGTCTTTTATTATGGTATATTAGCTGATATTACTCCACCAGTAATGTTAGCAGTATTTGCCGGAGCAGCAATAGCCAAAGCTCCAGCGATGAAAGTAGGGATAGAATCCACTAAATTAGCTATTCCAGGATATACATTACCTTTTATGTTTATATTTCACCCTGAGCTAATTTCCTGGAATTTTACTGCAGATTTGAATTTAGCTAAATTGGGGTTTTTCTTATTATTAGCCACAGCAATGTCGATTGGTATAGCTGGAGGCATGCAGGGTTACTTGATTAGAGAGACTAAATATTATGAAAGAATGATGCTTTTAGCAGGTTCTTTTATGATAATTCCGGCAAATTATATGTTAAATGTATTAGGGCTTGTTTTAATCGGTGTAACTTTAATGTTACAGATATTATTTAAGAAACAAAAAGTAGCGGTTTTAGAAGAATAACCGAATAATTTCGTATCGAGTATCGAGTATCGTGTATCGCGTTAGGAAAATTACTAAAACAAAACAAGGCAGACAATCCGTCCCCTACATTAAATTCTATATACCATTCTTTCATTTTCATACTCGCAATATGCAATACACAATAAGCGATACGAATTACTGCACGCTATCCGCTATAGGTTATATCGCCAAAAGCTACCTGCTCTGCACTTTTTTACTTACATATCACCCCAAAGGAAATATGAATTCATTCTGTCTTTTGGCTTCTGACTACTGGATACATAAATAATTACTATTATTTTTTAAAACCTATTGATTTTTTTAAAATATATGTTATTCTTTAAAAAGATTAATCAATCAGTCCATTAGTCCAATATTAGAATAAAAATTTATCATTTTAAAGAGGAAGTCTTTTATGAAAATTGAGATTGATAAGAAAAGCGGAATTCCTTTATATCTTCAGATAAAATACCAGATTAAGAAATTATTAAAAAATGGTAATTTGAAAGAAGGGGAACAACTACCAACCGAAAGAGATTTATCAGAAAGCTTGCAAGTTAGCAGAAATACAGTAAGTATGGCCTACAAAGAATTAGCATTGGAGGATATAATATTATCTATCCCGGGGCGGGGAACTTTTCCTAACCCGAAAACCTCTAAGTTTACCAAATCAAAAATGAATAATAATCTATCAAAAATAGAAGAAATTATCGATGTTACTATTAATGAAGCCTTGGAGTTAAATTTTGAGTTGGGCGAGTTTAAAAAAATAGTAAATAATAAGATAGAAGAAAAAGAAAAATTATTAAAAAATATTAATATCGCTTTTATTGAATGTAATCAGGAACAGTTGTATTTTTTTTCCAAGGGGATAGAATTGGGAACAGGCATTTCCATAATTCCCATATTAATAGATGAGATCTATAAAGAACCAGATATTTTTAGAGAAAAAATCAAATCTATAGATATAGTAGTTACTACCTTTTTTCACTCTGATGAAGTTAAAAAATTTCTTGCCGATCAAAAACAGAGAGTTCTCGCCATTGCTTTAGATCCTCTAATGGAAACTATGGTAAACATTGCCCATTTATCTTCCAAAGAGAAAAGTATTGGTTTGGTATGCATTACCGATAAGTTTGCCCAAAGGGTTTTCCAATCTATAAAACAGGCAGGAATAAAATTCTCAAGTTTTAAATTTACCATCTCTTATGATAAAGATGAAGTAAAGAAATTTTTGATTAACACAGATATAGTAATAACTTCTCCTGGAAGAAAGAAAGAAGTAGAAAAATTAATTTCTCCCCAAATTCCCCTCATTGAGTTTGTTTATGTTCCCGATAAAGGTTCTATGAGTATGTTAAAATTAGCCATTTTAGACATTAAAAGAGAAGGAGGCATGTTAGAAAAGAAATGAAGCAGGAAAAATTATTAGAAGTTTATCAAAATAATTCAGTAAAAATATCAGTTCGTAAAGAATGGTGTAAATCATGTGGTATTTGTATTGAATTTTGTCCTAAGGATGTATTAGCTCCTGATAATCAAGGGAAGCCTATCCCTAAAAATATTGATGCTTGTATAAAATGCGACCTTTGTGAATTGAGATGCCCAGATTTTGCTATTACAGTAGAAGGAGTGAAAGAGAAAGATGAATAATTTAAAAAAGGAAAAAAATATAAAATTATTACAAGGAAACGAAGCCTGTGCTGAAGGAGCGTTATTAGTCGGAGTTAGATTTTTTGCCGGTTATCCCATAACTCCCTCTTCAGAAATAGCTGAAAAAATGGCGCGTGAATTACCTAAAATTGGCGGGAAATTTATACAGATGGAGGATGAAATTGCCAGTATGGCAGCGGTAATTGGAGCCTCTATAGCTGGATTAAAATCTCTGACTGCTACTTCAGGTCCCGGAATGTGCTTGAAACAAGAAAATTTAGGTTTTGCTATTATTAACGAGATACCCTGTGTAGTAGTTAACGCTCAAAGAGGAGGTCCAAGCACCGGATTACCCACTAAACCCTCTCAAGGTGATATGATGCAAGCAAGATGGGGAACTCATGGAGATCACCCCATTATAGCCCTCGCCCCTTCCACCGTTAATGAGATACTTACCTTAACTATTAAAGCATTTAATTTTAGTGAAAAATATAGAACTCCAGTTATTTTACTCCTTGATGAAGTAATTGCCCATATGCGGGAAAAGGTAGAGATACCTGCTCCGGAAAATATTGAAGTGATAAACCGAAAAAAACCTACTGTCCCCCCCGAAGAATACTTACCCTTTAAACCTGATGAAGACGGAGTTCCTCCTATGGCCAACTTTGGAGAAGGATACCGTTATCATATAACCGGTTTGATTCATAATTATAAAGGTTTACCCACTTCTAACTCCCAAGAAATAGATGCTTTTATAAGGCGTTTACATAATAAGATTCAGAAGAATATTAAAGATATAATAATTTACGAAAAATATTCTTTAGATGATGCAAAAATTGCTTTAATTGCCTATGGTTCAGTGGCAAGAGCTGCTGAGAGAACGGTAAAATTAGCTCGAGAAGAAGGGTTAAAAGTAGGTTTATTAAAATTATTAACTATTTGGCCTTTCTGTTTTGAAGAAGTAAACAGATTGGCTCAGCAGGTAGATTTAATTATAGTTCCGGAAATGAATTTAGGTCAAATGGTTTTAGAAGTAGAAAGAGCTTCCCATGGAAAATGTCGGGTTGTGCCTTATGGCCGGGTAGATGGTGAATTAATTAATCCCATAGAGATATTAGGGAAGATTCGGGAGGAGATAAAGAAATGAGGAAAGTAATTGATAATTATATTAGAGAAGAGATGTTTCCTAATATATGGTGCCCAGGATGTGGAAACGGCATTGTATTAGGCGCTATACTACGAGCCATAGATGATCTAAATTGGGATAAAGATAAAATTGTAGCGGTTTCTGGTATAGGTTGTTCCAGTCGAATTACCGGATATGTAGATTTTTGTACTATGAATACCACTCACGGAAGAGCTTTGCCTTTTGCTACTGGCATAAAAATGGCAAATCCTGATTTAAAAGTAATAGTAGTTATGGGAGATGGAGATTGTTCAGCTATTGGAGGAAACCATTTCATCCACGCCGCACGGCGCAATATCGATTTAACTGCTATAATTATTAATAATATGATATATGGAATGACCGGAGGTCAATATTCGCCTCTTACTCCTACCGGTAAATTTGGTTCTACTGCACCTTATGGAAATATTGATCAATCTTTTGATTTGGCTGAACTGGCTATTGCAGCAGGTGCAAGTTATGTGGCCCGAGGAACAGTTTATAATCCTCGACAATCGACCTCTTTAATAAAAAATGCTTTAGATAAAAAAGGGTTTTCAGTAGTAGAAATAATATCTGATTGCCCCGTATCTTACGGTAAAATGAACAAAATGAAATCACCGGTAGATATGTTAAAGTGGATAAAAGATATAACTGTTTCCAAAAAAGTATGGGAAGGACTTTCCCCTGATGAAAAAAAGGAAAAATATGCTATAGGCGAGTTTTTAAGCAAAGATAGACCAGACTATACTGAATTATATGAAGAGATTATCAAAAAAGCTCAGGAAAGGGGAGGCAATAAGTAATGAAAGAAAGAGTTGAAATATGTTTAAGCGGATCCGGAGGCCAGGGACTAATTTTAGCCGGTATAATTTTAGCCGAAGCAGCCGGTATATATGATGGAAAAGAAGCTGTTCAAAGCCAGTCTTACGGGCCAGAAGCCCGAGGAGGAGCCAGTAGATCAGAAGTGGTTATAAGTAATGGTGCTATAGATTATCCTAAAGTGATAAAATCAGATATCCTTTTAGCTCTAACTCAGACTGCTTGCGATAAATATGTCAAAAATCTAAATAAAGACGGTATCTTGGTTGCTGATTCTACATTAGTAACAGAGGTTCCTAATATCTCAAATAAAATATATTTATTTCCTATTGCTGAAACCGCTCAAAAAAAATTTGGAACGAAATTAGTTACCAATATTATTTCTTTAGGTATAATTGTAGAGTTAACTGAAGTGGTTTCCCAAGAAGCTATTCAAAAGGCAGTGTGTTCTAGGGTTCCAGTTAAAGCAAAGGAAGTAAACGAGAAAGCCTTATTCTTGGGGTTTGATATTGCTAAAGATTTAAAAGTAAAAAATAAGAAATCAGTCAATAAGATAAATTAAAATTTGTGAAAAAGGAGATTAAGAATAAAATGAAAGTTTTAGTGGTTAATAGCGGCAGTTCATCTATAAAATATCAGTTATTCGACATGACTGATGAGTCGGTTCTGGCCAAGGGTTTAGTGGAGAGGATTGGAATTTCTGATTCAATTATTAATCATTATCCTTCCGGCAGGGAACCGGTTATAACCCATCAGGATATTCCTAACCATAGGGTTGGGATTAAACTACTGATGGATGCCTTACTTCATTCAGATTATGGTGTAATTAAGGATATCTCGGAAATAGTAGCGGTAGGCCATAGAGTAGTTCATGCTGGGGAAAAATTTTCTGGCTCAGTTTTACTTACCGATGAAGTTATGGATGCCTTAAAAGAATGTATCGAACTTGCTCCTTTACATAACCCGCCCAATATTTTAGGGATAGAAGTCTGTAAAGAGCTAATGTCCGGAGTACCCCAGGTGGGAGTATTTGATACTGCTTTTCATCAGACTATTCCGGAATGCGCTTATCTCTATGGTATTCCTTATAAATTTTACAAGAAGTATAGAGTGAGAAGATATGGATTCCATGGAACTTCTCATAAATTTGTAGCTCAAAGAACAGCCAAAATTTTAGAAAAACCCCTGAAAGAGCTTAAAATAATTACTTGCCACTTAGGGAATGGCTCAAGTATTACTGCTGTAAAAAACGGAGTTTCCGTAGATACCAGTTTAGGATTTGGGACAGTTGCCGGCATAATAATGGGAACCCGTTGCGGAGATCTCGATCCGGCAATCATCCCCTTTTTAATGAATAAAGAAAAACTCACCGTTGAAGAGATTAATAAAATTATCTATAAAGAAAGTGGATTCTTGGGTCTATCAGAAGGAATTTCAAGTGATAAGAGAGATTTAAGAGAGAAAGCAAACCAGGGTGATGAGAGAGCTATAAGAACTATATCTGTTTTTACTTATGGTATAAAAAAATATATAGGAGCCTATGCAGCAGCTATGGGCGGAGTTGATGCAATTGTTTTTACGGCTGGGATTGGAGAAAATTCTATAGAGACTAGAGCGGAAGCATGTGAAGGATTAGAGTTTTTAGGAGTAAAGATTGACCCGGAGAAAAATAAAGTTCGTGCCAAGGAAGCCATTATAAGTAATAATAATTCAAGAGTAAAAGTTATGGTAATTCCTACTAATGAAGAGTTAATGATTGCTAAAGATACAGCAGAAATATCTGCAAATTTATAGTAATAAACAGTATGAGGATCAGATATAGGAGGGAAAATGTACAAGATAGTTAAAAAAGAAAGATTACACAAAATTATTTATTCGACATGGATAAAAGCTCCAGAAGTGGCTTCCTCTGTCCAACCAGGTCAATTCATCATCTTAATGATTACAGAGAAAGGAGAACGAATCCCTTTAACTGTTGCCGATTTTGACCGAGAGAAAGGATTGATTCGCATTGTCTTTCAGATAGTGGGCAAAACCAGTGAAGAACTTTCTACTTTGGAAGAGGGAGATGAATTATATTCCTTTATCGGTCCTTTAGGTAAAAAGACCGAGATTAAAAATTATGGAAAAGTAATAACCGTAGGCGGAGGTACCGGGATTGCCTGTATCCATCCGATTACTCGTGCCCTAAAAGAGGCTGGGAACGAAGTTATTTCAATTATTGGAGCCCGTAACAAAGAACTGATTATTATGGAAGAGGAGATAAGAAAAGCCTCCTCAGAACTAATTGTTACCACTGATGATGGTAGTTATGGACGAAAGGGCTTTGTCACTCAAGTTTTAAAAGAGCTCTTAGATAAGGATAAATCAATTAAGAAGGTATGGACTATCGGTCCGGCTATTATGATGAAGGTGGCCTGTGAAATCACTAAACCTTATTCGGTAGAGACTATAGTCAGTCTTAACAGTATTATGGTAGATGGTACCGGAATGTGTGGTTCCTGTAGAGTTACCATCGGGGGAGAGACCAAATTTGTCTGTACCGATGGACCGGAATTTGATGGACAATTAGTAGACTGGACAGAATTTATGAATCGTCTTTCCCGCTATAAAGATTCGGAGAAAAAATCCTGGGATCTCTACCACAAACATACTCACCTATGTAGCTGCGGAAGGAGGACAAATTAATGGCTGAAATGATACCACCCAAAGAAAGAGTAAAAAGAGAGCAGATTCCTATGCCCGAACAAGAGCCCAAAGAGAGAATTTATAATTTTAAAGAAGTACCCTTAGGCTACACCCGGGAACAGGCCATTTATGAAGCCCAAAGGTGTCTGCAGTGTAAAAATCCTAAATGTGTTCCAGGTTGTCCGGCGGAGATTAATATCCCTCAGTTTATTAAAAAAATTGTTGAGGAAAATTTTGCCGGTGCTTATCTGGAAATATTAAAAAACGATGACCTTCCGGCTATGACCGGAAGGGTATGTCCTCAGGAAGAACAGTGTCAGCAGGTTTGTATTTTAGAAAAACAAGAAAAACCGATTGCTATCGGTCGATTAGAACGCTTTGTCGCTGATTGGGCTCGCGAAAATAATATTCACGGAAAATTACCAAAGGTTAGTAAAAAAGAACAAAAAGTAGCAGTAATAGGTTCTGGTCCTGCCGGACTTACCTGTGCCGCTGATTTAGCTAAATTAGGTTATGAAGTTACTATCTTTGAAGCCTTACACAAAACCGGGGGAGTCTTAGTCTACGGTATTCCTGAATTTCGACTCCCTAAATCGATAGTAGAATACGAAGTAAAAGAAATTGAAAAATTAGGGGTGAAAGTAGTAACTGATTTTGTGGTGGGGACTACCAAAAGTGTAGATGAATTAACTCAGGAATTTGATGCTATCTTCTTAGCCAATGGAGCAGGTGCCCCTCGGTTTATGAACATCCCTGGAGAGAACTTAAATGATGTTTATTCAGCAAATGAATTCCTTACCCGTTCCAATTTGATGAAAGCCTATCTCTTCCCCGAATATGATACTCCCATTAAGATAGGCAAAAGGGCAGCTACTATCGGAGCAGGAAATGTAGCTATGGATTCAGCCCGTACGGCTTTAAGATTGGGAGCTGAAAAATCCTACATCGTCTATCGAAGGTCTCGAAAAGAAGTCCCAGCTCGGGCAGAGGAAGTTCATCATGCTGAAGAAGAGGGGATAATCTTTAATTTTCTTACCCTCCCCATTAAAGTATTGGGTGACGATAAAGGTAATGTTATCGGAATGGAATGTCTGAAAATGAAATTAGGTGAGCCAGATGATTCGGGTCGAAGAAGACCTATCCCTATTCCCGGTTCTAATTTTATAATCGAAGTAGATATGGTTATAGATGCCATCGGGACCTCAGCCAATCCTATTGTAGCTCGAAGTGCCACTGGAGTTGAGATTAACCAGTGGGGTTATTTCATTATAGATGATAACACCAAAACTACTACCAAAGAAGGGATATTTGCCGGAGGAGATATTGTCAGAGGTTCGGCTACAGTAATCTCGGCAGTAGGAGATGGCAAAGTAACAGCTCGGGTAATTAATGAATTCTTGTCTTCGGGTAAAAGCTTAAGAAGAAAATAAATAATATGAATTATTCTAAAAAAGGGAGGCAAGCAACAGGCTAGAAAGAAAATTGAGAATTTTAAATTTGTTAAATCATGTCTAAGTTAAATTGAAATTTTATAAAATTATTTAGGAGGACTTTTGAAAATGTCTAAGGAAATGAACCCTTTTAAATTAGTGCAAGCTCAATTTGATCATAATGCAGAATTACTTAATCTTGATTTTGCTTTGCGAGAATTTATGAGAGAGTCGGAGAGGGCTGTACAATTTACCATTCCGATAGATATGGATAATGGTACTACCAAGACATTTACCGGTTTTAGAGTTCAACATTCTACCGCTCGTGGACCAGCAAAAGGTGGTCTTCGTTTTGCAGAAGATGAGACAATTGATATGGTAAAACAATTAGCCATGATGATGGCCTGGAAATGTGCAGTGGTAGATATTCCTTTAGGTGGAGGCAAAGGTGGAATTATTGTAGACCCAAGAAAATTATCAGATAGAGAGACTGAAAAGTTGTGCCGAGGTTGGGTTAGGAAAATATATGATTTTGTAGGCCCGGAAATAGATGTTCCCGCTCCGGATGTAGGTACTAATCCTCAGGATATGCTCTGGATAATGGACGAGTATGATACTATTAATAGAAATAGAAAACCCGGCTTTGTTACTGGTAAGGCAGTAGGAGTAGGTGGTTCACTGGGTAGAACAGAGGCAACTGGTTATGGTGTGGTTTATTGTATTCGAGAAGCATTAAAGAGGTTGGGCATTGATTTTAAAGATGCTACTGCTTCTATTCAAGGTGCTGGTAATGTTGCACAGTATACTTGCGAAAGATTTGTTCAATATGGTGGTAAAGTAGTAGCGATATCTTGCTGGGATCCTAAAGGCAAAAAAGCCTATACTTATAGCTGCGAAAAAGGAATTAACCCCAAAGACTTACTTGCACCAGGTACTTTGGATAAATTCGGAACTATCTATCCAGAAAAAGCTAAATCTTTTGGCTGGAAACAAGAAGACGGAGATGCCTGGTTAAAGAAAAGCGTTAATGTTCTTATACCTGCTGCTTTAGGGCAGGCAGTTACTCAGGATAATGTAAATGATATCAATTTTGATACAGTTAAGATTTATGCAGAAGCAGCCAATACTCCTACTACTTTAGAAGCAGATGAAGTATTAAAAGTGAAAAATGTCTATATGATTCCTGACTTCATTTGTAATGCTGGTGGAGTAACTGTTTCTTATTTTGAAGAAGTTCAGAATAATATGAATTACTACTGGCCCAAAGATGAAGTTTTAGAAAAACTCGATCGTATTATGACTAATGCCTTCAACGCGGTAGCGGATTTGGCTATCGAGAAAAAATGTTATACTCGTGATGCTGCTTATTTGATTGCGATTCAACGTGTAGCTAAAGCAGTAGAAGGTAGAGGTTGGGTAAAAGCTAAAAAATAAAATTAGTATCTCGTATCGAGTATATAGTATATAGTGAAGAAAAAGGAAATTGGAAACAAGAATGTTATTAGCGTGTAGAGTATAGGAACATTCCCTTTCCCCTTCGGGGGAGAGGGTCAGGGTGAGGGGGGAAATAAACGCAATACGCATCACGCATCACGAGATACGAGATACAAAAAATGCTGGGAGAAGGTAATTAAAAGTGGAGATATTTGCTTTAATAGGAGAGAGCGGAACTGGTAAAAGTCATAAAGCCTTATTAACTGCTCATAAATATAATATAAATTATATAATTGATGATGGTCTTTTAATAAGGAAGGATAAAATATTAGCTGGACATTCTGCAAAAAAAGATAAGAACAGAATTCAAGCTATTAGGACAGCTATTTTCGAAGATCCTTCTCATGCCCATGAAGCAATAGAGATGATAAAAAAAGCTAAACCAGCAAAAATACTAGTTATTGGAACATCAGTTAGGATGATTGATAAAATTATTAAAACTTTAGAGTTGCCACCCCCCAAAAGAATTTTAAAGATTGAAGATGTGTCCACTGGCAAAGAAATTAAGGAAGCAAAATCCGTTAGATTAAAAGAAGGGAAACATGTTATACCCTTACCTGGGATTGAAGTACAAAGAAAATTCCCGGTAAATATATTAGAATCGTTGGAGATATTTTATAAGAAAAGATATAGTAAAAGGAAAATTGGTGAGAGAGCAATCGTAAGACCGCCCTTTAGCTATTTTGGAAAATTATATGTTTCTGAAAATGCAATTTTAGATATAATTATTTATATACTTAAAGATTTCAAAGAAGTTGTAAAATTAGGTAAATCACAAATCAGTATTAAAGAAGAAGGTATTCTAATAAATATTAGTTTGGTGCTTAGATATGGGGAAAATATTCCTCAAGTTGGATTAAAAATTCAAAAAAACCTCAAAAAGGAATTAGAATATATAACCGGCATAAATGTCATTTCAATCAATATTTTTGTTTATAATTTAAAATACTAAACTCGTATATCGTATATCGTATATCGTATATCGCGAAAAGAATAGTAGTCGGGAGCTAGAAACCAGTATTCGGAAGTAAATAACGATATGTAATGAGTAATGGGCAGAGGTTTGATTCATCAAACCCTTAACGATAAATAGACGTAGAAATTTATCCAAATAAATCTGAACGAAATACGAAATACGATATACGATATACGGAATTAAAGAGGTGTAAGATGTTTGATAAAGAAGAAATGAAAAAAATTAAACAATTAAAGAAAGAATGGGAAAATAATGTTGTACATAAAACTCTTGAACGTTTTCCTGAAAGAAAAGATGAATTTGTTACTGGTTCAGGGAAAGAGGTTGAGCGTCTATATACTCCTGTAAATTTAGAAGGGTCTGACTATAACAAAGAGTTGAATTTCCCCGGACAATACCCTTATACCCGTGGGGTACAACCCACTATGTATCGAGGCCGATTTTGGACTATGCGTCAATATGCCGGTTTTGGCACAGCAGAAGAATCTAATAAGCGTTATAAATACCTATTAGATCAAGGACAAACCGGATTAAGTGTTGCTTTTGACCTACCCACACAAATTGGTTATGATTCAGATCATACTATGTCATTAGGTGAAGTGGGAAAAGTAGGAGTAGCCATAGATTCCTTAAAGGATATGGAGATGTTATTTAATGGGATTCCCCTTGATAAAGTAAGTACTTCAATGACAATAAATGCTCCGGCAACTGTGCTTTTAGCCATGTACATAGCAGTAGCAGAAAAACAAGGAATCTCTCCCGATAAATTAAATGGAACTATCCAAAATGATGTATTAAAAGAATACATTGCTCGTGGAACATATATTTTTCCTCCTGCTCCTTCAATGAGATTAATTACTAATATTTTTAAATATTGTTTTAAAGAGATGCCTCTATGGAACACTATTAGTATAAGCGGCTATCATATTAGAGAAGCAGGTTCTACAGCAATTCAAGAAGTTGCCTTTACTTTAGCAGATGGAATAGCTTATGTGGATGCCGCAATAAAAATTGGATTAAAAGTTGATGATTTTGCACCAAGATTATCTTTCTTTTTTAATGCTCATAATGATTTATTAGAAGAAGTGGCAAAATTTAGAGCAGCTCGAAGATTGTGGGCTAAGATTATGAAAGAAAGATTTGGGGCTAAGAATAAAAAATCTTTAATGCTTAGATTTCATACTCAGACGGCCGGTTGCACTTTAACTGCTCAACAAGCGGATAATAATATTATCCGAGTTACCATACAAGCCTTAGCAGCAGTATTAGGTGGTACCCAATCTCTCCATACAAATTCAAGAGATGAAGCCTTGGCTCTACCTGCGGAGGATTCAGTAAGGATCGCCCTTAGAACCCAACAAGTATTAGCTTACGAGAGCGGAGTAACTGAAACAGTTGATCCTTTAGCCGGTTCCTACTATGTAGAAACCCTAACTAATAAAATTGAAGAAAAGGCTTTAGAATATATTGAAAGAATTGATAAATTGGGTGGCGTTACTCAAGCCATTGAAAAAGGATTTATCCAGCAGGAGATCCAAAATAGTGCTTATCAATACCAGAAAGATATCGAAGAGGGTAAAAGGATAGTAGTAGGTGTCAATAAATTCAAGATAAACGAAGGATCACCAAAGGGTCTTTTGAAGGTTAATCCGGAAGTTGGCCGTAAGCAAATTGAGGAACTTAAGAAGTTAAAAGAGGAAAGAGAGAACTATAAAGTAAAAGAAAATTTAAAATCATTGGAAAAGGCTGCTAAAACAGATGCAAATTTAATGCCTTTAATCTTAGATTGTGTAAAATCTTATGCTACATTGGGTGAAATTTGTGATGTGTTAAGAAGTGTCTTTGGTGAATATAAAGAGTCTGTAAAGCTTTAAAAAGTGGAGGAATAAAAGAATGGAAGGGAAAAAAATTAGAGTATTAATAGCTAAACCCGGGCTTGATGGTCATGACCGAGGGGCAAAGGTTGTAGCAAGAGCTTTAAGGGATGCTGGGATGGAAGTAATTTATACTGGATTGCGGCAGACTCCTGAGCAGATTGTGGAAACTGCTATCCAGGAAGATGTAGATGTTATTGGATTGAGTATTTTATCAGGAGCCCATACTCATCTTTTCCCTAAAGTAATGGAACTTCTAAAAGAAAATAATATTGAAGATATAGTCGTTATTGGTGGAGGAGTAATCCCTGAAGAAGATATTCCTGAATTAAGAAAGGTGGGTATAGCGGGAATATTCACCCCGGGAACTGATACTCATGATATAATTAAGTTTATTCGGGAGAAGGTAAAATAATGGTTCGTATTTCGTATATCGTATGTCGTATATCGTGAAGAAAAGAGAAGTCAAGAGCTAATAATTGTATTTCGTATTTTGTGAATTGTATTTAGCAATAAACACAGCTAAAAAGACTGAAAAATTTAAAACTTATGTATCCGGATTTATTTTTCTTACGATATACGATATACGATATACGAAAAAAAGGGTAAGTTAAATGGAAATGGAAATTGTAGAAAAAATAACCAATGGTGATCGCAGAGCAGCTGCCAAACTAATAACTTTAGTAGAAAATAACTTTAACCAAGCTCAAGAGATTTTAAAAAAACTCTATAATTATACCGGAAATGCCTTGGTAATTGGCATAACCGGTCCTTCCGGTTCAGGGAAAAGTACTGTCACTGATAAAATTACCAAAATATTACGAGGACAGGGGAAAACTGTTGGAATCATTGCCATAGATCCTACCAGTCCATTTACAGGTGGGGCATTGTTGGGGGATAGAATTCGCATGCAGGATCTTAGTTTAGATAAAGGTGTTTTTATTAGAAGCATGAGTACTCGAGGGCATCTGGGGGGACTTTCTCAAGCTACTCAGGCAACGGTAAAGATATTAGATGCGCTGGGTAAGGATATAATATTTATTGAAACGGTGGGCGTAGGTCAATCGGAAGTAGATATAGTTAAAGTAGCTGATACAGTCGTATTGATAAGCATGCCGGGAATGGGAGACGATGTCCAGATTATAAAAGCCGGAATAATGGAAATAGGAGATATTTTTGTAATTAACAAAGCAGACAAAGAAGGTTGTGAACGTTTAGCTACCGAGATAGAAATGATGTTAGATTTAAACCAAAATAGCAGATGGCGTCCCCCGGTTCTAAAGACTATAGCTACAGACAATGTCGGTATTAAAAAACTTTTGGAAGAGATTGATCGACATATTAAATTTCTAAAGGAAAGTGGGGAGTTAGAACAAAGACGCCGGGAGAGTGCCAAGAAAGAGATATTTGACCTTATTCGGGAACAATGGAAAGAAATACTTTCAACTTTTATTGATAACGGATTTTTAGATAAGATAGTAACTAAAATAGTAAAACGGGAAGAAGATCCTTATACTGCGGTAGAAAAATTGTCAAATATATTAGTGCATTCTTATACACAGGGAGGTATAAAAAATGATAGAAAAGATTGATCATATTGGAATCGCGGTAAGAAGTATTGAAAAAACCAGTGAGCTTTTTAGCAACATACTGGGGTTGAAAGTTGCTGGCGAAGAGATTGTAGAAGAGCAGAAAGTTAAAATTGCTTTTTTGCCTTTAGGCGATGGTGAATTAGAACTGTTAGAATCCACTTCACCTGAGGGTCCAATTGCCAAATTTATTGAGAAGAAAGGTGAAGGGATTCAACATATAGCCTTTAGAGTTGATAATATCGAGAAAGCACTGGAAAAACTAAAAAAGGAAGGAGTTAGGTTAATTGACAAAAAGCCGAGGTACGGAGCAGGTGGAGCTAAGATAGCTTTTTTGCATCCAAAGAGCACTAATGGGATTCTTATTGAACTAAGCGAAAGAAAAGAGTAGAGAACACAAAAATAAGGAGCAAAACTTGTATTGCGTATCGCGTGAAGATTAGCGTGGAGCGTATAAAAGTATATGATAAAGGTTTGATTTGTCAAACCCGAAAAAACGGGGTGGATGAATCTGAAATTGACAAAATAGCTCAACAAAAATTTGTCAAAGGACCATTCCCTAACAAGAAATCTAAAAAGACCAGAGAAAGGTGGTAAGATAAATTAATGAAATTATTAATTGATGAATTAATGAAAAATTTAAGAGAAAGAGAAGAAAAAGTAAAAGCAGGCGGAGGAGAGAAAAGGATAAAAGCTCAACATGAAAAAGGTAAACTTACTGCGCGGGAAAGGATCGATCTTCTTTTAGATAAAGATAGCTTTGTAGAACTCGATATTTTAGTTGAGCACAGATGTAACAATTTTGGTATGGATGAAGTGGAGGCGCCCGGCGAGGGAGTTATAACTGGTTATGGAACTATCGATGGAAGACTGATTTATGTTTTTGCTCAGGATTTTACCGTTATTGGCGGTTCATTGGGAGAAATGCACGCTAAGAAGATATGTAAGGTAATGGATATGGCTATGAAAATGGGTGCACCATGTATCGGAATAAATGATTCTGGTGGAGCTCGCATTCAAGAAGGAGTAGATTCCCTAAGTGGTTATGGTCAAATATTTTATCGTAATACTATTGCTTCCGGAGTAATTCCTCAAATTTCTATCATTGCTGGTCCAGCTGCCGGAGGAGCAGTCTACTCTCCTGCGATAATGGATTTTGTATTTATGGTAAAGAATGTTGGTATAATGCATATTACCGGGCCAGATGTAATTAAAGCAGTTACCGGAGAAGTAGTCACTTCAGAGAAATTAGGGGGAGCTATGACTCATAATAGGAAGAGTGGAGTGGCTCATTTTGCTGCTGAGAACGAAGAAGAAGTTTACCAAATGGTAAGAAAATTAATCAGTTATTTACCCTCTAATAATATGGAAAATACTCCCCAAATGGAATGTAATGATAATCCTAATCGGATGGAAGAAGCTCTTTTAAACATCGTACCTACAGATCCCAATAAACCTTATGAGATGAAAGACGTAATAAGATATATTGTAGATGAAGGAGATTTTTTTGAGTCTCATTCTTATTTTGCAACTAATATGCTTACCGGATTTGCTAGATTAAATGGTCAATCTATAGGTATAATCGCTAACCAGCCAAAAGTTTTAGCGGGCTGTTTAGATATTGATGCTTCTGATAAAGCTGCTCGTTTTATTAGATTTTGTGATGCTTTTAATATTCCCCTTTTAACTTTGGTAGATGTTCCGGGATTTTTACCAGGGACTGCTCAGGAATATGGAGGAATTATCCGACATGGAGCAAAATTGCTATATGCTTATTCTGAGGCAACCGTTCCTAAAATAACTTTAATTGTTCGTAAATCTTATGGAGGGGCTTATCTGGCAATGTGTAGCAGGGATTTAAGAGCAGATCAGGTAATTGCCTGGCCTACAGCGGAAATTGCCGTAATGGGCTCCCAGGGGGCAGCAAATATTATCTTTAGAAAAGAGATAGCTAAAGCAGATGATCCTGAAAAGGTACGCCAAGAAAAGATTGATGAATTTCAACTAAAATTTTCTAACCCTTATGAAGCAGCTAAACGAGGTTATGTAGATATGGTCATTGACCCTCGGGAAACCAGACCTCGTCTTATAACAACTTTTGAAATGTTATCTACAAAGAGAGAAAGTAGACCAGCGAAGAAACACGGTAATTTCCCAGTTTAAATTAGTATATAGTCGTTAGTATATAGTATATAGTTGGAAGACAGATTTCAGTCATTGCGAGGAACAAAGTAAGCTTGCCCCAGCGAAAGCAGGGGAAGCAATCTTAATTCGAAACCTGAAACTTACAACTATCGAATGCTTGCTAATGATTAATATACAGGCGAGACACCTGTCTTACTATATACTAAATACTATTCACTAACGACTAACGACTATTAAAGAAGGAGGATAGAATAAATATGTTTGAAGGAATCAACGGAGCTATACAAATAGCAGTTATAGATATGATTTTAGTATTTTTAATTCTAGG
>Ga0268276_1000384_pt1 | contig 52733 bp, 32 predicted proteins | sample saktaG_4_FD_190145 | JGI IMG/M metagenome (GOLD analysis project Ga0268276, IMG submission 190145) | Saline water microbial communities from Sakinaw Lake, British Columbia, Canada - sak_2010_1_5_45m | ecosystem: Environmental > Aquatic > Non-marine Saline and Alkaline > Saline ...
CACCCGCGCCAAAAAAGGGTCCGCCGCCGCCGCCGCCACCGCCGACCACCAGCACATCGACGATGCCGTCCTTGGCAACCTCCAACATGCCGTTGTTCGTGAAAATCAGCACCGTCCATCGGACCCCCTTCGCATCGTCGTACTCCGAAACCGTCCCGCCCGTGATCTTGATCGGCACATTTTTCGCGATGGGCAGCGCCGGAGTCCTGCTGTCCGAGCCTTTGACATTCGCCTCCGTCGGCGCCACCGGCTTGGTGCTTGCCAGCGCCCGCGCCACCTCGCCGGCCAGATCGAGCAGTTTCGCGTCCTCCTCGCCATGCATGAACCGGACACGAAAGGCCACGCGATTGAAAGCAGCGTCGCGTTCGAGCAGGCAACTCTTCGCCCGCTGCTGAAGGGCAGGCGGAAGCAGATCCTTCTTTTTTTCAAGTGCGTTTCTGACGAAGAGGGCCGCCTCGCACAGTTCCGCGCCCTCACGAAGCATTTCGAAGCGCTCGGTCGCCACCGGGCCGTCGGAACTCGGATAGAGGATGGCCAGGGTGCTGCGGTGGTCCGAGGCCCATCCCGAGCCGGAGCTGGCCCCCGGGATGTAGTATCCGCCCACCGGACGCTTAAGCGGGAACAGATCCGCCCCAAAATCGCCCACGCCATCATATCCGTATCCGTAGTTGGCGCCGTAGTTCTCGACCAGAAGCCGCATGCGATGCAGTGGATACTCCTCCCGCTGGAAATTTCGGCAGTCGTTGATGAAGGTGTTGCGCCGCGGTTTATCAAGCATCCACAGCGGTTGACGTGGGCCCGGGGCCACATAAACCGTGTCGGCATGACGCACGGTCATAACAATGTTGGTTTCCGTCCCCCGGAACAGCATGTCCTGCGCCCCGTTATGCCCGGTAAAACTCCACTCGCCGCCGGGCCAAAGCCTGTTCGCCTCGTCCACCAGTTTCGGCAGAGACAACGCGAACCAGGCGTTGTAGCCCAGGGTGGTCTCATCCAGCCAGCCGCGCGCCTTGATCTTCTTGAGCATTTCGTCGAACACCGGCTTCCAGAACCGGTAGTTTTCCTCTGTGCCCAGCGGTGGTTGCTTCATCCGGGTGAGTTTGCCTGTCGCCGGGTCGAGCACGGTCACCGGCCGTTCCCCGGAATTATCGAACCCCTCGGAAATCCAGGGCGTACCCACGCGCCCGGGATTGCAATCGCCCCAGCAGTTCAACCGCAGGGTTCGGGGTTTCCCGATTGTCTGCGCCACCATATTCAGGTAGCGGTCGAAGTTCGTGAAGTCGTGTTTGAACGAACCGTCGGGTTGCTTGATCCAGCGCACCAGCGACTCCGGGTTGGAGCTCATGCTGCCCGAATAACCGTTCGCGAAGAAGTCACACACCAGATTGACCTGTACTTGCCGCGAGTTCAGCTCGGCCAGCAAGGCGAGCGACTTGCCCACCAGTTCGAAATGCCTGTCGGAGTAGTTCGGCACTTCGTAGTGTTGCGCGGCGACCTCCTCCGCATGATAGATGAAGTTCTGCACGCGCCAGTCCCGCGGATCGGGCAGGGTCCAATCGTACACCCGCACCTGAAGCGGCACGGTCTGTGGCTGGAATCCTTGCGCCGCGATCGTGATCCGGCCTTCGTACAGGCCCGCCCTGACGTTGCCGGGAACCCGTACCGTGAACCACAGGGGTGCAAGTGCATGGGTGGCCGTATTTGCCACGCATGCCGGAATCTCCGCCGGGATCTGATCCAGCAGACCGTCGAACCGTCCCTGCGGCGCCCAGGATTTGTCGGGCGTGGCGGGAACGGCATAACGCACGCGGACCGCAGAAGCGGCAATCTTATTGCCGCCTCCCGCCAGGTCCGACACCTTCACCGTCAACCCCGTGATCGTCTGGTCGGAGCCCACCATCAGCCGCCCCGAGAAGACGCTGTTCCGGACTGCGCGGATCACCACCGGCCGCACGGGCGCACTGACTTCGCGCAGGTCGTTCCCGGCAGTCACCGTGTCGTTCACCGTGCAATTCCACACCTGGAGCCCACGAAGGCGCAGGCCGTTCGTGATTGCGGCATCTGCCGGCGATACGGTCAGGCGCGCTTTCAGCACGCCGATGGTCGGCCAAGTATAGAACTCGTCGTAGCGCTTCCAGACAGAGTAGGGAATCGCTGTGGGATGAGCCTCTACAGCCAGCACGTTCACGCCGGGACGCAGTAGAGCGGCGGGGATTTCGATGTCGCGCAACTGCCGGATAAGGCCCTCTCCCGTCCGTTTGTCACCCTGCTGACTGCAAGGCAGAGCGTTCGTGGGGTAGGCCTCGGCCAGACGCGCAAGAATATCGGGCTCCTGGCCGGGCAGGTGGCCGCGGGCCGCTTCCTTGCCGTTCACATACACCGCCACACCACCCCAATAATCCAGCGAGAGGCGGCATGCTTTCACACGCTTCGGATCCTTGATCTCGAATCTGCTGCGCGCCAGCACAACGACCGTGTCGAAGGGACTGGACGCTTTTACGGGTATATGTCCTTCTACGAACCCAGTCAAACTCGGATCAGTAAGCGGCTGCGGCCAATAGGCGAGCATCCACGCGCTATCGTCGAACGTCACGCCGGCCCAGTCGGACGGTGGCGGTAACGAGGTCGCCTCCGATGGCCAATCAACCGGGCGTGAACTGCTGCCGCCAGAGCCGCCGCCAACCACAATTCCCACCTTGGCCATGGTGCCTGCGGCCGTCTTGACGCACTGCGGCCTCCTGACTGGGGAGCCCACGTTCGGATCATCCATAAGCCAGAAGGAAGGTCCCTCCAAGTGGAGGTGTCGCCAGACCGTGTCCTCGTCCAGCAGCACGGCGGTGTCGGCGGCCGCGGCCGTGAAATCGGCCGGCTTGCCCGGTGACACCGCCGGTTCCGCGGCACGGCCGCCCGCCGCCCCCGCCAGCCAGATTGCCATGATCGCCACGGCGGGCCAGACTCGCGCCAGTTTGTGTTTGCTATGCTTTCTGCTCATCCGTTGCGCCCGTTCCATCCTTCGATTGCTGTCGAGTCTCACAAACTCACCCACCCACAAACCCACACACTCACACACCCACGCACTCCCACCCACTCTTCTCACCCACTCTTCTCACCCACCCGGCAGCGGCACCAACTCCTTCTTCCTCCCGCGCATGCGCAGGCCGTGCGTGTATCCGGCATCCTTGGCCAACTTGAGCGCCTGATCGAAATACCGCCCGACATCCTGCGGCCCGTGCGCGTCCGATCCGAAGCTGATGGGAATCCCGCGCTCCCGCGCCAAGTTCAGGATCAAGGGCGACGGATAGATCTCTTTGCAGGGCCGGATCAAGCCGGACGTGTTCAGCTCGATTCCCATGCCTGCGGCGGCAATGCGGTCCAGCGCCGGCTGCACAATCTCCGGGATCTGCGACTCAGGCGGCCAGTAGCCGGAATGCTTGGGCGCGTCAAGATGAGTCACGATATCGAACAAGCCGGTGTCGGCCATCTGCCCCACCAGGTCGAAATACTCCCGCCAGGCCGCGGCCACGTCCTCGGTCTTCCACCGCTCGTACTCCGCCCCGCCGTTGGTGAACACCCATCCCCGGATCGCATGCACAGAGCCGAGCACCAGGTCGAACGGCTGGGCCGGCAGCCATTCCCGGGCAAAAGCCTGGAATTCGGGCTGCAGACTGAAATCTGCCTCAATACCGAACAATACCGGAATCGCAGCGGATTCCCGACACCGGAACACCGCCTCCTGGTAGGCAGGAAACTCGTCCAGCCGCATGCCGTATTGTTCCAGCCCTTCGGGCGCGGGCGAGTGATCGGTAAAACAGATCTCCGCCAGCCCCTTGCGTACCGCCTCCGCCGCATACTCCTCAGGCGAACCGTGGGCGTGTCGGCAAAGCGGCGTGTGCATGTGATAGTCTGGCAGCATGTTGGTTTCTCCTCACTTGATCTCCACCTTCAGCGTGCCAGCCTTTTCCAGGACGACTTCCTTGGTCTGCTCCTGGCCGCCGGGGAGGCGCCACTTGAGCGTCACGGGGCCGGCATCGCTGCGGCAGATGAACGCCTGGGTCACGCCGGGCTGGACGTTCCACGCGCCCAGGCCGCGTTTGCCGATCCAGCCGGTGACGGTCACAGGTCCCTTGCACGCGCCGCCTGTCGGCAGGGACGCGAGGGCGACCCGAGTCTCCTGATTCTGGTTCGCACGGAAGAATATCCACAACTCGCCGTTGCGCAGCGCCAGAGCCATGTCCTGCGCACCATCGCCGTTGAAATCACCCAGGCAGGCCGTCTGCTGGCCTTGCTTCGCCGCGTCGAGCAAATTATTCTCGGCCAGATCCAGCGTATGGGCATGGCCGAAGCAGCGGAAGCCGCGGTTAAAGAAGATAATCGGGCAGGCGTCGTTATTTCTGCCATAGGCAATCAACACGTCCTGACGTCCATCGTTGTTGACGTCTCCGGTCATGCAGTCCACCCCGCCTACGCCGCCGATATAGGCCATTTCGCCGCTGAGATTCAGCGTTTCGGTAAACTTGCCCGCGCCCTCGTTCTGCCAGACATACGTGCCCGCGGCATTGACACCCAGCACGTCGAAACGCCCATCGGCATCGAAGTCGCCCAGGCATGCGCCGGACGGACTTTTGCCGAGTTGCACAGCGCACGCCACACCCGGCGCAAATTGTCCGGCCGCCAAACCACGGAACAGCACACTCCCGCTCTCGCGGAGGGCCAGGATGTCGGCCATCGCATCGCCGTCGAAATCCGCCACCAGACACGCGCCCGATGCGCCGAGCTTCTTCAGGTCAATCCCTTCGGCGGTCAAAACCGTGACCGCAGGCTTGTTGTCCGCGTCCAGCGCAACGAGCACCGGGCAGGTGTCGACTGCACTCACGAGCAGACTGGCGCGCCCCTTGACCCCGCCGTCAAGTGCCGCCAATCCGACGCACCCTCCGGCCAGTGCCGCAGCCGCATCCACGGCCTGCGCCTTGAACGTCCCATCCGCCTGCGGCACGTGCAGGGAAAGGGCTTTGCCATCAAAGGAGTACAAGGCCAGTTTCCCTTGGCCGCTGAAATCGCCCCAGGCGAAGGCCTGCGATTTGGACTGCAGCCCGCGAGCCCCGGTGATGTCGGTGAACTTTTGGGTCGTGGCATCGTACACCAGCAGACGGTCCCCGCTGTCCCGCGCCACAAAGAGCATCTGCCGGCCGTCGCCATCCACATCCACCGTCCGCACCGACCGGATCTGGCCATCCAGCTTGGCAATCTGCACGGCTTCTTTATTCCAGGCCACGCCGTCGCTGACCGGCATATCCGGTTCGTCGTCCGTGAGAATGTAGTCCACGGCCCTGCGGAGCATATCCGTGCCGCCAGCCCAGACTGCCTGGAACTTGCCTTCAATATTGTCGAAGAGCCAGTTGCCATCCGGGGTGCTGACGCACGAAGCCCATCTGCCGGAGACGCTGAGCAGGCCGGCCAACTGGGGCGCGTTGCCGTCCTGCGCCGGAAATTCGCCCACAAAGAACAAGGCCGGCGCGCCTGCCGCAGCCAGCTTGCGAAAACTGTCGGCGTTCTGTTCGTCGCGCGCCTTGGACAGATCCAGATGAATCGCCTTTAGCTCCGTCTTCCCCTTGAGCACTTCGAGGATGAAGGCGTCGTACTGATCTATGGACTTCCCCTGCTTGAGGTCGACCGACACGATCAGCTTGGACTGCTTTACCAGGTGGATCGGCGTGAAGGTGGGATTGATCAGGGCGTGGGCCGCAGACCCCCACAGCAGAACAACGGCGGCAATGACAACGGCATGGGAATAAGGGCGACTCATGCTGGACTCCTTTGATAAGAAATCGCTTTTCGGCACACCCCGGTCGGCCTCGGCCCGCACGGGCCGAAAACATGCCGAAACCGGTCTGGAGCAGCGATGTCACGGGTGGAATCATGGCAGCCCCAGGGTGAAATATCAAGACAAAGACATTATTCATTCCCAATCCTGAACCCTCTATTCTATTTCTTCCCCATCCCCCGCGCCACCTCCCCGGCCAGATCCAACAGCTTCGCGTCCTCTTCAAACCCCGCAAGGGAAACCCCGCAAGAACCCCGCAAGGGACGGGCCTTCCAGCAGCCCGGCCTTCCAGCAGCCCGACAATGATCGCGACAATGATCGGGACAACGCATCGACCGTAATCGTCGCCCGTACTCGTCGGCCGGCTTGCGCTTTCGATCTACGAGTACGAGCGACGCGTACGGTCTGCGATTATGCGCGAAGCAATCGGTAGGGCAGCGGCGTCCCGCCGCGCCGAAGGTGAATGGATGAGAAACGACCAACATTCAACGCCCAACAACCAACGCCCAACAACCAACAACCAAGGCCCGTCCCTAATCCGCTCCCCTAATCCGCTCTTGCACTAGTCGGGTTACAGGTTCTCATACATTTGTTGGATTCGCATGGACGAACGCACCCTTCCGGTTTATCATGTGCGTCTCTGCCCGAGTCGGCATTTGCATGCAACACACAAAGGAGTGACGTATGAAATCGTTTTCGAAGGCCGGGCGGCATGGCGTGACGGGAAAGCCGTTGGTGGTGCCCACAGCGGAATGTGACGCGATGATTGCCGTGGCGAGGAAGGCGAAGTACACGTGAGCGTGTGTGAAAAAGAGGCCTTTATTAAGACATATACTGTCGCTCATCTCGGTTGTGGCGGGCGCGGCTCGGACCATGTGCGGGCCTTGGCGGCGTGCAAGCCCCGGCTGAAGCTGGCTGCTCTCTGCGACCTGGATTCCGGCCGATTGAATGCCGCGTCCGCGTTGATCGGTGGAGGGCCGGCTCTGTACACGGACGTCGAGGCCATGCTGGCGAAGGAGAAGCCGGACATATTCAGCTTCTGCACCCATCCCAATGCGCGGCTTGAGTTCGTGCAGGCGGGCGTGCGGTACGGCGTGAAGGCGATCGTGACCGAAAAGCCCATGGCGCTCTCGGTGCAGGATGCGCGCGCCTTGTGCAAAACGGCGGACGCGGCGGGCGTGAAGCTGGTGGTCTCGCACCAGCACAAGTACGGCGGGCATTGGCAGAAGGTGAAGGAGATCGTCGCGACTGGAAAGCTCGGCCGCGTTCGCACGATCCACGCCACGAGTCTGGGCTGGATGCAGCACTACGCCACGCACCTGATCGACTACTCCATGTGGCTGAATGACTACAGCCCCGTCGTGAAAGTGGCAGGCCACATACACGGGCGAGATTATTTCGGGGCCGGCGAGTCGCATCCGTCGCCCGGCTATTTCATGGGGCACATGGAGTTCGCCAACGGCGTGCGCGGCCTCGTGGAATGCGGCACGTTCACGCCGGAGCAGGAGCCCGGAATACACTTCTGGATGAATGCCGGAGCGACCGTGGTGGGAACCGAGGGTGTGGCCAGGGTGATCGTGGGCAAGGGGTGGGAGGCGGTCACGCGGGACGGTGTGTTCAGCGACTACGACGTCAGTTTCGATGGCGTGAAGGACTCGATTCCGTTGCACCTGGAGGTTGCCGACTGGCTGGACGACAAGACCAGGCTGCACTGTTGCCGGGGTGAACTGGCGTGCCACGGATTCGAAGTCATGATGGCGATTTGTCTGAGCGGCCTTGAGCACAAGCCTGTCGATCTGCCGCTGTGGCGTAACGACGACGTCACGGCCCGGATGCTCGCCGAGGTGCCGGCATAGCCGGCGGAAAGGAGAATGTCGTGAACCAGCGCGGGCTTCGCCCGCAACCCAAGTATGTGAGTGCGTGAGTCTGTGGGTGCGCGAGCGGGAGCGCGTTGCTCGTCTCACATACCTACATACTCATACACCGATTTCTCGCGTTGTCTCAATTTTACTGCTCTGACGGATGAGGGCAGCAAGGAGTGTGAAAATGATCTTGTTTGGCGGCCCGGTATCTGCTTCTTCGCAGGATCCTTGGGAATTGGCGGATGCGCACCGGCGTTTCGGCTACACGGCGGCATACTGCCCGGAGATCGCGCTGGGAGACCGCGACCGGATCAATGCCGTGCGTGAGGCGTTCGGACGTGCCGGGATTGTGATCGCCGAGGCTAACGAGTGGTGCAAACTGCTGTCGTCCAACCCGGCCGAAGCCGTGGCCAACAGGGAACGGGTGTGCAACAAGTTGGCGCTGGCGGACGAGGTCGGCGCCCTGTGCACCGTGGACTTCCTGGGCACGTACGACTGGGGCACCGAGATCGGTCCGCATCCCATGAACCTGGCGCCCGAGGGCTTCGATGCCGCGGTGCAGATCGTGCGGCAGGTCGTGGATACCGTGAAGCCACGCCGCACGAAGTTCGCGTTGGAAATGATGCAGTGGATCGTTCCGGACAGTGTGGATAGCTATGTAAGCCTGTTGAGGGCAGTTGATCGGCCGGCATTCGGGGTGCACCTGGACCCCGTGAACATTATCGTTTCGCCACGCCAGTACTTCGACACGGCAGCGGTCCTGCGCGACTGCTTCGCGCGGCTGGGGCCGCACATCGTGTCCTGCCATGCCAAAGATCTGCGGCTGCGCAGCGAGCTGGCGCTGCATCTCGACGAGGTCCGGCCCGGCACGGGAAACCTGGACTACCAGGCATACCTGCAGGGGCTTGCCGGCCTCGGCAGGGATGTGCCGCTGATGCTCGAACATCTGTCCTCGACATCGGACTATGCCAAGGCCCTCGCGCACCTGAAGTCGCTTGCGCCCGCGGGAAAAGAGCGCTTCCGGGTTTAGCGGGGGATTTTCTGTTGATGCATGCGAGGTCATGTCCGAGAGCCATGAGGGAGCGAGTAAGCAGGTGGAGTAAGTGTGCCGTTTAAGATAGGGTGATACTGATGGGAGGCCCGTCCCTAATCGGCCCTCTAATCCGCCCTCTCCGAAACTCCTCAAAGCGGTGTCGCGCGGAATACCGCTTGCCACCGCACTCCAAAATGGCTGGCGCGGCGTCCCGAAGCCCTCCGTCCCGGCGGTAGCGTCTTGGAGTGCGGTGGCAAGCGGTATTCCGCGCGACACCGCTTTTCCCGGCTTCGCCATGAATGCAGATCCCTCGCAACGGCGTCGAGCGCCAGAATAGGCAAAAGGGCCTGAATAGTAGATGCGTTTGCCCCGGCATGAGCAGGAAGCCGTCTACGAGTCGGATCGGCGAGGGTTGGGGGATTAAGATTAAGATTAAAAAGTAACCCTCATCAGAATTGCCATTCGCCCCGCCCGTACTCGTCGGCAGGGCTTGCGCGTTCGGTCTACGATTACGGCGACGATGACGGTGGACGATTATTCTGCCTCTCCGCGTAAACCGTAATCGTCGCCCGTAATCGTCCACCGGTTCTCCCATCGTTGTCATAATCGTTGTCCCAATCGTTGTCGACAAAGATTGCGACAACGATAGAGACGCCCAACAACCAAGGCCCGTCCCTAATCCGCTCTTGCACGAGTCGGGGTACAGGTTCTCATACATTTGCTGATTCGCATGGACGAACGCACCCTTCCGGTTTATCATGTGCGTTTCTGCCCGAGTCGGCATTTGCAGGCAACACGCAAAGAAGTGACGTATGAAATCGTTTTTGAAGGCCGGGCGGCATGGCGTGACGGGAAAGCCGTTGGTGGTGACCACAGCGGAATGTGACGCGATGATTGCCGCGGCGAGGAAGGCGATTTACACGTGAGCGTGTTTTGAAATAGAGGATTCATCACATGAACAATCCGTTTCGAGTTGTGCTGGTCGGGTGCGGCGGGATCAGCGAGGCCTGGCTCAAGCCGGTGGCGGGAATGCCCGAGATCCAAGTTGTGGGGTTGGTGGACCGGATCGAGGAGAGCGCCCGCAAACGCGCGGCGGAGTTCCACCTGGACTCCGCCGAGGTGGGCACCGACCTCCGGAAGGTCCTGAAGAAGACCAAACCGGACATCGTGTTCGATTGCACGGTGCCGGAGGCGCATGTCGCCGTGGCGCTGGAGGCGTTCCGGCAGGGCTGCCATGTGCTCGGCGAGAAGCCGTTGGCCGATTCGCTGGCCAACGCCCGAAAAATGGTCCGCGCGGCGGCGAAGGCCGGGCGGACGCACGCGGTGATGCAGAACCGCCGCTACCTCCCGGAAATCCGGGTCGTGCGGGATCTGATCGCCTCGGACCGACTGGGGCCATTGACCACACTGAGCTCCGACTTCTTCATCGGCGCCCACTTCGGCGGCTTCCGGGAGCAGATGCAGCATGTGCTGCTGCTCGATATGGCCATCCACACCTTTGACGCCGCGCGGATGCTGTGCGGCGGCGATCCGGTATCGGTCTACTGCAAGGAGTGGAACCCGACCGGCTCCTGGTTCGCCCATGGCGCCTCGGCCGTCGCCGTATTCACCATGAGCCACGGCGTGGTCTACACCTACCGGGGCAGTTGGTGTTCGGAAGGCGTGAGCACCTCGTGGGAAAGCACCTGGCACGGCATCGGCACCCACGGGAGCTTCCGCTGGGATGGCTTCCGCGACTTCAAGGCGCAGGTTGTGAAGTCGGTCCGTTCTCCCTTCAGCGAGGTGGATGATCTCGCTGCGCCGGCCTTCGCGGACGCTACGGGGCCGATCGGGCACGGCGGGCAGATCCGTGAATTCCTCGACAGCCTCCGGGCGGGTCGGACGCCGGGGACGGTGTCTACGGACAACATCAAGAGTCTGGCCATGGTGTTCGCGGCGATCAAAAGCGCGGAAACAGGCCGGGAAGTCAAAATTGAAGGGTGAGAGAGGAAGGAAGGAATACTCATGACGATGACGCACAAAGAGCGGCTGCTGAACACATTGAATCGCAAGCCCGTGGATGCGCTGGCCTACGGGGACGGACTGTGGGGCGAGACGCGACAGAAGTACATCGAACAGGGCAAGCTGAGACAGGACGAAGATGATGTCGTCCATTTCGACATGAGCTGGCGCGGGGGCGGCTGGCTCAACAGCACAGCCGATCTTGAATTCCCGGATCAGCTACTGGAGGAAACGCGGGATACCAAACTGGTCCTCAATGGCAATGGCGCTACGTTGCGGTGGTGGAAGGCGCAAAGCGGCACGCCGGAGCACGTCGATTTCAAGGTCAAGGAGCGCGCCGCCTGGGAGGAGCTGATCAAGCCGCACTTGCTCACGGTGGACCGGCGGCGCATCCCCTTCGAGGGGTATCGCCACGAGAAGGCGCGGGCTGCCGCCGAAAACCGCGCGTTCTGCTGGTCCGGCGTGGCGCCCTTCGAACAGATGCACCCCGTCTGCGGCCATGAGTACATGCTCATGGGCATGGCCCTCGACCCCGATTGGGTCCTCGACATGGTCTTGACCTTCGCCAAGATGACACTCATGCACCAGGCCGTGCTTTTCGCGGAGGAGGGGGCGCCCGATTTCATGTGGTACTACGAGGACATGGGGTTCAAGGACAAGCCATTCATGTCGCCCGCCATGTATCAGGAACTGGTCGAGCCCGGCCACAAACTCCTTTTCGAAGACGCGCATGCACGGGGCATGAAGGTGCTCGTGCATTCCTGCGGCTTTGTGGAGCCGCTGGTGCCCGGTCTGATCCGGGCCGGCATGGACTGCCTGCAGGCCATGGAAGTCAAGGCGGGTATGGACCTGACGCGGCTGGCGGCCCGGTTCGGCGACAGGATTACCTTCTGCGGCGGCATCGATATCCGCATCATCGCCAGCAATGATCGGGCGCAGATCGAGGAAGAGCTCAACCGCAAGATCATCCCGGTCCTGAAAGCCGGCGGCGGGTACATCGTCCACTCCGACCATTCGATCCCGCCGGAAGTGGAGCACGACACGCTCGCGTGGTTCTTCCAGAGAGCCAGCTCCATCGGCAGCCGCCTATGAGGAGAATCGGGGACGGCCCTACGAAGAGCACCACGCACTCGGGAACCGCGTAAACTGCCACGCCGATGTCGCCATTTCCCAGGCGCAGGGATTCGGCGTGGTTTGCCGGCAGCTTGGAAAGCTCGATATTGTACCCCGAGATCAAGTGCTGCCAATCCACGCGCATCCGCGTGCCAGCGATGGCCTCGGGTTCCGGGGCCGGCGCGGGTGCCGCTGCGGAGACGCCGTTGCCAACTGCGGCGAGGGCGCCGCCGGACGCAGGTTCCCCGGCCACGGCGGCTGCACTCAATCCAATTGTCGCCATACTGATCATCCTCCTGATACTTGAACGTGTCGTGTTTAGACCTATTATGTCTTTCTTCTGATGAACGCCTGTCGCGTGTTCTCCACGTTCACCCTCAAGCAGGGCCGCACACGTGGGCGAGACGCCTCATGTGATAGCAGTAGTTCGAAAACGAAATGTCCGGCGGACAGGAGTGATCGGTGTGCGGGATGTACCCGCCTTCGTCGATCAGCGGTTTCAGGCGCGCACACTCGGCGTCAATAGCCGCCGGGCCGCGGGCCAGCGCGCGCTTGTCCACGCCGCCCCAGATGCGGAGTTCCCGGCCATACCGACGGCGCACGTCCAGCACGTCCATGCCGCTTTGCACCTCGAACGGATAGAGGAAGTTCAGCCCGGCGTCCATCCATACCGGGATCAGCGGATGAATCTGTCCGTCGCTATCCAGCCCCACGTAGGGCACGCCCCGGCCGCGCAGGTATTCCGTGACCCGGCGGTAGCGCGGCAGCATGTACTTGCGCACCATGTCCGGTGAAATCAGCGGCGCGTGGTTGTAGGCCATGTCCTCCCAGAAGCCAAACGCATCAATATCAATCACGTCCAGGACCTGCGACATGATGGCAATGATGAAGTCCGCGTTGGCATCCATCATCTCCTCGACGAATGCCGGATCGTCGTGGAACATCATGCAGAGGTTCTCGACACCCAGCAGGTTGCGCAACGGGCCGAAGAAGCCGCCCCAGCGGTCGGAGATGATGATGAACGGCACCGGCTGCGCCCGCATCTGCCGCAACTCCTCTTTCCAGTTCGGCCCGATGCGTTGCGCCAGGTCGGTTTGCATGCGGTCCTTCCAGAACCGGCGGAAATCCGCGCGGGTTTGCACCGGAAACTTCAGGAACTGCGGCATGGAGCTCTGCGGGTTGTTCTTCAGCTCCTTCATGAGGATCCCCTCGTGGTTCATGTAGACCACGTGCTCGGCGTCCTCGGAGACGATTTTGTGTTCAAACGCCGGGGTGGGGAAGAACCAGTGGCCGATCCAGACACGCGGATCCATGAGTCCTTCTTCCGGAATACCCTTGGCCGGATCGTAGCCTTCCTTCGTCCAGCGATCGACGGTCTCCGGCCAGCCGCCCCAACTCCAGAACGGCGTGCGGTCCACCGGCTTGTAGGCCATGCAGGCGAGAAAACGTTCGCGAGCGGTCATGGTCATAGCATCACTCCTTGGCATTTCGGTTGACGACTACGGATTACGAGTGGCGTGTGCCGTTTCGTCCACCGTAGTCATCGCCGTAGTCGTCAACCCACTCCCTCGCTTCCATCGTTTTCACAAAAACTACTGATAGCTCCCCTATTTGATCGCCACTTCTCTTCCGCCTCTTGCTGCGGACTCGTAAATTCCGTCCAGCATTTTTTGCACGGCCAGGCCGTCTTCCGCAGGCGCCATGGTGGGTTTGTCATACAGGCAGTGTTCGACGAAGTTGCGCATCTTCGCAACCCAGATATCGCCCCAGCCGCCCGAGCCCACAAAGCCCGGCCTCATATTGACCATGTGTCCGACCCGGTCCGTATAGAGGGTCGCGGGGTCCCATGTGGCGCCACCCTTGGTCCCCATCAATGAAAAATTGAACATGTCGTTTTCTATATGCGCAACAAAAGAAGCTTCAATATTCAGCATGGCGCCGTTCGCAAAACGGATCATGCCCACAGCAAGGTCTTCGACGTTGTATGTTTTCCAGTCCCAGTTTGGCCAACCGCTCTTGATCTTGCTCGGCTTGTTGCCCATATAGGTAAAACAGTTGCCAAATGCGGCCACGGGTTTTGGAGCGCCCATGGCATAATGGCACATTTCCAGGCAATGGACGCCGATGTCGATCATGGGACCGCCGCCCTGCAGTTCTTTTCTGCCGAAGACGCCCCAGTTCGGGATACCGCGCCGGCGCAGGGACTGCACGCGGGCATAGAGCATATCGCCGAACACGCCTTCATCCCGGGCCTGGCGCAGAAAAGCCGTTTTTCCGTCGTAACGCCATTGAAAACCGATCACCAGTTTTCGATGGCACTTCTTTGCCGCATCGATCATCTGCTGTGCCTGCTTCGCATTCATGGCCATCGGTTTTTCCACGATCACGTGGGCGCCCGCCTTCAGCGCGGCAATGACATTATCCGCATGAGCCCCGTTGGGAGAACAGACACTGACGGCGTCAGGCTTGACCTCTGCCAGCATTTTGTTGCAGTCGGTATAGCACTTTTCCGCCGGAACCTTGAACTGCTCTGCTTTTGAGGACATGACCTTCGCAATCGGATCCGCCATGGCCACGATCTCCACGTCGTCCATCTTGGCGTATTCGGCCATGTGCGCTCCGGAAATCCCGCCCACGCCGATGCAGGCCACCCGCAGCTTCTGACTCTGTCCGCTCTTTGCTTTCTTCACTGAGTTCTCCTCCCCTGAGGGGTTTGTTACCGCCCGGAGACTATTTCCAGGCGACGTTGGTTCTCTTGCTGCAACAAAACATCGCGACTACTTAGGCCCGTAGGTCTTTGATCCCTCAACAGGCAATTCCACCACCCAGATATTCCGGTACCAGATAATATTGCCGTGGTCCTGGAGCCGCAGGTGCCCGGGCAGTTGCACCTCGGTATCGGTCGGCGCGCCGGTCACGCCGGGAAGCTCGATATTGTTGTGGATGACGATACCGTTGTGGATGACCGTCAAACGCGTTTTCTCCTTGACGACCTTGCCTTCGCATCGCGGGGCGCGGAAGACAACATCGTACGTCTGCCATTGGAGTCCGGGTTTGCAGGCATTGGTCAGGGGTGCGTACTGATCGTAGATGCCGCCGCAGTCTCCGAGTCCCGGAATGTTCCACCCGGAGCTGTCCAAAACCTGGATTTCGTACCTGCCCTGTAGGAAAACACCGCTGTTGGCTTTCGCCTGGCCTGTGGCCTCAGGCATGTCCGACAGCTTGAATTCCAGGTGGAGGAAGTGGTCCGCGAAGAGCTTCTTCGTGCAGATGTCGCCGGTGCCTGGCTTCACCGTGATGCTCTTGTCTTCCATCTGCCATTGGGCCGGGCTCCCGTCCATTCTGGTCCAGCCATCCAGAGACGTTCCGTCGAAAAGCACGACAGCCGCTTTGGGCGCAACCGCTCCCATGGTATCAAACAGCATATTCCCTCCCGATGATTGACAGGAAATCGCTCTTCTGGCGGCACGGGCACACGCCCGTTGAGACCGGCCTGATGGAGCGAATTCATTCGAGAGACCATACCACAATCGGGCAGGAGAATCAAGATAGGCATAGCACCCAGTCCTGATAAACCGGCCGTGGGAACCAAGCGGGCGTTCCCGGCACCACGGGTGTCCAGTTACCGGCGGCATCCGGCGTCACGGCGCCACCCGCCACTTCAGCCCCGGTCAGAGGATCGAACAGGGTTAACCGGTAGTTTACGCCCGGCTCCAGTCCCTTCACAACCCGCAGGCCGGTGCCCATGGGGCAGTAAATGATGCGCAGCTTGCGCGGAATGCCCGCGGCCAATGGGATATCGTGTTTGCCGCAGGTGAACGGCTGATCGTTCAACATCGTCTCCCACCCCGGCTCGACCCATTCCGGATGCGGCTCCAGTTGCCACCAGGGCACCCGCATCAGCAGCCGTTTCGCCAGGCCCACCTGCCCCGAACCGGGCAGACGATGCGCCTCTTCCCACGGCGTATTGCCCCAGCTCATGCCGTGCGGCGAAGGTCCATACGCCTTCTTGCGGGTATTGAACTGCCAGATGCCGTTGGCGCCATAGGTGAAACCGGCGGCCCCATTCAGCAGGCAGGCCCAGAAGAGCCAGCGCTGCACTTCCGGCCCGCAATAGGCGCCGATTCCTTCGTAGCAGACCTCGCTCTCGACCACCGGCATGACCGGCTCGGCCCGATACGAAGTGACCATCTGCTTGACGGTGTTCGGCAGCGAACTGCGGTCGCCGTGTCCCGTCTGCAACATGTCGAAGTCGAGTACGCTTGCATCCTCGACACACTCACGGCCGCTGGAACTGGGATGAATGGTGATCAGCCGGGCGAAGGGATCGGTGGCGCGGACATACCGGGCCAGTTCGGTCCACCCCTTCTTCACACGATCCGCTGTCAGGGCGCGGAAGTCCTGCGGCCACGCGAACCGTTTGCAGAGTCCCATCCACCAGGTATCACCCAGCCAGAAGAACGGCGTACCGTCCGCATGCGCGAAATGACGTCGGTCGGCCGCCACCTGCACGGGACCGTGCCGGTAGAGCGGATTCTTGCCTTTGTACGCGACGACCTTGAACACGCCTTCCAGCCCGTGCAGGCCGGAATCCGCCGTGTTGGAGCACTCCGTCCGGAAGCGAAACGTGCCGGTCTCGGGCGACGCGAACCGCACACGCCACTCGCGGCCGCCTGCCCAGAATGCCGGAGCGCGTTGCACGGCGCCGCCCCTCTCCTGCTGAAAGCAGACGGTCAGCTCAACTTCGTTGAACGGATCCGCGTACTTCTTGTTGGACGAGAAAGTCCATTCGCCTGTCTTATTCTGCTGAAACGATTTCATGTGTTCTCCTATTCGGTTGACGATAACGGGCGACGAGAGCGGTGTACGATTGGGATTCTCTCTACTCGTTATCCGCTCTCGTCGTCCGCTCTCGTCCACCGGCTGACGAGAGCGGGCGACGAGAGCGGCCGACGAGACATGTTCAGCACCTCGGAAAACCTTTACATCCTGAACCCTGAACCCATGACCCCTCTTCCCCTCTACCTCCCCATCAACTCCAGCTTCCGTTCCAGGTAATACATGAAATCCGCATACGAAATATCCGGCGGGATGGCGTGGTCCAGGAAGGGGATATAGCCGCCCTGTGCCAGCAGCGGCGGGATCTTGGCTTCCAGTTCCGCGTCGATGGCTTTGCGCCCCTTGGCGATCGCCATCTTGTCGATACCGCCGGCGAGGATCAGTTCCGGGCCGAACCGCTTGCGCAGCATCCGCGGATCCATGCCGGAGGCCTGCTCCAGCGGCCAGAGGCAATTGACGCCCACATCCATCCAGAGCGGCACCAGCGGCAGCGGGTCGCCATCGCAGTCGAGCCAGATGCTCTTCACGCCGCCCTGTCGAAGCGCATCAATGATCCGCGTGTACGGCTTGCGGAAGAAGCGCTCAAAGATTTCCGGACCATAGAGCGGACCGCCCTTGCCGGCGCAGTCCTCAAAAAAGTTGAAGTAGTCGAACTGCACGGTCTGCAGCGCCCGCGGCACGAGCTGCAGGAGAAACTCGGTGTGAAATTCGATCATCTCCTCGACCAGCGCCGGATCGTCATAGAACATGTAGGAGATCTCCTCGGTGCCGACCCAGGAGCGCAGTTGCGAGTAGAGTCCGTAGACGCCATTGCCGATCAGGCAGACCGGGTAGTCGCGGTTCTGCCAGTTTTGTGCCATCTCATCCCACATCATGGGGTAGCGCACCGCAACTGTCGGGTCATAGCGACGTTTGACATCCAGCCAACTGGCGTGATCGGTAACCGGGTGCCGCAGGTACTGGTCCATGGACATGCGCATGCCGCCCACCGTGCCGGCCTTGAGCGCCTTGGTCACGATCCCGTTCGAATGCCGCGCGGTGAGGTAGTCTGCGTCCTCTGCCAGCACCTGATACTCGAACTCCGGCATCATGCCGGCATGCAGGTGGGCATAGTCGTGCCGGTCGACCTTGAAGAACGGCTCGCCCTGCCAGAAGTTCCAGTAAATCTTGTCGGATGGCGCGCCTTCCTCAAGCCAGCGCTGCACCGTCTGTCCCCAGCATCCGAGTTCATAGTTCGGGATCCAGGACGCGGGTTTGCCGGCCATGATCTCGTGAAAGCATTGCCGATGATTATGCTGGGTCATAGGTCAACCGCTCTTTCCTGTTATCCCGCCTTGTCGTGTTTGTTTATTGAGGCTCTTGCAAAAACCCCCGGACGCTGCGCCTGACGGCTTGCGTCGCGGGGCGTTTTGTAAGTTGAAGAGCCGCGTCGCCCCGCGTGGGTTCGCCCGACTCCCCAACCGGCGGCCCATTGTCTTCTGCGCGGTAACATACCGCGCCCAAAACGAACAAAAGCAGTATCGCACATTCCAAGGCGTGTCATGTTCTTCCTTTTTTTGCTTTATTCGGCGGCTGGCCTTGATCGCGCCGCTGCCTTTGCCGGTCTCGCGCCGCGCGTTCTCCCGCTTGATCCATTCGCGGCTCGACCGTTCACCGCATACAAATTTGTCTCTATGCGGATCGTCCCGTAAAACTGTCGTTGATGGCTTCGTCGGATGTGGTCAGTTCAGTCATGGAAGCGCCAGCCTTACCTCATCTGGCGCCAGACGGGCCCGATTCCGATTTGCCGCGCACGAGTTTCCTGAGTTCCCGCATCGCCTTGAAGTCCGTGTCATAGATGCTCCCATCCTGGTAGCACAGAAGGTTGAAAGTGACCGCCCCACCGCAGGCCCTGAAGCGTCCGAGGTAGTCGGCGGCGGACTCGACCGGCGGGGCCGGCCAGTCAAGTCCGATCGTGTCCTCGCTGATACCCCACTCACCGCAGAACCGCATGGTCGCATGGGGATGCCAACTGACGAACGAGTACCACGGCAGGCCGGCAGGGGTCGTCTTGCCGCGGGGCAGGTAGTTCATCCGCGACGTCTCGCCGGCCCAGAAGTCCTGAAACGGGGTGTAACACTCCAGGTTCTCGATGCCGGAGTTGTAGCAGATCAGCCGATCCGGATTGCCCGCCTTGGCCGCCACGGTCATGTCGTTCCACGGCGTCGCCGGCGTGCTCGGAAAATCGGCGAATTCATAGGCACTGTCAAACCAGTACGCCATGACCTTTCTGCCATAGTGATGCCCCATCCACGCCACGATACGTTTGTAGTTATCGAAGTACCGGCTGCGGTCCGGCTCCTTCGATCCGACGGCTGCCTGCCACTCGGGATCCTGGTCCCGATAGGTTCCATGGTTGTAGTAGATCATGAACCGGATGCCGCGTTTCGCCAGGGCATCGGCAATCTCCATCAGCAGATCCCGTTCGCACGTCCGACCTTTCAGGAGGCGATCCACCTCCAGGTTCGGACCCGGAAGCCAGTGCAGCCCGTGCGTCGCGGTGAACAGAACGTGCCCCGCTCCGGTCTCATCCACCTGCTGGACGAACGCGCCCACATCGAACGCCCGTACCGCCTCGTCAAAGGGCTGCGCCTTCCCGCTTCGCGGCAGGGTCCAGGTCGTCCAGTGAAACCCCACGCCGTACACTGTGTCGCGAATGGGCGCGAAATCGGCTCTGACATACTCCTCTGAACGCAACATCCGATACCTCCTTTACGAATCAACTGATAGGAATTTTAATTTAACGGGCTGGGTCGGACGGGGGGAATAACTCAGGGCCATCGCCTTCGCCTGCCACCTGACAGCTCCCCCCTACTTCTTCTCATCCGTCTCCTTCATCAGCGCCTACACCTCGTTGGTGGACAACGCGCGGCCGTAGATCCGGAAATCGTCCAGCGCGCCGTTGAAGAAGCGGCCACCGGCAGTGCCGACGGCAAAGTCCTCGTTCTTTCCCTCGCCGTAGAATGCAGCGGAATAGGAATTCCGCCACGGCCGTTTCGGATTGGCCAGGTCCCAGTAGAGACCGTCCTGCACGCGGCTGAGCATATTGCCGAAATAGCGCTCCTCGAGGTCTCGCAGTTCGTCACTGCCGCACATTGTCCGCAGCAGCGCCAGCGACTCGTCGAACTTCGGGTCACAGGAGGTTTCCGCCGATGCCCAGTGCGACTGGTGCGGCCGCGGGGTCGCGTAAAAGATCAGTCCGTACATGGTCAACAGCTCGGGGTCAATGGATCCCATGATCCCGTGTACCGCCAGCCGCGCCCGTTCGGCCAGATCCAGCGTGTCCGGCACCGTCGTCTCCGCAAACGTTCCTTCAATCGGCAATGGGTTTGTTTCATTCATGTCTTGTTGTTCCCTTTGATGGTTGTGTCCCACACTCCAGAAAGCGGTGCACAATGCGGATGAAATTGGCCGGATACTCGCAGTAGTACTGGAAATGGTACTGGCCTAAGTCGCCGGTCTTCTCCGAGTAATAGCGTTCCATCCACGACCAGTGGTTGGCCTTGCCGACCGCCGCCACCTTGCGAAGCGAGCGGAGAATGCCCTCGCGGTCGCCTAGGCGGGCGCGCGCCCAGCATTCGAGAAACCAGACCCGACCCATGGCGGCGAGATCGTGCCGGTCGATGCTCTGCATCTCCCAGTCTTCGTAGGTTTCCGGCTTGGTCGCGAGCCCGCCCGGGATGCCGCTGTAGATGAAATCGGGATTGTCCTTGAGCTGGGGCCAGAGCGCCGCGATCTGCTCGTCGCTGGCGGTTCCCGTGGCAATGGCCGCCCAGTCCACGTCGGTCAATCCGTGCCGGCTGACGGGGCTGTGTTCGGGGCAGATGTATTCCACGCAGTGGTCGCCGGCCCAGAAGCGCGTGCGGAAGGCGGCGGTCAGTGTCTTGACGGAGGCGCGGCAGCGGTCGGCGGCGGCCACCTCGCCCGCCTTGTCGAGCATATTGGCCGCCTGCGCCAGGGCATGGGCGGAGTAGCACTGGTTGATGCCGTCGAACTCGAGGCGGGTGGGCCGTTCCACGTAGAAGCCGCCGCCGCGCATCAGGCCGTCCGGCGTGATCTGCGTCAGCAGCCACTCGGCAGCCCGGCGCAGGCAGGGCGCCTGGGCCTGCAGCCAGGCCCGGTCATCGGTCTGCGACCAGATGGCGTCGGCCAGCAGCAGGAAGGTCACGTTGGCCAGCGTGCGCAGCGGATTGCCGGGCACCCAGTGCTCGAAGACCGCGCCGCGCTCATCCACGGCCAATGGATAGCGTCCGTTGACCATGGAGGTTGTGCCGGCGCTGTCCGGCAGGATCGCGAACGGCGCCAGGCCGTCATCACGCTGGAAGTTTTTGACGTACTCCCAACTGGCGAGCACCTCCGCCCTGCGCCCCAGCCACAGCAGCGCCTCGGCGGACTGTCCCCAATCCAACCCCGGAAAGGTTGTGTTGTGCCCGTGCCCCTTGCCGTCGGCGCAGACCGAGAAATAGCCGAAGAAGACCTTCGGGTTGAGAGCGCGGAGCACATTCTGTTCGGCGGCGGCGCGGTAGGCCTCCGCCAGCAGCGGATCGCCGGCGATGGCGTCAGGCACGATCACGTTGGTTGTGGTCTCAGTGCTCACTTGGTCTCCTTCGCCGGCGCGATGTCCGGCAACCCCGGAATGAACAGATCCGCCAATCCCGGGCGCGTCGTGATGCGGCGGTCGCAGGCGAAAGCCCACAGGTCCCAGCGGCCATCAATATAGTTATTGGTGGCGGGCAACGGACAGGCTTGGACATAGAGAAACCAGCGGCCGTTGACCGGGACGAAGGCGGGCGTGGCAACATGGAACATGGTGTCGTCGCTGTAGATGCCCGGCCAGCGTGTCTGCAACACGGTGTCCACATCCAGTTGCTCCCAGCCTCGGTCCGGATGCCGGCTCACCGCCAGCACCGTGCGCCAGCGCTCGCCGCAGTTCGGCCCCACCTCCATCGAAAGCACGTAGGTATCGGCCACTTTGAAGAGCTGGTGCCACTCGTAGTAGGCGTCTGGCGTCGAAACGAACAGGTGCCCCATGCCACGCGGGTCATCGGCGTTGTACTGGCGTTGCCAGGTCTTGCCGTCGGTGGAAGTGGCCAGGCGGATGCCCGGCAGCACGCCGTTGCGGCCGCGGTAGGAGTAGTACATGAACCAGCGCCATTGGCCGGTGACGTCGCGCTCGCGCCAGACGGCGGCCTGGGAGGCCATGGTCTCGGCGAATGGTTCGGCCGGTTCGGGGGCCAGCACCGGCGCGGAACCGTAACGCCGGATCGAGGCGGTGCTGATGCCGGAATAGCCGTCTTCGCCGGCCGGGCAGATTGCCAGGCCGATGCGGTTCTGCGCGTCCGCCACATCGGTGCCGGAGTAGTAGATGTAGTACGCATTCTCTTCCTGAACATCGAGCACGCAGTCGAGCCGGATGCTGGCCGAGTCCCACCCGCTCGCCCCCTGTGAAAAGACCGGGTTGCCCGGGTCCTGATGCCAGGTGAACGGGTCGCTCTTCAGCGCCCAGGCCTTGCCGACGTGGCAGAGCCGGGTGTTGGAAGACGGCACTCCCGAGTAGAACATCACCAGGCGCGTGGGATCCTTCGGATTCTCCAGGATGCAGGGCTCCTCCAATTGCTGGGAATGCCAGGCCGCTCGGGCGCAGGCGATGATCCGCTCGCCCCTGACCCTGTCGCCGGCAATGGCGGGCGGCACGGTCATGGTTGTCAGCACCGTCAATAATCGTTCTCTCGATGTCATCATTCACCTTCGCTTTCGTGTTTGATGGTGTTCGACAGACTGTAGCGGAGCGAACCGGGGCAATTCGACCAGCCCGCATACTTCCACGTGTGCGTCTTCGAGTCTTTCGACGCACCGGCCGGCGCGCGAGCAGCGTTGGAAGAGGAGGCCGCGAATCAGCGCCTTGTCGGCAATAATCAGAGACGGGGCCTCACCGCTGCCGCGATACACAACGCCGTCGAGGGTGATGTTGCAGATCTCGCCGCCCGGTGTGCCCACAGGGGGGCCCTTGAAGTCCTGGCGCTCGCGCGAATCGTTGCGGATCTGGAAGACACAGACATCCTCGGGGCGCTGGAATGGATCAATCCGGATATCCCGGAACTCGATGTTCGAGATCGTGCAGTTCTGATTCGCCCACAGCTTGATCACTCCCGTGAACAGGGGCGCTTCGGGAAAGCCGCGGCTGTTGACCACGTCGATGTTATGGAACAGGTAGTCGCGGATGTCGCCGCCGCCGCCCATGCCGAGGAGCAGGGTCTGCACCATGTCGGCCCAGAACACGCAGTGCCGGGCCACCAGGCCCGAACTGGGTGCGTTAAAATGATAGGAGACGAGTAAGTCATCCGGCGATCGGACAAATACGCCCTCGACCAGGGCATCGGTGCTGCCGCTGACATGAATGCCGTCGCCATTGACTTTGTTGTTAATCATGTTGATGTTGCGGACCACGCCATGGCGACTCCAGTTGATCAGCACGCCCCAACTGACTGCGTCGATCACGGTCACTCCCTCGATAACCGGGCGGTGGCCGCTCACCAGCCAAATGGCCGGCGCGCGGCCCTCACACCACTGATGCCTGTGGGTCAGGTGGCGGCAGTCGAGGATGCCGCGTCCGCGCACCGTCACGTCATCCACCTCATCCGCGCAGATGGACCCCCGAAGAACCGCGCCACCGGCCAGGTACAGAGTAGTCCCGTGCTTCGCCACAAAGAAACTCTCGCCGGCGTGCCAATTCCCGTAGTGCCGAACGGTTGTGTATTCCGTGTCGGGGTTACCGTCGGTCGCGTGGGCAAAATTGGGCAGTCCACCACCGACGGCCCGACGGAGCGCCAGGTTCTCGATCCCGCCCGCAGCGAAAACCCGAAATTCCCTGAGCGATGCATACAGCGCGGTCTCGTCATCATGCGTCGATCCCAGCAGCCAGAGTCGTACGTAACGCGCGGGAACCACCGGAAAGCTCCGCTTGACGCTGCCGGGTTCCTGGTTTTCCGTTCCGTCATAGGCCAGGCGGAACCCGGCCTCCCGGGTGACGGCGACCTCTACCTTGAACCTGTTCGCGATCTCGTGATTCCTCCAGACAGCCGATCTCCCCTGGTCCAACTGCACCTGATCGATGGTATGGACGCCGCCCAGATCGATATCAAGCCAAAGCCCGCGCGGCAGTTCGTGCAGGCCCGGCTTGAAGTAGTACACCGTCTTGCCTGCGGGCAGTTCGATCGGCACCGGTTCGCCGGGCTCGACGGCGTATACCTGGGGATCCGTCAACCGCGGTGCGTCGCGATCCAAGGGATTGGTCAAGAGGTGCAAGACCCCGGTGTACCAATCGTCATTGATTCGGATCACGATTTTGCGCGGTGCCTCGGGAACCTGGCGCACCGTGAACGTCAACGTGTTCTGGTCCTGCTCCGCCCGGATCTCATAGGAGAGCGGGCGGATGTCGAAGGCCCTGATGTCGCCCGCTCGGTAGACCACCCGGACATCGACCGAGCCCTCGAAGTCGAAAAGCGCCATGGCTGAGTCGTGTGGCGTCTGACCCATCATGCCAACCTGCACGCGGTGCACGAACAAATCCGTCCAAACCGCCGTCCCCGATGCGCGCACCTGGACTTCAAACGCGGGGTTGGCCGGCATCCCCGCAGGCATTGGCCAACTGAGGACGGAACCGTCCGCCGGGCATGTCGGCATCGATCCGGCCTGCGTAAACACATTCCGCACCGCCTGGAGGTAGCGATACCCCCAGCGCATGTCGGGCAGCAGATAGCTGCCTTCGGTCCATTCGTTCCAACTGTTGATGGTGACCAGCGGCGCCTGCTGCGGGCGCGCGTCGAGCCATGCCTTGGCCTTCCACAGGCACGCCTCGAAGGCGTCGGGTGTGGCGTTGACCACCACGCTCTCCTGCTTGAACGAGGGGTTGCGGTGGGTGTTGTCCCAGCCAATCGAAGCGTGGGGATGGTAGGTGCCGAACACCTTCTCGCTGTCCGGCCACAAGCCGATCGCCTTGTCCGCCCAGGTCACGTAGTCGCCGGACCCGCCGGCGGTGTGGACAAACTGGTAGGAGGTGGCGCTGTCGAATCCCAGCGCCCGGCCGTTGGCCGCCAGGCTGCCGGGCCTGAGCGATCCGTCCGGCAGCACGCCGTCCAACCCGGTGATCGTGGTCTGTAGGTCCATGCCCGGCAGACCACGCTCGCGACAATGCCGGCGCATCCAATCCAGGGCATCGCGTGTGGCCTCCAGGCCGCCCAACCCGGCCATGAGAGTCTGATACTCGTAGATCGAGAAGACCGGTTTGCCGGCAATGCGGTAGTAGCAGTCGAGCTTTAGATACTTGTCGATGATGCGATCAAACATCGGTTCCAGCACGTCCCGCGAAACCCGGCCCGGCCATTGGACCCGGTCCCAGTGGGTATCCACGTGCATGTTCCACAGATCGCACACGTCGTGGTTGGCCCACATCAGGTAGAACTTGCAGTCCGTGCCTTTCAGCGCCGGGATCAGCCCCTCGTTGAGTTGACGCTCGAAGCACGGTGCGTTCTCGTACCAGTACCAGTCCATGATGAACACGTTGATGCCGTGCGCCATGGCCAGCTCGACATGCTGGCGCATGACTTTCGGGCCGGCCTCATCCTGCCAGCCGAGCAGCGGGATGCGCGGCATGTCGTGGCCCGGAAAGCGCGGCGTGCCGCGCCGCACCGTATACCATTCGCCGTCCTTCTCCGGCCAGAAATGCTCCACCCGAGGTTCATGGTGATACGACGGCCAGAGGTAGGCCGCCACGTCGTAGTGTCGGTTCATGTGCTGGCTTCCTTTCCATGCTCCGCTGCGGCCAGTCCGCCATTTCCACGCTTACCGCGGGAACTTCGGTTCTCGACTCGTAGCAGCCAGTCGCCGGCCGGCTTGGCCGGCACCGGCCAGGAGCCATCCGGCTGGGGGCGCGGCGACTCGACGATGATCGTCTCGGCACCGGTACGGGGATCGATCCAGGAAGCGGCGTAGTTGGCTTGCGGGTCGAGGTTTTTCAGGATTCCTTGCGAGGAGTCGCCGTAGCAGTACGCCAGATAGACCCGGTTGCCGATGGTCGCGAGCACGCAGCGTTCCGGATCGGCCCAGGCGGCCCAGGCCGGATCGTTGAAGCGCGGCGTTAGCGCGGGCCAGTCAAAGCTTGTGAAGAACCGCTTGAGCACGGTCATCTGCGCCGCGCCGGGAAGATTCATGCCCTCGTGCCAGGAGCCGATAGCGTGGTTGTATTCGGCGCATCCCGGATCGTCCGCGTCCCACTTGATGAACCAGACACCGGCGCCGCCATAGGTGTAGCCGGGGCTGCCGCAAAGCAGCGCCTTCCAGGCGGACTGGCGGGCATCGTCGGTCGTGTTGACGCCACCGCAATCAATCCGTTCGTACATGGCTTCCGTCTCGAGGACCGGCCGTGTGGGTCGGTAGTTGTAGTAGCCTTGGTAACGGGCCTGCGGCGTCAGGCCGCTGTTGCGGTGTCCTCCCTGCAGGGCGAACCACGTGTGCCATGGTTCCTGCCCCAGCGGTGCGACATCCACGTCGTACACCCATTGGTGCGCGGAGTGCGGGTGGCGGTAGCCGTCGTCGCGCGCGATCTGTTCGGCCACGGCTTTCCACACCGCGGGCCGATTACTCTCCTTCCCTCCCAGGTCAACCGGCGCGTTCATCTCCTGGCAGGTGATCCAGACCACCGGGTGGGCGCCATAGCGGGCCACCAGATAGCGGGCGAAGCGGCACAGGTCGGCTTCGGGAATCTGCGTCGAATTGTTGAAATGGCCGCACCCGAGCGCAATGACCATGCCGGCGTCGGCCAACCGGTCCATCTGGACATCGAACACCTCGCGGAAGCGAGTCGGATCGATACGGGAGAACGGCTCGGCCCACCAGTGGGCGCTGGTGGCGTTGGGATAGGTCTGGTAGACGTTGAACCCGCGCGCCATCCGGTCGGCCAGCAGATGCTGGAACTGGCCGCCGTGGGGGCACTTGCCACCGGCATGGTCCGGATGATTGCAGGCGTCCACCCGTTCGCGGTCGGGCATCTGCCAGTGCGTATCGCCCAGCCAGAAGAAGGGCGTGCCATCGGCGTGGACGAAGTGCCGGCCGTCAGGGCTGACGCGCAGGAAGCCGTGACGGTGGATCGGGATGTCTGTCTCAATCGCTGCAGCCGTCAGTTCGCCGGTGCGGCCGTGCAGACCGGCGTCATGCGTATTCGAGCAGACGCTCGTCCAGCGCCAGAGTCCCGGCATGGTCGGCGCAAAGCGCACTCTCCAGATCCGATCGCCGTCCCAGAAAACCGGGCGGCGGATCGTTTCGCCGCCAGGCCCGTGAAACGTCACATTCACCTCCGCGTCGGCATAGGGATTGCCGTAGGCGACCTCGGCCTCAAGGTCAATCTCCGTGACCCGCCACAGGGTGGCAACCGTGCCCGCGGGCATGCCATCGTTGTTCTGTTGTGTGTGGTTCATGGACAGATCTCCGAGGAGGCTTTGATCGGACGGGGGATGCGCAAATCCGGGGCGCATGGGTTTTGATCAAGGGGCGTTTGCATCGGTTATCCTTTCAATATTCTCGTTGTACATGGCGAGGATGTTGTCGAGAGGGATATCCTCGATGAATTCCTGACTGCCGCACAGGATGTAGCCGCCGCGGTCCCGGGTGAGGTCGAGGTACGAACGCACCTCCGCCCGCACATCTGCCGACGAGCCGAAGGGCAGGGTGCGCTGGGTGTCCACGCCGCCGTGGAATGTCAACGCTCGGCCGAAGTCCCGTACCAACCCGGCCAGATCCATGCCCGCGGCCGCGACTTGAATCGGGTCCAGGATATCCACTCCATCCTCGATCAGGAATGGGATGATGTCACGCACCGCCCCGCAGGAGTGTTTCATAACCTTGCAGCCGAAGTCACGGGCGGCATCGAAGTACCGCTTCAGCGGCGCGCGCATGAAGTCGTGCCACATTTGCGGGGAAACGAAGAGTCCGCGCTGCGTGCCAAAGTCGTTGCCGAAGTAGGCGATGTCGAGCATGCCGTCGGCGGCCTGGAGGAAGCGGCGGGTGGCCTCGACTTCGTAGGCGACGACGTGGTCAATGATCGCGCGGATCACATCCGGCTTGGTGTGCATCCACACCATGAAGTTCTCCTGGCCGATCAGCCAACCCACTTCGTGGAAGAACGGACTCCACGGCGCGCCGTAGGTCGCGTATTCGGGATGGTAGCGGCGGCACGCATCCCGCACCTGCGAGTAGTCGAGCTTCCGGGCGTTCGGCCAGGCGTGCGCATGCACTTCGTCGACCGTCGTGTCGTCGTCGAAAGGAGCGATCCAGTTCGGTTGTCCGTCGTCCGGATCGGTCGGCCGGTGTCTGACGCCCCACATCGTGCGCATGTACCCGTCGGCGTCCGGCCCCGTGTCGGGTTGCCCATAGTTGAAACCGATGCGGCGCATGTCCACGCCCAGCGCGCGCAGCAGTCCCTCGGTGTCTGCGACGCCGAGCTTCCGGATCAGCGCGTCCGTGACCTCCGGTTTTGCTCCGTAGTCGGCTGGAGCGCGATCGGTCGGCCTGTGTCGTATGGCTTCCAGCACTCTCTCACGCGATGTCATGGAGTCACGGTCCCTTGGTCATTCGGTCATTCCCCCCCTACTCCACCTGCGCCACGCCCCAGCCGTTGGGATGCATGCGGCTCTCGGTCGGGATGTCGTTGTTCACGCCCAGTTCCGGGGTGCGGTCGGACCACATCGCCCGCACGGCGTTGCGCGTGCCGCCCTCGTTGCCGGTGATCACGCCGGCGTCGAACAGGAACTTCAGGCCCGATTGCGGCCTGACCGCCGTGGCGCTCCACGGCAGGGCCACCTCGACCACATAGCCGCCCTTGATCTCGCGGTAGTGCATCGGCAGGTCGTTCCACTCGGCGATCTCATCGAAGTCCTCGCGGCCAGCCGCCGGCGTCTCGAAGAACACCGCCAGCGGCTTCTCCTTGTCCCCGATCTTCGGACGATAGCGCGTGGCGATCAGCTTGCCATCCTTGGTGCGCGAAATCAGGACACGCAGGTCGCCGACTTCCATCGGGTGGCGGTTGTTCGGACCGACCTTGCGCTCGGCCAGGTGCGGGGTCAGACACAGTTCCAGCGCGCTGCCGCTCTTGAACAGCAGCTTGGGATCGGTCGGCGTGTTCAGGAACGGCACAGCCGACTTGACTTCGAACCGGGCGTACAGGTTCTGGTCGTCGAAACCGACCTGCACCTGGGCCGACCGTTCTTTGGCCTCGCCGATCGGCAGCACGGCCACGCCCTGCCATTCGCCGTCTTTGCCGTCGGCCGTCGCGCCGGCCAGGCGCTGGAGCGTCGCGGCGTTGCGGCCGGTGAGCCGGGCCAGGGCCGCGGCCTGCACGAGCCGGTTCTGATCGGCGTTCTTGGCGGACTGCACAACCATGGCGTCGGTCACGCCTAGCTTGACAGTCGAGCGCTTGATGCTGTCGAGCCCGGTCAATTCCCAGATGCGGCAGTCGGCATCCCCGCCGGCGAAATAGGTTTTGCCGGTCTTGGGGTGCTTGAAGATGTTGCCGTTAAAGTTCTCGGTCAGCACCATGGTGTGGTCGAGCGTGTAGCCCGAGCGCTGGTCCTGGCCGATGGCGTCCACGAACAGCCCGGTCTGCTTGTCGAGCAGGAAATACTGGCCGTAGTAGCCGGTCACGGGCAGCAGGGCGGGGTGATAGCCCTGCGGCAGGCGGAAGGCCGAGACGAGAAAGCCTGGGGTGTAGCTCGATGACGTCCAGGCGAAGGCGAACTGGATGTTGGCGTAGCACCAGAGTTCCTTGCCGTCGGGGCCGTACTTCGCCACGCGGGCGCCCGTGCTCTGCACCCGTTCGCCGCGCGCCACCACGCCGCCGGAGATCATGAGATAGGTCGAGCCGTCATCGTCGGCAATGACTCCGCCGCCCGGCGAACCGCCCTGGCCGGCCGGCACCTGCACGATCGGCTTTATCGCGTCGGCATACTGGAGGGCGCCGTTTTTGGCGAAGCCGAGGAAGTCCAGACGGTGGATGGCGAACGCATAGGTCCTGCGCCCCAAGTCGCTGGTCGGTTCGGCATAGCCCTGCCCCGTCCAGGCGTACAGGTTCAGGTTGTTGTCGATGGTAATCGAGTCCGAGTACCCGCCCCAGAGGAGGCGCGCCGAATCCGGCTGGATTTCATCCTTCTGCACCGCGCCGTCCTGGTTGGCATCCAGCCAGAAGATCTTGCCCTTGTGCTGGTAGCTCAGGCGCGGCAGCCAGCGGTTGTCCACCTCTTCGTAGAGCGTGACGGCCGCGCTGGCCCAGGTGCCGGAGAGCAGGAACTTCCGGCCCTGATGCACCACGATCCGGCCGCCCACGTGATACCCCGAGGTGCTCAGCAGCACGCCTTCCTCGGTGCGGTCGCGCAGGATAGTGGCGTCGGTGCGCCAGGCGCCTTTATCGTAATCCACGAGGTAACGCACGTTGAACGCGTAGAACTTCTCAGGGTCTTTCGGGTCGAAGTAGCCGCTGGTCGAGTAAGGCAGCGAGCCGAAGAACTCCTTGTCGAGGCTGCCGTCCGCGTTCCACACCGAGTAGCGCTTGGGCTCGCCGTCGCTCTCGCAGACCCAGAGGCGGTTGTTCGTGTCCACCGCCACGGCATAGGGCACGAACATGCCGGACGGATCGGAGGTGGCGACTTCGCTCTTTTGCTTGCCGGTGGCGATATCGACCAGGAACAGCGTGTTCGTGCCGTTAGCGGTCACGAGCGTAGTGTCATCGAGAACCGCCAGGCCGAGCCCGACCGGCGCCTGGGCGTTGGGTCGGCCGTCGGCGAACGGTTCCAGCCGCCCGTTGGCCGTGTTGAATCTGGTCAGGTTGCCGTTGCGGCCGAAATAGCCGAAGCCCTTGTGCAATGCCAGGACATCCCCGTTCGCCGCGGTGCCATAGAGTTTCTTCCCTTCGAGGTCCGTGCCGATGGCCGGCTTTTGCGCCTCGGCATTGCCGGTGCCGAGCACCACGCGGTCGCCATCCACGGCCACGAAGGTCGGAGCGTTGTAGTCCCCCGCCCAGCCGCCGGTGCCGTCCTCGGTCTGGTACGGCGGCGTGCCGCTCACGCCCACATCGCAAACATATTTCTGGCCGATGCCGTCGTGGGTGAGGATCATGGCGGTGTAAGAGCCGGCCGGCAACGGCTGGTCACGGTCGTCAAGCCCGTCCCAAAGCCAGGTGTTTTCGCCGGCCGGGTACGGCTCGGCGCCGATGCCGGTACACACGGTCCTGCCCGCCGCATCGCGGATCGAGATGCTGACCTTGCCGTCCTTCTCAAGCGTGAACTTCACCGGGATGTGGCTGATCGCCCGCTCCGTGGCGGCCTTGGCATCTGCGGCCGGCAGGTTGCCCTTCTCCATGAAGCGGCCCAGCCCCCAGGCGTCCGGCCCCATGTAGCCCAGCGCGCGGCTCTTCGGGTTGCGCACGTCGTTGAGGCCGGTCTTGAGGTCGGTGCCCTGCTCGTTGCCCCAGTGGATCTGCATCAGCATCTGGATGGCGTCGCCGGCCTTCATCGGCCCCGGCGCGCGCAGCACGCCCCACGGAATGCGATACTCGAAGGTGCTGCCTTTGCCATCCGTATCCTTTGCGAAGACGCCTTCAACGCCGGCGGGATTCAGGGTGGGCTCCTTGAAGCCCAGGGTGCGGAACGAGAAGAAGCCGGCTTTCTGGTCCTGCGTGGAATGCCAGAGCGTGAGGTAATTGACAAAGGCCTGTTCCTCGGCCGGCATCTGCGACCCGGTCATGGTCGAGGCCGACGAGCGGATCGCCGGGTTGGCCACCAGGAAAACCTGCAGCGCGTCGGCATTCCAGGCCATGTTGACCTCGCCGCCGAAGGTGTACTGGTTCATCATCGGCGTCGGATCTTTCCAGACACCCCCGATGTAGAGGGCGTCCTGGTCGTACATCATGGCGGCGCGCATGTGATAGCTGTCGCGCGTGCCCTCATCGAGGAACATGAAGATCGCGCCGGAAAGATCCCAGTCCTTCAGGTCGCCGTTCACGGCCACCTTGCCGGGAGTTGGCACAATGCGGATTTCGGTGTTGTCCGCCTTGTTCTGGATAGCCCCGTAGCCGTGGGCTTCGCGGGCGCCCGCCAGCAGGCAGGCTGCCGCCAGGCCGGTCGCCAGATGGCGGGTGAGTGTGCGTGGGTTCATGGTTGGATTTCCTTTCTTGCTCATTGCTGTGGATCTTTGCTTGTTCACGGTTGGGTGGTGGCTTCGTCAGTAATACGCTCGAACATGCATCTTGTCCTTCGACGGCTTGAGCCGCACGCATTCCTTGACCGCGTCAAAGTCGGCGTGCTTCTCGCCGTTGACGGTCACGCGCTTGATCGGTTTGCCCTCCGGATGCCGCAGGCGGATGACGATGGCCTTGGGCGGCGTCCGCGTCGGCGGCTCGATGGTCGCGTCGATGCAGCCCTTGGCGACCGACGAGGCGATGCGGTAGCCGACCGGCCCGAACCGGGTGGGCGCCTGCTTCACCGAGACGGCCAGCCCGTCCTTGAGCCAGTTGCCGGTGACAAACGGCGCCAGCCAGAGTTCGTCGCCGCGTTCCTGGACGAACAGGATTCGCGTCTGGCACAGGAACCAGCCGGTTTCGTGCGTCTTGTTCCAGGACCCATGGTAGCTGCATTCCCAGATCCAGAGGAAATACGGATTGACCAGGGAGGCGATCGTGTTGAAGTAGGAGCGGATGAACGGCTTCACGTCGTCCCGGAGCCCGTACAACTCCACGGTGCGCCCGTAGTATGGCTGGCCCTTGGCCCAGCCGCCGAAATTGAACACGTCGGCGGCGCGTTCTCCGGGGAACTCGAAAGCCGGCATATGGAATTGCGGGGCTCCGGCCCACACCTGGGTCCGCAGGAACTGAACGTCCTCCAGATGGTCGATCATCTCGGTCACGTCCGCGGCCTGGGGATCCAGCACTCCATTGACCGCCAGATGGTGGGGGCCGAGATCCACGGCGCACCACCAGGCGCGGCCCCAGTCCGCGTCGGGAAAATACTCTTCCGGCAGACCGAAGTAGTTCAGAAAGGCCGGATACGCTCGTACCCAGGCGCCGCTGGGAAGCGGCAGGACCGGGGAACGTTCCTGATCCCACCGATACGCGCGGCGCAGGTCGTTGCGATACTGTTCCGCGTCCTTCAACAGGTCGGCCGCCTCGGGCCTGCCGATGTCCGCCAACGCTTCCGCCATTTCAGACAGCCCGATGTAGAACAGCCCCTCGTTGTAGAACCGGTAGAAGGCCGAAGGCGTCTTGTCGAAGAGGCCCCAGTCGGCGCTGGTGCCCGGCGGGGTCAGCCCCCACTCCGGCACCGGCCGGCCCAGGTTGTCGTTCACCATGCTTTTGAGCCGCTCGCGCCCGATCCATTGGCACGCTGCCGCCAGTTTCGACGCCTCCTTCTCCAGCCAGGTGCGGTCGCCGGTCCGCCGGTAATGCTCGGCCACCGTCCACAGGTTCTGGCCGGTCCCGGCGATCGAGTAGCTCTTCTGCAGGGGACCCTCCGGCGTATACCGGGCGAGCCAGTAGTCGAGCGCGCGCCGGGCGAACTCCTGGTGGCCCATCATGTCCATGCCGCGGATGACCGGCTGGGATTCCGTGTCGAACGCACCGTAATCCTTCGCCGCGATCCATGCCGCGACACGGCGGCCATCCTCTTCGTCGCGCGCGGCGATCATGCAGTGCACCTGCGAGGCGCGGATGATGTTCGCCAGCGGTTCCTCCGGTATGTCAATCTGCATGGCGGGCGCCATGACCTTGTCCCAGTAGGCAACGGTCCGATCGAACCACTTCGCGCCTCCGCGCAACGCCGCGTGATCCTTCGCGGCGGTCTCCTGTCCCGGCAGATAGGCATACCAGCAGGTGCTCTGGCCGGCCCCAAGGCGGGCGGACAGCACGATGCCGGTATCGCTCACCCGGATCTTCACGCCCTCCGCGTTCGCCGCATCCACAAAGGCGATCAATTCATCGCCTCGGTTAATGGTGGCGCCGCCGTCGACCGCCTGGACGGTGTTGGTCTTGCCGGCGGGCGCCGAACACGAGAGAACGATCCGGGCCTCGGCTTCGGCCTGTCCCGCGTTGGTGATCCGCCATTCGATCGCGCAGACGGCCTGCCGCCGCGCCCATGACGCCGTGTTGGCCGGCGCCTCGTCGTCCAGGGGCGCCACGCAGACACGCTGGCGATAGACGACGCCATCCTGCTCCCGGACCGCGATGACCGGGATGGGACGCCAGCCCCCCTCCAGGCAGAGGTCCCGGCCCGCGATCGGCTTGGCGCCGACTTGTACGGACAGACTTCCGTAGTCGGGCGACCAGGGGCGCTCGATGGATCCGTCCTCGCCCACGATGAACTTGCGGTTGTCGCAGGCCAGGGAAAGCATCATGGGCCCGTTGTCCATGCGCGGATCATGCGTCTTGCTCATGGCCTGCGCGAACGTCTGGTCGGGCATCCGACGCACCTGCTCCAGCACCGACTTGTGGCGGCCGACCGCGGCCAGGTGATTCTTGGCCGCCACCGGCTTGTCGCCCGTCGTGACGAACACCCCGGCGTGCGGAACGTACACGCAACCCTTCGCTACGACATCTTCCACCGCCACCGAGAACCCGCCGGCGGGGTGGTCGAGGCGCAGCAGCGTCCGCGACTCCGTTGTCCGTTTCGGCGCGGTATACAGGACCTTCAACGGCAGCGTCGCGGCCGTATCCCACGAACACCGGCCGGCCTCGTTCCCCCGGGCGTCAACCAGCAATCCGTTGTACGTCTCGATGCCGATCTTCGCGCGATCCTTGGCCGTGGATTCCAGACGCAGATCCGCCGTGAGCCAGGCGACATCCGGACCGTCGGCGCAGACGCTCCTGAGCACGACCGGATCCTTGGACGGGATGACCCACTTCACGGCCATCGCCTTCCTTGCGTCCAAGCGCCACCGGCAAGCCGCGCCGTCGCACGCAGGCTTGTCCGGGAGTTCCTGCCACTTCCAGTCATCGCCCTGCACGTGCAGGCGGATCCCCTCGGCCTGGACCGGGCTCCCTGGCGCCAGCGCAAGACTCACGCCCGTGAGTTGCTGGCCCTCTGTCCATTGCAGCCCGAAGCGCGCCATCCCGTCAGCGGCAGCCGCAACCGTATAAGACCCGTCCGCCCCGGGCGGCAACGCTTGCCCCGCCTCCTGCCCGGCGAGGACGACGAACGCCTGCGCCGTGGGTGCAAGGTTCACCGTGCGGAGAGTCGCCGCCTGGGCCATCATGAATTCCAGCGCGGCGACGGTGTCATCATAGCTCGTCTCGTGGCCGCCCTCCTGGCGGGCGATGACCAGGACGCGGCGGTTGCCCTTCTTCCGGATTGCTTCGGCGAACTTCAGGGTGGACGGAGGCGGCACGATCTCATCCTTCTCGCCCACGGCGATGGCCACCGGCATGGTGAACCTCTCCGGGAAGCGCAGCGGACTGCGCTTGCGGTACTCCTCCGCGGCCTTCTCCGGACCCCCGCCATAGGAGGTTTGGATGGCGTCGAAGATGCCCGCGAAGGCCTGACGGTAGGTCGTCATGTCGGCGATGCCGTTCTGGCTGCAGACGCCGGCGACGAGATCCGGGTGCAGCGCCGTGAAGATCAGGACCGACGTGCCGCCCATCGACGCACCGCTCAGAAAGACCCGGCCGATCTTGTGTTTCTGGCGGAGCAGTCCGATCATCTGAACCATGTCCGCCTCCGCGGCCGGCCCCATCCACGAGTTTCCACGGTATTCCGGCGAAACGAAAACCGTGCCGCGCTTGGCCGCGACGTCGCGCGCGCCCTTGAACTCGCCGCGCCCGTCCCGCACGCATTGCCAGCGGTCCGACCCGTGACCGTGCAGGACGATGAGGACATCATGCGCCTGCGCCGGGTCAAACCCGGCCGGGAGCATCTCCACGTACCGCTGGGCCGTGTTGTCGCATGCGGCCTTGAACTCGACGTCGTTCGGCACGCCCCACGCGTCCGTATTCGTCCCAACCGCGGCGCCCATTGTTGCTGCCATCACCATTCCTCCAACACCGATCATCTTGACGATCTGCATCCTCTCGCCTTTCCTCATTCCCGCTCAACCACCGCGTCCAATGCCATGACGTTGGGTTCCGCGGCGGCAACGTTCCAGTCGAGCACCGAGCCACCGGCACCGGCATCGGTCCGGGACGGCCTGCCAGCCGCCGGGCGCTCAATCGTCACCGAAGATTGGGGGGCCGCAGGCGCACCGGACTCCCTCGCCTTGCCGTCCGTGTCGATTTGGCTTCCTATCCTCAGCGTCCGGTCACGCTTGCCGGTGGCCGGATCGAGCAGGGCCAGCGAACAGCCTTGCGGCTTGTTCTTCCCCGTCAGATCCAGCGCCAGCACCACCGTGTTCCGGCCCTTGCGCAGCGCCACGGGCGCCGCCTCCGCTCCCAATGTCGTGAGCGCGCCATTGACCCAGGCGGTCCCGGCCGGTGTCGGTCCGAAAAAGGTGACGCGCACCTTGCCGTCCTTGGGGGCCACCACCTGCATCGCCACGAAGATCTGGCCAAAGGTGAACTTCGGCGGCGTCAGTTCCATCCACCACACCACGCCTTGCGTCACCGCCCGCCGCCAGCCGGCCTTTTCGCGGGCGACCGGCGAATCCGGGAACACGGGGGCGGGTTCACCTTTCCCGTCAAGATCGAGTTCAGCCGTCCCGCCGGCCGTCGCAGGGGTGTCATCCATCTCACCGACCTTGACCTTGTCGAGCGGATTGATCGTCTTGACCCACCACTCCTGCTCGCAGACCGTCTCGACCTCCAGGGCGGTCGCCGTCTGGGCGGCATCCCCGACGCTCCAGTCGAGCGCCACGTCGTACAGGCCGGGATCGGTCAGCGCCGGCAGCCCCGCCACCGTACGCTCCAGCACCGCTGAGGACTGCGGCGCCACGACCGTGTCTGCCTGCCACGGCTTCGTCTGCTCCCCCGGCAATGCGGCCAGGGTGATGGCGACGCGCTGCGCGGTCTTGGTGAAATTGTTGACCTTCACCGCCAGCTTGCCGCCGGCCACCGAGCCGACCTTCTGGGGTGCCCGCGCCAGCGGCAGGATGTTCGGCCGATAGGTGAAACGGTCGGCCGGCAGCCCCGGGGCCTGCACCGTCAGCTCGACGCCTTCATACCGCAGCCCACACACGGCCTGCGCCTGCGCCCGCGACATCCACAGCGGAATCGCGAACGGCACGTCGGCATTGGCCTTGGGACTGGTCACCGTGACCTCCCGGGCGGCGCCCGCGGGGCCGACGGGCAGGCGGATGGTGACGGGCGTAGCGCCCGCCGCACTGCAACGGAGGGTTCCGCGAATCTCAGTCAGGATCAGGTCGCCATCGAGGTACGGCGTGGAGTCGAGCGTGACGGCAAAGGCCGGACGCATCGGCGGACCGGTCGGAACAAAAGGCTGCCGCGGAGCGGCGGGCTTGGCCTGCCGCGCGAGTTTCGCTTCGGCACGCGTGCCGTCGGTCTGGTCCTCGGCCACGACGGTCCATTCGCCGTTCGTATCGCTGAGCGCAAAGGGAGCCGTAAACACGTGCGGCCCGCCGCCCGTGGCCCAGCGAGTGAGCGCCTCGACCTCGCGCCCCCGCGGATCGAGGAACCGCACCCACAGCGAATGACCGGGCAGCGCCAGCGGCGCGCCGCCGGCATCGCGCCGGCTCAGTTCGACATGCACCACCTCGTTGCCGGCGACATCGGGCTGCGAAAGGCGCAGGTCCAGCTTCCCCGCCGGGGGCGCGGTCAGCAGCGAGAGAATCGTGCCCTGGCCAGGGACCAGGCTGAAATCGACGGCCACGCCCTGCGCATCGGTGCGCAGCGGCAGTATCTTGCCGGTGCGCAAATCGCGAACCGCTTTGACCGCCGGATCGAGGATCCGGATCGCGCCGGTCAGCGGATTCTCGCAGGCCAGTTCAAGAATCTGCTTCTTCGCATCCGCCGCATCCGTGCTCAACTTCCCGATCGGTTCCGACACGATGAACAGGTAGCGCTGGGCGCTGTCATACGTCTCGGCGGCAAAGGCGCGCACGAGGGGGTGGACCCGCCCGGAGCGGTCGGTGATGCGCACCCGTTCCGGCACCCCGGCCCTGGCAAGCATCGCGCGCACCAGCGCGGCGTTGCGGGCGGGGATCGAGTCGTCGCCCATCAGCGCCATGTTCATGTGCCCCCAGTTGTCGCCCCGGATCATGTTCTGCAGCGTGAAGTTGAGGTAGAGCACCCAGCCCTTGCCGATCGGACCGGTGATCGCCAGCAGCTTGTCGCCCACCCGCACTTCATCGAGACCACTGCCGGTCTTGGCTTTGGCGTCGCCGCCAAACGTGCCCATGACCTTGACGCCCGCCAATTCCGGAAACGCCTTGGCCAGGGGCGACAGGTCGATCTCCTGCGCAGACGCAGCGGGGGCAGCGCCCGTCACGTCGATGCCCAGTGCTTCCTGGCTCCCATTGCACACCAGCCCCGCCCCGCCGCGGACCGCTTCGAGCACGGAGTCGTTCAAACCGGCGGCGATGGCAAAGATCAGCTTTGTCTCCGGCCCCGGCGCCCTGGCGCCGCGCGGCATGATGCCGTTGGCGACCAGGCCGTCCATCATGTTCCGGCCACCGTCCTCGTTCCCATGATCGAGATAGAGAACGGCCGGTTCGAGCTGACTGCGCGTGGCCATGATCGCCGGACGCAGCGGGTGAATGATGTTGCGGATCGCCTGGAATCCCTTGCCCTCCGGTGTGATCTGGCCGTCGGCCGTGGCTGGCAGCGAGCCATAGCCATCCCCGGGCCCGTAGATCAGGAACATCCGGGCGTTGTTGGCCAGCGCCGCCCAGTACAAGTGCTCATGCGCCTCCCAGTAGGCGCCCTGGGCGCTCAGATAACCCGGCTTCAGGTTGAACAGCTTGTTGGCCGGCCGCAGGCCATAGGCCGGTTGCCCGCTGATAAAGCGCTGTATGAAATCGAGCGTGGTGTTGAAGTTGTAGGCGCGGTCGTTGAACGAGTCGGCCCACTCGTCCGTCAGACAGTGCGTCGCTCCAGAGCTGATGACCACGCCCGGATTGGTCTGCCGGATCATGGCCGACCGCATCATAGGCGTCTCGACGTCGTAGGACTGGCGATCCGCCGTCCACTGGATCGGCATGCCTTTGAACTGCGGGTGGTCCAGCGGCGGGAAACCGTCGCGGAAAACCTCGTCCCAGGAGAGGAAGTCGGTGCGGAAGAAGTCGTTGAACCGGCTGATCGTCGGCACCTTCATCCACGGATCCCGGCGCGCCAGCCGCAGCCGCACGGCGCGCATGGCGGGTACGGCGAAATTGGCCGGCACCTCGTCGGTCATCAAGGACAGGACCAGCCCGCCGTCACGGGGCATCTGCTTATCCCCGGTAATCCACCCGCGGAACCAGTCGAGGCTCGTTCCTTCGGGGTGCAGGACGACATCCTCGGGATAGCGCTCCTCCGGCACCTGATTGGCATGATCCCTGAAGAAGCGATAGGGAAACCGGAAGTCCGGCGCGTCGCCGCCTCCTCCGTTGAGCCCGAGTTCGAGCAGGGCCTTGGCCATGACGTCCGTAGGGGGACCGCCGCCCCAGTACAGCCAGACCAGCTCGCGCTGGAAGTCGAACCGCTCGAACCGGCCCACCGGCAGGCGCACGGTCGCCCGTTCGACGCCCGCCGCGTCACGGATTGCGCCCCGAAACAGGTATCCCCCCGGCGGCAGCTTCGGGTACGGAACCGTGATCTCCAGCAGGGCGGGTTTCGACTTGTCGCCCGGGATGAACGCGATCGGCGCGCCCTGCCAGAGCGTCCGGCCCCAGCCATCGGCGAAAGAAGGTTCGCACGAATGTTTTTCGTCGGGCAGTGAGCCGCCGACCCGGTAGACCGACAGCGACAGGGTGAAGCTCCCGCCTTCGGGAAGGAGCCGGGATTCGCTCTTCGCCACTTCGCAAACCAGCGGCTCGGCGGCCTGGGCCGCGGCGATGGACACGCCGATCCAACCGACCAACAGGAAGATGATGCGAGTGCAGGTTCTGTTCATGAAGGGACCTCCGGCAACGGTTGGGCGGAACTGCATGGCCGGCGGCCATTCAATTCTTGGAGTCGCTGGACTCATGGCGATTCCTCTCAGTTGTGTTCTCAGGGTCGTACAGTTGCGGACGTCGCAGTCGCGCCTTCTCCGCACGGACGTCGTTCATCCACAGCCATTGCCGCGGGGCCGCCAGGTCGAGCGTCGCCACCGCCAGGGAATCGGGTTCAGTCCCGGTGCGCGCCGCATAGTTTCCCTCGGCGTCGATGATGCCGGAGGGCCCGCCCCACATGCTAACCACCAGCGGCACGGACCAGTCCCGCGCCCGGCACCGGGCCGTGAGGTCGGACGCCTCGTCGTTGTGACCGAAGGTGGACTGGACGATCAGTTCCGCGCCCTGCCGGGCAAGCCTCGCGTAGGGCTCGGGGAACACGATGTCCCAGCAGATCAGCAGGCCGATGCGCCCGAGCGGCGTGTCGAAGACTGGCAGCGTGGCGCCCGGCTGGTACAGGCCTTCTTCGGGTTGAGGGATGTGGGTCTTGTCATAGGCGGCAATCACGGCGCCGTTTGCGTCCAGCATCACGGCGGTGTTGAAGAAGGCGCCGTCCCGCGCCGTGGCGGTTCCGGCGACCACGCACATCCGGAACTGCCGGCACTGCGCGCCCAGCCGTTCCACGATACGGGCATAGGCGTCCGCCACCGCCTCGCGGCAGAAGCGGTCGTTGCGATGTTCGCGAATCAGCCCGCCCAGGCGGAGGATGTCCTCCGGCAGCACCGCAAGCTGCGCCCCGGCCTCACCCGCGCGGCGAAGCAGGCGTTCGTGGTGATCCAGGAACCTCGCAACATGGGCGTGGATGGCAACGGGGGCGCGCTCGTGCCCCGCGATCATCCGTACCGTTGCGTCCTCGTGCTCCCGGGCGACAAAACCGTACGAAGCGGGCGCGCAGGCGGCAATAGTCAGCGGCTTGGTCATGCTTGTCCGGCCCTTTTGCATCGGCAACAGCCGTCCTTGGGGAATCACGCTCAGCCCACCCCAGCCAGGAGTTTGATCGTCATGGTTCATGCGAATACGTCTTCTCGCCACTGAACCAATGCGTCGGCTTGCTTGTGCGATTCCAGTCCTGCAACCCGGATGGCGCAGCCTCTGGGATCCAATTCCTGGGCCAGTTGTTTCACTTCGTCAAGCGGGCAATCGACAAAAAGAGGCACCTCGTGTTGCTGGAACATTCGAAACATGGGGAGCTTGGCCAGGGCCGAAGGTGTGCCGGCACCCGGTGAAAACTGGACGGCGGTGATATCCGGATCCTCGGCAAGCGTTTCGGCGTGGCGTGCCGCAGCCGGCCCGTCAAGGTGAAACACGCACAGCCCGGCACGCCGTGCCTGATCTTTGATGGACGGCATGCACACGGCTTTGAAATCCTCCGCCCCGATGAGGGCATTGAAATCGCAGGTTGGAACCGTGAATGGCGCATCGGCCCAACATGACACCCATTGCGTGAGGCCCGTGCCGCAGCCCAACACCAGATCGTACATGCGGCCGAATACCATCTCCCACGCGTCCACGGCCTGGGCCGCAGCCAGGAGGACCGCTTCGCGGTGTTCGGAGAGGTCGAAGCAAAGATTCTGTGTCCCTCTCAGGTTCGCAATCGCGTCGATGGCGCCCGTCAGATCAGGAAGACAGACGAGGTATTCGCCGCGGGCATCTTCGGCCAGGGCTTCCATCAGCCGCAGCACTTTGCCCAACCACACGTTGCCCGGGGCTGCCTCAAGGCGTGGGGCGTGCCCCCACGAATCGATCACTGGCGTTTGCCATGAAGTCTGTTCGGCAGCGGCGAAGTGCATAGGGGCACCCATGAATGCACCCATGGCCACGGGGCCTATGTCCACCCTGACAAAAGGCAGGGCTTCTCCAAAGTAGGACGTTTGTTCGACCTGCCTGCGGCGCAGGCGCACCCATTCCCCCGGTTGGTCGAGAAGGTCAAAAGCCTTGTCCCACCGGATGTCCGGCGTCTTGGCCACTTGCGCCACGAGCAGGGGTCTGTCGGCCTTGAATTTCCACCAGTCGTTCCATCTGCGGGCCACCGCCGGCAGAGACGGGCAGTACTTCAGACCTGAACTTTGCACCCGGACAAGTGATTCTTGCCACGTCCTGCGTTGTGTCGGGGTCATATGCATGGCCTCACGTTGCCCCCCGCAGAGGGGGATGTAAGCGCCGGATTGGCAAACGGTTCGGTGCTCAGCACGCCGAGGCTGATTTCCCCCTTCTGGACGGGCGGCGGCGGGGGCGGCGGAACCGGCGGCCTGGCTTGGCGTTCTTCGCGCCATTTGCGGGCGTACTCGAGAAAGCCGCCGGCATCCTGCGCCGCAGCCAGCGCGACGGTCTTCATCTGGCGCGGCAAACTGTCGCACCAGGCGACCCAATAAAGCCCCGGCAGTTTCCCGTCGGCGATTTCGCTCCGGCACTCCACCAACGCATCATACAGCGCGGCGGCGTAACCGGGGTCGCCGGTCATATCGTACGCCTGGACCCGCCCCATGCTATGGCCGTAGGCCGCTTGGGCCATAATGAAATCCTTCAAGGGCTTTGACGGGAACAGCCGCAAGGCGGGATCAAGGAAATGGTACGGGTTGGAGGCGGGTTCGAGCGCCTCGCCGCCATCCACCACCGCCTCGGCGCCGCGCGGGCCGCGGGTGTAGAGGATGCGGGGGAAATGCCCCGGCGTCCGGGTGGCGCGCAGCAGCCAGTTGAGCGAACGCTGCGCCGGATCCCCATACTTCTCGTGCCACGTCAATTGGTAGGCCTCCATCAGCACCGACAGCGGCCCGGTGAATTCGCGCGACCAGGCGGTGAAGACGTTGACCACGCCGCAGGGCTCGATCTTGTCGCGCAGAAGGCCGTCGGCAACCTCGAGTGCCACCTCGAGCATCCGCCGATTGCCGGTGAGGTAGTAGTCGGCCATCATGAAGCCGACTTCCGAGTGCGCGCGGTTCAGCGCGTTGGCCCAGACGTGGGGGCCGTGGTAGTGGAGGCAGCCGACGTTCTCCTCGTGCCCGGGACAGGCGTGCACGAAACTGACATCCGCGACGGCGTGCGAGGCGCGCTGCGCCCAGCGCAGGTGCCGGCGTTCGCCCGTACGCAGGAACTGGCCCCACGTGGACAGCACCATGTCCGAGGCCTCATTGTTGAACGGCCCAACGTAGCGGAGCGCCTTTTCAGGCTCGGTGTCCTTGTAGAGCTGATACACGGCATCCGGGCCGGGCGGCGTGTGGACGTTGACCATCTGCCCGAACATCATCATGCCGTAGCGCCGGCAGCGCTCGATCGGCTCAACCAGGCCCTGCTCGAACAGCACGTCCAGGTCGCGGTCGAGATCGGCGAACAGCGGATGCCCCGCGGGCAGGAAGCGTTCGAACACATCCGTGCCGCACAGGTAGTCGGGATCGACGATCCCGGCCAGCGGCTCCTGCACGGTCCTCGCAAACGCGGCGGCCTCGTCGCTCGCCACGGGCCCCGCCGTGAACCGCAGCGCGAGCTCGGTGGTCTTGGCCGCGCCGATGCCGGTGCTCTGGCCCAGGAAGTCGCTGTAGCTCATGACCCGGCCCGGCGCCAGGCGCGCCATCACGTTTTCGATCCAGCGGATATCGTCCACTCCCCGGATACCGAACGTGACGAGTGCCAGCGGCGCGGTGGGCTGCGCGGCGAGCAGGCGCTTGACCTCGGCCTCGTCGCGCGTGCCTCGGAAATTGATCGGCGGCTCGTCGAACGGCGTTAGGAAGCTCAGCGGCTCGGGCGCATCCTCCGGCCAGATGCGCACATCGAGGCTGTCGCGTTCGATGCCGAATCCCTTGGGGTACTCCTGCCAGAAGTCGCGCACCGCCGCGACCACGCCGGCGTTGGCGCCGCCGAGCGCCGCCCAGCCGGGAGCCTTCGCGCCGGAGCCGGCGGGCTGGCCGTCGCGGGTGGCGGTGTAGTGCATGTCGTCGAGTTGGAGGAGGGAGAGGCTCCCCCCTTCTTTGTCGCGAGCTTTGTCGCGAGCTTTGTCGAACTCTGGCACCGACAAAGCTCGCGACAAAGTTACCGACAAAGATTCAGAGCCCCCCACCGCCCCCACCGCCTCGTCCCCCGTCTTGGCGAAAACCTTCATCCCAATCGCCTTCAGCTCGACGCGCGTCGGGTCCTGGTCGAAAATGAAGGTGTGGAAGATGCGCAGGTCGGCCTTACCGGCGTAGAGATGAATCCTCAGGCGGTACGGGCAGAACCGGACGCCCTGGGCGGACATCAGATGCCCGGTGATCAGCACGCAGACGCGCAGCGGCCCCTGCTCCTCGAGGGTCACCCGCGGTTGCGGGCAGGCGCCGAGCGAGGTGTAGAGGTTGCCGTGCTGGTCCCGCATATAGAGCAGCAGACCCGGCCCGTGCAGCGTCTCGCGCCAGGCGCCGTCGACCGTCTTGATCTCGCACCCGGCGACGGGCGAATCGCACTCGCGATGCTTCCACCGTTCAAACCCGGTGCGCAGCTTCAGCCGCAGCGCGCCGGTGTCGAGGGTGAGCTGGCCGGCGGCATGGGTGGTGGCGATGGCGGGCGTCGAAGAAGTCGAACGAATCGCGGGAATCGATTCAATCGAATGATTCGATTCGTTCGATTGAATCGCCGCTGATTCCAGCCACACGGCCTCCCCATCCCGAGCCGGGTCGGCCTGGATATCCGCCAGCAGCCACTTCACGTCGCGCAGGTCCTTCTTCCAGGTCGTCATGACGGCGGTCTGGAGCGGCAGCTCCCGGCCGTCAGCCGTGACGCACCGCAGCGCCGTGCCGGCGGGAAACGCCCCCTCGGCAAAGGGGACGCCGAAGGTCAGCGGTTCGCGGCCGTAGCGAACGCCAGGCTCGCCAGCAAGCCTGATCGGAATGCGCATTGCGGATGTGTCTCCATTATGTTTTCTAATGACGTTGTTCCTTGCCTCGTTGATTGGCTCGAACGTGTTCTTCCATCCAGTCGCGCTACAACTATTCAAACGATCTACACCTCGAAAACCTTTTTGTTCCATTTGTTCCAAACAATATACGATATGAAACCAATCGACCTCAAAAAAAAGCTTTACACCTCACAAAGTGTCGCGCTACATTAGGCCACGTTGAGCAGCGAACAGTGGGACCGCCGGCGCGATGCCGCCAGATGAAGACGTATCGAATGTCGTGTTCGATTTCTCGGATCGGTCTTTCTGAGGCGCTTAGCGCCCACACTTCGTCGCACACTTTGTCGCACACTTCGTCGCACACTTCGTCGCACACTTTGTCGCACACTTTGTCGTCTACGCTTCGTCGCACACGTCGTCGGCTCTTCCAGTTCGGCGGCTTGAGCATGGCCCCGCTTCCCCTTCAATGAGATCCCGCAAGGGACGGGCCTTGCCTCAGCCTTGTCTCAGCCGCGCGCCCAGTTTTCGGATACGGAACTGATTGACGTTTGCGTGTCCCGGTAGGCCAAGGGCGCCGGGGCGCGGGTGAAGAAGCGCCATTCAGACCCGTCCCTAGCCAATCCTGATCGGTTGGCGCATAGGACGACTTTACTCATCTATTGAGTATTTTTACTCACCCACTGAGTATTCTTGTCAAGCCCGATCTGAAAATGCGATACTCTCCGGCATGCAACAAGAAGCCAGGAAGCTGTTTCAACGAGGCATTGTCAACGATCTTGAAGCGGCGATGCGCCATCCGCGCCAATTGATTCAAGTCATCGTCGGGCCACGCCAGGTGGGAAAGACAACGGCGGTCTCGCAGTTGCTGCAACGCATGGGATGGCCCAGTCATATCGCGGCTGCCGACACGGCGCTGCCGCCGGGGCCGGAGTGGATCGAGACGCACTGGAGCATGGCCGCCACGCTGCCTGCCACGACCGAGGTGCCGGCCATTCTCGTCCTTGACGAGATCCAGAAGGTGCGCGGGTGGAGCGAAGTCGTGCCCTGATCCATGCGTTGTCACGACTCTCGTTTGCCGAGGCGCGCGGTGATGGAGCGTGGTGGGGCCGGGTAGTCGAAAATGCGGTGGGCGCGCATCTCCTCAACTACCTGCCCGAGCCGACCTGGAGCGTGACGTATTGGCGCGATGGCCAAAAGGAAGTGGATTATGTCGTCACGCAAGGCCACGAGGTCTGGGCCGTGGAGGTGCAAAGCGCCCGGACGGGGCGGTTGAGCGGCCTGGCCGCCTTTCGCGCCCGCTATCCCCATGCGCATGCGCTGCTGGTCGGCAGCGATGGCATCCCCCGCCAAGACTTCTTCGCACGACCGCCATCCGACTTCTTCACCACCCGCCACACGAAGACAGCATGATCGACTCCTTAAAACGGACGGCGATCGGTGCGGGCGCGAAGCAATCGGCGCGAACGGCAATTAGTAGATATTGCGACGTGACCCCGCAAGGGACGGGCCTTCCTTCAGCCCCGTTTTTTGCGGCGCATTATTTGCGCACATGTTCAGGTCTTTGTCTTGCGGGAGGGCGTGCAGCGCGTGCCGTAACGGGCCGGGGTTTCGCGAACGGCGGTGGTAGGTACGGCAGCCTGTGCCGATTCTTCCGGAAAGACTTCACGGGCCAGGGGTTCTTCCGGTGTTAACCCCATAACCTGTGAGGTGCGCAGGACTTCATTCTTGCCGAACCTTTCTTCGACAGCATCCATGATCACGCGCGAACGCGCCTCCGTGTCGATGTCGGCAAAGCGGTCCCAGATGACGTACCAGTGCGAATATCGAGGGACGCCGCCGCTCTCCTCCTGAATGATAACGGGCGCGCCCACGGGGCGGGACGAGCGGTTCGGGCGACGTATTTCCGAGACGATTTCGGCGACAAGTTTCTTCGCCAGATCTGGATCAAGAATGGATTCCCGACGTTTGATTATGCCCATGGCACGAACTCCTTTGCGAATGATCTTGCACGGTTGATAAATTTGCAACCGTTCACAACGCAGAAATCATTCACCACACGGAAACACACGGAACACCAAGATCAACTTCTTTCTCTGTGTTCTCTGCGTTCTTTGCGGTTAAAATTTCTCTGGTCATGAACAGCACCGTCAACGGTTACGTTTTTTCTGACCGGTCTTAATCCCTAGCCCCTAGCCCCTCCCGCCCATCGTCGCGCTACGCATATTCCACCCTCTGACAACTCAACGCGATCACGACGATCACACGTTTGCATTTCGTTAGGACGAAGAGTACCACAACGGCGCAATCCGAATCGAGAACAAAATAGCTTGCATTGCAGAAAGTGTCGCGCTACATTATCGCCGTTTGGGGGTGATCGGAAAGAATCAAAGGATCAAGAAAGGGAAGGCTCTTGCAGAAGTCGGGCAACAGCCGCAAAGAGACCCCGCAAGGACCCCGCAAGGGACGGGCCTGAATGGCGCTTGAATGGCGCTCAGTTAAGCGATGCTTCCGATCCTAATCCTAATCCTAATCCTAATCCTAATCCTAATCCTAATCGTAATCGTAATCGTAATCCATTCTCCACCAGGAGATTAAGATTAAGATTAAGATTAAGATTAAGATTACGATTAAGATTAAGATTACGATTAAGATGGCAATAGACCCTTAACTGAGCGCCATTCGGGACGGGCCTTTCCTTCAGCCTCTCCATCATCAGCGGCGCGGCGGGACGCCGTCGCCCTACCTCGCGCGAAGCGCCTTTCCTTAAACGGACGGCGATCGGTGCGGGCGCGAAGCAATCGGTAGGGCAGCGGCGTCCCGCCGCGCCGAAGGTGAATGGATGAGAAACGCCCAACGCCCAACAACCAACGCCCAACAACCAACAACCAACGCCTCAACAACCAACACATTGATGGGATGCCCGTCCCTTGCAAGGCCACCTAACCCCTAACCCCTAACCCCTAGCCCCTAGCCCCTAGCCCCTCCAAGGAGTGCTCCCATGTCCGTATCCGTCCGTCGATTGGCCCAGTTGGCCGGCGTGAATCCGATGACCGTCTCGCGCGCCCTGCGTGGCCGCGAGGGGGTTGGCGATGAACTGCGCCGCAAGATCCTGGCGCTGGCCCGCAAATACGGCTATCCGCTGCCGGCGGTTCGCGCGTCCGAAAACCCGGATCTGCTCCGGGTCATGGCGGCCACCATCGATATCGAGACGGGCGGCGAGCGGCAGGAAACGTCGTTCAACCGCCGGCTGCTGACCGGGATGCGCCTGGGCGCCGCGGAATGCGGCACGGAACTCGCCTTGCTGTCGCCCAGCGACGACGCCTGGCCGCTGGTGGTGGACAGGCGGCAGGTGGATGGCGTGGTGTTGTCGCTGGGCAACGAGCACATGCCGCACCCGCCCTTCCCTCCGCCCGTCCCAGCCGTGTTCCTCTTCTCCGGACCGGACGGCGCCGACGTGGTCACCGTCGAGAACTTCGACGCCTGCCTGCGGCTCGGCGCGCATCTGGCGGAACTGGGACACCGGCGCGTGGCCTACATCGGCCCGCAGACGGCCATGTCCCGCAAGCGGCTCTTCGGCCTGCGCGCCGGCCTGGAAACCGCCGGCGGCGCGATGCCGCCGGAGTGCCTGCGGGTTCGCCCCTTTTTCATGGACGCGGCCAAGACCCAGGCATTGATCGACGATTTGCTGATAACCCTGACGCCCGGCGATCCCGGCCCGCGCGGTTTTACGGCGCTGGCGGCCTACAACGACTACATGGCCGAGGCCGCGATCCTGCGGTTGCGCGAGCGCGGCGTGCGCGTGCCGGAGGATGTCAGCGTGATCGGCTTCGACAAGACCCTCCCCTCCCCAGATTACAACGGCCCGGTCCTGACCACGGCGGCCATGCCTATCGAGGACATCGGCGCCGAGGCTGTCCGCCTGCTCTACTGGCGCCTCACCCATCCCGCCGCACCCCGCCGCCACCTGGCCCTTGCCGCCCCGCTCGTCCTGGGCGAATCCACGCGACCGATCGGCATCCCCGGCTCCGGTTGACGTTCGGCAGAGAACGCCTCGATGCATCTTGGTCGAGCGGATCGCATGAGGCGAGCGAATCGATTCAGTCGATCAACTCGATTCGTTCGCCTCTTTCCCTTCCTCGAACGGCTCCGTGCTCAGCGCGAAGAGAGGTCGTATGTGACTTTCATTTCAGCTCCTGAGGCAATCCGTATTCCTCGGCGGCAAGGGATTGCCGCCCTCGCTGCGCCCCCACCCGTTTCAGACGACCGGCAGGTCCGGCAATTCGTGACCTTTCGGCAGCGGTGCGGGCGGCAATATTTTGCGGCAACTGGGGTAACGACAGGGTTGATGGCTGGAGCGGTTCAGTTCAGGGAGGGCCAACGCCTGCGGCTGTCGCCTGATAATTCCACGGCATCCAGATCGCAGGATTGATGGAAACGAGCTTGAGGTAACGGCGTATTGTCGTGAGATAATGGAACGGATCCTTCCCGTTGAGACGGCAGGTCTGAATGACACTCATGAAGAAATCTCCGGCCTTGGCGCCATTGAGCGTTTTATAGAACAGAGAGTTGTCACGGTGCCTGATGGCTGTCTTCAAGAGGCGTTCACAGACATTATTGTCGATGGGAGCTCCGGGCATGCGTAGGAAGAGCGTCAGCTCGTCCTGACGCGCCGGCTCCGATGGCGCGGCTTCGGCGATCATGGTGATCTCACCGCGGAAATGCTTCGACAATGTGCCAACACCGCGAACTCTCGCATCCATCTTCTCTTCTCCTTTTGCTATCCCCCGAGAAACACCTCATTCACCCGCCTCAGCCGGTCGGGATATTCATGCCACGTGGGATCTTCCGGGCCGGAATTGGTCCGCGCCACCGCCCCCCAGAGACCGTGTTCCCGATAGGCGCGCGCCGCGTGTTCGACCACCTCCCACAGACCTGCATGTTGCGCGGCACGTGTTCCGGGTTGACGTACGGCGTGTAGGTGTCCAGCGCGAACCGGATGCCGGGATGACGCGCCTTCACGAATTCCAAGGCGTCTTCGTGCCAGCTCCGCCATAGGTTCAATTGCTCCTTCGGCTGCGTCTTCTCCCCGTAAAACCCGACAAAGTCCAGCCCGTCGGCCTCATTGAATATCTCCGCAAAGGCAATCGTGTCCTGCAAGCCCCGCTGCTCCAGTTCGTTGAGGATGAAGTCCAACGCCCGAGCGAAGTGCATGAACCGCTCCTCAGCCGGGAGATCCATCAGCTCTGCATTGATGGCCTCGTCCGTGAACCAGAACGTGTGCAGGTAGTACCAGCTCGACAGGATGACCTTCACCTCATACCGCTTCGCCAGCGTGCATAGCTCGATCAACCGTTTCAACGGATCGCACCGCCCCGCCAAGCAGCGTTCCATCTGGCGGATCAGCCGCCCGTGCCCCGGCAAGGCTTCCTGAAAGGCCAGTTCTCCGCGCGGGCGCCCGACTTTGTCGTGGCACAACCCTGCGCCAGACTCGAGCCGGATACAATTGAACCCCCGTTCCTTGAGTTCCACCATCCGTCCCTCAAGATCGTCAAAGAAGCCGTTGGGCACGGTATCGAACAGTCCCCAGACCCAAAATGAAATCGCCAGTCGGTCCGTCATGTCACCCCCCTCCTTCTCTAATGTGCATGGAGTGTTGCTTCACTGTTGTTCCTCAGGTTTTTTCCGTTTCCACCAGGGCCGCGAACCGCCAGGGCGGACAGGGCAGACGGAGTTCGCGCGAACCGCCGGGCCCCGGCGTCAGCACGTGGTCCTGGCCGGAAATCAGGTCCGTAAGCCGATCGCTCTTGAAGAAGCCCGCTTGGAAGCGCAGGTGCGCCTGTGCGTGCTGCTCTTGAAAGAAAACGTACACCATCCGCCGACCCTGGCTCATGCCATATTTGGTGTAAAGGAAGGCGGTATCCGTCGGCAACGGCTCGATGATCTCAACCTCCAACTTCACCCCCGCCGTACGCACCACCCAGGCCACGAAATCCTCGAACCCCGGCGTGTTCTTTGCCCGGTACGCCTCGCCGAGATAGGCACCCGCCAATACGACCCTGCCCTTGCCGACCGGGACGTCCAGCAGCAGCGCGCCGTCCGCATGATCGGCCAGCACCCGCCCGCGCCCGCGCTCCAAGGGCGTGATCCATTGCGCCAACCCCATCGTGCACGGCGCGCCATCCAGTTCGGCCGCGACCTGATCGGCGGACAACTGGCGCCGGCCGACTTCGGCCACGCCCGTCAGTCGCGCCAGCATTCGCTCGGACGGGTAACCGTAGATGCCCTGCGGAGTGAACGCCCCGCATTCGGATTCCGTGACCACGGTGCCGCCCCGCTCCACAAACCGCGCCAGCGCCTGCTCCACCTGCGGCGTAAGGACCAGCGTGCGCGGCAGGAAGAGCACCTGCAACTTGTCCAGCGCGTCGAAATGTTCCTCCTCGACCGCGACAAACGGGATGGACTTCCGGACCAGCGCGCGGCAATACCCGTGAAACGCCTGGGCCACCGCGCCGGCATCCCCGGCCTGGGCCGACTGGAGGTAATAGGACTGGGGACTGAACAACACCCCCACCGTGGGCTCCGACGTCTGATAGCCGTCCAGCAGCGCCTGGTTCCGCGCAATAACCTCGCCGGTCATCCGCATCCCGGCCATCCGCTCCTCGGCCAGGCCATCGAGCCCGATCAACCCGTAGCCGCCGGATTCGCACCCGAACACCTCGTCCCGCCAGCACCAGAACAGGATGGTGTCCGCGCCTGAAGCGAGGCCGTTCCAGACCCAGCGCTGTTGCGACAACGCATCCACCGGCTGGTGGACCGCGAACCCCTGCGAGGCGCGGCCACCCTGCAGTTCGCTGAGCCAGACCTTCTTCCCGCGGGCCGCGCTCTTGACCAGGTCGATGCGCAGACCGAAATCCGCGTCGTCCACGCCAAACCACTTCGGAAAACTCGAGCAGCCGACGCCGTCCAGGTGATCCGCGAAGGCCCAATCATTGCCCCGGTCCAGGGGTGTGGCTGTCCAGGCCAGTTCGCTGCACGGGCAGGGGCCATGCAGGGTAACCGGATGCTGGGAATCGATCGCCCGGATGACATCAAAGCGTCTTGCGCCCAGGCGGTTGGCGCGCGCCGTCAGGAAGTGCGAGAACGCCATCATCTCCGTGTACGGATGGCCTGATCCCTTCCCGGGCAACACTTCGTCCCAGCCGCCGTAGCGGCGCTGCCAGGCCCGGTTGAGCCCGTCCAGAGAGCCATACTTCTCTTCGAGCCATGCGTGAAACGCGCGGCGGGTATGCGCGCAGTGACAGACGATGCCGTCGGCGTCCTCACGCCAGCGCGTCTCGTTCCAGCAGTCCCAACCGCGCAGGTTCGGCAGCTTCGCATAGCGCGTGGCCGTGGCGGCGAGAAACGCGGCCATGCGTTCCCACACGCCCGGATGATCCGTGCAACCCCCCGGCGTTATCCCGAAATGACATTCGCCGCGGTTCTGACTGACCTGCGTGTGGCCGAACTGGTTCACCATCTCGCTGCCCGGCACCTCCCGGTGGATCCAGTACGGCTGGATCTCGGCAATCGTGCTGAGTACAACACCTAGCCCGTGCTTGCCGGCCAGCTCCACCAGCCGGTCGTAGTCATCGAACGCAAAATGCCCGGGACGGGACTCCACCCACGACCACAGGATCCACAACTGAACCGTGTTCAACCCCGCATCCTTCATCCGCCGCAGGTCGTCCTCCCAATAGCGGTTCTCAGGAAACGGGGCCCGATAATATTGCACGCCGAAGTTGATCATCCCTTGCTCCTTTGTCGTAGCAGTATATCGTACCCATCATGCGAGTACACTAGAAAAACCGCCAGCAATTCTAATTCTAATTATGGCACATCCGTACAGTCGAAATCGAAATCGTTATCGCTATCGGAGTCGCTATCGGGGTCGAATTCCTTGCTTTCTCGTCGATTTCGGTCCCGATCCCGATTTGGATCCCGATAGCGGCTGTCATAATCCTTGTCTTGATCATTGTCGACTTTGTGCTGAGGGGAGGCCCGTCCCTAATCTGCTTG
>Ga0268276_1000385_pt1 | contig 52673 bp, 61 predicted proteins | sample saktaG_4_FD_190145 | JGI IMG/M metagenome (GOLD analysis project Ga0268276, IMG submission 190145) | Saline water microbial communities from Sakinaw Lake, British Columbia, Canada - sak_2010_1_5_45m | ecosystem: Environmental > Aquatic > Non-marine Saline and Alkaline > Saline ...
CCATTTTGGGTTTTGTTAGTGCCTATGGCTTTGGTGGGATGTATGGATATACGGGGGGCGCATCAGGTACAACTTGTACATATAAGAATCCTGCTACTAATGCTTGTTCTTGTCCAGTAGGATATGTTAGCATTAAGATAGCTGGTGAAGCGAATATAGATGGTAATAGCAAGACCTATGATAATCGAGTGTACTATTGTATGAATACATCTATAGATGAAGGTCTTTATGAATTAGACCAATTATTTGGATGGGAAGGGTCCTGTCCTAATCTTCAGGTGGGGGTGAAGTGTGGTGGAAATTGTTGGCCGTCCGGAGAGAATCCTTTGACACCATCAGATAATTGTCCTGCTGGCTTTTCTTATCATTGGGTAAGATATGCTGAGCCATTTGTTTATATAGCAGATTTTAATACAGCGAATTCGTTTGCAGTTGATAACTCCATGATATATTGTAAAAGGAATTGGAATAATGGGCTGTCTACGAAAATATTTGGTGGCATGTTTGCGACAAGGGTGCTTCAAAATAGTTGTATTTATACCAATCCTATAACTGGTGCATGCTCTTGCCCTACTGGATTTACTCAATATAATTTCAAAGGTTCCTGTAAATTTGATCATACAGTATCGTATTGTTTGAAAAATACTTTTTATTTAACTGTCTCAAAAGCGGGTGGCGCAGCTTCTGGTTCTGTCACGAGTACATATCCTGGGACAAGTTGCAATACTTCTTGTTCTTCTATACAAGATAATTATGATTCTACTACTTCAGTTATTCTTACTGCAATACCTTCGCCCGGTTATGTTTTTAGTGGCTGGAGTGGTGTATGCACAGGAACAGCTACAACCTGTACAGTAATAATGAATTCCGCGAAGATGGTTACTGCAACTTTTGTTCCATCTGGAACTTTAGGAACATGTAACGATAATCAAACACTCTTTAGACTTTATCAGAATACAAATTCTCATGTTTCTAATTGGAATACTACGACTTATCCTATTTCTGTTTGCTATAATGAGATTTTTGGTGTGGATTATACTGGTTTAAATCCATATGAGTGTAGTTCTGGTAATTCAAATGTTTTATTTTGGATGGTTGCACCAAATAATTCTCATGTTTCTAATTTTAGTTCAGCGGCTTATACCTATCCGGTTTGCTATGGTGATTTGAGTTGTTCGGTACAGTCTAGTGTCTGTGCACAACCCTACGTATCTATTGTTAGATTATATAATTATACTAATTCTCATGTTTCTAATTTAAGTGATTCTAACTATCCTTATTATTTATGTTGTAAAAAAGCTGACACAATAAAAACGGATTTAGGATGGTTAGATTTGAATGGACAAACAATAAATTTATCACAAAAAAACGATAGTGTAGTTTTATTTTTCGGGAATGAGAATATTGATAAAGATGTTAATTATAGCATATATAAGAAGAATGCTGGTATTTGGACATGGCTTTGGTTTGTAGACGAATATGATTTGCAGCAAAAAAATTCCACAAATAGAGGATATGTTGTTTGGAAAGCGACTTCGGATGGAGAATATTATTTTAATATATCAACAAATGGTGGTTTGTCTTGGATAAAGTCAGATAATATTAGTATTTCTAACAGTATAAATTCCAGTAGTCCTAATACAGAGATCTTAGATTTGGGTGGAAATAATTTTAGTGTTAATTATAATATAAGTTTTAATCAAAATAGTGGAGATAGTGATGATTTACTTAGACTGAATTGGAATTTTGGAGATGGATCAAGTTATAGTTTAGAGAATTATTCTCGTTTTGAAAAGAATTATATTAATTCTAATATAGGAAATATTAATTATTCGTATACAAATCCGGGTAGATATAGAGTAAGTTTAACCGTGACCGAGAAAACACCAAGAGCAGCCACATCTTCTAATAGTGATTATTTTGATATTTTTATTTTTAAGGATGGCATAAGTGTGATCCCGATTATATCAAATCCAGTAAATGGATTTTCATATGATACAGACTGGATAAGATTTAACGCATCACAAACTTTTGTCGTAAATTGCTCTTCTACTATGGCTGTTTATAATTTTTCTACAGTAGATGATTTGCTTAAATGTAGATATATACACGAACCTGGAAAAAATGTGACCGATAGTTCTTATGATTTGATTTTTAAGTGGGATTTTGATGATGGGGTTAAACTTTCAAAATCTTTAGATGGAAATTATTCAAATGTAGTTGTATTCTCATATAAGTATCCTGAGGCTAAAAGGTATGTTGCCAAATTAAATGTTACGTATGTCCAATTATAAAATGAAGAAAATAATATTTTTTAGTGTTTTGTTATGTATTGTTTTTTCAATTCTTGGTAATCTGGGTTTAGCAGACGAGGAGGGATCCTCTTCGGTCAATTTCTTTACTTCGCAATCAGGGAGCGAGTGTGTTAAGGATAGTTTTCGTGCCTATTGGTTAAATAAATCTAATCTTGCGATAACGTGGGTTTATAATTCTACATTTAGTGGTGATCCGTATTTGAACGGAAGTCTTTGTTGTCCAATTGGATTTGTCCCCTATACAAACGATGATAAGGAGTCTTCTTGTATAAGAGGTACGGGAGTGGATTGTACTAGTAAGCTAACTAAAGAGGAATGTAATGGTGCTGATCCGAGTTTATCTTATTCTTTTTTAGAGAAGGATGATCTTGGTATTTGTACTGACAATAGATATGAAGCATATATTGTTGAAGGGCTTAGTTGCGCTAATGCTTCTAGTTGTAGTTGTTTTTGGAATCAGAGTCTTGACAATGGAGATGGATTATGTACAAATAGAAAGAATGTGAGTTCGTGTTGTGGGGATTCGACTTGCACGGAAGATAATGTATGTTGTAAGGGATCTAGTTCTAGCTATTGTGGGTGGTATGAAGAACCAGATACGAGAGAGGATAATTGCGGAGAGGATAATGGGAAAATAATTATACATTATGGTGCAGATGGCAATGCTGTAGATTGTATTTCTCAAGCATTAGAATATCCGTGTTCTGTGTCTGTAAAATTACCGTTCTTTGATAAATTTAGTTTTATATTTGCGGCGTTGGCGATTGTGGGAGTTTATTTCTTTACTAGGAGAAAGTAATTAATCACAATAAGCTTTATTAAGTGTCAAGATTATTTGTTTTCGGTGATAAAATGCCACATCAATGCGTGCACTGTAGTAAAATAATTGAAGTAGGGAGTAAGGAGATTCTAGATGGTTGTTCTAAGTGTGGTAGTAGATTTTTCTTTTACATTAGGGATGAAATGGTTAAAAAAATGCAAGAAGAAAAAACAGTTCCTTTGCAAGAGTTTACGCAGGTTGAAAAGGATAAAGTAGAGTCTGACGTTAGACAAATTTTGAAAGTTGAGGATGAGGAGTTGCCGGTCATTTTAGACATAGAATCCGTTAGGGTTGTTTCCCCTGGTAAATTTGAAATAGATTTGGTTTCTTTGTTAAATAGAAAGCCTCTTGTTTTTAAGCTGCAGGAAGGTAAATATATGATAGACGTAGAGTCTAGTTTAAAGCAAGGTAAAGAGAATAGTTCTTCTGATAAGTAGTGCGACAGATTTTATTGAGAATGTTTATAAATAACTAAACGTTTTGTTTTTAATGATATATAGGAGAAAGAAAGAGTAATGCAATCGAGAAAGGCTATTCTGTTTATTGTTACTTTTTTTGTTTCATTTTGTAGTATTGTTTATGAATTAATTTACTCTCAGTTATTGACGATTATTTTTGGAGGAGCTGTTTTGAGATATTCCCTTACTATTGGTTTATTTCTATTTTGTTTAGGTGTTGGCTCATTTTTGTATAATTATTTTGAGAAATATGATAAGAAAAAACTTTTTGTTTATGTGGAGATTATTCTTTCGATTGTAGGTTTTTTCGGTGTATGGTTCATCATTGTAATTAATAGTTACTTTAGTGCTCTTCCTCATTGGATGCTTATTACACTCTCTAACTTACCTATTGTGGCTGTGGGAATCTTGAGCGGATTAGAATTGCCGTTGCTTTCTTTTTTCACAGGAGAAAAAGCCTCTGCGTATTCACAAATATTAGGTGTTGACTATTTGGGTAGTTTAGCAGGAACAGTTCTTTACTCTTTAGTCTTTTATCCCTTTCAAGGACCGATTTTTTCTGCTTTTATTGTTGCATTCTTCAATTTAATAATTGCTTTATTATTATTTATCTTTTTATATAAAAAAAGAGACACTTTGCTTATTCTGCTCCTTGTGGTGTTGTTTATTTCTTTTACATCTATTCTTTTTAATATAAATACTTTTTCTGATTATTTAATGAAAATCTATTTGAGTCAAACCATTACAGAATCTTACTCGAGATGGGGTTTAACACAATTAGTAGTTAACATTAGTGAAATTATTTTTACTCCTTATCAGATGATATATCTTTATTCTACGGTCTTAAATCCCCATACTCCTTATGAATTAAATAATACTTGTCTGAATATAGATGAGCATGTTCAGTTGTGCGATAGTTGGGTTAATGAATATCATTCGGGGCTTGTTGATTTGCCTCTTTCGTTTTTTGAAAATGTTTCTTCAGATACAAGGGTTCTTCTGGTGGGAGGAGGGGATGGTATTGCTACTAACTTTCTTAGAAAATACGGGGTGAGCATAGATTTGGTTGATATAGATGGGAAATTTGTAGAATATGGAAAAAGAAGCGAATTTGTTTCAAAATATCAAAACAATTCTTTTGATTATCCTTTACTTAATTTAACAATTGGGGATGGTTTTTCTTTTGTGAAAAATACGAATAACAAGTATGATTTAGTTCTACTTGATTTGCCTGGTTTAAAGGAGGATAAACTTCTTCCGCTTTATTCTAGAGAGTTCTTTATTTCATTAAATAATTCATTGAAAGAGAAAGGGGTTATAGTTATGTGGGTGTATTCTTTTGATAATTATCCAGATTATGCGAAGATTATGATTAATACCCTAGCTGTTTCGGGGTTTAATTATTTTATTCCTTATAATTCTTATTATTTACCGGGTGGGCAAAGCAAGATTGTTGAGGAGTATATTATGGTTTCTAGGGAAGATAGTAGAGAAATAAATCTTGACAAAAATGATTATGTTAAAAGTCTCTCTATTTTTTATAGTAATCTTTCGTGGCAAAAGATAGAATTTTCTGACGATATTCCAGTCAATAGTGTATTTAAACCGAGTTACGCAATGTTAATAAAAGATGAATAAGGGTAAACATAAAAAGATTTTGAATATTATAGCGGTAATAGTTTTAGTTTTAGTTTTTATTAATGTACTTTTGAATGCTTTTTATTGGGGAGATGGCTGGACTGAAATATTTTGGTATTGTAATCTTGCGTCCTTCCTTTTGGCTGTGGGAATTCTATGGAAGAGAGTTACTCTAATTAGCGTTGTTCTTGTTTCTTCTATTCCTGCTCAGTTTTTTTGGATTTTGGATTTTGTTCTTAAGGTAATTGGATTTGCGGGGTTTGGCAGAACTACTGAATTATTTGTTTGGCCGCTACCCACCATAGTTCTTTCTGTTGTTTTGCACTTGCTACTAATTCCACTTGCTGTGTATGCTACTTTAATACATGGGTTTAAGCGAAGAATTCTTGGATGGATCCTTGTTTTTATGGTTATTTTAATGGCCTTTCCTTTTTTTCTATCGAGCTATGAAGATAATATTAACTGTGTATTTTATTCTTGTGATTTAAGTTTTACACACTACTTATCTTCCAATCCATCTCTGGTTCTTTGGGATTCTTTGCCTTATTTGGGTCTGATGACATTGAAATGGACTTGTTGTGCCTTTATATTTTATGGTGGTTTCCTATTCTTGTTTCAAAGGATATTTAAAAGAGTCAAACTTGTGTAATTTATGGTATTTAAGGCAGAAGAAAGCGGTCATGAAGTAACGGCGATTTTTAACGGAGTTAGTTTAGATAGTCTAAACAATTATTCATTTCTTAAAGAAATATCTTTGAAATTATTAAAAGAATCCGGATTTAATATACTAGAATCTTCTGAGCATGTGTTTCAGCCCCAAGGGTATACTTTTATGGTTCTTTTGTCGGAGTCGCACTTCGCACTCCATACGTATCCAGAGTACAATAGTATTTATTTTCATTTGTATACCTGTCGTAAAAGAGATACCGAAAAAATATTTTCTACGTTAAAAGAAATTTTTAATCCAAAAGAGGTTGTTTTAAGGAAGGAAGTGGTCCGAGTTAAATTTTAGTTTAATTTTTTAAAATTAAATCCTATTCCCATACTTTCTGATGTTAAGGTATTATTTGTAAATATGTTTTCAATTAAAACATTTTCTTTTGCGCATGCGTATCCTTTCGATGTATAAATCTCTTTTCTAACTTTTTTAAATTCTTTTATAGATTTCTCCATATCTATTTTTGGACCGATGATTTCTATTAATTCTTTTTTTTGGATGGCCAAATATCCAGCTGCTTCTTTACCGTCGGTGTATACAAATTCTGAGTATTTGACATTTTGTTCTTTTCTTTCTAGTTCTTTTATTATAAATTTGAAGAATTTTTTCATTTTGGTTCCCGCAACATCTCCTTCTTGCGAGCCAGTTTGAATTTCTAATTTATAAATTTCAAGTTTTTCTTCGTTTGCTATTTTCTTGAACTCTTCTAAGTTAAATTCTTTTTTTTGAAAAAAATCTTTAGATTGAGACTTTAGGAATTCTTTTGCATTTTGTAAAAATAAATCAAAGGTTTCTTTTGTTAATCCGGCACATATATTTCTATATTTGTATGTTGGATCTATTAGAATGACTGGAGACATTAATTTACTTTGATTTAATTCTCTTAATATCTCATTTTTATCCTTGAAGTGCTTTTCTGGATCAACTATATTCTCTTTTTGTATTTTATTTAAGAAATTAATAAAGCTCCCATAGTGGCAAACCAGAACCTCTAGAGAATATCCGGAGAAGCCGCCTATATAACTTTCTGCTCCATAGCAATTTTGGGCATAGCAGAATGCCTTTGCTAGTCTAATTTCATCCGCAAGCGATGGTTTTTTACTAATTATATTTTTTATGTATTTTACGTGAATTAGCGAAAAATCTGTTACGTTTTCAGCTAATTCTGGTTTTTTGAATCGCATTACGGGAATTAATTCTAATATTAAATTTTCTCTCGTTATCTTGGCATAATCTCTAGAGCCGTGAATCATTTCGGGGTTAAGTTTTGTTTTTTTAAGCAAATTCTCGAAATTATTTATTTTTTCCTTTTCTAGAATAACAAAGATATCTACATCTTGATTTTTCTTTTTCAAAAGAGTTCCTTTCGCTAAACTTCCACCAATTTCTGCCTTAAGGTTATGTTTTTTGAGGGTTTTTAAGATTTCTTTTGCATCTTTTTCTATTAATTTTAATTCTTCTTTTGATGGAGAAATTTCCTGCAATACTTCTTTCAAAACAGATATTGTTTGCATGATATATTTAATATTTGTGGATTTATAAGGTCTTTTGTTGCTAAAATTAACGGAGTAGAACAACATTTATAAACAAAAATATCGTTAGATTTGCGATGGGATTGTGGTGTAAAAAAAAGAGACATGACGCGAGTTCTATGTATAGAGGTGCATTAAACGATAGAGGACAAGTTACTATTTTTATTATTTTTGCTATAATTATTGTTGTGGCAATAATTTTAATGTTTACTTTCCCCAATAGATTTCAAATTTCAGCATGGTCAAAAACAGATCCTGTTCAATTTATCGGCAAATGTGCTCAGGAAAATATTCAGCCGATGATTGAAAGTATAATATCTACTGGGGGGGTTTATTATTCTGGCTCTAATAATGGTTCTTTTTTAGATACAAATTCGTCTCGTTTTGCTATTTTATGTACTACGAATATATCTAGAATGTCTTGTATAAATACTCATCCCTTGATTGCCGAGGAGGTTAAGTATAATATAAAAAAGGTGCTAACTCCTAAGATAGATTTGTGTTTTAAAAAACTAAAAGACAATTATCCAAATGCAGAAATATCTGAAGAAAATTTAGAGTTTGATGTTGATTTGGTTAAAGACTCTGTTTCGATAAAAATCAGAAAGCCGTTATATATATCTACAAATAAAGAGTCTGTTTCATTTGATATTTTTGATTTTAATATAAACTCAATGATTTATGATTTTCTGGAATTATCTAACATAATTGTCAATGCAGAATCTTCTTGTGACTGTACTAATAGGGCAATTTTTTCCGGAGTTTCTAGTGGTGCTATTATGTATATGCCCCCTAACGGGACATCTAATCCTTTTTTAGTTAGTAAACCCAATGCGAATTGCGACGTTGATCTTTTACAACTGGATAAAAGTTATCCAGATTATGTTTTTACAAGGAATACTATAGATAACGGTGTCAAGATTTATACAATTACTTCTTTGAGAATACCACAGCAGAGTTTTAGTTTTGTTATAAAAAATTGTATTTCTGGCTGTGGTGGTCCGGATAGTCTTTGTTATCATCATTATCACGAGGGCGGAGTAGTTCATTATAGTTCTACTATTAAAGGGTGCCATAACCAAATTCACCATTATCATGATACGGAGGAATACATAATTGATTAAAATGGATAAAAAAATATATTTATTTGTTTTTGTAATGATTTTTGTGTTAAGTTTTGTAAGTTCCTTGGGGTGCTGTGTAAATTCTGGGGAAGATGTATGTTCAACTAACAGCGAAAAAGAGATGTGTGAACAGCTTGGAGGGACTTTCTATAATAATGATGTAACTTGTGGCTCGGTTAGGGCCTGCGATAACGGTTGTTGTTTATTGGGTTTAGATTCTGCTAGGATGATTCGTGGTAAATGCTATTCTGAAACGCAGGATATGGGTTTGGCAGCGGTTAATTTTTTACAAACGATAGAAGATTGTAGTAAGTATGTTGTTTCTCAAGAGTGGGGAGCTTGTATTGCGGCTATCGGGTATTCGAGTAAAACTTGTAAATTTATAACAAGAATGCAGTGTGCCGGTGAATTTTTTGGAGACGCCTTATGTTCTGAGATAGAAAATTCAAATTGTAATAAAACAGATAATAGGGTTTGCGTTGGGAACAAAATTTATTATGTGGATAGTTGTGGCAATAGAGATTCCCTTGTAGAAGAATGTGATTACAATTCTGGAGAGGTGTGCCAGCAAAAAATTATTGACGGTCAAAACTCTGTTGAATGTGTTGACGCAAGTTGCCAAGACAATTTTGACTATACTCCATTTGTAGTACAACAACTCTATGAGAGTGTGCCTATTTTTAGTCCAATTAAAAGAAGTCAGGGGTCTGTGTGGTGTGTTACTAATGGGATGGTTCCATTTTCTAATGAAGAATTAGAAAGAGGATTGAATAATTTAGGTAGTACAATTTCAGGCGTTGCTGGTTTAAGATTTTTTAGTCGTTATTGTGTGAATGGGGAGATAATTACGGAGCCTTGCGAGGATGGCAAAGAGGCTTATTGTAGTGGTGAAAGTAATTGGGAAGATGAAGAATCAATTGTTGGCACGGGAGGGCGGTGTGTTAGTAATGAATGGAGAGAATGTGTTAATGCTGAAAATGAAGGAGATTGCGATACAAATCAGTGTTTTTGGTTTGCTGCAGATGAAATAATCAAGAATGCAGATCCTTTAGTGATTCGAGATTTAGAAGTAAGCAAGTGTTTACCCAAGGTTTCTGCTGGAGATATGGGTGGTGGCGTTTCTTCTGATAGTGTTTGTTCATTGGGGGATTTTGAGGCACAATTTAATGCAGGAGTTTCCGAAATCATTACTCCTGATGGTAAATTTGTTCTTTTAAATCCTGAAGTTGTTGCATTTTTAGATTATAGATGTAGCAAAATTGCTGACTGCACCGGAAAAGCAAGTTGGGTGGGACAATATGGAAGAAACTCTTCTGGCGAAATAGAATATTTGACTGCTAGTGAAATCTATAGTGAAATTGAAAGGAGAAAAATAAGTTTTGCATCGGGAAAATCTTCTGGTGCAGATATTCAACAAGCTCTGGCTATTTATTTAAATGGTACGCCGGGGTTGGAAGGTTATGATTTGGATAATTACCCTATAGATAAGTTTCCTGTTATTTTTGGTAAAAATAAGGATGATAGTTTGGAATACAAATGTGTTACTCGAAAAAAACCTTTATCTGGAAATTGTGACGAATGTAACGAAGAAGGAATTATGTGTAGTAAATATATTTGTGAATCTATTGGTCAAAATTGTGAATATTTTGGTCTGAATGCAGGTTCTGGAAGTTGCGAAAACAAGGGGGATATTTCTCCACCACAAATAACCGTAAAATGCCCAGATTCAAGCACGATAGGCATACAACAATCAGTCAATATTAGTGTGGAGACTTCTGAAACTTCTTATTGTAGATTTTCGTTAGCAGATGCTACAGCAAGTTATGATATAATGCCATATGATATGGGGAAGAGTTGGGGCGTGGAACATAAAACAGTGCTGTCTGTCCCGGGATCAAATAATCTTTTGTTGGGCGATGCAACTCAATATCCTCTTTTGTTGAGGGCGGGAGAATATGATCTATTTGTTAGATGTATTGATCCTAAAGGTAATGGCGATACTGAACCTGCGAAGCTTTGTAGTTTTAGTGTCCCAATGACACCGGATAGAAATCCACCAGTTATTTTGAAGTTTTCTCCAGCAACAAATTATCCAGTTCTGTTTAATTCTGCCAAACAAAATGTTTCTTTGTTGGTTAATGAACCAGTTGAATGCAAATGGAGCTCTAAAGACCAAGATTATGATCTAATGGGTAATAGCTTTGATTGCGGAAATAAATTAATAATGAATGGTGATGTAAGTGGATATGGTTGTATAGCTGAGATGAATAATGTAACTTTAAGCCTTGGAAAATCAACCAAGTTTTATATTAGATGTAAAGATCAGCCTCAGCTGATTAGTCGTTCTGACGTTGAAGAAATAATGAGAGGAGATGGTTATACTCAATCGGAAATAAATGACATTTTGAATGGTGAATATACAAATGATCAAATATCCGACTTTATGGAAGTCGATGGGTATTCAGAGATCGCTATTAGAGATTTCTTAAATATGTTGGCAAACATAGAAACATCCACTTATTCAAGGAATAAAAATATACAAAGTACTGTTTATTCATTAAAACCCTCTGAGAAGTTGGAAATAACTGAGATAAGTCCAAAAACTAAAGTGACTCTTGGTCCGAATTTTGATAGTTGGGATTTAAGTGTTAGAACTAGCGGCGGAGGGTATTCTGGAATTACTGAATGCAAATGGAAATTAGACTATAGGAATTATTCCGGTTCTTATAGTGCGTTTAGTACTACACAAAGTACATTTAAGACACAACGTATAAATCAGAAGACAGAGGGAGATTATGTTCTCTCGGTGGTGTGTGCGGACGATTCTGACAATATTGCAAATTATAGTGGGTCTTTACAGATTAGATATGATAAGGTAGACCCAGTTATTAATAGAGTTTACAACAATAAAGGATCTTTTAAGATTGTTACAAATGAGCCAGCAATATGTAAATTTACTAATTCTTTAACTATGGGTTTTGGGTGTAGTTTCTTATTTTCTAATATTAATTTGACATTGATGACTGGTATTACAAATTTAGAGCATACTGCCGACTATAAAAAAGGTGTGGGTTATTTTGTGAAATGTCAGGATTTTTATGGTAATGAGAATAGTTTTTGTGGGATGATTGCTAAAGTGATTTAGATTGGCATTGGTAGAGATGTTCTGATATATCTTTTCGTGAAGTTTGCTATAATTTGTGTTGTGTATGCGGGTCTTCCTTCTTCATCTGCTTCCATGTTGACTGGTAGAGGAAAGGCGCCACCAGGCATGAACATTAGGGGTCTACGCTCTGTTACATTATATTTACTTCCGATACATAATGGTATTTTGGTTTTTTGAACGGCCATTAACCACCATTTGAAACCCATACTATCACAGTAATCTATTATTTCTCCAAGTTCTTCCCTAGCTACTCTTCCGAGTATTTCTGGACTTAATGGAATTGGTATGCACAAACTTGACTGGACTCTTGTAGAAATATCTCTAAATGGTTTAATGTATGGATTTGGAGCGTATGTTGTTTCTGTTTTGCATAGTCTTATTAGATGTATATAAGATGGGCATTCTAATTCTTCACCATTAACTGTTCTAATAGATGTAAATGTAAATGGATTAAGTTGGGTTTCTCCTGCGGCAACATTTTTTATTGGAAACTGCATTCTTCTTGTGTCCCAGTATTCTACTGTTTTAAGGACGTTTTCCATTGATCCGACAAACCTTTTTCTTTCGGCTTCTTCTGTCATGATTATATGATTCGGAATTTCTGGTAATCTAGTTTGTCCCTTGATCTTTTGTCTGTTTTCTGTAAATAATGGCACTAGACTTGGCGGATCTAAGCTGTAGGGCTGGTTTAAACATGCCACTAGAGGGTCTATTTCTTCTTTTGTAAGATGCCTTACTTCCCTGGCGGAGGAAAGATGAAAAAATATGCTTTTTCTTGCCATAATAAATTAATAAAAAGTACTCTTTTAAGTATTATTGTTCTGAAATTATATTCCCCAAGTAACGTTTGTTCTTCTCTTTATGGCGGCAATTTCTTGAATTATAGATTTTTCTTCGGAGTTTAATATGTCTTTATATTCCTTAAATTTTCTAAATTGGAATTCGGAGAGGTTTGAGTACAGGAATTCTCCTATTGTGAGTTCTCTTTCGAAATTAACTCCAGCCATTGATATTGCGACTTCTTTTCCCTTTTCTGCTGTTTGTACAGATGTTTTGTCTGCTTGGATACTCTTTATTCTGCCTATCTTTTTATCCTGATTGTTTATCATTTCTAAGTCTTGTCTTAAAATTCCGCCCTCTATCTTTACACCGAAAATAGCAGGATTTGTATTTCTAAAAACAAAGTCTAAAACTGAAAGCTTGGCTATACTTGGTAGTTCGCTAAGTTTCTTTCTCTCTATTTCTATTTGCTTTTTTTGTCTCCATTTTTCGAAATCTTCTATTAGTTTGTATACTACAGCATTGGAGATTATTTTTACTTTTTTCATTTCGTCTGGAGTTATTTCTTCGGCTAATTCTGAATTAAATCCCAGAATAACTCTATCTTCTTCTTTTAAAGATCCTGCAATGTATAGGTCTTTTTTAGAGATGTTTCCAATTCCTGCTTTAACTACACAAATTTGCTTCTGTCTTAATAGAACCAATAAGGCTTCTAGACTGCCTAGCGATTCTGCCTTTACTACTATTCCTTGTTCGTCTGTTTTTATTTCTTCTAATAAATCGTTTCTAAATTCTTTTTTTATTTCCTCTATATTTGTTTCGTCCCCGTCTTTTAGAACCCTGAACGGCATTCCGGGTAGCATTTCTTCCTTGCTCATTAATTGCAACTTAACTCCTGTTGCAGCGATTACATTCTCTTTGGCCTTAAATCCTTTATTCAACGGTAAGGCCTCTTGTATTGCTCTGATTTTACTTATAATAATACTATCAAATGTTGGGATGACAATTTCATCTTTTATAGATAGCTCTCCATCATATAAAATTGCCTCCATAAAATTTATGCCCTTTTCTTTTTTTACTTCTAGGATAACTCCCTTGCCTTCCTTTTTGATTGCTATTTTTTCTTTCAAGAATTTTTGGCTTAGAGCGCAAAGCATTGCTAAAATTTCAGATATTCCTTCTCCCGATCTTGCGGAGCATGGAACGATTGCTACGTTTTTTGTGAAATCGCTGATTTTATTGTATAGTTCTGCGTTTATCCCATAGTGGTTTAATGTTCCCATAATGGTCATGATTTTCTCGTCGAAGTTTTGCTTTACTATAATACCCTGAGAGTTTTCGCTATCTAGAAAAAGTTTAGATTCTGCTGAGTGCCAGCCAGAAACATTGTCCACCTTGTTTAGGGCGATAATAAATGGGGTTTTGTTTAGTTTTAAAATTTGAAGAACTTCAGATGTTTGTGGTTTAATTCCTTCGTTGATATCTATTACTAAAACGGCTAAATCTGCTAAAGATCCGCCTCTCTTTCTTAGATTTGTGAAAGCGGCATGTCCCGGAGTGTCTATAAATAGAAATCCTGGAATTTCTAACGGAATTTTAAATTTATCTAAAACTATTCCAGCTCTTTCTATTATTGTTTCTTTTGGCATAGTGGTGAAAGAAATCTTTTGAGTAATTCCGCCGGCCTCGCCTTCTTGGACGCTCGTTCCTCTAAGTCTGTCAAGTAAACTAGTTTTTCCATGGTCTACATGGCCACATACTGTTACGATTGGTTGTCTAATTTTGGTTTCCATGTAATAGTGATGAAGAAATAGCTTATAAATTTAATCAAATTATTATTTTGATGCTTCGATCTTTAAACTTTCTAAGGGTACGCCATTATATTGTTTTTTTGAAATATTCTTATCTTCTCCCAGTATTTTAACACTAAATCCCGCTTTCTTTATTTTTTCAATATAATCTTCCTTTTTTAACGCTCCAGCAACGCAGCCGGTTAATAATTCTTTGTTGTTTCTTTGTTCGTTTGTTAGTTCTCCTATTAGTACGATATCTGAAAGGAACATTTTTCCATTTTCTTTCAAGACTCTATATCCCTCTGAAAAAACTCTATCTTTATCCGGAGCAAGGTTTATAACGCAATTACTTATAATAACATCTATAGAATTGTTTTCTATTGGGAGTTTTTCAATATCCCCTAGTTTGAATTCAACATTTTCATATTTGTATTTTAAGGCATTTCCTCTTGCCTTAATTATCATCTCCTCAGTCATATCGACTCCTATAACTTTTCCTCCTTTTCCGACCCTTTTTGCGGCTAGGAATGCATCAAATCCAGCTCCGCTTCCCAAATCTAAGACAGTATGTCCTTCTTTAATTGTAGAGAGAGCAATGGGGTTGCCACATCCGAGTCCGAGATTTGCCTCTGGTACGTTATTTATTTCTTCGTCAGAATAACCAATTTCCTTTGAAATTTTTTCGTTAGAAGATGAGCATCCGCAATGGCACGAGCATCCACCTTTGGCAATTTTTTTGTAACCTTCTTTTATAATGTTTTTTATTTCTTGTTTTTCCATTTTATTTGTAATCTGTATTATTTTTTAAATGTTTGTAAAAAGAATAAAAAAGCCCACCCTCCTCCCTGATAAAAAAAGTTGTTTCAATAAAACGTATCAGTTTAGTTTTATTGTTCAGAAACTTATGCGTCTACCGCAGGAGTCTCTGTTTTTTCAGCTTCAGAAATTGCTTCTTTAGGCTGTTCTGCTTCTGGAGCAGATTCTGTTGTTTCAGCTGTTTCAGCTGTTTGTTCAACAGGTTCTTCTATTTTGTTTTCTTCTTCCATGGTTTGATATCAGAATGAGTATTTATAAGAGTTTGGGTTGTCGATATCGTGTTAAAACATGGTAAATATGAAAAATAGAGTTTTGTAGTACTTTGGCATACAACTATATAGTTGATTATCTTCATATTCTATACGATGGAAGATGAATTAATCATAAAAGCATTTGAATCTATTGGAATCCCAAAGATGCAGACCGTAATTTATCTAGATCTTATTAAAAACAAGGAATCTACTGCGACAGAGGTATCTAAGAGAACCAAGATGCATAGAGCAAATGTATACGATACAATAACAAAGCTTCAGGAAAGGAATCTCGCATATTTGTCTAGTAAGGAGGGTAAGCAAATATTCTCCGCGTTACCCACTGATTTAATTATTAATGAGGAAAAGGAAAAGTTAGAAAATCTAAAAACTGCTATGGATTATATTAAAACTACTTATGTATCTGGTCAGACTCCTAGGGTTTATACCCTTGAGGGAATAAACGCTATAAAAAGTATTTTATTTGGTCTTTTGGAAAAAGACTCAGATGTTTGGATATATGGTCTTGCGGAGAATGAGAGTATTATTAACGTTCTTAATGATAGGCTAATGCATTCCTTTCATATTGAGAGAATAAAGAAGCATATAGAGCTTAAATTACTTTTTTACAAACTTCCAGAAGAGGAGCTTAAGACATTAAGTAATTTGAAATTTACAGAGGCTAAATTATTGCCATTAAACCAGCAATCAAAAACCTCTCAAATAACGCAGATAGTTTGTGGTGATTCTGTTTATATTATTTTGTGGGTTAACCCAATTCATACGATTGTAATAGAAAATGATGTTATTGCGAAAGAATATCTAGATTTGTATAATATATTATGGAATCATTCTAAGAAGGTAGTATAAATGAATAATAAAAATAAAGCTATCGTTGTGCATATAATTGGGGTCTATTTCTTGGTTTTGGGCATAGTTGCAATTATAAGGTCCATGTATCATCATGCACCTACTCAGATTCTGTATGCTTGCTATATGGGTATGATTCTGATTGGAGTTGGAATTTTGGCGAGGAGAAGTTTTATTGTTTTAAGTCAGATATACATACTTGCGATACCACTATTTGTTTGGGATATCGATTTTGTGCACTGGTTGATTTTTAATAGATCCTTATTGGGAGTAACGGACTACTTTTTCTTAGAATTTTCTGCTAATATTGATAAGTTTGTGATGCTACAACATTTGTATACTATTCCGCTGGCCATTTATGCTGTAATTTTAATTGGTGTCGGAAGAAAAGATGCTTGGAAGTGGAGTTTTATTCAGCTGGTTTTACTATTTGTTGCAGTTATGGTATTTTCTGCCCCCTCTTCCAATATTAATTGTATGTTTTATTCTTGTATAGATGTTAATTTTGGAGTTTTGCCGTATACCTTTGTGTGGTTTTCGGTTGTTTTTTGTGCCACGGGTATTTCTGTGTTGTTATTGAATTATTTTTTGTGGCCGAAAACGAGGAATAACGTCAAATAATGAAGTTTATTATCATACAACAATTCTGATTGACTACTGCTCTGAAATATATACTTATTTTTATTTAGACAAATAAGATGGTGAGTAAATATGTCTAATTCGTGTGTTATGTGCAGGTATTCTATTACGGATCCAGTATGTGGTAGATGTTATATTAAGCAAACAGAAGCTATGTTAAATGATTTAAAGGTACACTCTTTGGCCATAGAGGTTATCATGACGAAGATAAAAAGTAAGTTTATTGAAACACTAAATGATACCGTATGCATATTATGTAAAAAAGAGAATGTGGCCCTATGCCGTTATTGTTTTTCTCTTATTCTGATAAATACACTAAGGGAGTTGAATCTTTCTGAAAAGCTTATTAAAAATTTTGAATATTTAGTTGATGAAGAAAATTATTTAGTTCAAGAAGTATGGTTGTATACTACGCTAGACTATATACTACATTGATTATCAAATAATATAAAATGGCAAACGTACAAAGAAAAAAGAACGATATGAAAACTGAAGATAGAAGAGAAATGGTTGATGACATAACTCAAGTTAATAGAGAAAGAAATGACGCTATAACTGCAGATAGAAGAAAAAAAGCAGACAAAATTATAGAAGAACAAAGAACAAAAAATGATGAGATGACTAGCGCTAGAAGAAAGGCAAATGATAGAAATCCTTGGAGAACTTTTGCTATATGGTTATTAATAGTTGCAGTTTTAGCGCTTGGTGCATATTATTTTCTTTATTTAGTTTAAGATATTATCAAAATGACAAAATTAAAAAATAACGTAGAGAATTTGAATACTTTGATTAAGGAAGGTAAGATTCTAGAAGCTTTTGAAAAATATTATGGTGATGAAGTAATCACACAGGTTAATGGAAATTCTCCCGTGATTGGAAAAGAGCTAAATAGAACTAGAGAGAGTATATTTCTTCAGGAAATTGAGAAGGTTAATAGTACGGAGATAAAATCGGTAACTTTTGGTGGAACCGATGATAATGTTTCTATGACAGAGTGGGCTATAGGTATAGAGAATAAACAAGGTAAGCAAGAAATAATTTATCGTGTGAATGTTCAACACTGGAAGGATAATAAAATAATAAATGAAAAACTATACTTTTGTGGAGATCAAATACTTTGAATAAGTATGAGTTCATACAGCTCTGGGCTATATACCCCTCTTCACTTGATACAATTAATATAACATGGTAAAAGATAATTTTAAATTTTTAATATTTGCGGTATTAGCAATGGTGCTAGTTTTATCTATTGGATTAGTTAGTGCTCAATCTGCAGTAAATCTTGGAACTGCTGGCGATTTCGTTATATTGTCCAAATCTGGAATTTCAACTACTGGAGTTACTTCTATTGTTGGAGATATTGGAGTTAGTCCAATTGGCTATACAGCGATCACTGGATTTGGTTTAATAATGGATTCTTCTAATCAATTTTCAACATCATCTTTAATTACCGGAAAAGTTTATGCCCCTGGCTATGCGATTCCTACTCCCACTAAGGTTAGTACTGCGGTGGGTGATATGGAGACAGCTTATACAGATGCAGCGGGGAGAACACTTCCAGATTATACTGAATTATATAGTGGAGATCTTAGTGGCAGAACACTTACGCCTGGTTTATATAAATGGGGGACTGGAGTTATAATAAATTCTGGAGTTACCCTTAATTGTTTAGGTAATACAAACGCTGTATTTATTTTTCAAGTAGCACAGGATCTTATTGTTGGCAATGGTGCTATTGTTGGACTAAGTAATGGATGCCAAGCAAGAAATGTATTCTGGCAAGTTGCTGGTCAAACAACTCTTGGAACAACATCACAATTTAAAGGAATAATTTTAGATAAAACAAATATCGCAATACAAACTGGCGCTATATTAGATGGGAGGGCATTGGCACAAACAGCAGTTACATTGGAGGCTAATGGTGTTTCAATACCTGCACCAGTTATAGACAATTCTCCAGCTTTTAATTCTGGAAATCCTTCGAATAAAACGCTTGACCAAGGGGTAGCAGTTTCTTATAAAATAAACGCAAGTGACGATTATGGTGTAAGCTGTTTTAGAATAAATGATACTACAAACTTTAATATAAATTGTGCTGGTTTGTTAACTAATAAAACAGTTTTAAGTCCTAATGTCTATTCTCTTAATGTGACGGTCAATGATACCATAAATCAAAAAACCTCAGCAATGTTTTATATAAATGTAACAAACATTGTATGTACTTCTAATTTACAAAACACTACGTGGAGTAGCTGGTTAAATCAAACTTCCTGTAGAATTAACAGCACTGTTTTACAAAATAGAAGTTTAATTAGATATGATTTAAATAAATGCGTTTCCAATACAACACTTTGGGAGTACAAAGAAATAGCTTGTACAATAACATCACCAACTACTGAGGTAAAAAACGTAGGAAGTGAGTGGAAAAATAATGATTACAATATTACTTTAAACTCTACTACGTCTAAAGATGCAAGGATTATATATATTAATTACACTCTAAATAATGTTTCTGGAAGAATAGACGGAAACTCAGGGAATATATTAATTAATACAAGTGGTAATAATACTTTAACATTTTATGCGGTTGATAATTTAAGCAATGCAGAATCTCCAAATACGATGTATATACTATTAGATAAAGAATCTCCACAAATTATTTCGTTTATTTTATCGGATACAAGTGTTGTTGAAGGCGAGAATATTACTGGAACATGTAACGTAACTGATAATCTTTATGCCGGAATTACGGGTGTTATAACTGGTATCGACACTTCAACTATTGGAACAAAAACGGCTATATGTACTGCGACAGATTTGGCTGGAAATATAGCAACAGCGTATTCTACTTATGACGTTAATCTTCAGTCTTCCAGCGGAGGGAATGGGGGACATGGTGGCAGTTATTGTACAACTGAGTGGGATTGCACAGAGTGGGATGCATGTAATGCGGGCTTTCAAATTAGGACTTGCGCATATCCCTTGAATTGGTGTACTCCGACAGAAGAAAAACCGATAGAATCTCAATCGTGCACATTACTTAACCCAATGAATATCACGTCGAATAGTCCTTCAAATGGAATTAAAGCAGGACTTGCTGGAATTACTGGAGCGGTTATTGGCGGAGGATTAGCAAATAATTTGTGGATCTGGATAGTGGTTGGATTGATAGTTTTGGCTTCTATCTTCTTTTTAATAAGATATTTGGTGAAATAAAATGAAAACCAACTCCAAAATATTAATTATAATTTTATTTATTTTGTTATTTGTAGGTTCGGTTGTTTTAGTACAAAGTGGTGTTGTAAAAAGAATTATAGACCCGTGCGAGAGAGTGTTTACAGATTGTAATCATGGGTGTGGAGAGGGTATCTTAAGTAGTATTTGCAAAGAAAAGTGTTCGTATGATTATAGAATCTGTGAAGACGGATAGAAGTATACTATCATACAGCGTAGCTATATATATCACAATTACATTAATACAATATGGAAAAGATGAATAAAAAAGCAGTAGGAGGATGGCTAATTTGGGCATTAATATTTTTATTAGTGGCTGTATTTAGTGGGCTATTAGGATTTGGCTTTATATCTGGAGCCTCTTATGTGATAGCAAAATGGTTGGCTATAATCTTTGTTGTATTATTTATAATTTCAGTAATAGCGCACACGATAAAGAGTGCTTAATTGTTTCTGATTATAATTAATTAAAAGCAAGTAGAGGCGGAAGAAAGAAAGCGGCAAAGAGTCATCACAGTGGAAAAGGAATGATAAAAAATAGGCCTGCTGGAAAAAATATAATGAAAACATAAAAATGGAAAACAAAGATAAAAATAATTTGATTATGGTATTGCTAGTTGTGCTAGTTTTAGCGTTATTTCTAGGATTTGGAAGTTTTGGTGGTGGGATGATGTATGGATTTGGTGGTGTATGGATGATTATAGCCCTCATATCCGCGATATGGGTCATTTATGACGTACTTGTAAACAATAAAGGGTTATCTGATGGCATGAAGTTGCTTTGGATAATTTTTGCAATAGTCTTTAGTATAATAACTGCAATAGTCTACTATTTGGTTAAAAATCAGAATAACGATTTATTTAGAAAAAATGGAACAAACAGAAGATAAGATTAGAATGAACAAAAAAGGATTTATCGGTAAGGTAGTCTTACTTATACTTGCACTAATTGGTTTATATTTTGTGCTTAAATATTTTGGAGTATTATAATGGAACAAACAAAAGAAGATAAATTAGAAGAAGTAAGGGACTGTATTAGTTCTGAAGATAGTTTATACTATATACACAAGCAAGATTCTGAAGCTTTCGAAAAAGATAGTAAAGCAGAAGGGAAGGGTACAATACCTATAATGACGTATGGTGATTATGTTGTATATTTGAAAGCTGAGGATTGTGTTTTACCCAAGATTGCTTTGTCTAACTTTAATTATACGTCTGGTACTTTTGAGAAAAAATGGGGGCCAGATCATAAAACTATTGTTTTAACACCTAATCATTCAAGTATTAGAAAGGTTGAGATAGAAATTCAGGGGATAGATATACACAAAATGAGATTATTACCAGATAAAACTGGTGATGTAATTGAAGATATGGCAAAAATAAAAATAACGAGGCATTATAGATTTTTAGAGGGAACTTCGGAAAATAAAAAAGATACCGACAGGGCGTCTCCCGGTGAAACTGAAGCGAGTAAGGTTTAAACTAGTATAATTTTACCATGATAGCCCACAATCAGTATCAGAAAATAGTTCCATTTGTATTATTTGTGTTAGCATTAATTCTTTTATTTCTTCTTGTGCGGCCTATGATAACAATTCTTTTGAGTAGTGTTCTTATAGCTTATGTTGCTTTTCCTATATATAAAAAGATAGATAAGAAAATAGCAAAAAAATCTCTTTCGGTTATTTTATCTTTAGTTATTATAGTTATTATAGTTCTAATTCCTCTTTCTTTTTTAGCTTTTGAAATTACACAGCAAGGATATTCTTTTTCTCAATCTTTGTCTAACGTAACTGAAAAGGGTGCGTTGTTTGGGTTTGGTTGTAATAGTGCAAATTCGGAAGTATGTTTACTTCTTAACCAAGCGGAGAAATTTAGTTTACAAAAATTATCGGCCTTTGGTCTTGATGATAAGCTACAAGGGGTTTTGCCAGCAATCGAAGATAAAATGATCAATTTTATTTTTAAAATGCCTATTATAATTGCAGAAATATTTCTTGCCTTAATTATATCCTATTTTATTTTAAAAGATTGGAAAAACATATTAAAGAAAATTGAAGATATTCTTCCGATGAGAACGAAAACTAAGAAAAAGCTTGTGGAGCAATTCTCGGACGTAACGTATACTGTTATTTATGCGCAGTTATTTGTAGCGTTGGTCCAAGGAGTCATTGCAACTATAGGATTCTATATCTTTGGGGCACCATTCGCGTTAATTTTGGGAGTTTTAGCTGCCTTTTGTGCACTCATTCCATCTATAGGGGCATCGATTATATGGCTACCGGCATCTGTATTTTTGATGTTAAGTGGTTATTATACAAATAATTATCTGATATTATGGGATGGAATTGGTTTGTTTTTCTATTGTGTCTTAATAGTTAGCACGATTGATAATATTTTGCTAGCAACAATAGTAAAAGCAAAAACCCACGTAAGTCAAATAACGGTAATTGTTGGTGTTATAGGTGGGGCCGCAATGTTCGGAGTTATGGGTATATTTATTGGACCAACATTACTACCGTTACTTATAACCTATTTTGAGACGTTTAAAGAAAGATTTCATTAGCGCGTACAGTGAGATCTATATAAACAATAATCACAGAGTTTGCTTGTGCTTTTCGGGAAATTACAATCTTTTTCTGCTTGTTCGATTATTTTTATCTTTTCTATAATTTCTTTTTCTAATTTCTTCTCTTGATCTTCAGTTCTTTCGGAAATTACTGTTTCGTTGAATGCGAGCATGTGCCAGATTAGTTTTACGGATTTTGCATCTTGAAATTTCTTCTTAACCCAAATAGAATACATTGCAAGTTGTCTGTCTTCATCTGCCTCAGCTTGCTCTTTCATTCTGGAGTTTGTTTTATAATCGCAAACATAATAATTTCCGTGTTTATCTTTACCTAGTTTATCAATTCTAATGTGCCATTGACTTCCGTCGGGTAAGTCCATTACTTCTTCTGTTTCTAGTCCGATTATTTCTAACTGGTCGTGGAGAAAGATGGCATTATAGTAGTTTAGAAGAAAATTCCAACCCTTTTGTTTGTAGTCTTGCTCTGTCATCCCGCATTTAACAATTAGTATATCTGGGGTGTAATTTTTCTCCCAGTTTTCTTTAAAGAATATTTTAATGTCAATAATTGTGTTGTGCCTGCCTTCTTCTCTGTCTCTGTAAAGTTTTTCTAGGGCTTCGTGAATCATATTTCCCATAAAAGCCTCTATGGTGTTTGGTGCGTCGGGTTTTACCTTGTCAATATAATGTAATTTATATTGGAAGGGACAGTTTTCATAGGTTGAGATCTTTGAGTGAGAATATTTGGCCATGAAACTTTTTAGAAGGCAGGGTTTAAAATGATTTAGGTAAAGATTTGTTTAAAAAAAGGACTTAAAAATTGTTACCTTTTTTTCTGCTTGTAAAGAATTTCGGTGTGTGGATAAGCAATGTCAACGTCTTTCTCTTTTATTATTTTTTTGAATGTTTCTTCTGTAATCATAGAATTAAACAGTTGTCTTTTATCTGCAGGGGTATAATATTTTATCTTTATGTCAATTCCAGATGGTTGATAGCTCATTCTTAGAAATGGCTTTTGATTAGTTTTTCCATGAAAGCTTTCTGTAAGGCCATTAGCCACATCTAAACATATTTTTTTAGCCTTATCTAAATTACTTTCATAGGTTATTGTTAAAATAACTTCATCAAGGATAAAGTCATCTTGAAAGGTATAGTTTATTATATCTTTTTCAAATAATAACGAGTTGGGAACCATAACAATTCTGCCGGATGTTTCCTCTCCTCCCGTTGTACCACCAAATTCTTTTAAATAAATATGAGAAAGAGTAATATTTGAAACATCTCCCCTTCTATCTCCGATTATAATTCTATCTCCGATTGAAAATGGTCTAGAAACGACAACCATAATCCATGCCGCAATTCCCGTTATTGGTCTTTGCAATGCCCAACCCAATGCGGCGGTTAATAGACCCGCAGTAATTCCTAAACTCAATTTATCTCCCGCAAAATAAATAACTGTGAAAATAGATACAATAAAAATAAAGACATAAGTTATTACATTAACAAACATTTTTGCATTATGTCTCATGGTTTTAGAGTTATTTTCTCTCTTAAGGAGCATATTCAAGAATACCCTAAGGAGTAAATAAACTCCAAAGCTTGATATTACAATAGCTATTAATTTCCAAAGACCAACTAAATTTTCAAATACCATATTAACCTTACTTACATATAAAACAAGCGCTCTTTTTATAACCTCCGTAACTGGAGAATGTGACGTAATTAAGTATTATAAATATGAAATCAGTTACCTCGTAACTTTTATAAATGTTCTTTTTGTGTGTATATAATGAAAAAGGGACTGATTATATTAAGTATTCTTTGTATTTTCCTAATGAATTATAGTGCTTACGCTCAAACAGAAGTTTCTTATTTTTATGGCATAGGTTGTTCGCATTGCGCTAAGGTTGCAGAAAATGGTGTTGTAGATAGATTAATTGCGAGTGGAAATGTTTCTGTTACAAAAAATGAGGTTTATTATGATGTTGCAGGACAAACCAAATTTAAAGAATTTCAAAATCTTTTACAAGTTAAAGATTCTGAGAAGGGTGTTCCATTTATGGTTATTAATTGTTCTGGCAGATATTCATATCTTGTCGGGGATGTTCCCATTATTGCTAATGCAGAAAAATATGCATATTCATGTAATTTTACACAGGTTGAGATAGCGAGTAATAACACTATTAATAATTCGTCTCACTTGACTCTTAGCGGGGTGATTGTTGCAAGTTTGATAGACTCTATTAATCCGTGTGCTTTTGGTGTTTTAATATTTCTTATGATCTCTATGCTTAAAATTGGTTCTGCACGACGTGCACTGCGTTATGGATTGATCTATAGTTTTTTTGTTTTTTTAACCTATTTCTTAGCTGGATTTGGGATATTTAAGGTAATTCAATCACTATCCGTGTTTTCTAAGATTATTTATGTTGTTTTGGGTTTATTCATTTTAATTATGGCCTTGCTAGAGTTTTATGATTATTTCAAAACGATAAAGGGAAAGGCATCTATTTTGAAAATACCAACTAGAGCTAAACCAATTATTGAGAAGGTTATGACTAATGGTACGTTACCTGCTGTTGTTTTGGCTGGAATTTTAGTTTCGTTATTTGAATTACCATGTACGGGCGGAATATATTTAGCTATATTAACTTCTATGGCTCAAAGTCAGTCTTTCTCCGTATTTTATCTTTTATTATATAATTTAATATTTGTTTTACCATTAGTGATAATAACATTCTTGGTTTATAGGGGCGAATCTACAGAATTCTTGCACGCATGGACAAATAAAAATAAGAAATGGATGAAGTTAATTGCGGGAGTTGTTTTAATTTTACTTGCTTGGTATATATTGAAGCAGGCTAGACTATTCTAATATAATAAAAAGGATTTAAAAACGATAAATTGATGTTGATATTATGGAAAACAAAAAGAGTTATAGTTTTTGGGTGAATTTTAAGGAATATATGAGTTTCTTAAAGAACTATAAATGGATGTTTATATTTCTTCTAATACTTGTATTAATACATGAATCTAAACAGATTGCTGATAAGTTTGTATTTAAGGTTGCTGTAGATAAAGCTGGTGAATATATAGCTGGGAGTGTTTCTTCTAGTGTGTTCATGCAGTTCTTGATTATGATGGTTGTTATGCTGGCTGTGCTTACGCTTACTAGTGTAATTGTAAACTGGCTGAAACTTCATTATATAAATAAATTGGAAAGCGGTTTGATCTATGATTTAAAACAAAAATATTTCTCGCATATTGTTTCACTAGATCATAAATTTTATACTTCACATAAGACCGGAAGTTTAATCTCAAGATTAACTAGAGGATCTGGGGCTATGGAGAGGTTAACTGATGCTATTGTATTTGAGTTTGCACCATTAATATTGCAAGCAGTTGTTTTAACCCTGTCTTTAGTATATCTAGATTTGACTTCTGCAATTATTATCTTTATATCTCTAATTATTTTCGTTATATTTAGTTTTATTACGCAAAAGAAAGTTGATGATGCTAATTTGATTACTAACAACGCGGAAGATATAGAGAAAGGCACCATTGCTGATATTTTTACAAATATAGATTCAATAAAATATTTTGGTAAAGAGAAGCTTATTAATTTAAAATACAGAAATTTAAGTTTAGATACTAGAAATAAAACTCTTCGTGCTTGGCATCTGTGGAGATTTATCAGCGCTGGACAGAGTTTCATATTGGGAGTAAGCACCCTATTGTTGCTTTATTTATCATTTACAAAGTTTTTGAGAGGCGAGTTAAGTCTTGGAACGCTAACCTTCATTTATGCGACCTTTATTTCTTTAATTGGGCCCCTATTCGGTTTTGTACACGGGGTTAGAAATGTTTCGCGTTCTATGACAGATTTCCAAGACTTATTCGAATATGGGAGAGTGGAAAGTAATATTAAAGATAAGGAGAATCCTGAAGAAATAAAAATAGTTTCTGGAAGTGTTGAATTTGATAAGGTCAGTTTTGATTATAGTGGAAGAAGGATATTTAAAGATTTCAGTCTTAAGATTCCAGCTTCTAAGAAAGTTGCGTTTGTTGGTCACAGTGGAAGCGGAAAGACTACTCTGGTTAAGCTTTTGTATAGGTTATATGACGTAAAGAGTGGGTCTATAAAAGTAGATGGAAAAGATATTAGAGATGTAAAACATGAAAGCCTAAGAAACGAAATGGCTATTGTTCCGCAAGAATGTGTGTTGTTTGACGACAGTGTTTACAATAATATTGCGTTTTCTAATCCATCTGCCTCTAGAGAAGAGGTTACGAAGGCTATAAAATTTGCGCAATTGGATAAGATAATAGAGAGATTTCCGAATAAAGAGAAGACTATTGTTGGAGAGAGGGGAGTTAAATTGTCTGGCGGAGAAAAACAAAGAGTTTCTATTGCTAGAGCAATACTTGCTGATAAGAAAATACTAGTATTAGATGAAGCGACTTCGTCTTTGGACTCTGAGACAGAATATGAAATTCAACAGGATTTGAAGAGATTAATGCAAGGAAGGACTTCGATAATTATCGCCCATAGATTGTCTACTATAATGCATGCAGACCTAATTGTGGTTCTAAAAGAGGGAAAGATAGTCCAGATGGGACGGCATAACCAACTGATTGGTCGGGATGGAGAGTACAAGAAACTTTGGAATTTGCAGAAAGGCGGGTATTTGAAAGAATGAAAACTAAAGAAAATTTATCCAAGATAATAAAAAAGGAATTTAGTATTGATAATTTCTCTTTTGAGGAAGTTTCGGATAAGGGAGATGCTGCTGTTTTTATTGTTAAAATTAAAAATAAGAAATATATTGTGAGAATAATTGATGAAATAGAGGAATCTTTTTCTTTGGAAAATAATATTTTTGCCTTAAAAAAACTTAAGAGTATTAGAATTGCCCCAAAAATTATTTCCATTGGAAAAATTGGTGGTGTGAAATATTCGATTGAAAGCTTTTTAAAAGGAGAGAAAAAGGAAGAGATAGAGGATTTGTCATATGTTTTGAAGACAGTAAAGAAACTTCATTCTATAAAGAGTAAAAGCTGTGGTTATATTTTACAAAGGAGTGAAAATTGGGAAAAATTCATAAAGAAAAAGTTTATTTTTAAGTATGAGGGCAAGATAAAAGAGATGTTTTCTAAAGGTAAGGAGGTTTTTGAGTATTTATTAAATAATGTTCCGGATTGTATGAGTTTTAGTTTGCTTCATGGGGATTTTAGTAAGTATAATCTTTTGTTTTTTAAGAAAAATTGCTTTATGTTTGATTTTGAAGATTGTTATTATGGGGAGAAGGAGCTTGATTTTGGATTTTTCTATTATTTTTCTGAAGAAATTAATGAAAAAGATTGGGAGAAGATAGCGATTGCTGGTTATGATAAAGACCGGATTTTATATTATGCATTATGTGTTGCAGTGGCAAAAGCATGCTCAGCCAAGCCAGATAGTATTGAAAAAAGAATTAAGAGGTTGAAAGAGGTTTGGAATTTACAGAAGGGCGGGTATTTGAAGGAATGACTAGCTCTCAATTTGTATCTTTATAGTAGTTACAAATCGGAAGGTTTAAAAGGCATTAGAGATTTACAAGATTATGAAAAATCAAATTACTGAAAGCAAAAGAGAATTTGACTATAACCTTTTATGTTATGGGCCTACAACTGGTAGAAGAATCTATGTTGCAAGAATAAATTGGGAATTTTTAGATAGACTCAGTAGGGGTCAAGACCCAGAAAGTCTAAGAGATTATGACGTTAGGAGAGATTCTTTAGGCATTCTTGCTAAAGTTGAGACTCCAAAAATCCTAATCCCCGAAGAAGTAGATAGTCAAGGAAATGTAATTTATGGGCAAAGTGTTCCAATAACACAATCGCCTCGTTTGGTCCCAGGATTTTTCGATGGGGATTTTTTTAATGACTTCTATCAAGTTTTTGCGGAACAACCAAAAAGAGAAAACTATCAAAATCCTAAAACATTAAAACAAAATCCTTCTTTGATTAAAACGGGGAAAGAAGGACTTAGGGCAACAATTTTAAGAAGGAAAAGAATATTGGGAGAAGAAGAAACTCTCAGAGGAACAAAATATTCTCAAAGAACTAAGGATCTAAAACTTGATGGGCTTTACAATGGTCAAGTCAATGAATATTTAATTTCTTTAGAAGAAAGACAAAGGCAGATTAAAGCTCTCTCTGAATTAGGGGACAGATATTTAGAGGAAATGGTTTAAACATGGTAGAAAATTTAAGAGTTAGATTAAATGAGAAATCAAAAATACAGGATTTAGCTAGAGCTATGGAGACTCCTTTTGAAATTGATGCTTACGATATTGGAGTAGTGGGTTCCATTGCTTATTCTCCTGAAATGAGAGATTTTTATAAAGCATGTGGTTATCAGGATAGACCAAATCCAACAAAAGCATTATCTCCTCCATCTGTCCCAGAAGTTTTAATTTTAAGGCAAATTCAACATTTATTACCTGAAAGCGAAGAAACTGCTAAAGAAGTATTAAATAAACTTGCCGAATATAGATTAAACCCTTGTATTTCTTCAAAAAGATATCAAGATTGTAAAGAAAGAAATAGTGTTTATTCTTTTCCTTACGCTAGGAAACCAATGCCTTCAATTATTGGTGTAGGATTAGATACTATTCAATCCATGTACAAAAAAATGAGAGAGTTTGATTATGCAGAAGATTCACTACTCCATAAACCTGATTGGATAAATGAATTAGAATGGCTTGGAGACAATTTCTTCAACAGCATCCGTTCACACACTATTCATCATTTTAAAACTACATGGATGCAGATGCAAGGTAGATTTGAAGGTGCATTAAGACGAAGTTAAATATTTAAACGAGATATTTCTTAAAATAGTATGAAAGATATAAAAGTTCTAAATATAACCATTGTTTAGGTTAAGTAGTTTTTATCTCCCAACCCCTAACTCTAGCTTTCATATATAATTCTCTAGGGCATTTCGTACCGGATTTAGAGAAAGCACAAATAACACAACAACTTGTTATCGGAGTTCGAACTTCTTGCTTGCATTTAGGACATTCGTATTTCTGGGGAGAGAATTCGGTTGAAACGTTAGCTTTTGTACCTTTTCCGCAATGTGGGCAGACCAAAATGACTGTCTTTGGAATCTTCTGAACACTCTTCTTAACGCTCATAATTAGTCTAGTACCAATAGTTTTAAATATTTAATGAAATCAATATAGTTATGAATACTGGAAAAATGCTTGGTGGTATGTTAGTTATTCTGGGAGTTGCTTTAGGTATTACGACATTCAGTATAACTGGAGCGGCTATTGGATATCTTAATCTTCCCGGGTTATTGGGAATAATCGCAGGCGTTAGTTTCTTAATAGGAATTGTTATTTTTTTGAGTAGTATGGAAAAAGAAGAGAAGGTTGAAGATACGGAGCAGATTGCGGTGCGTGTTTTTAGTGAAAAGGATGAAGATTAGAGAACCGTAATTTCTTTAAACCCCAGAATATAGGTTATTTTGTATGGCAATTAAGGCAATAGTATTTGACGTAGGAGATGTAATTATATTAGAGAAAGCACAGCTAGCTAGAGAGATGGTTTCTAAGAAGTTTGGTTTAGATAGCACTAAGTTTTGGGAGTATAGTAAAAAAAGATTATCTGATTCATATACAGGGAAGTTGAAATATATTGACTTTTTTAACGGATTACTTAAAGAAAATAATTTAAATGTTAGTCCCGAAGAGATTGCTGCAGAATGGAGAAAGGCGAGAGTTGAAAATTCTAGTTGGATTTTAAAAAATAAAGAGTTGGTGCAAAAACTAAATAAGAATTATTTAACCGTTTCTTTAACCAATTCCACTAAATTAAATGATGAAATAGAAATACGTAAAGAGGCATATAAATTGTTTAAGATGAATATTATTTCTCATGAGGTCGGTTTAAGAAAGCCGGATGAGGAAATTTATCAGTTTCTTTTAGATAAACTTGAATTATTGGGTATAGAAAGTAGGGAAATTGTGTTTATTGATGATCATCAGAGTAATCTTTTGCCCGCTAAAGATCTGGATATAAATGTTATATTATTTGATGAAAATACAGATTTAGAAAGAGAGTTAAATAAGCTTGGAGTTGTGATATAATGGCTAAGATATTGGATATTTTTAGAGGGCTTGGAATGAATGCGCTGTATTATCCTGGATGTATGCTTAAAAACGTCATGACAACAGAGCAGGAAAATTATAAACAAATCTTTAATATTTTAGGTATAGATTTCGTAATGTTGCCAAATAACGAGGTTTGCTGTGGTTCACCCGTAATAAATGCTGGGTATAGAAAAGATGCTAAGAATTTGGCTAAGAAAAACTATGATTTATTTAAGAAGCACAATATAAACAAGATAATTACGCCTTGTCCGGGATGCTATAATATGTTTCATAACGAGTATCCTAAGCTTTTACGGGAATGGGATATTGAAGTTGAGTATGCCTTGCAAACTGTTTTACAAGAGTTGAAAAAAAGAAGATTAAAACAGTATAGTAATAAAGAGATTGTGACTTACCATGATCCGTGTCATCTTGGAAGATATTCTGGAATTTATAATGAGCCAAGGGAGATAATTGAGTTGCTTGGTGGAGAGTTGAAGGAAATGATTCATAATAAGAAAGATGCTTTGTGCTGTGGCGCTGGGGCTGGGTTGAGAGCGAATTATCCAGAACTTGCTAAAGATATTGCGAAAAAAAGAGTGTCTGAGAAGCCTTTGGATGCTAAATTTATTTTGACTCCGTGTGGACTTTGTACAATGAATTTGAAAACTGCGGATGAGACTGCTATTGAATTTTCTACTTGGATTTTGGGGAGGCTGAGATGAAGATATTTATTTGTTGTAGCAAGCATATTTATGATAAAATCCCGCCGATTAGGGTTAGGTTAGAAGAAGCAGGGCATCTTATTACTTTGCCAAACAGTTTTGATGAGCCAATGAAAGAAGAAAAAATGAAAACGTTAAGTGCAAAAGAACACGCTAAATGGAAAGGAGAAATGTTGAGACTGCAGGAGCAGAAGATAAGAAACGTAGATGCTTTGGTGATTGTTAATTTTGAAAAATATGGGCAACAAAATTATATAGGTGGAGCGACCTTTTTGGAAATGTTTAAGGCTTGGGAACTTAGGAAAAAGATTTTTTTGATGAATCCGATACCTCAAAATATTTTGGAAGATGAGATAAAAGGATTTGAACCGGTTATATTAAATGGAGATTTGGAGTTGATAAAATGAAAAATGAAAAAATAGTTTACGAAACAGATGCGTCACAAGTAAAGGGAAAAGCAGTTGATGTTTTACAGCCGAAGAATTTACAAGAATTAAAACTAGCTGTTAAAAATAATGCTAAAATATGTATTCGTGGTGGCGGAACGGGATTAGTTGGCGGAGCGGTTCCTCAGGATGAAGTGGTTTTGGATATATCTTTATTAGATAAGATTGAAAATCTAGATGTAGAGAGAAGAACCGTAGATGTAGAGGCGGGAGTTATTTTGGATGATTTGAATAATTATTTAGAAAAGTATGGGCTAGAATTTCCCGTAAATCCTTCTTCTCATGCTGTTTGTACTCTTGGCGGAATGATGGCTACGAATGCTGTTGGTTCTAGAGCTATAAAATATGGGAAAACGTCTGAATGGATAAATTCGGTAGAAGTTGTAAATTCTAATGGGGAGTTAGATAAAAAATCTAAAACAGAATTAAGTGATTTTGTGGGGATGGAAGGTACAACTGGTGTAATATATAGAGCAAACCTAAAGTTAGCATATAAAAGGCAAACGGCAAGCGCAAGTTTGTTTTCTGCGGATTATATAGGAGAAATTATAGATAGAACTAGGGATCTGAAGAGAAATCCAGTGGTTTCTATGATTGAATTTTTAGACAAAAGAGTTTCGGAGATGGTTGGATTACCATTTAAATATCATATCATAGTTGAATTTGAAAATAATGATGGCGAGTTAAGGGGTGAAAAATATAAGGAAATTATAGAAACCAGAGATAAGGTATATCCAATACTTGCAGAAAAGGGATATACTAGAATTGAAGATCCAAAGATTTTATTGGATAGATTTGATAAATTATTTACCTATTTAGAATCTTATGATGTTCCTGTTTTTGGGCATTTATCCGTCGGTATTTTACATCCTTGCTTTTCTAAAGAACAGAAAAAGCTTATTCCAGAAATAATGCAATTAACTAAGAAATTATCTGGGCATATTTCCGGAGAGCATGGGATCGGACTATTAAAGAGAGAATTTGTAGACGTAAATGATAGAAAGTTGTTGAGTGCTATTAAAAATAGAATTGATCCAGAAAATAAATTTAATAATGGGAAGGTAATATGAACGAAAAACAAAAAAAAGAATTATTCGAGAAAGTAAATTCTTATTTGGGAGATAGTGTTGCCCATGGATTAGAACATACAAAAAATGTATTGAAAAACGCAATAGAAATTTCTGAAAAAGAAGGAGGAGATATCGATATAATTGTTGCAGCAGCCATACTGCATGATGTTGCAAATTATAAAGAAACAAAAAACGGGGTAGAGTGCCACGCGATTGAGGGGGCTAAAATGGCTAAAGATATCTTGGGAGAGTTAGATTTTCCAAAGGAAAAAATAGATGCAGTTTGCTATGCCATAAAAGTTCATAGAAAGAGTACTCATACTAAACCAGAAACAAAAGAGGCCGCCATAATACAAGATGCAGATAGATTGGATTGCCTTGGTATATCTTTAATTGTGAGGTTTTTACAATCTTCGGGAAAATATGGAACACCTTTATATGATTCAGAAAGTAAAAATACAGAAGAACACTGGTCAAAAAAACCAGCAATAAATCATATTATTGAAAAGTTAGAAAAAAATAAACCCGAAAAATTTAATACTGAATATGCAAGACATGTTGCAAGGGAAAAATATGACTATGCATTAGATTTCGTAAATAAATTTATTAAAGAGCGGGGGGATATATGAAAGTCAACTACCAACAAGCTCGTGAATTTTTAGAAAGAATAAATAATAAAGATAATGTCGCCATAATTACCCATAATGATATGGACGGACTTTGCTCTGGAATGCTATTTAGAAACTTTTGCATTCAGAAGGGTTGTAAATTTTCCGTTTTTTTCTTAAATTATGGTGTTAATAAGATATCTGACTTTGATTTGGGTAAATTTAATAAAATATTAGTTTCGGATCTTTCTCCTGGTTTAATTTCCGGAGAGTTGGATTCTATGAGCGATAAAAAGATATTATATGTAGATCATCATCAGGAGGATACAAATTTCCCAATAAGTGAAGATATATTGGAGTTAAGGACCACGAGTGAAGGATATATACCCTCTAGTAGAACGTGTTTTGAGTTAACAGGTAAAGAAAATAAAGATATACAATGGATTTCGGTTGTTGGTGTTTTGGGAGATATGGGGCATTTATATGAAATCAATAAAGAATTTTTAGAAAAGTTTTACAAGGATTCTGGGAAGAGTTTCGAGATTTGTTTAGATGCAACAAAAAAGTTAAATTCTGTAATAATTTACTTTTCTCCAAAGACAGAAGAAGCTTTTGAAAAGTTTATTGAATTAAAAAGTATAGAAGATGTGAGCCAGTTGAGTGAATATAGTAAAGAAGTAGCTGAAGAATTTATGAGATTGGGTAGTGATTTTGCTAGAAATCATAGGGTATTTGGGAAAATTATTTATTTTGAAATCGAGAGTAAATTCACGGGAATTAAATCCGCATTGGTAACCTCCTTGTGTTCTGAAAGATCGGAGAACGTATTTGTTTTTGTCTCTTCAAAAGATAATGGTAATGGGATTTCTGCTAGAAATGCATCTAAAAAATATGATGTATCTAGAATATTGAAAAAGTGTGCTGAGGGATTAAAAAATTCTAGTGCGGGTGGGCATAAATCTGCGGCTGGAGCCTTTATAATGAAGGAAGATCTAGATAAATTTAAAGAGAATTTAGCAAAAATTAAATTAGAGGAATATAAAATAAAATGAAAAAGTCAGAACACGCACGGGTGCCAGTCCTTCGAGCTAGAAAAAAAGAAGTTGATGAGTCTATAAGAGTAGATAAGAAAAAAGTTAAAGTTAATATAGAAAGAAAAAATTTAGTTGGGGAAATTGGGGAAATCTTATCTCCATGTATAAAATGTGGAATGTGCAAGAGTTTGTGCCCGGTTTTTAAAGTTCTAAAGAGAGAGGAAGTTTCTCCAAGGGGTCATTCTATTATGCTGAATGAGGAGATATTAAATGAGTTAGTTTTCAAGTGTACATTTTGTAAAGCTTGCGAAGAAAAGTGTCCTCTTAATTTGAAAATATGCGATGCTATGAAAAAAGCGAGAGAGGTCCTGGTTGGTGATGGGGCGGGTATTAAATCAAATGAAAAAATGGTAGAGAGCATAAGAAAAACGGGAAGTCCTTTCTCGGATACCGGAAAAGCTAATTCTGATAAATTATACTGTTGTTGATAATAAAGAAAGTACGTTCTGAAATTCACGTAATAGGTTATACGCCCCAACCGGGTAGAGGGCCATCTTGGCACTTTCGTGGGAGTCCGTTATGTAAGTAATGTCCGCTTTAGTTTAGTTATCATCAATTTGTCGTTGCTGTTAGGATTTATAAACGTTGTCGGTCCACTAGATGGTGACAGAAAGTTAAGATTTAGAAATTATGCTCTGCGAGAGATTTATGTTTCCTAAACTTTCTTCCCCTAATCCAAAATAAAAAAATTGCACCCAGAGAAAACCACTGGAAAAATTCCAAACCTAAGAAAACAGAAGGTTCAGCTCTAATGAAACTAACAAGGAATCTCCAAACAAAATAGATTATTATAAACTGATTAAACAACTGGCCAGGCTTAAGCTTCTTATCTTTCAACTTCCATTTGGAGTAGAAGAACACGCCAAGCATAAACAAAAATTCATATAACTGTGTAGGATGTCTCAAAATGCCGTCACCAAAATCAACCCCCCAGGGCAAACTTGTTGGATCACCCAAACAACATCCTGCCAGGAAACAGCCAATTCTTCCAATAGCCACACCAAGCGCAATAGCCGGAACAAATAAATTTCCTCTTCTTCCTCGTATGTTCAATTTCTTTTTAACTAATAAAACTCCTAGAAACCCACCGATCAAACCGCCAAGAATAGATCTACCCGAAAGCAGAATAGTCAAATCAGGAAAACTAGCAACAATCTGATTCCAATAATAAACAACGGTCAGGAGTTTCGCACCGATAGCACCACCAATCAACGCAGCAATAATAATGTAAAAACTATTCTCATTCGCAACCTTTTGTTTTCTTGCTTCAAGCCAATAAACTAAACTACCAAAGGCAATCGCCAACAGCATGAAAAAAGAATAGGAAGATACAGAAACATTTCCAACCTTAAATAAAACAGGTAAAATTCCCCAGTCAGAGTTAGGAACAGTGTGAAAGTCGAACATCTTATTTCTCTTGCATTTTTTTCATTTTTCTAGAAAAAGCACAGCAAGTTCCGTTTGACATACAAACATAAACCTTAGAAGCTGGGCAGAAACCGAAAGCAGAAATTGTTTTCATTATTGCGAAGAAAGCAACGAAGCCCCAACCAATAGTTTGATTTCCGAAATATAGGAATAACAAACAAATTCCAGCAAGAACAGTTCCAAGAGAATGTGCAAATCTCATTGCCTTAACATTTAATAGTTCATCATTCGAATTAAAGAAAACACCTAGGGTGTATCTCCAAATTAGGATCATCGGTGCGTATCTAACTGTGAAAATCGCAGAAAGCAGAAGAATTACAAAACTCAACAGAACTAAATCTTTACTTCTAAAAATAAGTGCAGCCCAAACTAAAAGCATCACCCCTATTCGGCAGAACAAAAATTCCGCGCTCTTGACTTTTGTTATTTGTTGTTTCATTTTCTAGTGTTATCTTATTTTAAACTTAGGAACAAACATTCCTACTCCTTTCTGATAAGCTTTATAGTTTTTAAACTGTTCAGATAATAATTTTTCTTCCTGTTTTGCCCGGTAATACATCATTGGAACAAAAACCAATGTATTCAGGAAAAAAGCCGCAACATTGAAATAAATAATGGAACAAGCATAAAAAATCCAAATCAGTGAAGCATAAAGGGGATGGCGAACCATTGAATAAACTCCTTCTGTTTTCAAAGTATGATTCTTATAAATTTTTATCTGGTTTGCCCAGTTTTTCCCTAGCGTAATTCTTCCGGCAACATTAAACCATGTTCCAAGAACAATCACAAACCAGCAAAGATAAATCTCAAATATTGCCAAGGAGTTTATAGGAAAACTAAAAGTTCCAACTTTAAATCGAATCACAAAATAAAATAAAAAGAAAAAAACAAACATACTTCCAGTTTCAACCCAACTCTTTTTTTCTTTCTTCGCTTTCCTTCCAGAATGATTCTCAATAAAGTCAATTAAAACAGCAAGGACAATAACTACAAAAGCTATGCTTGTTATGATAGAGTTGACTAAAGGGATGTTTAGGCTCATTTTATTTTCTGGCTATTCTTTTTGATATTGCAATAACTGCCCAAAGTGCTAGAGCTATGCCTATTAAGATAGCAAAAAACATAATCACATCTCCACCACTATTAGCACTTGAATTAAAAGCAAGTAATCCAATAGGAAAACAAGCCCCAACAAAAACCAATGGACCTACAATGAAAATTGTTAATAGAATTAAAATAACCTTCTTTGTTTCCATAAAATAATTAACACTAAACCCTTTATATATATTACTAAATCGCCTTTCTGTAAAACATATTATAAGAAGAAAAAGGAATTCTCTTGAAATCTGGCGTGATAAAATGAACACATTCTTTTTTCATTGATGCCATGTCAAAATTATATTTATCTATGAATGATACTACGCTTATTTTAAAGGAATGCTCATCCCACCAATCCATTTTTTCGTCTGTAGACATCTTTCTATAATTGGAAGGAATTAATTTTTCAAAACTAGAAAAAAACTTAGCAAAGCAGTTGCAACAACCAATTAAGTTTGATTTGTCTTCTAATATTTTGTCTGCATCAAATGCAAAAGTATTATCAATTAATGGAAGATAAGACCTGACATCTATTTTTCTTGTTAGAGGAAAGAATCCGTCTTTATCTTTGTAAAAATAGCTAACAGCAACTCTGTGTGTATTACAAGGAAGGGGAACAATATCTGTCTTTTTTACTGTGCCTTTTGTTTGCTCTTCTAGTCTTTCTATTATTCCAGAAAGAGTAGTTCTATTTTTAGTCTTCGCATTTCTTGTTCTGCCAAAAAAGGCAACTGGTTGAAAATTGACTCCTCTTATTCCTCGCGTGTTCATACCAAATTCAAATATTTTCCCAATCTCATCATCATTTACTCCCGCTTCTATGGTTGAGACAAGCATAATTGGAATTTTATACTTTCTTAGATTTTCAATTGTTTTCATTTTTTCAGGAAACCAATTTTTTCCTCTAAGGGTTTTGTAAGTAGATTCCTTAAAACCGTCAAATTGCAAATAGATTTCAAATCTTCCCCTAAATTTGCTTAATTCTTTTACGAAATTTTCATCTTTTGCTATTCTTAAACCATTTGTGTTTAACATAACGTATTTAAAATTTTTCTTCTTTGAAAGTTCTATAATTTTTAGAATATCTGGGTGAGTTGTTGGTTCTCCTCCACTAATTTGTAAAATTTCTGCTTTATTGTCTTCCCTATCCTGAAAAAAATCCATCATTTTTTCGATTTTTTCTAAAGAAAGATAGTTTCCTTTTCCACTGCTTGCATAACAGGTTGGACAGCACATGTCACATTGATCCGTTACATCAATAATGGCGTTACAAGAATGTTGTTCATGTTGTGGGCATAATCCACAATCAAATGGGCAACCAAGTTTTTGTTTTGTGTCAGGATTTATTTTATTCCCTGGTTTTTCATATTCCTTTTTTCTTCGATGATATTCTGCATCCTCTTCCAAAATCTCAACTTGTTCTCCATGCTTCTTACAATCCTTAAGAAGATAGATAGAATTCTCTTTTTGAATTATTTTTCCCTCAACCTTTTCTCCACAAATATTGCATAGGCAAATTGTCGACTCTAAAAACAAATAATCTCTTTCCATCAACTGGCAGAGTCTAAATGATTTAAAAAGTTATAGATTAAGCGTAGTTTCGCGACAGGGCTGTGTCCGATGGTATCATTCTCTTACACTTGTAAAAAAAGTCGAAAACAGCGTCGGTAAAATTTATCACGCCCCCACCGCCGTGACAGCACATGTGACCATTTTGATGGGCAAATTAATCAAAAGGCGAACAATTATAAACTAACGTTTACTCGGGGGAAAATATGAAATCTAAAATATTAACTCCTATAGAGAAAACGGCTAACCCTAATGAAAGAATATATTTTGAAAAGGATCTAAAAATAGTAGAGTCTTTCGATAATGAAGATCTAAATATACTTGAAAAAGTAAAAAATAAACAGTTTGAACCTAGAGAGATATTAGAAATAAAGCTAAAATCCGAGGAGGCAGCCGAACAATCAGAAATTAAAGAATTAATTTCTTATCCCATGATTAAAAAGAATCTTTCGTTTAATTTGCCGCACCAACAAGAAGGCGCTCTAAAAATTCTTAGGGATTTAGATGGTAGGGCTTTGTTGGCAGACGAAGTAGGACTCGGTAAAACAATTACTGCCGGAATGGTTTTGAAAGAGTGTATAGTTAGGGGACTTGTGAGAAAGGCTTTAATTTTAACTCCTCCTTCGTTAGTTAATCAGTGGAAAGAGGAATTATCTACCAAGTTTAATTTAGATTTTAAAGAAATAAACACGGAAGGTGATTGGGAAAGTGCGGGACTTGTGATTGCTTCTATAGATAGAGTTAAGAATTTTAATACGCAGACTAACGAGTTTAAACATGACAAAGCTCATCAAATCTATTGGGATATTATTGTAATTGATGAAGCACATAAGCTGAAAGATAAGAATACATTTAGGTGGAAGTTTGTTGATAAACTCCAGAAGAAAAGGCTTTTACTTTTGACGGCAACCCCATTTCAGAATAATTTAACTGAGTTATATAATCTTTTATCTCTTTTAAGAAGGGGGCATTTGGGTACTATTAGCGAATTTCGTTCTAATTTTCTGGTTGATGGGAATGAAAGACAGCCGCTTAATCCCAGGGAACTTAAAAGAAAATTGTCTGAGGTTATGATTAGAAGAAGGCGTGATGAGGCTAAGGGTGTTAAATATATGAAGAGAATTCCTAGAATTCAATCTGTGGAGTTATCTTTTGAAGAAAAAAGAGCGTATGAACAGGTTGTTGATTTATTATTTTTACATTATTTAGACTTTAATGGAATTCCAATAAATACGGTTTTGGCAATGCACTCTATACTCCCAAAGGTAACTAGTTCTTCTAGATCTTCTATTGAATTTCTAGAAAGTTTAATAGCAAATCCAAAATATCATACTAGTACAATTGAAACTGCGCAGGATATTCTTCATGATTTTAGGTTGTTAACTCAGGATAGTAAGTTGCAAAAGTTAATAGAGTTGATAAATGAGATAAGCAAAAGAGACAGGGGTACTAAAATTCTTATTTATACTAAACATCCGGCAACGTTAAGATATATTGCGGAGATACTTCGAAAACAGAACTTTAAACTAACCGAATTTATGGGCGGATTGACTGCGGATGAAAAATCTAAGAGAATTAATAATTTTAAAAATGAAACACAGATTATGATAAGTACTGAAACTGGCTCTGAGGGGTTAAATTTGCAGTTTTGTTCAAATATAATTAACTATGATTTGCCTTGGAATCCGATGGCGGTAGAGCAAAGAATTGGGCGTTTAGATAGAATTGGGCAGAAGAAAGATATATTCGTTTACAACCTAGCTACCAAAGGAACAATGGAAGAACATGTTGTTGACTTAATTATCAATAAAATGTGCTGTATAGGCCTAATTATGGGCGAATTACCTATTATATTGTTTAATATGGGACTCGATTCTAGTGGAAATACGGGTTCTAGCAAATTTGAGGAAAAACTTATGCATGCTTTCTTGGATTCTAAAAACAATTTAAGTAGATTTGCTACTGAAATAGATAAGGTGGGAATGGAGATAAGTGGTGGGATCAAAGAGTATGAACAAACTAAAAAATATACATCGGAGTTGTTGGATAAATGAAAAAAAATATGTCAAAAGAATTTTTAATGGATTTTTTTAAAGATTCAAAGATAGAAGATAAGAATGGAGTGCTAACTATAAGCGAAGTTTCTTCTGATTTTGAAAAATTTGTAGGAAAACCTTCCCCGTATAAGTTTGTTTTTGATGTAGAAACCCATAGTAGGGTTCAAGACTCTGAATTGATAATGCAGGGGAGCTATTTTTTGTTAGCTGTAAGAGATTATCTTATAGACAAAGGACAGACGAGTTTATTAAAATCCGGGGCTGGACTTATGTACGAGTTTTCTTTTATATCTACATATCAATATCTAAACGACAAAAAACAAGCTATAAATAAAATATTGATTAAAAATGGGAAGGTTATGGATAATTTATCCAAAGTTATAGCGTCTAAAGGAGACAGCTCAGAGATTTCTAATTTAGATGCTAGCGGACAATACAATATTGCCAAAAAGAAATTGGGGGAATGTACAAAGAAAGATATTAAATCTATAAAAGTTATTTTGAAGAAAAAACTAGAGAAAGAACTTATGAGGGTTAGGGGCCATTATTCAAAACAAATTAAAGAAAAGGACGAAGAGGTTGAGACTTGCGAAAATAAGATTAAAATGTTGCAGAGTAAGTTAAGGCATACTTCCTACGAAAGAGATAGAAACATTATTACTAGAATGATTAGAGAATCTACGGAAAGATTGGAAATGCTTAAGAAAAGAAGTTATAAGGAAAGACTCAAGGAAGAAGAGATTTTCCATGTTAAAGATGAGATTGAGAAACACGCCTTAACAATTAAGAATAGTTTGATAAATTTGACAGTTTATTATTAGAATCTAATTTTAGAATCTTGAAAATTTAAAACTTCTTCTCTTTTTTCTATTCCTTGTTTTTTCATTAGGTCTAGGAGCTCGTTGAAAATTTGATGAGTGGCTTTCGCATCACCCATGGCCCTATGGGCCGTATTGTTTCTTACGCTAAAATGTTCGCAAAGACAGGAAAGCTTGTAGCTTCTTAGTTGTGGTATTAGGCGACGTGAAAGTTTTCTGGTGCAGATTTTTGGGTTTTTTAGTTCTTGAGATAAGTGTATTTCTGCGTTGTATTTTAAGAAACCATAATCAAATGTGGCACAGTGAGCTACGAAGGGTGAATCTTTGACGAAACTAATGAATTTTGGCATGACGTCTTCTATTACAGGTGAATCTTTGACCATTGAATCTGAAATTCCCGTGAGAGAAGTGATGAAAGAGGGAATGTGTGTTTCTGGGTTTACTAACGTTTCAAATTTATTTACTACCTGAAAATTTTCTATTTTTAGTGCGGCGATTTCGGTTATTCTATGTGTGTGTTTAGATAATCCTGTTGTTTCAATATCTAGAACTACGTATGCCTCTTTCATGGGAATGTAAATAAACTAGGGGTTAAAAAGATTGTGTGTGGAACCGTAATAATACTCTAAACATCTTCACCCTATAATAGTCCTATATCTTTTTATATAAGCAGGAGTTTAGAGAAATATGGAAGACGAGATAAAAAGAGGTACGAGGGTAGAGATTTTAACTAGGGACAAAAAAGAGGTTACGGGATTAGTAGAAGAAGTAGGAATACGGAGAAATAAGTCCAAGGGACTGATGGTTGTTCTAAAAACGGGAGAAATTGGGAGAGTCGTGAAAATAATAGGCGGGAAGGTAAAAACAGAAGTTGAAGTACTGGTAAAAAAAGGGGAAAGCTACAGAATAGAATTTAAATCCGAAGCACTTTGGAGTGCAACATATAAGAGTCAAGAAATTAATGAAAGCAAATCTTATGATTTACATACGTACAAACAAAAAGCATCTAAAGTTATTATCGCAAAATCTATTGCAGCTTTAATGAATTCGGATGGTGGGACTCTGGCTATAGGAGTTAAGGAAAATAAATCAGAGTCTGGTTATGAGATAGTCGGAATAGAAAAAGATTTAGAAAAATTAAAAACTATGGACAAAGATTATTCTCTTGACGGATATAAAAGGATGATTATTGATGACATTATACGTGGATATTTTCCTCCGAAAATTTATAATTCATTAAATAAATATTTATCTATTATTTTTGAAGATTTTAACGGAAAATATGTTTGTCTTATAAGAATAAATCCAGCAGTTAGTAAGATTTTTCTTAACTTAGAGGGTAGAAAGATTTTCATGATACGAACAGAGACGGAAACCAGACAAATAGTTGACGAAGAACTTGTTGATTATTGTATGGCTAGATTTAGGTGATGGTTTTAGTAATAGATTATCACCATAAAAATCTTTAAATATAGAGGAATTCTAATATAACTATGATAAAAAGAAGTGAGGGGTTGATTTTATTTGCTTTGGTGGCATTTTTTAGTTTAGCTCTTGTTTCGGCTAGTATAGAAATTACTCAACCATTTGAGGCATATAATTTTGGGGATGAAATTTATACAACTGTTACCATAAACCCATTAAGCGTTTCTGGGAATTTTGAGATAAATGTAGTTTGCTCTAACACATCCGCAAATGTTTACAAAATAGCTCCTGCCTATAGTGCATTTTCTACTGGGCAAATACAAAGAATAAATCATAAAGTAGTTTTAAAGAAAGAATTTATTGGAAATTTGAGTGGGGATTGTTATATAGAGGCTTTGCTTGGTAAGGAAGTTGTGAATTCTAATCCTTTTTTATTAACTGGAGATATGAGCTTAACGGTAAATACGGATAAATATTCCTATAATCCTGGGGAAAGTGTTATTTGGAATCTTGAAGCTATAAAGGTTAATACTAGAAACTTAAATGGTGCGCTTGAGGTTTCTGGAAATCAAAGTTTTAATGAGGCTATAGTTAATGGAAAGGCAAGCGGTTCTTTCGTTTTAGATAGTAATGCGATGGCTGGTAAATATCAATTAGACTTTTTCGCTTATGATAGTGATTCTAGTGGTATTTTAAATCAAAAAACAGTATCTGTTTATTATGAAGTTAACAGGGTTCCTACCAGTTTGAATATAGCACTTGTTAGCTTTGAGGCAACTCCGGGTGAAGATTTTTCATTTTCTGCTGATTTGTTAGACCAGTCTGGAGAGAGAATAGAGTCGGCCTTGAATGTTGTTTATATATCGCCAAAGGGAGAAAAAAAGTCTTTAAATATTAATTCTGGGTCTATGATTAGTATAAATTTTGCTAAAAATGATATGCCTGGTGAATATAGACTAATTGTTTCATCTGGAGATATTAAAGATGAAGAGAGTTTTTCTGTTAAAGAAGTTCAAGATGTGAGTATTGAATTCTTAGAAGGAGCACCGGTTGTAATTGTTAAAAATACGGGGAATTCATATTACTCTAATAGTTTAAGTTTGACTATCGGCGATGAAGTTAAGAGTGTTTTAGTTGAGCTTGATGTTGGACAGGAAAAAAGATATAATCTTGGCGCTCCTAACGGATTATATGATGTTATTGTGAGTATGGGTGGATTAGATATACAAAAACAACTTAGCTTAACTGGTAGGGCTGTATCCGTAAATGATTCTAACGGATTTGGGCTTTGGGAAAATCAATTATTTGTTTGGACATTTATCGCTATTATATTGATTTTGGCTGGATTGGTATTATTCTTTAAGTTTAGAAAAAGAGTAACTTATAATGCGGTGGAGAGATCTGAAAAAAGAAATGTTGTGAAAGAAAGGCATGAACCTCTTGAGGAAGTTAGCAAGAGAGTCTATGAAAAGAAACAGTTTATAGATTTGGCTAAACCATTGGTTGATGAAGCCCAGTCTAGCCCTACAGCGAGGGGAAGTAAGAGTTATGTTTCTGTAATTTCTTTGAATGTAAAAAATTATTCAGCATTGGGTCTTGAGGCTAGAAATTTATTAAATGAAACAATTATTGATGCTAAATCTAAATCCGGTGTAGTAGAAAGTAAGGGTAATCATATTTTACTTATATTCTCTCCATTAATTACAAAAACAATGGCAAATGAGTTAATAGCTGTTAAATGTGCTATGAAGATAAAGGAAAGAATTGATGTTTATAATAAAAGATTTAAGGATAAGATAGAATACAACATGGGAGTAAATGCCGGAGAAATGGTTTCTGCTTTAGTTGGTGGTAAATTACAATATGCAAGTCTTGGCAATGGAATTTTGCTTGCTAAAAGGATATCCGACATAGATAGTGGAAAAGTTCTGGTAGCATCAAGTGTTAGGTCTAAGTTGATGAGAGCATTAAAGGTCAATAAAATTTCTCATTCGCTTGGAAATGTAGATATATTTGATGTTTTTGGAATCGCTAATGTTGATTCAAATCAGGATAAATTGAGAGAGTTGTTGAAAAGACAAAGTTTTAGTTAAGAATATTATTTCCAATTATCTCTAATTGAAAGATTTATTAACCAAATTACTATTTACCTTTATGGATAAAGAAAAGACATGTGGGATATTAAAAATTATTTGTAAAGCAATAGAAAAGGAAAGTTTTGCATGGAGGCTTGATGGAAGCACTAACCTTCTCGTTTTGGGAATTAGTGTTGAGCCCAAGGATATAGACATAAGAACATGGAAAGAAGGAATAGAAGTTTTTAGAAAATGTTTGGAGAAGTATATTCTCCAGGATTTTTATAATGAAAAGAAAAAAGCGCAATCTTTGATTTTGGAAATTCTCGAAGAGGAAGTTGAGATAAATTATTATCTTGATTGGAATGCGGACCGAGATTTTAAGTTGGAAAATATAAATTGGAATGGCTTAAAATTAAAAGGAGCTTCTTTAATAGATTTGGAAAAAATGTACAGAAGTATAGGCAGGGTAGAATCGGCTGATAAATTAAAAAATATTTTATCTAGTAATCAATAACTTATCCATTTCTTCTTTAAGTTTTTTGATTTTTGGTTGAACAAAATGTTCCCTTGCTGGTGCTAGAATATCATTTATTTTTATTGACATCGCTGTTTTTAGGTCCATTGGGTGTAGTTTTTTCTCTTTAAAGTCAGATTCTAACTCTGAATATAAACTATATGTTTTATCTCCACCGAATTTTTCTGGTCTTTTAATTTCTAATTTTGATTCATCATTAATAAATACTATATATTTTGCCCAGTCTAATAATGGATTAAATTCCGTTTCTCCTTCTGGGCAGAAAGCTCCGGAAATTTTCTTTTTGACTTCTTCTTCATTGTCTACCATATAAATCGCAGAGCTTGGGATTGATTTGGACATTTTCATTTGGCTCCACAATTCTTGCATATTTTCCTTTGGAACCGGCCAGACGCTTGGTTTTTGCAGCCCAAGTATAAGATGCCCGTGAATTGCAACTGGTTTTATAACTTCACCCTTTGCATTTTTTAGAGCATTGATTTTCATCTGTGGTGCGACTTCTCTAGCTATAACTTGTGCTTTTCTTTGATCGTTTCCAGCGTGAGCCACCTTGATTTCTTGTGCGAAGATATCTGCAACTTGCATTGCTGGGTAAATCATAATAGCAAAGTTAACGCCTTCACCTTCTTTTCTTCCTGCGATTGTAATACTTCTTTGCATCCTCGCAAGGGTTGTATTTCTTGAAACTTCTATCATCGTTTGCCAATAGGCATCATTGTTATGATACAATTCAGAACCTAAAACAAATTTTAGATCTTTAGGATTTCCTCCAACGCATTTATACGCTGCGATTAAAGCTTCTTTAAAAAATGGAACACCAACTTCTTGAATAACTTTCATGTCTCCACCTAGTTTATTATTGATCCATGAATGCCAATCTGCTAAAAAAATAGAAACATCTATTCCTGCATCGTGAAAATCTTTTACTTTAGACATACAAACTAAACCGTGGCCCAAATGTGGTTTACCCGAGATTTCAAATCCTATATAGTGTTTGATTTTTTCTCCGGATTCTAGAAGTTTCTTTAAGTCTTCTTCGACCATTATTTCTTCTGTATTTCTCTTTATTAAATTAAATCTTTCATCGACCGTTAATTCTTTTGCTTTTGGCATAGCTAGATTAAAACTATTTGGTTTATAAATTTACTTAATAGTGCGAGTTATACTCTTTCATTACTGAGTTGTTTTCATGGTTTTTTGATGTTTGTCGTCGTGTTTGTTGTTCCTATAAAAAAATAAATCTTTGCATAACTATTTAAATAAAAAGGGTTATATTTATTGATGAAGGGGTTCATAAAAAAGAAGGTCTATATAAAAAAGATAGGCGATTTTGAGGGTTATTCTGCTTGGTATGTTAACGGTTATTGGATAAGAAATAATTTAGACCCAGAATTTGGTAATTTTGGATATTCTTGGTATATGCATTTTATTCCTAAAAACGAGTTTTGGATAGATTATGAAAATGGCGGGGAAGGCGAGGCGCAATATTATATAGACAATTTCTTAACGATCCAAAGAGAGCAGAAACGTGGTAAAAACTATAAGGAAGCGGTTAAGATAGCAAACAGACTTGAAAAAATGGAGAGGGGAAAGTCTGGGTTTCTTAAAAAAATAAAAAAGATGAAGATTAAAAGCAATATTTTAAAAAAAATATATAATAAACAGCTATTTACAAAATATACTAAAAAATTGAAGATATGGTTAGTCCATGGGGATTTGGTTAGAAGTTTATTTTTTATAGATTATGCCCAGGGCGGACATGAATATGTATATAATTTTATTCCAAAGAATGAAGTTTGGATAGATGATGACGTCTACTATAAAGAAATTCCTTATGTTTTAATACATGAATTACACGAAAGAGCTTTAATGGCGAAAGGTTGGCCTTACGATCCGGGTGGAGTAGGGGTTTTTACAAGAAGCGGGGAATTTAAGGGTAGATCTGCACATTTTAATGCGGAATCTGTTGAAAATAAGTGTAGAAAAAATAGGAAACTGATTAAAAAAATTCTTTTGAAAGAAATTGAAAGTAATGAGAAATTGGTGAAAAAATAAAAATTAGTCTCTTCTGAAATCTAAGAACCCATCGTTAGGGTTTTTGTAGACCACAGCCGCAGTATATGGTTTATCTGAATCGCATCTTCCATGGACTTCTCTCATAACGTTATCTAAATAGTCTGCCATTTCTTTGTTTGTTTTTCCATATCTTGCTACCTGAAGGGCATATTGTAATTTTCTCATTGGTATTTTTTGCCCCGACTCACTAGGGGTAGAATGGATATCATTGTTATCTAAAAAGTAATTTAATGCCGGATTGTCTGAATGCTTTATGTCTGCTACACTAGCTAGGGCGATCTCTAGTTTACTACAATCTCTTATACCGCTTTTTTCCTTTTCCACCCTTGCTCTATCTTCTGCTACTTCTAACGCTATATCTCCAATATCTTCAACAGAAGCGCCAGAATTGAACACAGCATAGCTAACACCTACCTTTCTATTGGTATTAGTCCATACCCCTTCTCTTCTTTTAAAATCCACCTCATAATTTACCATATTTATTATAAGCATAACTAGTATATAAACCTTTCTTTTTGTAACTACTGTACAGGTACAACATGATATGTAAGATCATCTTGTTATTTAGCTATTCTCTTCTGTGAAAAAAGCTTAAATAGTCCTGATTTCTAGTAGTGTCATGGAAGGCAGAATTGATGATTTTGACAAGTTTTTGAGGCAGGTTAGAAAAGCCAGGCAAGAAATTAAGTCTGATAGACCGGATTTTTGGAAGAAAAATAGGATAAATTTCAAGAATAACATTAAAACCTTGATTGGATTCTATAAGTTTCCGGAGGGCTGGGTTGTAAATACCATAGCTTCTAATTTTTTGATGGATAAAGAGTCTATGCCGTATGATATAGATGTTTGGAGTTTCTCAGATGTGGTGTCTGCGACAGAAGGACAGGGGTTTAATATAGTTATTTTCTTTAATAAAGCAGATTTGGAATATTTGAGCCTACCCGCATTATTACCAATTGTTGCTCATGAAGCAGAACATGTATTCCAGGCACCAAAAGATACGAAAAGATATGTTTTACAAACAATAGATGACAATATTAGTAAGGAGTTTGAAAAAGGAGCGGATGAAGAGGCTAGAAAATATTCTGATGAATATAGAAGAGAGAATTTGCTTGAAAAAATAGTATATTGCTTTGATAAGGCTAGTTGGGCTGGGGCTAAGAAGATGGCAGATTATTTATATAAGGAAGCTAAGGATGCGTTTGGCGGTGGTTATGATCAGGAAATGAAGAAAGAAGAGTATTTGGAATTTATGAAAGCCCATGAAGAGAAGGATATTAATGTTTTTATTGATTATTTTATAGAAAGTATAACGAAAGAGTTAGAAGAGAAAAAATAAGTTTGGATTCTGAGAGTTTAGAGGACGAAAAAATTTAGAGTTTTGGAGAGTTAAAGTGTGTGCGGGTAGTTTTAGAAATAAAGTGAGGGTTTCCCGTTCTACAATTTGTTTTTTATACATGCAAAATGCCAATAAGAATTAATAATGTTAAAAATTACCTTGGTAAAGATCTTGAAGCTCCAACAATTTCTGTAACCACTTTAGCAACACCCTCTCCAGCAATCTGCTCCAATACTTCTGCAGGATTTCCTATATCCATTCTTCTAATTTCATTGACTAATTCTATTCCAGTAGTTTCAGCTTCTTGTTTACTTCCATATGGAAAGCCATTAGCACTAACTGAAATTCTATCTGTTTCTCCATTTTTCATCAAATAGATAGCCATTCCATATTTTTCTTTACCTCTTTGTTTAAATGTTTCAACATGAACATCATTACTTTGAATAGCCCACGCATCTAATCTTGAAATTCCCATGATAAAATTTACAGAGGATATTATTTAAAGATTTGTATACTGAACTTGCTTTTTATTAGATAAATAAAAGATTGTTGCAACTTTGGTTAACATCCTTTCCGTTGTTTTAAAAACAAATATTTATAAACTATTAAGTAGTTACATTTTTATATGGAAACACAAAATTTAGTTCAGTATGTTCTTGCAGATGGTTCAGAAACCATAACTACCCGAAGAGGAAGAGTTATAGCAGTTAGAAACCCAAATTCAGAATATCTTTATTTACAAATGCGAATTATGCCCTCTATTCAGGGATCTGTACCAGAACCATATTCTGGCAAAATTTCAAGAACTCCTAAGGAGGGAGAGTATTTGTTAACTGCGAGATTAGCGGGTTTCGGGCAAAGGGTTTCTAATGCTCGGATTATGCAGGTAAATCCGGATTTCAATCTAAAATGAATAGACAAACTGCGGATAAGTTATTAGAAAAATTGGGAGTAGCCGTGCAATTCAAGCCCCTTTTGGATTCTGGAGAAGCCGGCTATGATGGCGTAAGCAGATTCGAGATGGCGGTGGCTTGTACTCTTAGAAAATATGAAAATTATACAGGTAGGGGAATTGGTGTGAATGTTCCACCTACCAGAAGAAGTAAGCGGTGGGGCGGAGATTCTAATTTTAGAAGTGTACAAAGTTTACCATTGGCTGTTTCGCAATTTAAAAGAGTATATGGAATTGAGAATCCAATCCAATCTCCAACAGATATCGCAAACATGGACTATGGGGTAGCTACTCTTACTTTTACCAAAATAAAAGAAATAGAAGCTCGATGGGGAAGAGACTATGCAGAATTAGAGATACTTAATACAAGTTTACCTGAAGAAGAACTAAATAGACTTAAAATGATGTATAGTGCGGATCATATTAATTCAAAGGTTTTGCAATCTCCTGAAGCAAGGGTAGTTATAGATTCCTATGGGAAACAACCAACAGTAAGGCAGGGCTTCCCTAGAGATAGAACTGGTTTTGTAAAGGCAAATGTTCGTTATATTGAGGCGCTTTTGGCTACTCGTATGAATGAGCTTTTGAGTCGGGCTCTATAATTGTTAACACTCTTTCCGTTGTTTTAAAAACAAATATTTATAAGTGATTTCTACTGGAGACTAGTATGGCAAAAGAAGAGTATGATGTAATGATTCTTGGAGGAGGAATTGCTGGTATGACTGCTGCGATTTATGGAGTTAGATATAATTTGAAAACAGTAGTTATTGGACAATCTTTCGGTGGCACTGGAAACTTAGCGGGGCATATAGAAAATTGGCCTGGGTTTATTGGTTCTGGTGCGGAGTTGATGACGAAAGTATATGAACAAGCAAAAGATGTAGGCGTTGAATTTATCCAAGGAGAAATTAGCGAGGTTAGTAAGAAGGGCAAAGATTTTTCTGTAAAAATTAATGATAAGGAAATTAAATCAAAAACTGTTATTATTGCATTGGGGATGCAACATAGAAAGCTTGGCGTTAAGGGAGAAAAGGAGTTACTCGGAAGAGGAGTTAGTTATTGCGCAACTTGTGATGGAATGTTTTTCAAAAATAAAACCGTAATGGTCATCGGTGGCTCGGATTCGGCTGCAAAGGCGGCGTTGTTTTTATCTGAGATTGCCAAAAAGGTTTATGTATCTTATAGGAGATCTGAAATGAGATGTGAACCAATTTCATTGAAAAAAATACACGGTAAGGAAAATATAGAAGTAAACTATTTTACAAATCCGGTAGAAATTCTGGGAGATAAAAAAGTAACTGGAATTATTTTGAGTCAAGAAGAAGGCAATAAGAAGAAAGAGATAAAGGTAGATGTCGACGGGATATTCGTTGAAATTGGGGCAGCACCGGTTATTGAAGTTGTGAATTCGCTAGGTGTTAAGTTAAATGAAAATGGATTTATTGTTATTGATAGAGAGAGTAAAACAAATATAGAGGGAGTTTTCGCTGCTGGAGATGATACGGATTCGAAGTTTAAGCAATTAATAACGGCTGCAGCAGAGGGCGCTTTGGCAGCAAAATCTGCACAAGATTTCTTGAAGTTTGGGAAGTAAATTTAGAAAATTATCTTATTTCTTTGTTGTCGTTTCTATATGTAAAGTACAAGGCATTCTTGCTCTTGAAGAAGCTACTAAAGCTCTTGCAATTGCTTCGTGTTTCTGATTTAAAACTCCTATTATAAATATTGTATCTCCTCTCTTTAAAAGGCATGCTCTACCTATTGATTTTCCGAAGGATAACGCCATACCAGTCTGCATACGGTCAGCTCCAGCCCCTGTAAGCATCTTATTTTCTCTTTGAATATGATGTGGATATGGTCTTACTTCTAAATAGAAGTCTTTACCTACTTTTTCCATTAAGAATCTGTTCAAAAACTGTCTAACTGCTTCTAAAGCATTATCTCTTAATTGAACTCTATGTCTTGTTTTTACTTCTAAAGTTATTTTATATTTTCCAGCTTTGTATCCAGCCAAATCTCCCATTCTCATCTTTGTTAATTTTGTTCCTGGAACCATTCTAATATAGTTTTTCTGCTTAACTTTAGACTTTCTTGTAAATGGGAGTGTATATTTCTTAGAATAACATGTTGCCTTTCTTAGTGCCATTTTATTTTATAGCAACCTCTGTACCAATAGCTTGTCCGGGTAATCCTCTTTCGAAAATTGCTCTAACGATTCCTTTTCCGCCGTGAGCTGCTGCTATTTTTCCTTTAATTTCTAATTTTGCTGGGGATGACCAAACTACTTCTTTTCCCACGAATTCTTTTGCTTTATCTCTGGAATCAGATCCTTCTATTTCTATTAAGAAATGCCTAGGAGTAATAGTTCTCTTTCCACGTCTAAATTGAATAACGATTGCTTTTGCCATGTGTATACCTTGAAAAATTGATTTATAAACCTTTTTGATGATGATAACGAATGAAAAACGGGTTTAATCTTAATAGCTTAATTC
>Ga0268276_1000386_pt1 | contig 52596 bp, 52 predicted proteins | sample saktaG_4_FD_190145 | JGI IMG/M metagenome (GOLD analysis project Ga0268276, IMG submission 190145) | Saline water microbial communities from Sakinaw Lake, British Columbia, Canada - sak_2010_1_5_45m | ecosystem: Environmental > Aquatic > Non-marine Saline and Alkaline > Saline ...
AAAATGTTTTGTTCATAGTAGAGTTCATAAAGCAGTATTACTGTTTAGAGCCGGTAAGTATAGCAAAACTGGGCGCAGATGTCAAATCGGGTCGGCATCGACGATCAATTCAACACCGGTGACGCGGGTGGCGCGCACCACCGGCATGATGACTTCAGCCAGTGCGGCGCGCACGGCCTGGGTTTTGATCGTCAACTGCCAGCGGTGAAAGCCATGCGCCAGCGCCAGCGGCGCGGGCGCCGGGCCGAGCACGCCGAAGATGCCGTGGCGGGCGATGTCGCGGCGGGCCAGTGCGACCGTGAGATCGTTGGCCAGGTCGCGGGCGGTGGTGATCACGGCGGCTTCGTCGCGGCCCTTGGCAAGCAGATTGACAAAATGGGTAAAGGGCGGATACGAGACGTCGCGGCGAATGCGCAATTCGGCATTGGCAAAGCCGTTCCAGTCGCCGGCGACAGCCATGCTGACGGCGGGCGCCTCCGGCGCGAACGACTGAACGATGACGATGCCGGGTTTGCTGCCACGGCCGGCGCGGCCGGCAACTTGGGTGATCAACTGGCAGGTTACCTCGGCCGAACGGAAGTCCGGCACATGCAGCGACGTATCGGCGTTGATGACGCCGACGACGGTGACATTCGGGAAGTCGAGCCCTTTGGCGATCATCTGCGTGCCGAGCAGCAGGTCAATCTCGCCCAGCGCAAAGGCGTTGAGAATGCGGGCGTGGCTGCCGCGCGTGCTGGTGGTATCGCGATCCATGCGGGCAATGCGGGCGTGCGGAAACAGATAGGCCAGATGCTTTTCCACGCGTTGGGTGCCGAAGCCGCACAAGTTCAGCTTCGCGCGGCATTCCGGACAGACATACGGTGCGCGGTACTCCTCGTGATGGCCGCACAGGTGGCACATCAAGCGTTGGCGGGTGACGTGATAGGTCAACGAAACGGCGCAGGTGGCGCAGCGCTTGACAAATCCGCAGGACGGACAGGTCAAAATCGGGCAATAGCCGCGCCGGTTCAAGAAGAGCAGGGCCTGCTCGCGCTGTTGCAGGCATTCCTCCAAGGCGCTGCGCAGCGGGCGTGAAATGACACTTAGTTGCGGCGCGACGCGGGCTTCGTCACGCATGTCGACCAGCGTGATGGCCGGCATGGCACGCGCGGCGACGCGTTCGGGCAAGCTCAGCAAGGTGTATTTTTTCTTGCGCACGTTGTAGATGCTTTCCAGCGCGGGTGTTGCGCTGCCCAAAATGACCGGGCAGGCTTCGAACTGGGCGCGCACAACGGCAACATCGCGGGCGTGATAGCGCGGCTGTTCCTCGGCTTGCTTGTAGGTGTGCTCATGCTCCTCATCGACGACAATGACGCCGAGATCATGGATGGGGGCGAAGACCGCCGAGCGCGCCCCGACCACAATCCGCGCAAAGCCGTCGCGAATGCTCCACCATTGGCGGCAGCGCTCGAATTCGGTCAGCTCACTGTGCAGGACGGCGACGCGCGCGCCAAAGCGGGCGCGAAAGCGCTCGACCGTCTGCGGCGTCAGCGCTATCTCCGGCACCAGCACGAGCGCCCCCTTGCCACGCTCCAGCGCATCGTGGATCACCCGCAGATACACTTCCGTCTTGCCACTGCCGGTGACACCGTGCAACAGAAACACGCGAAACGTATCCCGCGCGGCCAGAATGGTCTGCACGGCGTCTTGTTGCGCGGCGGTTAGGGACGGCGCGCCGGCTGGCACCGTGCTGTCCTCGGCCTCACCGCACCAGTGTTTCTCGAGTGTAATTGTGAGCCAGCCCTGCTGTTCAAGGGCGCGCACCGTGGGCACCTGGCATTCCGCCCGCGCGGTCAATTCGCTCAGGCGCATCAGCCGGGGCGCATCCGTTGACGCTGGCTGCCCGACGGGCGCGGCATAGAATTCGGCCACCTGTCGCAGGATGCCTGCCTGGCGTGGCGCGCGCCGGCCCAGCGCGGAGGCCTGCGCGCGTAATTCCTCGAGCGGGCGCGCCGGCCGCACCACGTGGACATGCACGGCCGCCGCCGTGCGATGCCGCACCGCCGCGGGCAGGCAACTGCGCAAGACACTGCCCAAGGGGCTGGCATAATATTCGGCGATGAACTGCGCCAGCTTCAGCAGCGCCGCGGTCACGACCGGTTCCGGTTCGCAAACCGCCAGAATGTCTTTGTAGGTGATGGCGGCATCGGCGGGCGGGTCCAGTGCGATGACATACCCGGTGCGGGTTGCGCGGCCGAGCGAGGCCCGCACCCGCATGCCGATGCAGATCAGCGCGGCGAGTGACGCCGGCACACGATAATCATACAAGCGATCCAGGCGGCCCTCGAAGGCCACACGCACACGGGCGACAGCCGCAGGTTTTTGGGGTTCGGGGTTCAGGGTTCAGGGTTTGGGTTTTCGGTAAATTCTCGCGCGACGCGATAATTTATCGGCGTGGCACGTCAAGAACGGGCGAGGAACTCGAGCACCTTTTTCATATCATCCCACACATTCCGGCGATGTTCGGGCGTGTAATTGCGCAACAGATACGCGGGATGAAACGTGGGCATGACCGGTATGCCGCGGTACTGGTGAAATGTGCCGCGCATGCGGCTGATCGGGGTGGCCACGCCGGTCAGAAAATGGGCGGCGTAGGCGCCCAGCGCCACGATCACGCGCGGCTGCACGATCTCCAGCTGCACGTTCAGAAAGGGCGTGCAGTTGGCCACTTCGTCCGGCTGCGGCTCGCGATTGTTGGGCGGCCGGCACTTGAGAATGTTGGCGATGTAGACCTCATCACGGGACAAGCTCATGCCCTTTTCGATAATGGTCATCAGCAACTGCCCGGCGCGCCCGACGAAGGGAATCCCCTGTTTGTCCTCGTCCTGGCCGGGCGCTTCGCCCACGAACATAATCTGCGCATCCGGACTGCCACAGCCAAAGACGAGCCGGGTGCGGTTGCGCACCAGCGCGGCACAGCGCGGGCAGGCGCTCATGAAGGCCTGCAGCGCGTCGAGCTGTATGCGCTTGTCGCCGGGCGGGCGCACAAAGCCGTAGTTGCCCGCCGTGTCACCGGCATCAGCATCATGCAGCAAGGCTGGCGCGACGACCGCCGGCGCGAGCGGCGCGGCCGTGGTGGTTGCAGGTGTGCGGGAGGGCGGGAGGGCGGAAAGCGTGGGCAGCGCGGCTGCGGCGGAGGCAGGAGGAGCGGCGTGGTGGAGTAGTGCAGGAGTGGGCGGCGCGGGCAGGCGCGTGAGGTAGAGCGTGTCATAGTCGCCTTCCGCCGCCGTCTGGATCAGGAAATCGCGCAGCTGCGCGTGCACGGATGGCGCGGCCATGTCAGCTCCGGCGCGGGCCGTGCGGCCCGCGCGATTTTTGATCGCGGGCGGCATCCGTGGGCCGCCCGCGCGTGCCCCACAAGCGGGTCACATCCAGCACGCCGAATTTTTTGAAGCCGGCCAACGTAATGATGGTCAGCACAAACAAGACAATGCCGGCATATTGATTTTTCTTCAGGGCCAGCACGAGGGCCGCCACGCCCAGCAGCAGGCAGAAGCCGTACAAGACCAGCACGGTTTCCGGATGCGACAGGCCGCTCTCCATCATTTTGTGATGGATATGTTCGAGGTCCGCTTGGAAGGGGTTACGGCGGCGCGCGGTGCGGCGCAGAAACGCCAGCACCGTGTCCAGAATCGGCAAGCCCAAGGCAATCACCGGCACGATCAGGGCGACGGTCGTCGTGCTGATTTGCGCGCTGCGCACGGCGGTGCAGGCGATCAGAAAGCCGAGGAACAGGCTGCCGGCGTCGCCCAGAAAAATCCGGGCGGGATAAAAATTGAAACGCAAGAATGCCACCGCCGCGCCCAACGCCGCCACGCTGGTGATCGCCGAAAACACAAAGAACGTGTATTGCTCTGGGCGTGTCTGCATCAATTGCAGCGAGTTGGCAAAGGTGACACCGCACACAATCAGCACGATGCCGGTCGCCAGACCATCCAAGCCGTCCGACAGGTTGACGGCATTGGTGATGCCGACCAGCCAGACGATCGTGAAGAGCAGGGCGACGATCATCGGCAATTCGAGGGTTGGGCCGAACGGATTCGTGATCTTGCTGATGACCAGGTCTTCATGAATGACAATGCAGGCCGCGACAATCTGAAACGCGAATTTCGGCAGCCAACTGGCGTGGCGCACGTCGTCATAGACACCCAGGCCCAGCATCACCAGCAGGCCGGTGAAAATCGCCACGGATTTTGCGCTGAGCAGATCCCGGGCGACAATCGGGCTGAGCAATGCCGCCAGCCCCAGCGCGACGGCCACTGCAATGAACATCGCCACGCCGCCCAGCTTGGGCACCGCGCGCTGATGAATGTGACGCGCGCTCGGCCGGGCCATGGCGCCCAGACGTGGTGCCAGCCGGATCAAAACCAGCGTCAGTCCATACGTCAAGAGCAAGGCAACCACAAACACGAGCGCATACAGGGTGTAGCTGATCTCGCCCTGCCGGCCGCTGAACAGTTGCTGCAATCGTTGGAGCTGATTCATACCAAGTCATTCATTATACAAAAAATGGTGGGCGTTGCGGGATTCGAACCTGCGACATCCACCTTGTAAGGGTGGCGCTCTAACCAGCTGAGCTAAACGCCCGGATCACGCCGTGTCACCGATGCAGACGGCACCTTAACTATGGGCTGCACGCGCGGCGCGCGCCGGCGGGAGAGTATAGCAAACCCGGCGGTAAAGCACAACCGGCGGAAATGCCCTGGGACATGAGCGGCATGATCAGTGCGCCCTGTCGGCGCGGGTAGGATGGACATTTTTACGCCACGCCACGTTGATGGAATGCGACCTGTCATGCTGGTTGTATGTATGCATGTCTTTCAGTATCTATCAGCCTTGCAGCCACCAGGTTTCACGCGGCGCCGGAGCTGGGCATCATTGGAGATTTGCTATTTGCGGTGGAGTTCACTACACTAATGAACAGTATGTCAACCATGCCAATAGATAGACTGCGTTTTAATGCTCACGGAGCACACGATGAGTAAGCCGCCGACATGCAACACCGCCCTTCTTGCCTGGGTTGACGAAGCCGTCACGCTGTGCACGCCCGAACGGGTGCACTGGTGTGATGGGTCTGACGCCGAATACCAGCGCCTGTGCGATGAATTGGTGGCGCACGGCACCTTCACGCGCTTGGACCCGGCGCGCCGGCCGAATTGTTTTCTGGCACGCTCGCATGCCAGCGACGTGGCGCGCGTCGAGGACCGCACTTACATGTGTGCGCGCAACCGTGCAGAAGCCGGGCCGACCAACAACTGGGCGGACCCGCACGAGATGAAAGCCACGCTGCGCGGCCTGTTCAAGGGCTGCATGCGCGGCCGGACGATGTACATCATCCCCTTTTCAATGGGTCCGCTCGACGCGCCGATTTCAAAAATCGGGATTGAGATCACCGACTCGGGCTACGTCGTCACCAACATGCGGATCATGACCTGCATGGGCCAAGCGGTGCTGGACAAGCTCGGCGCGAAGGGCACGTTCATCCCCTGCCTGCATTCGGTCGGCGCGCCTTTGCAGCCCGGCCAGCAGGACGTCCCGTGGCCGTGCGAGCCGGATCCGAACAAAAAATACATCGTGCATTTTCCCGACGAACCCTCGATTTGGTCCTACGGCTCGGGCTACGGCGGCAATGCGTTGCTGGGTAAAAAATGTCTGGCGTTGCGGATCGCGTCGGTTGTGGCGCGCAAGGAGGGCTGGATGGCGGAGCACATGCTGATTCTGTGCCTGACCTCGCCGCAGGGCAAGAAGCACTACATCTGCGCGGCGTTTCCCAGCGCGTGTGGCAAGACCAATCTGGCGATGATGCAACCAACCCTGCCGGGCTGGAAAGTGACCTGCATCGGCGACGACATTGCCTGGATGCGCATTGGCGCGGATGGCCGGTTGTACGCGGTGAACCCCGAGACGGGCTTCTTTGGCGTGGCGCCCGGCACCTCGCAGCAGTCAAATCCGCATGCAATGGCAAGTTGCATGCGCAACAGCATTTTCACGAACGTCGCCTTGACGCCGGATGGCGATGTGTGGTGGGAAGACATGGGCGTGCCGGCGCCGGCCAGTGCGATTGATTGGAAAGGCAACGCGTGGACCCCCGACTGCGGCCGCAAAGCGGCCCACCCGAATGCGCGCTTCACAGCACCGGCGGAACAATGTCCGGTGATCGATCCCGATTGGCAAAATCCCGCGGGTGTGCCGATTTCGGCAATTCTGTTCGGCGGACGCAGGCCGAACACGATCCCGCTCGTGACCGAAGCGTTTTCATGGGAGCACGGCGTGTTCATGGGCTCGTCCGCCAGTTCGGAAACCACCGCAGCAGTGCTCGGTCAAGCGGGTGTCTTGCGCCGCAATTCATTTGCCATGCTGCCGTTCTGCGGCTATCACATGGGCGACTACTTCGCGCACTGGCTCTCGATGGCGCAGCGCACCGAGCGCACCAAACTGCCACGCGTGTTTTTTGTGAATTGGTTCCGCAAGAATGCCGAAGGCAAATGGCTCTGGCCCGGCTATGGCGACAACAGTCGCGTGCTGAAATGGATTTGCGAACGTATGGATGGCGGCGGCAAGGCCATCACAACGCCGATCGGCTATGTGCCCGCGCCCGACGCGCTGGACGTGACCGGCCTGCAGCTCAGCGCCACGGCATTGCAGGAATTATGCAGTGTGGAGCGCGCGCGCTGGCTGAAGGAAGCGGACGACATTGACGCCTATTACGCGACCTTCGACACGCACCTGCCCGCCGCCCTGCGCACACAATTGGATGAGCTGCGCAAACGGCTGACGCAGTCGTCTGCAAACGACAAAACGTGTTGATTGACGAACTGCATCCAAGGAGCCGGTCAGAACTTTCTTTTGATTGGTTTGACTGCTGCTTTATTCAGGTCCGACCCCCATGGCATCAAACGGTCTTGTGTTTCATAGAGTGCATGCCGGTCGCGCAGGGCAAATGTCTTTTGCGGGATACTTGCGCAACGCGAAGGCGGGCTTCTGTGCTGTTGGTCGTGTTCCGCATTTGGAGCGGGGTTTCGGGTTTGCTCCCGCTGCACCCCGTTGCTTTTTCCGACGAAAATCCATGGGGAACCTGATTGTGAAACTTCGCGCCAGCCAATTGCTCGCGACAGTAGAAATACGCCGTCGTGTTGCCGGCGGTTTCCATGAGCTGGCTGACAACATCTGTCAATAAACCAAGTCGCGCGTCAATTCCCGCCCCCGGTTCTGCCCGTTACTCAGCGACGATTTCCTTAACGGTGCTTGTCTGTGCCTTGCCAAGTCCGAAGCCGACAATACCCTGCGCAAGAAAGACAATGGATATGCTCATGATTACGGCGCTGCTGTAGGAGCCGGTGGCATCGGCAATCCACCCGCCAAGGCCGGGACCTGTCAGACCGGCCAAGCCGTAGCCGAGAAAGCATAGTGGATACAATCGCGGGAACAGGACAACACCAAAATACTCAACAATCGATGCAGCATAGACAACGAAACACCCGCCAAATCCCACACCGCTCACCAAGGCAGCTAGCAGCACCACATTGGTCTGCGGCTTTAGCAGAAAAGGAAATAGTGCGACGCCGAGAACGCCCAGCGAGAGTATGATAGTCGTCTGCGAGCCAAGTCGGTCATGAAGCTGTCCCCAAAAAATCCGTCCGACGGCATTGCCTATTGCAAACAGTGTAATACTTAGTGTCGCGCAGCGGCCGTCCAGGCCCATGCTCAGTGCCAAGGGTTTCAGATTGCCCACCGCCAACAATCCCGCAAATGTACCCGCAAACATGCCAAGACAAATGAGCCAGAACGTCGCCGAAGCGAGGTGCGTTCCGATGCGTTGTGGCGCACTTCTCGCGCTGCTGCGGTTTCTTCTTTCCGGCTCGCTCATAGCCATTGCACTGACAAACGCCACACCGCCAAGGACGATACCCACAACACGGAACACGCTCAGGACATTAATGTGGACGCTATCGAGCAGGAATACCGTCAAGGAACTAAGCAGAATCGCTCCGCCACCGAAGCCCGCCACCGCAACACCGGTTACCAGTCCCTTGTTTTTGGGGAACCATTGCATTCCTACCGTCAGCGGGCAGACGTAGCCGAACCCGATGCCTGCTCCGCTCACGAGGCCCAGGCCGGCGAGCAGCGCGGGGAAACTCCCGCCCGAGAAAGAAGCCAGGATATATCCCGTCGCAAACAGGATGGCGCCCACTCCCGCCGTCACGCGCGGCCCATGCTTCTGCAGCAGTCGCCCGGCCGGGATCATCGCCATTGTGAACACCGCGATCATGACCCCGAATATCAGACCGCACTGTCCCTTGGTAAGTCCGTAGCTGCTCGTCAAAGAAGGAACAAAGGCGCTCCAAGCGTAGATACCACCCAGAATCGTCTGCAAAACGACGCCGGCTGCGAGCACTATCCATTTTCGCATTGTCCCGCCTTCAAAAACGTTTCTGTGCTGACCGCCCTGATCAGTCGGTCGTTAATAGCCGCTCCTAATCCTGTGTTCGGTACGCGTTGAGCGACAATAAGGGAAAGCCCCATGCCATCAAATGCCTGGATGGCGCGGTTGAGGTTGCCAGCCGCTTCTGCCAAATCGCCGTCTGGGCTCAGACATTGAACTGGTCCCCGGAAAGAGCAGGTGCCGGAGCGGAAAAGAATAACGCCCACGTCGGAGCGGGTTGAGTAGCAGTCGATGTTTTCAACGACCGCAAGCGGCGTTGACGGCGCGCAATGTCTGGACAGCATGCCGGGGCTGACGGAGCTGTTTTTCCGCGTCTTGACGGCATACCCGTTCTGCACCGGACCGATGACGGCTTCAATGTCCTGCTGCGTTACAGCTCCCAGACGCAGAAGGACAGGGCAACGACCGGTTAGCGACAAGACCGTTGATTCGATGCCCACTCTGCAAGCCCCGGCGTCGATCAGGATATCGTCGTGGCTGCTCAGCTGATCCTTGACATGCCTGGCCGTAGTGGGGCTTGTACATCCGAAACGATTCGCGCTTGGAGCAGCGATGGGTATCCCGGCAAGACGGATCAGTTCGAGCGACCACGGGTTTGCCGGCATCCTGAGGGTCACCGTCGGAGTTCCGGCCGTCACGATGTCAGGTATCCTGGCCGATTTCAGCAGGACTTAGGGTCAGCGGTCCCGGCCAGAAGTTCTCGATCAGCGTTTGTGCTTGTTCAGGCACGTTGAGCACGAGCGGCTGCAGGTGCTGTTTGTCAGATACATGGACGATCAGCGGGTCGTGAAACGGCCTGACCTTGGCAGCGAAACTACGCGCCACGGCATGCGGATTTGACGCATCCGCGCCCAAGCCGTAGACTGTCTCGGTGGGATAGACGACCAGACCACCATGCCGGATCGCATCCGCGCCCGCCCGCAGAGCGTTGCAGAGATCCGCCGCGTGATTCGGATACTCGGCAATCCATGCTGCCGCGTCGGAGAGCGTATGGAACACGAGCTGGTCGGGCGGCAGTTCACCGAGCTGTTTCCGGCCATGCCCCGTCAGCAGGTACAGGCCGAAGGTCCCGAGCGTGGCACCGGTTAACACATCGTGTGGATGATCGCCGATGAAGAAGGAGTGGCGCAACGGCATCGGGGAAAGGCGCATCTGCTGCGGAACGCTGCGCACCCCGACATCCTCAATCAATGTGCCATCGCGATCCAGAAAGATTGCCGGACGAAGCTTACGCATTCGTCTTGTCTATGAATTGCTCGTAACCATGAATATCCCCGTTGGAGAGGCAGTAATCAATGATGTTCCTGCCAAGCTCGTCGAGGTCTGGCACCAAGGAATTTTTGATTTCCTCATGAAAGAACTCTGTCAGAATTCTGGCCCCTTCATCATAGGCATCCTGGCCGACTTCCGGCTGCGTATCAACCTGCAGAAACCACCGCGGAATCATCGTGCCTTCGATGCGCATGTTTTGGAGCGCATAGCCCAACAGCGGGCAGCGAGATGGGACGAGTTGATCAGACTTGAACTGGGCATGACCACGCCTTGCAAGGTAATCCCGCGTCAACCACTGCGGCATGAACCCGGTTTCCCATGCGCCAATATGCTGATTGGGAATCAGGATGTAACGGGTGTGGCTGGCTTCCACAAACTGCCGCAGCAACAGGTTGGCCTGCTCCACGCTTCGTCCGGTGGCGAAGGGCCAGTAGCTCCCGACGCCCTCACTGCTCATTTTCTCCTCTTCAACAATACTGGGATTGGAGTACCCTCTGGGCGAGACAAGACGCCACAACCAAGCCAACGCTGGCGGTAACAGGTGGAAAAGGCCAAGGATGCCATAGCTAGGATGCTGCTTCGTGCAGGGCGGTGTGCGCACACCGAACGAGCGAATGTCAACCGGAACGCTTTCGTTTACCACGCCCGGCACAATATCTCTGGGAATGATGACCCGGGGGTTCGGACACGGCTCGCCTGGCGCATCTTGAATATGGTCCCAGATCAGTGCGGTCCCGCCGGGCACAGCGTCGATGTTGAGGAACAGCAATGGTCGGGGAGGTGCAATGCTGATGCGCTCAAGATCGTGATCGGTTCCGTATGCAGCAATATGATTCACGCGGACAAACCAAGCGCTTTCCGCATCCATCAGCCATAGTCTTCGGTCGCCCCTCTGGAATGATGGATGGCACAGTCCCATGTCGTCACAGACGGGATGCAGATCGCAGGTGCGCTGAATCTCAAGATAGCGTTCCTCTTGCGTTGAAACATTCCGCCCCAGCAGCAAACGGCCATCGGACAGACGGTGCGGCTGTTGCAGCATCTCGCTCTTGCCGCCCCCGCTGGCGCCCTCGTGCATGAAGCTCACGATGTTGTCATACGGCGTAATGACTTGAACGGCAGAGCAGTGGGCCGTGACCCAGTTGCCTTGAACCCCCACATGGATGAGCGCGCCATAGACGCCTTTCTTGGCGCTTGGACCGGGGTATAAGTTGTATGAGAATATCTCGTGCACACCGACCCGGTTGTGCACCACCATCTGTTTGCCGCCGAAATGGGTATGACGAAATGGCGGCGCCACGTAGATGATCATCACCGGTTTGAACGGCCGCTGTAATTTCTCAATATTGACGACACCCTGTAATAATCCGAGGCCAAAAGCGAAAAAGCCCGCGTTGGCCGGGCAGATTGCCAGGGCATCCCCGCCCAAACCGGGTTGTCCCATTTCAAACCCGAACACCGCAAGATCCTGGCCTGCAAGCCAGGTGAAGGTTGCCTGTCGCAATTCCTCGAAGGAACCGCCAAAGCGGTCCTTGAAACGCTGCTTGTCGGATGGCTGTTCGTCGGCAATAACCATGCAATGCGGATCGCGCCGCCGCATGTATGGCTCCGCGTAGTTGACGCAGATGCCGTTCTTGACGCGGACGACCGTTGCCTCATCCACGGTCCGGCCATCCGGCAGTTCGTAGGAAACCTCCCATTGCTGATCGTTCCTGCCGCACGCCAAGTCCTCAAGCTCCTTGATCGAGGATGCCAATGTCACGGAGCCGGCTTTCTGAAGGATGCTCCTTGTTTCTTCCGGGAGCAACACGCTGCCTATGATGTCCTGCTGTTTCATTGCTTTCTCTCCTGTTGGCCTTGCGGTTTCCTGATGCCTTTGTCAGCACTCTGCTGTAGGTGTCCACCGGTCATTTTGGTAGTTGAAGCTGCGTCTGCACAGATAAGATCAACCAAGCTCCCAATGAGGCATTGTCGCTCAACAGGATGCCGAAGGTGCAGATTCCTGTGAATCCGGTATGTGTTGCAACGACCTGCTCGTGTCCGTATGATACATCCGGCTTCCGCCAGATCTGCGATGATCAGTTGAACGGCACGTTCAGTTATGCCGACTTCCTTCGCAATGTTGCGCATGATCATGGCGCTGTCGCGAGCGATACAGTGCAATACATGCGCATGGTTGGTCAAGAAGGTCCAGTGTGAAGTGTCAATATGGTCTTTTGGCATGAGCATCTCCGCTCCATGAATCGTAACAGCCGGCGTTTTCGTTCCGTTCCTCGTTCGTGTCTTGTGCGCATGTTCGTGCACGCACAGGGTTATATACGTAATATAATACACGATTTATATTTCGCATGTCAAGTGCCCACGTTGCCTCTCGTAAGAATGTGTCTGAAGCAGTACCATCACGTGGACCTCGCGCCACTAGGCGCACGCCCTGAGCTTAGGCATGCCGACACGCATAGAACTGACCCACAAAGGTTCATCCGTTACTTGCCGCATTGCCGCTGCACCTGCACTGCGCCTCTGAAAGCGGCGCCACAATGCGGACATGCGGCGTGTCAGATCAGCTCGTCTGCCGCAGCGGGCAGGATGCCCAGCAGCCAGGCCAGATCCACAACCGTGGTGCGCGCGCACTTGACAAAAGAGTAATGCTGAAGCGCAGTGGACCAAAACAGTCGCCGTGGGCGACCCAAGTTTCGTCGAGAGGGTGCAGCAGATGTTCCAGCATGCGCGCGCAACATGGCAAATGAACTGTTCAGGGCCGAGCCCAATGGCTCGTCACTTCAATCAGTTTTCCGATCTGGAGAGGGCAGGACAATGGCGCCAATGTCCGTGTTGATCGTGAACGGGCCGATCCCGATGTTCGTCTGCGCCACCGACAGGTACAGCGGCTTGTCGGCGGGGACATTCCGCAAGACGAATCGGCCATCATGGTCTGTGCCGATTCTCTTATAGAAGACACCAGCGTCATCCTTGACACTCCCCATGACTCTTGTTTTCCCCTGCCGGTCGGTCACAACGACTCTGCCGCGATACCCGCGGCTGCCATCTTGGCGGTCGACTGTGCCGGTGATGGTCAGGTCGCCCGTCTCGAGCACGATGGTGCCAAGATCCACATCGCGGTCCACCACCGTGAACCATATTGACGTCATAATGAAGCCATCACTGTTCGAGACCGGGGTCAAGACCATTTGATGTGAACCGGGGAGGAACCCTTGTCCACCTGCATACGCGGTGAGATTGACATTCCCATAAGCACGTTCAATGAGAAAGCTTAGACCGTCTTTGCCGCAGAAAGAGACACCTGCTTGGATATCCATGCCGTGCTTGTCCACCAGTCTGCAACAGGCACGGTAGGTGGTACCTGTGGCAGGCGGCGGTGTTGCCATGCAGTTGGTCATAGAGTCAGCATCCGGCGGCTGCACTTGCAAATCAAGATACGTTGGCCCATACCAGCCCACAAAAATGTTTGTCGTGCCCAACACAACAGAGACACGGTCGGTGAAATCCGTACTAGGCAACCAAATGTAGGCGGACACTTCGTACATGCCCGTGGCTGTTGGTTCGACGACCCATTCGTTCTTCGACAGCTCCCGATATCTCTCGAGTTCGAGCGGGCCGCTGCAATACAGTTGTGCCTTGGCGATGGGTGGTTGCAGCCGCACAACCAGTTTGTTGCAGGGACAATACAGATTGACTTCGGTCTCAGTACCCGCCACAAGTTGGATGGGCTCGCTTTTGCAGATGCTGATAGAGTTATGGGGGGTGACGAGCTCAAGCTGCACCGGCGACAAGTGGACCGGGTAGTCACTCAGCCTGAGAATCCCGTTTGTCACGTAGTTCCCACTAATGCAGCTCTCATCCTCCTTGCCAAGCCGTTCCCACAGGTGGATGTCGAATTCATTTGTTGCCAGCCGGCCGTTCGCATCGAACACACGGACAAAAATGTTGGCGCCGGGCGAGAGCCGGACGACAAGCCAGGCATCGCCACCATAGCTGGTGCGCCCCGCTGTCTGGCGAACGCAGCCTGGCGATGAGAACGAAAGCCCAAACGCAAAGCGACCGCTACGGATCTGGAATTCGCCGTTCTCGTCAGTGCTTGGAGAGCATGTGACGTAGTCGGTGAAGTCCCGCGGATCCTTATACTCCAAGGCAATGCTCACGCCCGGAAACGGCATGTCCATGCCATTGTAGACAATGCCTTTCAAAACAGTGCCTTCCTCGAACCTGATGTTGCAAAGCCTGTATTCTCCGTTCGTCATTGGCAGCATGTGTGTGGATAAACTAAGAGTTGGCGGCACCCATGCCGGTTCATATCCTTCAGCGATGAATCCGACATTGTAGCTGCCTTTTGCGATTATGGCGGAACAGTAGCGGCCGTCTGGCGATATTGCAACCGGGATTTGCAGGATTTCCTTGTTGTCTCTGGTGTACCACATGGTGACGTTGGTGACGGGACTATTGTCCGGGCCGGTGAACCGGCCGGTGAAGTATCCGCCTTCTCCCACGGCCTGCAATTGCACTGTCGTATCGGTATTGGTCAGGCTGCATGCGGCGTAGCTCAGGAAGCCTTTGGGCGCGGTCTTGACGATTACGTTTGTCCATGCAGCCGCGATGCTGAAGGCGAATGCGCCGGTCGCATCGGTGCGTGCCCAGGCACCCGAGAGTGCAAGCGCGGGATTGCAGGCGTGCGTCTGCGCGCGGCCGTAGACCGCCGTCACCAATGCCTCGGCCCATACCAGCGCGCCGGTTGCAGGTTGACCACTCGCATACGTGACCTGCCCGCGCACGATCCGGTCTTCGCGTTGTGTGACGGCGTCAGGGACGACTGCGACACTGACACGCTTGGATTCCGGCTGCGGCGGCGGAACGACCGCGACAGGGTTTTGTATACTGCGGTGCGCCTGACGGTGGTGCATCAGCGACAGGCCGACCGTGAGCACAATGGATGCCGCTGCGGCAAGGAAGACGGCAGACCGCCATGGGAACCGGAGAACGGTCGGCGAGTGCCGCGCCTGGTCGAGTTCGTGAACATACGGATGGGTGGCGAGCTTGGCGCAGAACTGGTCGAGCGTGTGCTCGATCGCCGCGCGCGTCTCGCGCGGCGGCTCGGCAGCAAACATCGCCGCGATGACAAGTTCGAGCGGGTCGGCCTGATACATGGTGCCGTTGCGGGTATTGTTGGTGGTCATGACACTGTCTCCATTTCGATCATTGCGCCCAGCAGGTCGCGCAGGCGGGCTTTGCCTTTCGACACATGCGACCGCGCAGTCTGCTCGTCGCAGCCAAGGACGCGGGCAATTGCGTCAAACGGTTCGTCCTCGACGATCCTGAGCAGGACGGCCTGCGCCTGCTGGGCTGGCAGCGAGGCGATGCCACGCAGCACCGCCTCCTCGATGTTTCTCGCCGCAAGCTGGGCGGCCGGGCCGGGCGTGGTGCTGGGCAGCCAGGCGATTGACTCGATGTCTACGCGGCCATGCTGCTCGCGCACCCGGCGGCGCAAGCTGTCGTATGCGGCGCTGATGCAGACGCGCAGGATGTATGCCTGGGGATTGGGATGGCGATGAATGCGTTCGAGGTCGTTCCACACGGCCAGCAGCGCGATCTGCATGGTGTCTGCCGCGTCATGCGGGTCGGCCACGATGCGGCCTACGGTGCGCACCATGCGGTCGCGGATCGGGCCGATCATCTCGTTAAATAATCGTTCGCCTGAGTTCATGTGTGTCCAATCATGCGCACATTGCTGTGCGCCCTATAGTATAAGCGATTTTCATCTTCAAAATGTGTAAAGGCAGGGAAAGGGTCATGCGCTAATCGGTGCATTTCAGATTATCACCGCCGGTGGCGGGACTAGCCCAGGGTTAGCGACAGATGCGGGACGTCGCAGTTGCTCCCATTTGCAGCAAGCACTCCGCAATCTGTGCAATCGGTATTTGGCGCAGAGGCGGCATTCGCGGCGCGGTGGCCGCTCCCTTGCACGGTATTCGGTAATCAGTATTCAGTATTCGGTGGCGAGGCAGAGGCGGCACGCGCGGCGTGTCAGATCAGTTCATCTGCCGCGGCGGGCAGGATGCCCAGCAGCCAGGCCAGATCCACAACCGTGGTGCGCGCGCGAATTTCATGCATGTGCAGCACGGCGTGGCGCATGCGTGCGTGATCGCAGCCAATGTCAGCGGCCGTGCAGGCCGCGCCAGCTTGCGCCAGGCAGTCGGCAATCGCGCGTGACGAGCGCAAGTGCGGTGCAACCGTCGCCTTGACTTGTTGCCACTGGGCGGGCTGGCGCAGCATTTCCGCAAAGCGCGCCAAGTGCGCCTGTTTGTCGTGGTATGCCGCGCGCACCGCCGGCGCGAGCGGTCCCCAGAATTGCGCGTCAATGTCGGCCGGCGGCGCGTGCACGCGCGGCGTGTCAATCGCCATGATGCGCTCGTAGATGCGCGCAGCGATGATTGTGCCAATACCGACCTGGCGACCATGCAAGTCATGCGGCACGCCGTCAAGCGCACTCATCATATCGAGCGTGTGACTGAAGAGATGCTCGCCACCGGACGCCGGCGCGGAACTGCCGATCAAGGTCATCGCCAAACCGGAATACAGCAAGGCATCAAACAAGGCCATGACGGCCGTGCGATCGCACGCGCGAATGCGTTCCGGATGTTCCAAATAGAGCGGTTCGACATCATTGATGATTCCGGCGCAGAGCGGGCAGAAATGCTCGCCGACGACCTGGCTGTTCAGCCGCCAGTCCGCGGCGCTGATCGGTTTGGCAATGACATCGCCCAAGCCGGCGGTGGTCATAGCATACGGCGCGTTTAGGATAACATCCGGCACGGCAAAGAGCGCCAGCGGCGCGCGGGCGCGCACCAGCATTTTGACGCCGTTGATTGTCGGCGCGACATTGGCGGCCGTGTAGCCATTCATCGAGGCGGCGGTCGCGACCACCAAATACGGCCGCTCACGCTCGAAAGCCAGCCATTTTGTCAGATCATTCACCACACCGCTGCCAACGGCGACAAGGATATCTGCCTCGGCCACCACGTCCGCCAAGGCGCACTTGGTCGGTTCATTACAGACCGGTGTGCGTCCATCGCGATCAGGCACCACAACCGCCTGCACTGCGCAACCCGCGCGCGCCACCTGCGTGGCCACTGCGGCGCCTGCAACCGCCTGGGTGCGCACATCCGCAACCACCGCGACGCGGCGCGCGCCGCGCCGGCCAATCAGGTCAATCAGCCGGTCCAGCGCATCATCCGCCACGACTATTGCTTGGGTCGGCGCATGATGGCGCTGCCCGCAGGCACAGGCAAACGGTGTGTCAAGAAAACGCGCGTAGCTCACGCGTCAATCTTCGCTGAAATTTGATTGAAACAATTTTTCAAGCGCGTCGAGCATGGTAGACCCATCCGCGCCAACGGCGCGAAAACTCAATGCGGTGCCCTTGGCTGCCGCCAGCATCATCACGCCCATGATTGATTTTGCATTGACTTCCTCTTCGCCGTCGCGCGCCACAAACAAATCGGCTGCAAATTGATTGGCAAGTTGCACCAGCAGGGCCGAGGGCCGCGCATGCACGCCCAACCGGTTCGTCACCGTGATGATCCGTACTGTCGTGAACTCCTGATTCATGCGCCGCAGACTACTTGGCCGGATAGTTCATGTTGGCCAGCAACTGTTCGTTGAAACAGCGCGCCACATTAAAGCCCAGTGATTTGAGTTTTGCATTCTGGGCGGCGGTCTCGATCAGCAGCGCAATATCGCGCCCGGGCTTGACCGGGATCAGCACGTTTGGCAGCCGGACACCCAGGATTTCAATATACTGCGGATCAATGCCCAGCCGGTCGTAGCTGACGCCTTCCTGCCACAGTTCGAGGGTTACCACAAAATCAATGTGCTTGTACATGCGCACACTTTTGACGCCATACAACGATTGGACATTGATGATGCCGATCCCGCGAATCTCCATGTGATGGCCAATGCGCGGATTGGCATAGCCGGTCAGCAAGCACCCCTCGCAGACGCGCAATTTGACCACATCGTCCGCCACCAGAATGTGGCCGCGCTCAACCAGGCTCAACGCGCACTCGCTCTTGCCGACGCCCGCTTTGCCCATGATCAGCACGCCGACACCATACACTTCCATCAGGGTGGCATGCATTTGGCAGCAGGGCGCAAATTGGTCTTCCAGCCAGACCGAGAGTTTGTTGACCACCCGCATGGTCACGCCGGGGCAGCGGATGACGGGCACATTAAAGGCGTTGCTCAACTCGATCAGTTCTTGCGGCGGCACATAATTGCGGGTGACGATGAAGGCCGGAATGCGCATTTTCATCAAGGTCCGCAAGCAGGTTCTGCGTTCCGCCGCGCGCAGCCGGCGCAAGTAATAAATCTCAACTTTGCCCAGCACTTGCAGACGGTGCTTGGCAAAATAATTGTACCAGCCCGCCAAGGCCAAGCCGGGCCGGTTTATTTCCGCAGCCGTAATCTGGCGATCAATGCCGGCGTGGCCGGCCACCACCCGCAAGTGCATTTCCGCACTCATCGCGTCCAACAGTTGGCGGACCTTCACCGTTTGCACCGCCGTGCTTTGCATGGTCGTCGCCGGCATATAGGTCAGGCGTTGTCCGGCGCCAACTCGCGCTCGTGCTTGTGATGATCCTCGACTTTTTCTTTGAGGCGCCGCATTTGCTGTTCGAGCTTTTCTTCGAGCTGCTGCACGGCCGTGTGGTAGTCCTTGTCACTGGCCAGCGCGGTCAACGTCTTGTTGGTGCGGGATTCGACAATCGCTTCCAGTTCATACAAATACGTGTTCTTGGTCACGATCACGCGGACATTGCGCACGATTCCGTGGAAAATGCGCAAGGCTGTGTCCAGTTTGCGCGTCAGTTCCGCACGCATGTCATCGGTGATCTCGATGTGACGGCCCGTAAAGCTAATGTCCATAAGTGTCACTGCGTGGAGGTTAACGACGTGGCATCATGCAACCTTTCATAATGGTAGTATACCAAAATCAGCGTGCGCGTGCGCGCCGGCATGCGCGGATCGTGGGCGCGGCGCGGCCGCGGCTTGTGCCGAGCGGATACGAGCCGAGAATCTTGATGACATTGCAGTGCGGGCGCAAGCGCAGCAGCGCGCGCTGCACCTTGGCATCCTCGGCGTGCCCGATCAAATCAACATAAAAATAGTATTCCCACGCCTTGACGCGGTTCGGCCGGCTCTCGATTTTGGCCAGATTGATGCGGGCGTCCTTGAACGGCTTGAGCAAGTCGTACAGCGCGCCCGGCCGGTCTTTGATTGAGAAGAGCAGCGAGGTCTTGTCCGCCCCGCTGCGCGCCGCCGGCGCCCGGCCGATGACCAGAAAACGCGTGACATTATGGACACTGTCCTCGATGTTGCGCGCCACAATAGCCAGGGAGAACTGCTCGGCGGCGAGCACGCCGGCGATCGCCGCCGCATGCTGCTCGCGCGCCGCCCGCTCGGCCGCATGCGCCGTGCTGTATACCTCCACACAGCGCGCGCCGGCCAGATGCGTCGACAACCAACGCCGGCACTGCGCAAAGCCCATCGGGTGGCTGTAGATGGTCTTGATCGTGTCGCGCGTGCCGCGGCTGAGTAACTGCTGATGAATGTCGAGCAGCACTTCGGCGCAGATCTGCACATCCGCGTCGACAAACATATCGAGCGTGTGCGTCACCGCGCCTTCATTCGAATTCTCAATCGGGACGACGCCAAAATCCGCATCATGTTTGGCTACCGCGCGGAAGACCTCGGCCGTGGACTCATGCGCGGCAAACGTCTGGGCATGTCCGAAGTGGGCGATCGCCGCCTGTTGGGTGAACGAGCTCGGCGGCCCCATGTACGCGATTGTCAGCGGCTGCACCAAAGCGGCCGTGGCACTGTTGATCTCGTGGAAAATGGTGTTGAGCGCGGCGGGCGGCAGGTGCGCTGTGCGCGCGCGGGTGCAGGGCCGGTCGCGCCGCGCCGCCACCAGCGCCGCGCGCTGGTGCAGCAACGCGACCAGTGCGGCATCGAGCTTCGCAAGGGCCGGCTTCTTCGCGGGCGGGCGGGGTGGGCGTGGTTTCATGGGTGAGCCTGGGTTGCTTTTTTCTGCCGGCGCTCGGCGGCGCGGGTCAGCCGGTTCCACGTGCCGGCCAAGCCCATCGCGCTGCGCACCAGTTTCATTGTCGCGCGCGCCGCCTCGCGCATGCGCTGCGTGCCCTGCACGATAATTTCATCGACCAAGCCCGGCTCGGCCTCATAGCGGGCGTAGCGCACACGCATCGGTTCAAGAAACGCGTTCAGCGCATGCACTAGCTTCTCTTTCACTTCGACATCACCGACGCTGCCCGCGCGATAGCGCCGCTGCAAATCCTCGACTTCATCGCGGCGCGGATTGAACGCATCATGATACATGAAGACCGGATTGCCCTCGACCGTACCGGGAATGTCGGCCCGCACGCGGTTCGGGTCGGTGTACATGCCGCGCACCTTCTTTGTCACTGTCGCGGCGTCGTCGCTCAAGAAGATGCAGTTGCCCAGACTCTTCGACATCTTGTCCTTGCCGTCCGTCCCGACCAGGCTCGGCACGTCGCCCACCAGCACCTCCGGAATCGGAAACACGTCGCCGTACAAGCTGTTGAAGCGCCGCGCAATTTCGCGGGTCACCTCGACATGGCTCTCATTGTCTTTGCCGACCGGCACGAGATGCGCGCGCGGCAGCAAAATATCCGCCGCCTGCAAGACTGGGTAGCCCAGCAAGCCGAACGGCATTTCTTCCTCGCTCAGGTTGGCCGCGCGGGCCATGTCCTTCAATGAGGGAATACGCGCCAAGCGGTTGACCGTGATCAGCATCTCAAACAGCAGATTCAGTTCGTAGGTTTCACACACGGCCGACTGCAGGTAAATCGTGACCTGCTGCGGGTCAATGCCGGCCGCCAGATAATCCAGCACCAGGCCGCGCACATTATCGCTGATTTGATTGATGTCCGCGCGGGTCGGCTTGGTCGTCAGCATGTGCAGGTCGGCCACGATCAGAATGGTTTCGTGGGACTGCTGCAAGGCCACGCGGTTTTTCAGCGAGCCGACATAATGGCCCAAGTGCAGGCGGCCGGTCGGCCGGTCGCCGGTGAGAATGCGTTTGCGTTCGACTGCTGATCCATTCATAGCGTCTGCGTGGCAGAGGTGAACAAGTCCGGCCGTTGGGAAAAATAGAGCGGCGCAATCACGGCGAAGGCGAGCGGGCCAGCCAGCCACAAGCCACCGGCGGCCAGCATTTGCCGCAGCAGGTCGTGCGGCACGCTGACCGTGCCCGCGCCGAGCAGCGCCCAGGTCGTCTCAGTCATCAAGCAGGCCGGCGCAAAGACGCAGGCCAGCAGCACCACGCCCACCAACCACAGCGGCCACCAATGATACCACACCGCGCGCCACGGCAGATAGCTGCCCGAGCGACCGAGCGCATCAAACGGTTGCGCCGCATCAAAGAGCGTGACCTGCACCAGCATGCAGAAGCGGGCCAGGAGCACAATCAGCGGCAGCGTCACGAGGGAGACCAGCAACAGCAGCCCGAGCAGCACCGCCGCCCACCCCGCCGGCGCAAAGATCAGGATCATGACGCGCCCCGCCATCAAGGTCAGCGCCACCATGGCCAGACCAATCATCCAGACCGGCAGGCACGCAAGAATACTGCGCAACGCATAACGGCAGCCCATCCAGATGGCTTCACCGATTTCCGGCTGGGCCTCAATCATGGCCGCGCCGCAATACCAGCTCCAGCTTGCGCACATCATGCCGATGGCAAACAGGCGCACACCCAGCAGCACAAACAGCAACAGCGCACTGGCGCCAGGCATGCTGCCCTTAGCCGCCGTATCTGCCTGCACCAGCACATCACAGGCCGCGCCGGCCAGCATGAGCGCCAGCGGGAGCGCGCCCACGCACAACAGTGCCGCATAGCGCGCCCGCACGAGCAGCAAGCCGCGCCTGAGCGAGGCCAGGATTACCAAGCGCTCGATTCTGGAGGCATGGGTTATCACAGATCGCACGGCACATCAATGAACATGGTTTCGACATCAAACCACGTCGGCAGGCGCTTCAGCAGTGCACGGATACCCACCGTTTCAGTCGCGTAATGTCCGGCAAAGGCCGCGTTCAACTCGTATTCTTGCAGGAGGTGATAGGCGCTTAAGCGCGCTTCGCCGGTGATAAACAAATCCACGCCCTGCTCATGACACGCGGCAATCGCGTCACAACCACCGCCGCTGACGATGCCAACCGTGCGAATCTCGGCCGGACCAAAATCATAGACGCGCGTCTGGGTGCGCAGCGCTTCGTCCAGCAATTCGCTGATCGCGCTCAAGGAATGCGCACGGGTGAAGCGGCCGACGCAGCCAATCGGCTTGCCGTGATACTCCGCAAACCAATTGACCAGCTCGGCACCCACCAACTCGAGTAGTTGAATATTGTTGCCCACTTCCGGATGCGCGTCCAACGGCAAGTGTGCGGCATACACGCCGATGTCGTTATCCAGCAGAAGCTTTGCGCGGGCATAGTGCGTGCCGGTAAGCGTCAGCGACTTGCCCCAGAACAAGCCGTGATGAACGATCACCAAGTCGGCGTGCGCATCGCGCGCTGCGGCAAATCCCTCCAGCGAGGCATCCACCATGCCGGCGATGCGCTTGATCTCGCGTTTGCCCGCCACTTGCAGCCCGTTTTGGCTGTCGTCCGGGAAGGCCGCAATCTGCAGGAATTCATCCAAATGCTCGACGATCTTGGTCAGGGCTTCCATTGCACACTCCTCATATGCCACTGCGGGTTCCGAGAAACTTGCGGGCCTGGTCCACATCCTTGTCGCCGCGGCCGGAGACATTGATAATCACCAGGGCGTCGCGCCCATACGTCGCGCCATGTTTCAGCACTTCCGCCACGGCGTGCGCGCTCTCCAAGGCCGGAATGATGCCTTCCAGCCGGCTCAACAGCAAGAACGCATCCAGGGCTTCCTGATCGTCCACGGATGTGTACTCAACCAATTTCTGATCGTGCAGCCAGGCGTGCTCCGGCCCGATACTGGCATAATCCAGGCCGGCCGAGACAGAATGCGTCAGGTTGATCTGGCCGTCACCATCCTGCAGCACATAACTCTGCGCGCCTTGAAACACGCCGCGCCGGCCGGTCGCAAAGCGCGCTGCATGCTTGCCGCTGGCAATGCCCAATCCGCCCGCCTCCACACCGATCTTGCGAATGTTCCGTTCGGCCATGAATTCGTAGAACAAGCCGATCGAGTTCGAGCCCCCACCCACGCAGGCAACCAGCACGTCCGGCAGGCGGCCCTCGGCCTCGAGAATCTGGCGCTTGGCCTCGCGCCCGATCACGCGCTGAAACTCACGCACCAGCAGCGGATACGGATGCGGCCCGCCCACCGTGCCCAAAATATAATGGGTGCTGCGCACATTCGTGACCCAATCGCGCAAGGCCTCGTTCATCGCGTCTTTCAGCGTTTGCGCGCCCGCGCTGACGGCGCGCACCTGCGTGCCCAGCAGTTGCATTTTAAAAACATTCACCGCCTGGCGCTGCATGTCTTCCACGCCCATGTAGACGACACACTCGAGCCCGGTTAACGCGCAGACGGTCGCCGTCGCCACGCCGTGCTGGCCCGCGCCGGTTTCGGCGATGATGCGCCGCTTGCCCATGCGCTGGGCCAGGAGAATCTGGCCGACCGTGTTGTTGATCTTGTGCGCGCCGGTGTGGGCCAAGTCCTCACGCTTCAGGTAAATGCGCGGCCCGCCCACGTGCGCGCTCAAGCGATCAGCCCGGAACAATGGCGTTGGCCGTCCGACATAGTGGGTCAAATAATAGTCCAGTTCGCGCTGGAATGCGTCGGTCGGGAAATAGGTGGTGAACGCCTGTTCAACCTCCGCCAGGGCCGCCATCAGCGTCTCCGGCACGTATTGCCCGCCATACGGCCCGTAGTGGCCGTTGCCAAAAGTGTGTGTGCTCATTGGGTCTGGGTGTCCATGCACAGGTTTTAGGTCAGTAGGCGCATCAATTGCTGAATGCCAATTGTCAGCAACAGCCACCAGAGCGGCGCCGTCAAACAGAGGAACATCCGCCCGCGCCAGCCCACATATTCATATTCCGTAAAGAGATAGATAAACAACCCGATGCCGCACAACAAGCACAGCAAGCCCCACAGCACACTGCGTTTGAATGCGTCGATGATCAGGCAAATGCTGGCGATGGTCGCGATCAGCAGGCAGATAATGAACCCGATGGTGATCACCAGCGTGGTCACCGCCTGGACGGTGCCGCGGGCGCTGATGCGCGGCCCATCCTTCTTCATAAGGGTATTCAACCAGGCGAACGCCCGCCACTGCTTGCGCGCTTGTTGCTGGACCGCATCGCTGGTCGTCGCGACCAGGAACTTCTGCGTGTTCAGAATCGTAATCGGCCCGCCCGGCGCACTGGCTTTGCCGGCTTCATTCAATTCGCTGTACCAGCGATTATACTCGATCCGCGCGATAATGGTCGTGGACACTGAGTATTCACTTTTGCCGTCGCGGCCGCGCACGTTGACGAACGCGCCGACGCGGTTCGCGTAGCCCTCATCATAGGACCCGTCATGAAATATGATGACGTCCGCGCCGGCCATGCCGGCACACGCCAGAACACAGAGCCAGAGGGCGAGCCGGTGTTTCATAGGTTGCTCCCGAGTTTGCCTGCATGATGGCACCGCGACCGCAAGCCGCACGCGGCACACTGCGGCTTTTTCGCCTGGCAGCGCACGCGCCCATGGGTCGTCAAGCGATGTCCGAAAACGGTCCATTCGTCGCGCGGCACAAGCGCCATTAAGTCACGCTCGATGTTCACCGGATCGGTCTGCTCCGTCAGGCCCAGCCGCACGCTGACGCGTTGCACATGCGTATCGACCACGATCCCCTCGTTCATGCCAAAGGCTGTGCCCAAGACCACATTGGCCGTCTTGCGCGCCACGCCCGGCAAGGTCAGCAAGTCATTCATTGTGCGCGGCACCTGCCCGCCAAACTGCGCCACCAAGAGGGCGGCGGCCTCCATGATGCGCGTGGCTTTGACGCGAAAAAAACCGCAGGCGTGAATCGCGCGCATCAGCGCCGCACGGTCGGCGCCCGCAAAATCCTGCGCGCCACGATACGTCGCAAACAGCGCCGGCGTCACCTGGTTCACCCGCGCATCGGTGCATTGCGCCGACAGCATGGTTGCCACTAGCAATTCGAGCGGGGTGTGAAAGTGCAGGGCACACGCCGCCGCCGGGTATTCCTTCGCGCAATAGGCGCGGACGGCCTTGGCCAGCTTGCTGTGGGATGGTCGCGGCGCGGCGTGCATCACAGGTACGGATCGGGTTGCAGCAGATGCTTGCGCAGATAGTCGGCGACACTGGCCTCCAGCGTCATGCAGGTATGCGTGCAGCCGACAGCGCGCAGATTGGTCACATCCGCCTCCGTGAAATATTGGTACTTGCCGCGTAGTTCCGCCGGCATCTCGACATACTCGACGGTGCCGCGCCGGCCCACGGCGGCGAAGATCGCCGCCGCCACGTCATTCCAGGAACGCGCGCAGCCGGTGCCAATGTTGTAAATGCCGCCCAGCGCCGGCCGCTCGAAGAAATAGGCCATCATCTCGACCACATCCTTGACATACACAAAATCGCGGCGCTGCCCGCCATCGGGGTACTCCGCGCGATACGACTTGAACAGCCGCACCTTGCCCTCGTCGCGCGCCAGCGGAAACGCCTTGTGGATTACACTGCGCATGCCGCCCTTGTGATACTCGTTCGGCCCGAAGACATTGAAATATTTGAAGCCCGTCAGCGCCGGCACCTGGCCCTGGCGCACGACCCACAAATCAAACAAGTGTTTTGAGAAGCCGTACATGTTCATCGGCCGCAGGCGCGGCAAGGCGGCCGGATCGTCGCCATAGCCGCACTCGCCATCGCCGTAGGTCGCCGCGCTGCTGGCATACCACAGCTTGCGCCCGTGCGCCAGGCACCACTGCGCCAGGTCAATGCTGTACTGCGTATTGTTGCGCATCAGGTACTCCGCGTCACGCTCGGTCGTGGCGCTGCACGCGCCAATATGGACAATCTGTTCGATGGCATCGTCCAACCGCCCGGCGCGCAGCCGCGCGATAAAATCATCCTTGTCGAGATACTCGGCAAAGCGTTTGTGCACCAGGTTCTGCCATTTCTCTTCGCCGCCCAAGCGATCAACAATCATAAGGTGGTCAAGCCCCAACTGATTGAGCTTCCACACAAAACAACTGCCGATAAAGCCGGCGCCACCTGTAACCACTGTGTAACGTGCCATACCGTTCCTTATGCGTGTTTGTGGAGCGCTGCGGTTATTGTACCAGCGGGCGCATCGGCGCGCCGACGCCACGCCGCATGCGCGTAATGCGCCAACGTGCTGGCCACATACACCACCACCAGCGCGAAGAACACCGCGCGTTGCGCCAGCAGTTCGCGCCCGAAGGTCAACGCCGCATAACGCGCGCAGACCGCCGCGATGACGGTGTAGAGCAGAGCCAGATTGCCCAGCACCAGCAAGGGCACCTGCTGCTGCCGCGTACCGGCGCGCGGCCCGTACAAGCCCGCCGCTGCGGTCAACGCGACATACGCCGCGCCCGTCATCAGCGCCAGCGTGACATAGCGTTCATAGAGCCAGTGCGGCGCAAACCCGTCGAAGATCGTGCTGTGCGCCAGCGCCAACCGCACCGCCAGCACTGCCCAGACAACCAGCGCCGCATCCAGGCTCATCAGCAAGCGCCCCACCAAGAGCAGCACGCGCGGGTTCGCCGCAGTGGTCTGGCATGGGGCGTTCGTCACTGGCGTTCCAGGACTTTCATTAACAAGTACATTGCCGGCGCCGAAAACAGGAAACTGTCGAGCACATCCAGCGCGCCGCCCATGCCCGGAATATAGCCGGCCGAGTCTTTCACCTTGGCGCTGCGCTTCCAGACCGACTCTGCCAAATCGCTTAACTGCCCCAGCACACTGAGCAGCACGCCCGTCAGCGCGCCCAGCAGGGCCACCGTCCACACCGTGTCCAGCCCCAGCATGTTGGCCGACAAGCGCCCGTAAAACAGCCGCACCGATGCCAGCGACGGCGCCAGCAGCGCCCCCAGTACCGCCGAAGTCAGTATCCCGGCACACGCGCCTTCCACCGTCTTGTGCGGACTGATGTGCGCCGCAAGTTTATGCCGGCCAAAGCGCGAGCCGTACCAGTACGCGGCGACATCCGTGCTTTTCAGCAAGATCACAAAATACACAAAAAAATAGCGCCCGTCCAGTTCGTCCACGCCACGCCACAGAACGATCCGCAGGTTGAACGACAGCAACCAGATGATATACAGAAAGCCGGCCAGCGAGGCCGCCAGCGTGCTCAAGGCGCTGTCAATCTGTCCGCGAAAGGTGATCACCAACGCGGCGGTAAACACCGCCAGATACATCGGGATAAGGGCCAACTCCTCAACCTTCGGCAGTTGGTTCAGGGCCACCAAGTAGACAAAAAACACATAGACGACCGAAAAGGCGCAGCCCCAGAGCCGCATCGGCTGAAAGCCCTTCTGCTGCATCAAGTGGTAGAATTCGAGCAGGGCCGTGATCCCCAGCAGTGAGAAGCTAATCGGGATCAGCACGCTGGTCCAACCGCGCGAAAACCAGACAATCAGCACCATGCTGGTGATCAACACACACGAACTGAATATGCGCAAGCGTAACATGGTAGTCCTAGATGTCACCAAAGCGCCGGGCGCGGCTTTGAAACGCGACCAGCGCGTCATATAAATCCGGCTCGCGAAAATCCGGCCACAGCACGGGCGTCACATATAATTCAGCATACGAAAGCTGCCACAGCAGGAAATTGCTGATGCGCAGCTCGCCGCTGGTTCGAATCATCAAATCCGGATCAGGCACATCCGGCGCGTACAAATGTGCGGCAATGACGTCTTCATCAATCTGCGCCGGGGTGAGGGTGCCGCGCTGCACTTCGCCGGCAATGGCCCGCACGGCATCCGCCAATTCCTGGCGCGCGCCATAACTGAGCGCCAGAATCAATTGCCGGGCTTCGTTCGTGCGGGTCTGTTCGATGCACTCGTCCAGCACCGCGCGCGTCTCGGCCGGCAACATGTCCAGCCGCCCGATCGCGCGCAAACGGACATCCTTCTCCTGCAGCTCGGCCAGGTTGTCGCGCAGAAAACGCCGCAACAGTTTCATCAGGCCCTGCACTTCATCCGCCGGTCGCCGCCAATTCTCTGTCGAAAAAGCATACAGCGTCAGATAGCGGATGCCGGTCTGCTCGCACGCACGCAAGGCCGCGCGCGCGCTTTCCGCGCCGGCCTCGTGCCCGTTCACCCGCGCTTGCAGGCGATGGGTCCGGGCCCAGCGACCGTTGCCGTCCATAATGATCGCCACATGCCGCGGGATCGGTTTGGCAGTGTCTATCTGACGAAGGTCGGCCATACAGAAATTACGGATAGTGAACAAGGAATAGTGAATTGCGAAGTAGTGCGGCGTTGATTTTTCTTGGCCGTTGCGATACTGGCAACAAAAAAGGCAATCAACTCATTGCACTCTATCAGCAATGGTTCTAGTTTCGATTCCGGCTTAATCAGATTGGCTTGCGCGAGAATGCGCAAGCATACGTGGGGTTCGCGCAGCTCTTTCAAAGCAATTTTCATCTTGTGAATGAAATCGCTCGGCGACTCCGCGCCTTGTGCCTCGGCGTAATTGTGCGCCGGCGATGTGCCGCAGCGCACAAGTTGGCTGGCAAAGTGTGTGCCAGCCTGCGTCCGCGGAAGCGCCTCGACCACCGCGATGATGCGCACAGCAACGTTGATCAGACGTTCTTCAAGATCAAACTTTCTCTGTTCCTTCGCCATTCGCTATTCCTTGCTGCTCGGAGTCCCGCCAGCGGCGGGATTCACTATTCGTTATTCTTACAGCGCCACCCGGATGGCTTCGACGATGCCGCTCATCGCATTGAGCGTGGCCAGCACGCTGGCCGGTATGTCTTGGTCAATGCTGAACACGCCGACATTGGTTTCACCCGCCTGCAACCGGTCACAGGTCATGCGATTGATGTTGATTTTGGCGTCGCCCAAGGCGGTGCCGATCTTGCCGATCACGCCCGGCGCATCGCGATGCACCAGGAACAACAGAAAGCCCTCGGGGATCGCATCCACATGAAAATGATTAACGCGCACAATCCGCGGATGCTGCTGATCGTCCCCAAAAATCGTGCCGGCAATTGAGGTCGGCCCGCGCCCCTGCACCGTCGCGTCCAGGCGGATCAAGTTGGTGTAGGCGCTGCGGGCCGAGGTCTTGCGCTCCGTCACCGTTATGCCGCACTCCGCCGCCAGCAGCCGCGCATTCACTTGGTTGACCCCTTCCATGCTGCGCGCCAGCATGCCGCAGATGATCGCATTCGTGATCGGTCGCACATCCGCGCCTTCCAGGGTGCCCTCATAAGTGATCTCCAGCGCCGTCGTCGTCCCGCGCGCAATCTGCGCCAGCACGCTGCCCAGCCGCCCGCCCAACTCCACAAACGGCATTACCTTGCGCATCTTCTCCGCATCCATGCTCGGCACGTTGACCGCATTCGCGATCACGCCGTCGTTCAAATACTTGACCATTTGCCGCGCGATCTCGACGCTCACTTTTGATTGCGCCTCCTCGGTTGACGCGGCAATATGCGGCGTCAAGGTCAATTGCGGATAGTGCTGCAAGCGCGCGTTGTCAGTCGGCTCCTTGGCAAACACGTCCAGCGCCGCGCCCGCCACGTGGCCGGCCTCAAGCGCGTCGCACAATTCTTGTTCGTTGATGATCCCGCCGCGCGCGCAATTTACCAGCAGCACGCCTTTCTTCATTTTGGCCAGCGTCGCCGCGCAAATCAGATTCTTGGTGTCACTGTTCAACGGCGTGTGCACGGTGATCACGTCGCTCTTCGCGTAAATCTCGTCGAGCGTCGCCGGCGTCGCCTCGGCCTCGCGCACGCGCTCGGCCGTCACCTGTGGGTCGTATGCCAGCACCTCCATGCCGACACTCCTGCACACCCGCGCGACCCAACGGCCAATCCGGCCAAAGCCGATCACCCCGATCGTCTTGCCGTACAGCTCGACGCCTTTTAGTGCCTTCTTCTCCCATTTGCCGGCCTTCATCGTCGCGTCAGCCTGTGCAATCTGGCGCGCCAGCGCAAACATCATCGCCACCGTGTGTTCGGCCGTTGAAATGGTGTTGGCCTCGGGCGTGTTCATCACGACGATGCCGCGCCGGCTGGCGGCCGGCACATCCACATTGTCCACCCCCACGCCCGCGCGCCCAATCACCTTCAATTTCTTGCCGGCCGCGATCACGGCCGCCGTTGCTTTTGTCGCGCTGCGCACAATCAGCCCATCATACGCACCGATCAGTTGCAGCAGTTCATCAGCCGACGTGCTCTTGTGCACGTCCAACTGAATCCCGCCCGCCTGCGTGAAGACCTCAGTCCCGCTGGTATCAAAGCCGTCTGTCGCGATAACTTTGTACATGGCTTTCCTTATGGTTGCTGCAGCACTGCTACAAGTTCCTCAAACAAGCACAGATATCCCGGCACGCGTTGATACACTTGATCGGCAACCGTTTCATCGTAGGTATGCACTGTTTCGTTGCGATCATCCATCAAGGCGAGCCATGCCTCTTCATTGTGCAACAGACCACAACGTGTGGCGGCGCGAAAACTTTCACGCGGTGAACGGCACACAAAGCCCTGTTCACGCAGTGCAAATTGCAGTGCTTTCCATGAGAGTTCGAACGTCAATTCAAAGCGCTTGATCGCCGAGTCGCGATTGACAACCGTGTTGGGTGCCGCAAGCACTTCGCGCAAGCGCGCAACCGACGATGCAAGTGATGGCAGGTAATGATTGCTCATGCCGCGACCTCGTGCTGTTCATACAGGACAATACCATGCGCCACAATTACCACATGGAAGTGCGTACTCACCGACTGCATATCGACAACATCGACACTGTGCAGCGTCCGCAATTCTTCGATGTCGGCCCGAATGCGCGCCATAATCGGCTGCGGCAGCGGCGCACTCCCTTCAATCCCCAGATCAATGTCCGAGCCGGCATGCGCGTCGCCGCGCGCGCGCGAACCAAACAGCAGAATGCGACTACACGCTGCCCCCGCATGTCTGCGGATAATCACCACACATGCCGCTATGACTTCGTCCGTCGTCATCTGTCGTGCATCATCCCAGCAAGGTCTTTTGCGCCGCGCACACGCCCGCGCCCGCCGCGAACGGCAGCCCCAGCTTCTTCATCGCCCGCTCAATCCCCGCCAGCGCATTGACCACATCGGCGTCGACCGCGTAGCCCATCATCGCCACCCGGAAAATCCGGCCCTTGGCCGCATCCTGGCCCTCGGCCACAAAAATCCCGTCCTCTTTCAAGGCGCTGATGATCGTGCCCGCGTCAACGCCATCCGGCACCGTGATCGCCGTCAAGGCGTTCGCCGGCCGCTTCGAGTACATGGTCAATCCCAAGGCCTGCACCCCGGCGCGCACGCTCTGCGCCAGGCGCGCATGCCGCGCCAGCACCGCCTCGATGCCATCCGCCAAAATCATGTCGAGCGATGTGCCCAGCGCGCCGATCAACGTGTGGGCCGGCGTGAAGGGCGTGTCGTTCTTGCGTAGCGACGCGCGCGCGGTCGTCGCATTGAAATAAAATTTCGGCAGTTTCGACGTCGCCGCCAGCTTCCAGGCCTTCTCCGACACGCTCATGAAACTCAAGCCGGGCGGGATCATCAACGCTTTCTGCGAGCCGGCCACGCAGACATCCACATGCCATGCATCCGTGCAGATGTCGTCCGCCGCCATGCCGCTGACGGCATCCACCACCAAGATCGCGTCCGTCGCCGCCACCACCTTGCCGATCGCCGCAATATCGAACACCGTGCCGGTGGAGGTCTCAACCAACTCGGTGTAGACGGCCTTGATGCTCGGGTCCTGCTGGAGCAGCGCGGCCACCGCCTGCGGTTCCGGCGCCAGGCCCCACTCGATCATCATCTCATGATAACTGATGCCATAGGCCTTTGCGATTTTGCCCCAGCGCTCGCCGAATTTACCGCCGTTGATGCACAGCACTTTGTCGCCCGGCGACAGGAAATTCACCATGGATGCTTCCATCGCGCCGGTGCCCGACGAGGTGAACGTCAGAATGTCGTTGGCGGTCTTGAAGACCGGATGCAGTTTCTCGTTCACCGCCGCAAACATGTTTTGAAAACGTTTCGAGCGATGATGATAAATCGGCTCGGCCATTTTCAACAGAACTTCCGGTGGCACGCTGACCGGCCCGGGCGTATACAGATATTCTTTTTTCATAGCAGCTCTCCGCAGGTGCAGATTTAGATTAGAAATGAACTAGTACTTGGCTACCTTGCGCATGGGTGCGTTGTCCCGCGCACGGGTGCGGCGGCGCGCCGCCCGCGGGGGCCTTTGTGCGCCAAACGCCAGGGCGACGACGTCTTCCATCGTGTCCACCTTATGAATGACAAGCGCGCGCCGGACTTCGCGCGGCACCTCGTCGAGCTCGGCCTCGCTGCGCCGCGGCACGATCACCGCCGTCGCGCCGGCGCGATGCGCCGCCAGCAGTTTTTCTTTCAGCCCGCCCACGCCCAACACGCCGCCGCCCAGCGTGATTTCGCCGGTCATCACCAGCCGCGCCCGGATGGCCACACCGCTCAACGCGGAATACAATGCAGTCGCGACGGTGATGCCGGCCGACGGCCCGTCTTTCGGAATCGCGCCTTCGGGCACATGAATGTGCAAATCATGTTGTGCAAAAAACGCGGGCTGCAGCCCCAGTTTCTCGCGCTGCTTGCGCACAAACGTCACCGCCGCGCGCGCCGATTCTTGCATCACTTCGCCTAACTGGCCGGTCAATTGCAGTTCGCCTTTGCCTTCCATCACGGTGGCTTCCACTTTCAAAATTTCGCCGCCGGTTTCCGTCCACGCCAGGCCGATCGCCACGCCCGGCGTCGGCGGCGGCAGCTCGCTGTCGAGCCGATGCTTGCGCACGCCCAGATAGGTGCGCAAGTCGGCCGGCGTCACGACCAGACGCGGCGCGCGCAGCGGCTTGGTCACGTAGGCATGCGCCAGTTTGCGCATGATCTGCGCCAGGGTGCGTTCGAGTTGCCGCACACCCGCTTCGCGCGTGTAATCGCGGATCATGGTCAGGAGCAACGGCTGCGCAACGTGCACGGGATTGGGGATGCCCGCCAGGATGCGTTGTTTTTCAACCAGGAAACGGGCCGCGATCTGCACCTTCTCCGCTTCCGTGTAACTGCTCAATTCGATCGTCTCCATCCGATCGCGCAGCGTCGGATGAATGGCATCGCGGACATTGGCCGTACAGATGAATAGCACCTCGGACAGATCCAGATCCACTTCCAGATAATGGTCGTTAAAGGCCCGATTCTGCTCTGGATCGAGCACTTCGAGCAAGGCCGCCGCCGGATCGCCGCGGTAGTCTGAGGCCAGCTTGTCAATTTCATCCAGCAAGATCACCGGGTTGCGCGTCCCGGCCTTTTTGAGGGACTGCACAATCCGGCCCGGCAACGCGCCGACATAGGTCTTGCGATGTCCGCGAATTTCAGCTTCATCGCGCATGCCGCCCAGCGAGATCCGGCCAAAGCGCCGGCCCATCGCATCCGCCACCGCGCGCGCCAGCGAGGTCTTGCCCACGCCCGGCGGGCCGACCAGACATAGCACCGTGCCGGGGTCGTGTTCCTTGGGGCGCGCGCCGGCTTTGCGGCGCACCGGCGTGCGATCCCGCGCGTGGCGCAATTGACGCACGGCCAGAAATTCAAGCACGCGCAGCTTCGGTTCTTTCAAGCCAAAATGCGAGCGTTCCAGCACGCGCCGCGCATGCCGTAGATCGAGATTGTCATCCGTGCGCGTGCTCCACGGCAGCGCCAGCAGCCAGTCCAGATAATTGCGAATGACCGTGCCTTCCGGCGAAAACGGCGGCAACTTCTCCAGTTTGTCAATTTCCGTCTTGGCCACATGCAGCACCGCCTCAGGCATGCCGGCGTTCTGCACTTTGGCGCGGTATTCGCCGCTCTCATCATAATTGCGCTTGCCGAGCTCGCGCTCAATCACCTTGATCTGTTCATGCAGAAAATACGACTTTTGCTGGTCGTCAATCTGCTGGCGCACTTCGCCGTAGATTTTGTTCTCAATGTTGAGCAGCTCAATCTCACGCGCCAGCACCCGGCACAAATCCAGATAGGCCAGTTGCAGCTCGGTGTGCTCGAGCAAGCCCAGCCGGTCGCCCGGCTTGACCGTGATATGTCCGACAATCAAGTGAAATAATTTGACCGGCTCGGTGATCGCGCTGATCGCCTGAAACAAGTCATCCGGCAATTTTGGGTTTTTGCCGATGTATTCCTCGAATAGCGCCAGGGCCGCGCGCGTCACTGCCTCGCCGCCGTCAGCCGGCAAGAGCGTTGCGTAGTCGATCCGCTGCACCCGCGCACGCAGTGCCTGCTGCGCGCTGTCGTACGCGACAACCCGGGCGCGGGCCTGCCCTTCCAGTAACACTTTGGCGGTGCCATCCGATGCGCGTACCGTTTGCAGCACGCGACACAGACAGCCGATCTCAAACAGATCGCCCGGCGTCGGGTCCTCGTTCTCCATCGTCTTCTGCGACACAGCGAACACAATCTTGTCATCCAGCAACGCCAGTTCCAACGCGCGCAACGTCGCCGGCCGCCCCAGCACGACCGGCATCACCATGTCCGGACACAACACCACGTCGCGCAGCGGCACGACATAACGAATGTCCTCCGCCGGCTTGGTCCCTGGCGCTGCCGTGGTTGCCTGTTTCGCCACTACGTCCTCGTTGGTCGTTGATCGTTCATCGTTGCTTGTTCAATTTCAAATCTCAAATCTCAAATCTCAAATAGCAGCTATGCCACCTTGTCGGCGTACACGAATTGCGGCTCCGGCGCCGTGCCTTCGTAGAATTCCTTGGTAATGATGCATTTTTTCAGCCCGGGCTTTTCCGGCGCGTGATACATCAGATCGGTCGTGGTATGTTCCATCAAGGCGCGCAAGCCGCGCGCGCCGGTGCCGCGCTTGATCGCGCTGGCGGCAATCGCCGCCAGCGCCTCCGGCGTGAAATCCAGCTCAATTCCTTCCGCGCGAAAGAGCGCTTTGTACTGGCGCACCAGCGCATTCTTTGGCTTGGTCATCACTTGCAGCAAATCCTCGCTGCTCAATTCCTCCAAGGCAACCACGACCGGCAAGCGTCCGACAAACTCAGGGATCATGCCATACTCAATCAAGTCTTCCGGCCCGGTCTGCTTCAGGGTTTCATACAAGGTGTGGGCGCGGTTGCCATCCGCGCCGCCGTGAAAGCCGACTTGATGCGTGCCGTGCCGCCGGTTGATGATCTTGTCCAGCCCGACAAACGCGCCGCCGCAAATGAACAAAATGTTGGTCGTGTCGACCCGGATGTATTCCTGCTGCGGGTGCTTGCGCCCGCCCTTGGGCGGCACATTGCAGATGGTGCCCTCCAGGATTTTGAGCAAGCCCTGCTGGACGCCCTCGCCCGACACGTCGCGCGTGATCGAGGCGTTCTGCGACGTCTTGTGAATCTTGTCAATCTCGTCAATGTAGACAATGCCCCATTGCGCGCGCTGCACCTCGAAGTTCGCATTCATCAGCAGTTGCAGAATCACATTCTCGACATCCTCGCCGACATAGCCGGCCTCCGTCAGGGTGGTCGCGTCGGTGATCGCAAACGGCACGTTCAGCAGCTTGGCCAGCGTCCGCGCGATCAGCGTCTTGCCCGTGCCGGTCGGGCCGAGCATGACGATGTTGCTCTTCTCGACCTCGACATCGGCCAACTCGTTCAAATTGAAAAACAGGCGTTTGTAATGGTTGAAGACCGCGACCGCAATCGCGCGCTTGGCGGTTTCCTGCCCGATCACATATTGATCCAGAAATTCCTTGATCTCGCGCGGGCGCCGAAACGCAATCGGCGCATCCGCCTTGCGATTGCGCTCGAAGATCTCGCCGCAACTGCGGGTGCAATTCTCACAGATGAAGGCCAGATCGTCGGCGCCGCCTTGAATCAACTGAATGCGCTCGTTGTGCGGCAGGCCGCAAAACGAGCAGGTCGGCTTGGCGCCGCGCTGCTTGCGCGCTGTGGGTTTTTCACTCATCTTTTTCTCTCCCGTCTCAACCTAAAACCTAAAACTTTACACCTAAAACGCAGCAGCTTACTGCTTCGGGTACAGCACATCATCCACGATCCCGTACTGCTTCGCGTCCTCGGCGCTCATGAAGAAATCGCGATCAGTGTCTTTCTCAATTGTCTCAATCGGCTTGCCGGTGCAGTCGGCGATAATCTGATTGAGCTTGTCGCGCATGCTCAGGATTTCGCGGGCCTGAATGCTGATGTCGGCCGCGCTGCCCTGCGTGCCGCCCCACGGCTGGTGGATCATCACGCGCGCGTTCGGCAGGACGTAGCGCTTGCCTTTGGCGCCGGCCATCAGCAGGACCGCGCCCATGCTGCTGGCCTGCCCGATGCAATAGGTGCGCACCGCGCATTTCAGGAAGCGAATGGTATCGTAAATCGCCAGGCCGGCCGTGACCGTGCCGCCCGGTGAATTGATATAAATGCTGATGTCCTTCTCCGGATCATCCGACTGCAGAAACAGCAATTGGGCCACCACTACATTGGCGACATCATCAGTGATGCCCGTGCCCAAAAAGACGATCCGGTCTTTCAGCAGGCGCGAATAAATGTCATAGGCGCGTTCGGTGTGGCCGGTTGTTTCCAGCACAATGGGAACCAGTTGCATGCAGCATCTCCTTACCATCAGTTAATAATGGTTATTATACGGAAACGCGCGGCAAAACACAACTGCTCATTCCCAAAGGCGCGGCATGCCGCGCGGTGATCTCAGCAAGAACGTGCGTGACTGCGCCGCGCCAGCGGCAAGAGGAACAAACTCAGCAGCACGGCGAAAATGATCGCCATGGCCATTAGCGGACTACAGACGCTCGCCAGCTTCATCATTGGCCATTGATGCCAGATCACCGGCACCGGGCTTGGTGTCTCGGCCGGATTCGCGATCAGTCCCGGCGCTTCCGGCAGCAGCCACGCCGCCGCCATCAACAGCAATGCCACGCACACTGCGGTCACGCCAAAGCCCGCCGACCAAAGGCGCAGCCGCCGCACCGTGCTCCACCACAAGCCGTGGCCCACCAGCACAAAACAGTAGCCCAGATGAAACGCGCGCCAGCGCAGAAACGTCGCCACACTGACAGTGCTGCCCGCCGTCAAAAGCCATGACAGCCGCGTGCCTGCATGCCACGGCAGGACGTTGTCCAAATAGGCCGGCATACGGGTGATCACTTGCAGCGACCAGTAGGCCCGCTGATCGCCCGCCAGAAAGCTAAAACTCAGCGCCGCCAGCATCGCCACTTGCCACGTCAGCAACCAAAACTCGTAATATAGCGGCTTGGCGCCGCACTCGCGCGTACAAAGCGAATACAAAAAGCGCACGCCCGTCAGCGCCACCAGGGCGTCACCTGCCCGCGCGTGCAATGAAATGCACCATGCCTGCCACGCGTTTGTGCTGAACCAATGTGCCTGCTGATAATATTGCAAGCCTGGCTGAAAGTCGGTCAGCAGGAGCAGCGCGCTGGCTGGATAGATCAGCAGGAGGAGGGCGACGAGGATTCGGTCAATTATCATTGGTCAATGGTCAATAGTCAATGGTCAATGGTCAATGTGCATTGATAAATATTCTTGCAAGTTCTCATCAAGGCAAAGCCGGTGCAGCTTCCATCGGCTGATTGATCGGCTGCACCCACTCGACGTCGAGCGCGCGCGGCGGCTCGCTCGCCGGACCTTGCACCACAGTCGCAGCCAGCCCGCCTGTCGCATCCGCCCGCACGGCAAACACACTCTGATGACACGGGCAGTAGATGTACGCAACGCCACTCGTGCCGCAATCAGCGCTATTTGTCAATTGTGCCTGACATGGCTGGCCATCCGGCCGATAACCGGTACGCATGGCTACGTCGTTGCTGCTGGCCGTGAATTCGAGTGTGCAGCCAAGATGCGGGCAGATGCGACTCCAGGCCGCGCGCGCCGCGCCATGCGTCACGCCCATGCCCGGCTGACGCGTGACCACCTGGCGCTCCGGCCCGAAGATCACATTTGTCTGGGCATACGCGAAATCCACACGCCGCCAATCATCCGTCCCGGCCGGCAGCGGCACGGCCATGCGCACCGCGCCCAGTTCACACGCGCCCAACGGGCACAAAAAGCGCCAGGCGCCGGCAACAAACCACGCCAGTGCAGTTAAGCCAAGCACGGCCGTAAGCCAGCCGTGCTTAGAAACTTGAAACTTGAAACTTGAAACTTGCGCAACGGGGATGGGCACACCCGCCCTGCCGCGCTTTTCAGTATTTGGTTCAGCAAATTCTCTCACAAAGGCACAAAGTCACGGAGTAAGAATCATGTTTATGGTAGCCGCCGAACAGCGTTCGGCGTTCTGCTGTAGGCGCGAGCGCCGATCTCGACTTTGGCAGCACCGGCATCACCGATGCCGGCTACAAGACTCTTCGGCGCCTGCTCTGTCACAAGTTTCAAGTTTCAAGTTTCAAGTTTCAAGGTTCAAGGTTCAAGGTTCAAGGTTCAAGGTTCAAGGTTCAAGGTTCAAGGTTCAAGGTTCAAGGTTCAAGGTTCAAGGTTCACTGCAAGCCCGCGCACCAAGTCCACCACCCGCTGGCGTTCGTAGTCACCCAGCGCATCATGTGCAAAACCGGCAGCCGCCCGCGCTTGCTCGATCATCTCGGCAATCTCGGCATCGTTCTTGGTGCGCATGGTCTGCCAATCATACCAGACATACGCCGGCGCGCCGGGCAGCACTTCCGTCTTCCAGCGCACGAACAATTCTTTTTCAAGCGCCGCGCGCGGCAACGCCGCCGTCTTGCTGCGCAAGTACATGGCAACATCCCAAGCGTCATCGGCAGTGATGCCCGGCACGCTGCTCACAACAAGCTGAAATACCGCCGTCGGCGCCGCACCGTCAAAGACCAATTCATCCACGGCCTCTTCCAGCGCCGCCATGCTCTGTCCAGAGTGGGAGCGGCCTCCGTGCCGCGATCTCCCGTCCCACTTTTCTAAAGGGGGCAGGGGGATTTTGCTGCAATCCGCATTCTTATCACCCAGCCTTCCATTCTTCCACTCTTGCATTGTTCCCGAGAGCCGCCGCCCGTTCTCGATACATGGCAAGCGCCAGCCATTCGCCGCTTGCGCGTCCACACAGACCGCCGCGCCGTCGCGCCAGCACACCAGTGGAAGCACCAGCAATGCCAGCACGACGGCACACACGGTTTCCTGCACATGTCGCGACCAGCCGTCTGCCGCATTCGCGCAGCGGTGACAATGCCCAAACGTGCGCACGCACGTCCACGGCACCCGCACGGCGATCAGCACATACGCGCCATAGATCAGCGCAAACCCGTAGGCAAGCGCACGGTTTGTGCCATCCGCGCCCGGCGCGAACCACGCCAAAGCCACAGCCAGCATAGTCAGCGCGACCGCCGACAGTGTGCCGGCGAGCCGCGCATTGTCTGGCCGGCAGGCATGACACCGGTCGCAGATGTAGCGCAGCGCACTGCTGAGCATGCCGGCGACGAACAAAGTCTGGCCGATCCTGCCCAGCCACAGCAGCGCTGTGCTGAACGGCAGCGATCTTATGAATTCCACCGAACTATCCGACCCGGCATACACCAGCCGCAGCAGCAGCGCCATCGCCGCCAGCGCCAGCCCGCAGTATCCCAGCTTCAGCCCGCCTTGGGTCCTACACCAATTGAAGATAGCATCTTGCATACACAGACAAGTGCATCAGCACGCTCATATGCAAGCGCTTGAGGATTCCCAATGTTTGCTGAATCCAAACACAGGTGCTCTTGGCGCAACAGCAAGAGGCCGCAACAGTGCGAGATGCCGCGTCCAGGCATTCTGTGCCTCAGCGCAGGATCACGCGCAGTCCGGTATCGCGGATGTACACGTCTTCTCCATGTCTTTATGTTTGTGTGAAAGCTCATTAGGCTGTATACCGCAGCAGGTACCCGTTGTGCAGCACAACGTCCCCCAGCTTCTTACTGTGCCGTTGTCATTGTAGAATCCACTACAAAAGTAGCAATTCCCACTTGCCGGGCACGCAAGCGCCAGCGTGGATGCTATAACAATAATACTGACAACACTGACGGCAATGCAGATTGATTTGTTCTTCATCATACATCTCTTGTTGTGGTTAAGGATGCTCATCGTTGCTTCTCAAATGGATTGTACCCGAGTTTGCGCAATATGGACTCATGTTCGATCTTACCAGTGTAATCCTCCAGTTCGCCCGCGCTCTTTCCGGCTATGAGCCCATCATAAAACGCTTGGAAACGTACGTCAAGGTATGGATATGCGCTCTTTAGTTCAGTGAGAACAGGCGTGATTGTTGATAGGGCTTGTTTCGGCGCATACCATGATTCCGCCATGCATAACATATACGTCAAGGACAGTTGTGCCTTGCGGCCAACATTTTGAAAGGAAGTGTTCTTAACGACACCAAGCAACGCGTCGGCCAAAGCAGGCATTTGCTGCTCGCACACGCTGTTGGGCGCCATGTGATACAGGTCCAGCGCAAGCAATGTTACTGATCCGAGCGTTGAATAATATGTTCTACCTTCCATAGCGTTAAGCACTTCAGGGCGCAAGAGCACCAAGTACAGCGACGCAATCTGTTCGTAATCTTCGGCAACAGCAGTAATGCGTAACATGGGGTTTACTATTTCCAGCAGCCACGTTTTCTCGTCCCCGTCACCAGCAGCAATCTCTAGTATCCTCTGTGCAGCAACTGCCTTGATTAATGCATACTCGTCGCTACTTATGGATTTTGCCTCAAGACGGGTGTTGACAAAGTCGCGCATAAAGTCGGCGTACTCTGGAATACTGCACGAGAGAAGAAAATTCGTGTGCTGCGCTGTAAGTAGACGATTGGTATCATAGCTGAAGCGTGCATACTGTGCCCCCAGCGCCGCACTGAAGTCGTCCATGACCTTGAGCGCACTGTCTAACGCCGGCTCAATGCGGCGCGCTGCATGGCTTACAACCGGCCCGTCACTTGGTACGGCGGCCTGCGTGCTTTCCGCACACGTCATCACCGTGGTACTGACGCTCGGCACCGCGGCGCCAGTTCGTTCATCGGGCCCGCAGCCAGTTAGGCACACACATGACACTGCCGCTGCACATAACATCGTTTTCATACTTGCTCCTTCGCTTGCTCGGCGCCTGTTGAACACAGCGCCGCGACACTGAATGTGACTAGAATGAGGTTTGTCACGATTGTCCGGTAGCCAATTGGCGGCGACCACCTTCCGAAACAACCACACGTTATATCCAGACCAAGCACCTTGACTTTGATTTGCAGCACGGTGAATGCGACCAGCAGAAACAACATTGCGTACAAACTGATGGTCCGTAAGCGCCGCGTACACACCAAGCCGGCCAGTGCAAGTTCCAGAACCGGCAACCCCACCATGACGCTCTTCATTTGCACCGCGCTCAGTGCAACTGGATAGCTCCGCAGTGCGCGTTCGAAGGCATGATTCCATATTACTTTGGTCGCGCCAGAGAAGAAGAACATCGCCGCAAGCATGTAGATACCTACTATGATTATTCGCGTCCAAGACCTCATCTTCACATTCCTTTAATCACCCTAACTTGGTTCATTATAAACGCAATCGCCGCCACGTTCTGCTGGACGGCCGGAATGTTCTTCGCCGTCACGTCGAGCGTGGCGATGTAGTTTGCGCGCTGCGCCGGCGTCATCGTCGGCACGCTCATCTGCAAATCCATCAACAGCCATTCCTGCTCAGTTCGGTACATGATACTTATACCTTTAGTTATCCATCCAGTTATACCTGAATATATGTTAAATCGCCGCCAACGCGAGTGCCGACACTGTGCCGGCGAGCCGCGCATTGTCTGGCCGGCAGGCATGACACCGGTCGAAGATGTACCGCAGCGTGCTGCTGAGCATGCCGGCGACGAACAACGCCCGGCCGCTCCTGCCCAGCCACAGCAGCGCCGTGCAGAACGGCAGTGAGCCGATAAACGCCGCCGAACTATCCGGTCCGGCATACACCAGCCGCAGCAGGAGGGCCAGCGCCGCCAGCGCCAGCCCTCCCTATGCCAGCTTCAGCCCGCCTTGGGCACACAGCCAAGTTGACAAAATCCCCTTATGGCATCCCTAACGCGCGCGATCTTAGATATTTGTGCAATGCCCCGCGCACGTTGAACTACAGCAGTTACCAGCACATTTCCAAGTGTAACCCGTATCTGTAGCCCATTTGCACTCGTGGTCTTTCTTGTTCGAGGAGGTGTTCCATTCTGTGTAAGATCCGAGCAGCCCACCCGTGAAGTTATAGTGGCTGCACGTGACGCTTTTGCCTCCGCCACATGCCTCACATCTGAGCGCAATACAGGTGCACAGGATTGTGACTGCAACCAGCACGTAAGATACTGTAATAACCGACGTCTTCATCTGTGTTCTCCGATTCGTTTTGGTTAAGGAGTCAATCGATTTGCTGCATCCTTCTTGCTTTGATAGTTCCGTTTCCAGTAATCTACTATCTCTGCTTTCATATCATCTTTGTAGATTGAGCGAAGCCGATCTATAGGTATCTGCTCCAAGAGCGTCGGCAGGTACTTGTCCCTTGTGCTTGTCGGAGTCTTGACGTATACCAAGGCGTTGAACAACCCTAAGTTTCTGTTGAGTCTTGATATCTCAGAAGCACCAGCCCATCGGCGCTGGATGCGTGCTGCTTCCCTAAGATAGGCTTCCTCACTGCGCAAAGCCGCAAGCAGTGCCAGCTCATCATCAAGCCGGCCCAACATATTCTGCATACCATCATCACACTGCGTGACAGACTGCTCCCCTTGATCGTCTTGAATGAGTTGCAGTCTCAGCAAATCCATTTTGCGTGAGTACTCATCAACGTCAATCAGTCTCAGGTAGTCATTCATCAGAGTGATAAGCGCCCAGTAACGGATTTCGGGATATGGTGATTCACGCCAAAGACGAGATAGAACATATTCGAACCGCCAGTAGTACTTGTTTGTAACTACGTCACCGTCTGGTTGCAGTCGTGTTTGCATGTGATACGTGTTTCGCAAGATCTCGTGTGACGCGCTTGCGTCGCTCATTACAGCATCAAGAATATTGCTCAAGGCCTCCATGCTCAAGTCTGGCCTGTCATGGATGAGCGCCTCCCTCTCCTCGCTCTGGAGCACCGCCAAGGATCGTGCAAAGACCTCTGCTGATTGCATGGTCGATTTCCAAACGGCATCGCTTGCTGTCTTTGGCTGCACGGACGCGTGAAAGTGACTACTAGTAATGCCTTGCGTTCTTGTTTTGGCATCTGCCGGCACTGTAAGGCGTGCAGAGGTTTGCTGGGTGTGACGCCACGAAGGGCAAAGAAACAGAAAATAGCCGCACCCAGCGAGGATACAAGCACATATGATCAGATGTGCGGCTTTCATGGGACACACTCTCTGACGTTGAAATACGATATTGGAACCATAGTGACCTCACTGAATCATGCGTAATTGGTTCATCACGAATGCAATTGCCGCGACATTCTGCTGAATGGCCGGGATGCTTTTGACAACCGCGTCGAGCGTGGCGATGTAGCGTTGGCGCTGCGGAGCCGTCATGGTCGGCACGCTCATCTGCAAATCCATCAACAGCCATTCTTTTTCGACAAAGCGCGGAATGATGCCGTGAATTGTCAAGCCTTCCAGCCAAAGGTCTATCGCCTCGGATTGCTTGGCTGGTGTGCATTGCGCCCAGAGCACCTGACCAAGTGTATGGTACAACCGGCGCTGCGGTTGCGGATATACAGCGAACACGGCGCGACACAGCTTTTCGGCTTCCCGCAACAGTGGATTCGCCACGCCGTTCGTCAGCACATACTGCGATGTCTCATAAATCTCCACTTTGTTCGGCGCGGCGCGGCGGTACAAGAACTCGGCGCGCCAGCAGTTGTACTCGCTCAGCAGCTTGGGACAGTTCGGCGTCAGTTGCCAGGCCAGGTCCCAATAGCGCTCGGCGATCTTCTCTTGGTCAAGATGCGCATGACTCCGCGCCAGGCCGCGCACAATGGAAACGACCCATTGCACATTATAGGGTTGATTAGTGCTTGAAACTTGAAACTCGAAACTTGATACTTGGGTTTGGAGATTGGACACGAGTTTCGAGTTTCCAGTTTCAAGTTTCGGATTCTGCACTCCGCGCCGCACCGGCTGCACCCAACCCGGCACGGTACTTTCTTCTTCGTGTCTTGGCTGGCGTTTGCTAGTCCCGCCCTGCGGCGTGGATGCCTTCGTGGCCATATCTTGTTCCCAAGGGAAGGCGTACGGCCGCGTCTTCTCATGCAGGTACGCCAGCGCCTTCTCATACTCGGGAATGGCCAAGCCCCACCACTCAGCCTTCTCCTTGTAGCGCGCGATCCAGAATTGAAATACAGCTTTGGCCGGATAGCCGTCGCCGGGCTCAAGCTCGGTTTGAAAGCGCTCCGGCCAGTTGGTGTACATCTGCTGGATGATGCCGATGGCTTCGAGCTTGTCCTCATCCACCAGCGCCGGAATCTGCCGCCAGATCTCAAGCACGCGCTGGTAACACGCGTCGAACGAATCGCGCGGGTATGTCGCCGGCGCAACCCGGGCGATCAGAGACAATGCCATGACAAGCGTAAATGATGATATAAAGGTACCCCAAGGCATGTGAATCACCATTCCGTTGTCAGTGTGTCATCATCGTAATAGTCGTTCCAATCTCCTCTGACATACAAGTCGACATCCACATTGCTGTCTTTGCTGCATCCTTCCTGAGTATATGTGTTCATTGATTTGGCCGCACTGACCTTGATTGGCGATTCAGTTGAGCTGAAGCTTGTATCGCTGGCAGACGCCCAGGCATTATTGACATACTTGAGTGCCTGAACACATCTGCTAGCTCCCAAATAGGTGTATCCTATTCCGTGGTCAATTCTTGGATTCCCAACACGCTCTAACTTGAATATATCTCGGTTCTTGCTGCATGCATACGCGTCATGCAATCCTAGTGTGAGAAGCACAACAACCATAGAGGTTGCACCAACAACTGTGAGAGTGAGTTTTGTTTTCATTGTTTTTTTCCTGATGAGGTTATTGAACGTGAGATGGCCAATTGTGAGCGGCCTTGAGGTATAAATACATTGCGTGTCTGCTCTATGAGTTGGCGATGACGAGTGTCTGGCTCATTTGCCAAGAGTGTATTGCATATCAATTCAGCCCTATCAGGATCAACAAACGCCAGCATTGTTGCCAACTGGAGCTTGGCAAAGACGGCATTATCGTGGTTGTTATCAATGGTCTCACTATAGTTGGCAAAAGTATTATATTGTTGTTCCGCCAAGTCATATTGCTGCAAGCGCTGATACACATAGGCGAGGTAGAATGCCGTGTTAGCGGCGTTGACCTTTGACAAGCCGCGTTCAACACGATCCAGAACGACTTGGTAAAATCCAATCGCCTCCTTGAAATATGTCGCACGCAGGTCGGCGTCTCTTTCATTGTTTGCAAGCTTTTCGTAAGCAACACCTGTTAGGAAACACAGCCTATTAAACGCACCCGGATCTGTCTCACGCTGCATAGCGTTTGTGCAGAGGTTAAGAGCAGCAGAAACTGAACCTTTGTTTTTCATTATGAGATCATGGGCGATGTTGGCAATCTGCTCTTGCGGCAAATGTTCCACAGCATCCATCAACTCATGTGCTTCCGGGATGTGACCCTGGCGCAAATCTTTTAAGGTGTTCAATGCTTTACCGAAGTCTTCACTCATGGCCACCACACGATTGGCCCCATAGTCAGAGTTTGTCGTACTTTGTCTTACTTGGGGTTCTATGCATGACGAAGTGCTCGATGTCACATTAACATCCTTGGATATGCCCGAGAGACTATTTGTTATCGTAATGGTGTCAGTCTCAATCTTCCTATGGCAACTCAGCAAAGAAAAACAAATGATGCCAAGCACAATTACCAAAGCACCAGCGTCATAGTGCCGGGCAGGACGTGAACAACCCCTCAGTTTGACAATCTGAGTATTCTTAATCAGCAGCATTGGATTCTCTCGTGTTTGTTGAGTGCATAGGGTGGACCACATCATTCAATAGCATTCGTCACTGCATTAGTTGTTAGTGCTGGGTTCAGCAGTTTGTCCAATTCCTTGCAGCGGGCGTCAATCTTGGTGACTCTATCTTGTGTGCGTGGACTGGGATGCGTGCGGAATTGGTCGGCGCGGCGCTGCAGCGTGTCGCGATATAGCCGCAAACTGTCGGTGTCGAGTTTGTCGCGGTATTTCTCGATGCGCTCGGCCGCGCACGGCTCCGCGATCTGTGTGAGGTACGGCCAGTTCTCGTTCTGCATGCGGTTGCACCAGATGCGCGTCCAAGCGGCGTAATCGCCGGCGTGCAGGGCATACCACGGATTGCTATATTGACTAACGGCTTGCCGCCAGAGATTTGAGAGTGCGCTAACGTCATGCGCACGCTCGGCCGCGCGCACGTCAAGCTCGAACTGCACCCGTCTGTCATCGGCGAACTGCAGCCATTGTGCGATCTCGGCCACATTGCGCGTTGTCGCCGGAAAGCGCGCTGCCACGCGCCGCACTGCTTCCTGATACGCGCGTATCTCGTCTTCGCTGGCGAAGGCAAACCACTCGTACACTTCGCGCGGAATGTCCTGCGCGCAGGAGTAGAACTCGATTGGTTGCATGTTCTTCAGGCCGCGTGTCCACCATTCAAACGCTGAATGGTAGTCGCCCAGCAAGGCGAACATGCGGCCGCAGGCCGCGTAGGTTATGGCTTGATAGTACGGGCAGTCGGTCAGGAGCTTGGCATACGCATCGGCGGCGCCTTTGAGGTTGCCCTCGCCTTGGATGCCCTTGGCCATGGACTCGCGGACAATAATCATCTCGGGCGGCAGTCCAGGGTGCAGTGCGACAGCAAGTTCCGTGAACTCTTTGCCTTGGCCCGGGACATGCTCCGGCAACATGGACAAATCCCACAACAAAAGGGCATAGCGGCGGGCGTTGCCGCCGCCACTGCCTTCCAGCATGCGCTTGCGCGCGCGCATGCCGTAGTTGTACGCGAGCATCAGATTGGTCTCTTGCGCACCAGATTGACGATACACGCGACAGAACCCAGCTTCGAGGAGAAATTGCCCAGAGCAGCCGTCGCGCTGAAACTCACGCAGGTCTTTCTCGCCAAAGCGTTGCTCGATGTGCTTCAACAGTGCCAATACACGTTGACAAAAGCCATGGTTTCGCTGATGTTCCGCGCGGTTGAACAGGGCTGGCAGCGAATCGCCGGCCGCGGCGCCCCAGAGGACTTTGCCCTGCATCATCAAGTCCCACTCGCCAACGATGTTGGTGGCAACGTGCGTGGTGATGCGCAGCGCGCCGTCTGCCGTGGTATTGGTGTAGGCCGTGACAATGACGTTGGTCTCGTCCGCGCGGACTGGTGTGGCCAAGAAGAGCAGGGCAACGGCGATAGCTGGAGCGATGCAGCTACGGGTAAATCCCCCGGCGCATGCGGCATGCGCCACCCTCCCGCCGCATGGCGGGACGGCCCAAGCGCCGCCAGGGGGACGGCAGCGGCGGATAAATCCCTCGGCCCAATCTCCTCCCGCCATTTGGCGGGATAAAGGGAGTGCCCCGGCTTGGCGGGGGGAGGGATTCTTGGAAAGGGGGACGGCAGCGACGGATAAATCCCCCCCGCGCAAAATGTGCGGCACCCCCATCTCCCTTTCGTAAAGGGAGTACCCCGGCTTGGCGGGGGGAGGGATTTTGTGAAAAGGGGGACGGCAGCGACGGATAAATCCCCCGGCGCATGCGGCATGCGCCACCCTGCCGCCGCATGGCGGGACGGCCCAAGCGCCGCCAGGGGGACAGAAGCGGCTGAAAAATCCCCCAACCCCCTTTTGTAAAGGGGGACATGTGCAGCATTCGCGGCGCGGAAGCCGCTCCCACGTTTTGTGTTGTCCCATGCTGAGCGCAGGTGTGATTCCGACATGCAGTTGCAGATGGCCATCAATGCTGCCGCAGGGCAGTCGATCTCTCCTTCTCTTATTACCTACGCAACAACAATTCATTGCTAAATCTCCTTTGTTAATGTCTTCATGTCATGCTCTGAAAAGCACGTTCCCGCAGTGCACCAAAGCTTCGTGAACAAACCGGATTTGCAGACGCCGCGATGCCACAGCGCGAGTAAGAGAAGCCATCATCTCCCCGAGTCGAAATTCCCTAAATGTCATATGTGACTATTGGCCTGTATATTTCGTCTCAATGGGATGATTCGGGATGGAACCCCAATGTTGCATTGTTCCCTCAAAGTCGGGCAGTTCAACCACTGTATTCGTAGGAACATAAAAAGCGTCAGTTATCTCTTCCTTCTTGTCTGTGTAAGTCTTGTCTATCATTCCTCCACTGGCATTACGCTTATACTTGTACTCTTCTTGTCCGTACGTCACATTTGCTTGGCCAGTGCCCACCGGAAATGTCTTTGGTTCCATTGGGTATTTCATTGTTGCGTATTCCCATGTGCCGCAACAGAGTACAATATTATGAGAGAACGCGAGCAATACACATGCGACTAGTGAAAGGTTGAATGGTTTCATCTGAGCTCCTTCATTTGATTTTTATCATTTGAGAAATCTACTGACTAGAGGAAATACTGTTGAAATGCATAATGTATTTTTCTCTTGGTTGCACCGCTTGATTCAATGTCTTCAATCTCGTTCATGAGTCTAGTCTCAAAGGACCCTTGCACAGATAGTCTTGAAGATTTCTCAAGCAAACTCTTGGCTTCTGCAAACATTCCCTTGCACGCGTATACAGCTGCTAAGGTGAGCTTGGCGTCGTCCTGTTCAGCAGGACCAACGTGCCGTGCACACTCCAGCGATCTAAGTGCGGCGGCTTGACATTCATCGAGTTTGAGCATTTTCCCGTATGCCATTGCCATCCATGAGCAAACGGCACATTCCATTTCGACGGTGTGACTCTCATTTAGATTAATCTGAAGGAGTTCCAGAGCTACCTCATATTGTTCAAAGCGGCGTATGAGAGGATCGGCGAGGCCCACACGCGCACGTTGGACTTCAAATCCGGGCTGCGCATTGGAGATTAGCGAACTAAAGATCTGGGTGATCTGAATCGCATTTGTTGCGGAATCGCCAAATTCAACTGCATAATCGAGACGCGTCTGGTATGGAACAGCCAGATTGCCGACAACGCACAAGATGCTTGAGTAATCCAGACGATTGCTGGCGTTTATCAGCAAACCCAATGCTGTATCAAAACCGCTTAATTGTTGTGTGACGATTGCATCAGCACTTTGAGATGAGCTTGTAATTGGCCTGCGTGAAACAGATGTGACAACGGGAGGAACTGCTTTTGTGCGCACCGGTTTCGAAGTGGCATTTAACGGCGCAGCCGTTTTTGAGAAAATGGCTTGCTTGCCACATCCTTGTAGAAAGACACATAGGCAGACCAGCCAAAGAATATTGCTGATAAAAGTTTTCATCTGAATCTCTCAATAATCGTTATGAGTTCCCAATGGGGCGCGCGCGGCTTCTTTGGCGCTGATAATCGCGCGGATGCGCGCCATGTCATCCTCTTTGGTCAAGAAGGGGAACAGCCGCGTCAGCAGCGTGCGCTCGTTGGCGCACAAGGCCAGCGCGGCCTCATTGCCCTGCACGGGCGGGATCAGTTCGAGTTGCGTTCCCAGGGCGTCGTAGAAACCGCACACTTCGGTGTCGAGCGCCTCAGCCAGCCGATCTACATACAATGCAAACACCGGGTCTTTTTCGACCAACGCGGCGTCGAGCGGATAGAGTGTCATGCATTCTTTGAGAGTGTCGAAACCATCGTGTGGCTTGCCGTTGTAAAACAAGGTCTTGGCGTAGACGGCGTAGGCGGCGCGCGTGGGCCGCTCGACGCGCACGAATAAATCGCGCAAATGCTTCTCGGCGCGGGCAAAGTCGCCATTGTCTAGTGCGAGGTCGGCCAGCGCCGTGGCGCATTCCTGCCAGACGACCACATTTGACACCGCAAGCTGCTGGGCCGCGCCGTAGTAGGCCTCGGCATCCTGATCCCAGCCAATCGCGCGGTGTGCCCGCCCTTGCGCGCAGTAGACTTCGGCCAAGGGCAGCACATCACTCAGGTTCGTGCGATGCGGCGTGTATTCCTGCGCCCAGGCAATGGCGTTGAACGCTTCCGGCGCCTTTTCCCCACCTTGTTGTTCGAGCGCGCGGGTGTAGAGCAGATACCAGAAGACGCCGGCGGGATAGCCGTCGCGGCCGGGCGCATGCAGGATGGGCGGCGCCAGGCTGCGCGCGATGATGTCAACGGCATTGGTCCCATTGACGGCGACAAGCTGTTCGGCATTGGCAAAAGCGCGCGTAGGCCAGATGGGGACATTCGTCGCGCCGCGCGCGCCGAAGACCGCGAGATCGTCGAGGACAATGGCGGTATCATCGCGCAGCGGCTCGAGGCGCAGGCGCAGCCAGCGGCCGGTGACGGCCGCGCGGATGGGCACGACCAGTTGCGCATTCACCGTGCAATCGGTCAGCGTGGCGCACCAGAGCGGCCGGGCGGCGCACAGGCCGTTTGTGCCGGCAGCGTACAGAGCGACATCTAAATTCACGCGCGTACGTGTGAGGAATTGGATTTGGGTTGGCGCAAGCCACGAGACAAAATCAATCGAGAGCTCAAGCGGCGCGCCGGGCGGCATGTGCACGCCGGTGTCCGGCGCGGTGTCGAACAGGTCAAAGATTGTGCCGGCGGCAAAGCACGAGTACGTCCATCTTGTGCTGTCTTCGAGATTGACGCGCGAGGGAGTGGGTGTTGGCGCGATGGTGGCTGCGGCGCGCAAGGGCAGTGGCGCGCACAGCAGCGCGGCGAACAGCAGGCAGATCAGGCAATCTGAATGCTGAGCGAGGAAAGCCGACACATAATTAAGAGCCGGGAGCCGGGAGCCGGGAGCCGGGAGCCGGGAGCCGGGAGCCGGGAGCCGGGAGCCGGGAGCCGGGAACCCGCTTTTCATTATAGTGTTTCTCAGTCATTTTTACAAGCCGAAAAGACTCAAAAAACGCCTATTTCACTGACCTTTGTGGACACTATAGCATATGTGCGGCCATTTGTCAAATGTGTGCTGCCCGCCGTGTGCTGATGCTGACTGTACTAACGCTGCTCTGCGGCGTTCGTTGTGACTATGGGAGCCGCATCATCTTCCAGCAGTAATCTCTCATTCCCGGCCGCGCGGCGTGCTGCGCGCCGCAATCGCGTTCAGACGATCGTGGCAGTAACCAAGCCGGAAGTCAACCACATCCCGATTCCATTGTGGGTGCATTTGGCGCAGCAGGCTTAAGCGCTGGAAGGCTTGGGCGTAATTGTTACTGGCGGTGGTATAGTCTTTGGCATCCAACGCCACATCGCCCGCGCTGAACGTGCGGTAGATCGCGGTGAATTCGTGGCGCAGCAGCTCATCATCACTGCCGACGGGCGCGACGACCGCGCGATTGGTGGCGCTCAGATCGGCATCCGGGTCCAAGATCAGTTCATTCTTCTTGGTGCCACACGCCGGCATGAGTGCCGCCAGCACTACGCACATTCCCAGCAACACACCCATGCGACGGTTTATCATTGCAGTGCTCCACCTAACGTGAACTGCGGTATGCTGCCCTGCACCATCAGCAGTTCCAGCAAGCCGTCCGATAACTCCGCGATACAGCGGCTCGGTTTCATTACTGCAATTATACCGAAATCCCGATATTGAGGGACGCGTCACACCACTGCGCCAGACACTGCCGCACTTTCATTGTAGTGGGCGTTGACCGCGGCAGATAAGGAGACCGGCCTCGGCGCGGGCGGCTACAATACCGGATGTCTGATGTAGCCGCGCGCGTCTGCTTGGAGTCCCGTCCCGCCAGCGGCGTGGAGCGTGGATGACCGCGGCAGAAAAGGAGACCGGCCTCGGCGCGGCCGGCTACAATGCAGATGTAGCCGCGGGCGGTGACCGCGGCAGAACTGCGGCCGCCCTCGGCGCGGGCGGCTACAATGCGGATGTCTGATGTAGCCGCGGGCGTTGACCGCGGCAGAAAGGAGACCGGCCTCGGCGCGGCCGGCTACAATGCAGATGTAGCCGCGGGCGTTGACCGCGGCAGAACTGCGGCCGCCCTCGGCGCGGCCGGCTACAATACAGATGTAGCCGCGGGCGTTGACCGCGGCAGAACTGCAACCGCCCTCGGCGCGGGCGGCTACAATGCGGATGTCTGATGTAGCCGCGGGCGTTGACCGCGGCAGAACTGCAACCGCCCTCGGCGCGGGCGGCTACAATGCGGATGTCTGATGTACCCGCGGGCGTTGACCGCGGCAGAACTGCAACCGCGCTAAGCGCGGGCGGCTACAATACCGGATGTCTGATGTAGCCGCGGGCGTTGACCGCGGCAGAACTGCAACCGCGCTAAGCGCGGGCGGCTACAATACCGGATGTCTGATGTAGCCGCGGGCGGTGACCGCGGCAGAACTGCAACCGCCCTAAGCGCGGGCGGCTTGTATCTTATTTGTGATGAAATCGACTATGATTACAATGACGCTTGGAATGGCCACGGTCGCATCGGTCGATGCGACCGTGGCGCGCCGAACTGTTCTGCACGGTGGCAGG
>Ga0268276_1000387_pt1 | contig 52520 bp, 56 predicted proteins | sample saktaG_4_FD_190145 | JGI IMG/M metagenome (GOLD analysis project Ga0268276, IMG submission 190145) | Saline water microbial communities from Sakinaw Lake, British Columbia, Canada - sak_2010_1_5_45m | ecosystem: Environmental > Aquatic > Non-marine Saline and Alkaline > Saline ...
TCCCCTAACTCCGGGCCAAACCAGCGTTCAGGAATTTACGCCGGAAAAACCCGGCAAATATAAATTTAGCTGCTGGATGGGAATGGTCTCGGGGATTATAGAAGTTATATGAATCAAAAAACAATTTTAAAAATATCCGGAATGCATTGCGCTTCCTGTTCGGCCATTATTGAAAATGCGATTAAAAAAGAAGAAGGCGTTAAATCTGTTAGCGTCAATTATGCTTCGGAAAAAGCTTATTTGGAATTTGACTCAACAAAGATAGATGTCACCCGCATTAAAAAAATTATTGAGAAACTGGGATACAAAACAACAGAAGAAACCGACGAAGAAGAAGCACACGACCATCATAAAAACGTCCAAAAAGAGGAGATTGAAAAATTAAGAAATACTTTTATTTTTTCTCTTGTCTTTGGTTTGCCGATTTTTTATTTGGTTATGGCTAAAATGATTGGGCTGCCCTTACCCGCACTATCTTTAAAAACCACCGTTGTGATTCAATTTCTCATTACCACGGCCATCATGGCGGTGAACTATCCCCTTTACATATCCGGCTTCAAAAAACTGATTCAAAGAAATCCGAACATGGATTCTCTCATTGAAACAGGTACGCTGGCCGCTTATTTTTATAGTTTGGTTGTTTCTTTTTTGATTTGGTTTAAACCTGATTTTACCGACAATCATTTATATTACGAAAGCGCGGCTTTGATTTTGGTTTTTATTTCTTTAGGCAAATATCTTGAAGCCGTAACCAAAGGAAAGACAAGTGAGGCGATTAAAAAATTAATTGGACTCAAACCCAAAGAGGCAACCATAATTAAAATTAAAAATGAAAAATTAAAAATTAAAAACTACAATGAAAAATTTAAAATTGAAGAATGGGAAGAAATAAGGATTCCCATTTCAGAATTAGAGGTTGGCGATATCATCATTGTTAAACCAGGCGAGAAGATACCGGTTGATGGAGTGGTTGTTGACGGCTACTCCGGCGTTGATGAAAAAGCCATTACCGGCGAAAGCATTCCCGTTGAAAAGAAAATAGGCGATGAGGTTATCAGCGCAACGATTAATAAAACCGGCGTTCTAAAATTTAAAGCAACCCGAGTTGGCAAAGATACGATGTTGGCCCAGATTATAAAAATTGTTGAGGAGGCGATGGGCTCTAAAGCGCCGATCCAGCTTTTGGCAGATAAAGTTTCTTTTTATTTTGTTCCGGCCGTCATCGTTCTCGCCGTTTTGTCTTCCGCAATCTGGTTTATGCTGGGACAACCCCTGTCCTTTGTTTTAACCGTTTTCGTGACCGTCCTGATTATTGCTTGTCCCTGCGCTTTAGGACTGGCCACGCCAACCGCGGTGATGATGGGCGCCGGTCTTTCGGCAAAAAACGGCATCCTGATTAAAAGCAGTAAAGCGCTGGAGATCGCCCAAGATGTAACGATGGTTATTTTTGACAAGACGGGAACATTAACCAAAGGAGAGCCCGTCGTAACCGATATTATAGAAATTCAAAAATCAAAATTCAAAAATCAAAATGACAATTCAAAATTAAAAATTTTGCAAGTTGCGGCTTCTGTTGAGAAAAATTCCGAGCATCCGCTGGCTCAGGCCATTGTTAATAAAGCCAAAGATTCCGCCTTCGCTAAAGCTTCGGCGGACAAGGAAAAAATCGAATTATTAGAAGTGGAAAATTTTCAAGCCATGCCCGGACAAGGCGTTTTTGCTGAACTGGAAGGCAAAAAAATTTTTTTAGGAACAAGAAAACTTATGATTAATAATAAAATTGACCTCGGTGTTATCGAAGATCAAATGATTGCTTTGGAAAATCAAGGCAAAACAACCATGATTTTGGCCGTAGAAAAACATATTATTGGCATCATTGCCGTGGCTGATACGCTTAAAGATTACTCAAAAGAAGCAGTTAAAATGCTTCAAAAAATGGGAAAAAAGGTGGCGATAATTACCGGAGACAACAAAAGGGTCGGGCAAGCAATTGCCCGGCAAGTTGGCATAGACAGGGTTTTGGCCGAGGTATTGCCGCAAGAAAAAGCCGCCGAGATTAAAAAATTACAGAATGAAGTCCCGACGCCCCAACTTTTACGTCGGGGGTCGGGATCCCGACCGGCCAAAAGCCGCGTCGGGAAAAACATTGTCGCTATGGTTGGCGATGGCATAAATGACGCCCCTGCCCTAGCCCAGGCCGATTTAGGCATTGCCTTAGGTTCGGGCACGGACATCGCCATAGAAACCGGAGAAATAGTTTTAATAAAAGACGATTTAAGAGACGTAATAACCGCCATTGATTTAAGCAAATATACTCTTAAAAAAATAAAACAAAATCTGTTTTGGGCCTTCTTTTATAATCTTGTCGGTATTCCTGTCGCCGCCGGCGTTTTGTATCCTTTTACCGGCTGGCTTTTAAATCCGGCCATCGCAGCGGTTGCCATGGCCTTTTCGTCTACCAGCGTTGTTTCCAATTCTCTTTTAATGAAAAGGTATAAGCCGAAAATTGTTGAAACTCTCACGACCTAATTGGTCGGGGAAGGGAGAATTGAACTCCCGCCACACGCACCCCATGCGCGTATTCTACCGCTGAACTATTCCCCGTGATTCCAACTCTCTTAATAGTAAGTCGTGGCTTCTTTTAAACTTCTTTTCCATTAATGCTGCAAGCTTAATATTTGGATATTCAAGTACATACAACAATTCTAATGGTCTTCTATATTTTGTTGATGTTGCTAAACCTTTGTTATGTTGACAAAGCCTTCGTTGCAAATCAACTGTAGAACCAATATATTTTTTATTGTCCCTTTTACTTATTAAAACGTAAACAAAACCTTTCATTTTGATTCTACCCGCCGGGCAGAGCCCAGAGGGACTGCCCTCTGGGCGGCGCCGCTGAACTATTCCCCCCGCCGGGCAGAGCCCTCCGCCGGATAGAATCCTCTGGATGGCATCTGGGCGGCGCCGCTGAACTATTCCCCGATGCTATAATTCAATCAACTAGTGACTAGTTCAACCAATTCAACTATATTTGTTGACTATAGACTGTTGATTTTTCTTGGTTATTATTTTAACATAAATACGCTTCGTTTATAAATTTTTAAATTAATCTGAAAATATGAAAACAGACGCCAAGGATCCTAAACTTCAAGCAGTTAATATCGCCATTGAACAAATTCAAAAACAATTTGGCAGGGGCGCCATTATGAAATTGGGTGGAAAAGCCGCCCTGACGGTTGATGTAATAAAAACTGGCATCTTGCCTTTTGATATTGCCTTAGGAGTTGGCGGTGTACCAAAGGGTAGAATTGTAGAAATTTATGGACCGGAAGCTTCTGGAAAAACAACCCTTTGCTTGGCTTTAATCGCTCAAGCCCAAAAAGAAGGCGGAATAGCTGCCTTTATTGATGCCGAACACGCCATGGATCCTTCCTGGGCCAAAATCCTGGGAGTGAATCTGGAAGAACTTTTAATTTCCCAACCCGACACCGGTGAACAGGCGCTTGAAATCGCTGAAAGTCTTATTAGGTCCGGCGGGGTTGATGTCGTCGTTATTGATTCGGTGGCGGCTCTTGTTCCCCGATCGGAAATTGAAGGCGAAATGGGCGACGCTCAAATGGGAGTTCAAGCCAGACTGATGTCTCAAGCCTTGCGGAAACTTACCAGCATCGTCTCCAAATCAAAAACCATTGTCGTTTTTACCAATCAACTCCGCATGAAAATTGGTATCATGTTTGGCAACCCGGAAACAACGTCGGGCGGATTAGCTTTAAAATTTTATTCTTCTTTGCGGATTGATGTTCGAAAAATTGAAACGTTAAAAAAAGGCGATCAGATTTACGGAGCAAAAATCAGAATCAAAATTGTTAAAAATAAGGTGGCTCCTCCTTTTAAACAGGCAGTAATAACCATCACCAAAGAAGGAATTGACAAAGAAGACGCCCTGATTGAAACCGCTTTAAACTTGGGAGTTTTGAGCAAAAGCGGCTCTTTTATTAAACACGAAGATAAGGTTTTGGGACAGGGACGGGAACAAATTAAAGAATTGTTGACCAAAGACGAAAAATTTAAGCAAAGATTGACAAAAGAGGTTTATGCTAAAGCATTTGTGAAATAAATTCTATTTATTTGAGGTGAGAAGTGAGATCCCACAGCCTTATATGGACACCAAAGAACTCCGCGAAAAACTTCTGCAAAAGTGCTACCGCTATCTTTCGGCAAGAAACAGGTCGGAAAAAGAGATGAGAGATTATTTAAAGAAAAAAATTCAACGATTCAAGTTAGACAACCCAGAGGAATTAATTGAAAAAATTATCCAAGAATTAAAAGAGAAGAATTTAATTGATGACAAAAAATTTATTAACTGGTGGGTGGAACAACGCAGTTATTTTAAACCCAAAGGGCTGTTTGTTCTAAAACAAGAATTATTGCAAAAAGGAATTAATCGCGATTTAATTAATCAGGTCCTAGAGGAAAATAAAATTGACGAATTAGAACTGGCCAAAACAGCCTTGCGAAAAAAAGCCAGGGTTTTAAAAGGGTTAAAAAAAGAAGAACGTTATCAAAAGGCAATTAGTTTTTTAATGCGAAGAGGATTTTCCTTTGAAACCGCCAATAAAGTATTCCGTATTATCTTTTAATCAATTTTCCGTTTTTATCAACACATTCCGAAACCATATCCACGGGAAAATTATAAGGAGCAATTGTCTCGCAAGAAATTGTCCCGTTGCCGTCTTGAACAATTATCCAATCATCGCCTTCTTTATAAGCTAAAAACCAACCGCCTCCCATCTCTCCGGAAAAGCCAACTCCTCCTTGGGCATGAGTGCCATTATTTTTGCTAACCGTAACATTAACTTCTGAAGTTGGTCTGTTATATTTTTGGGCAAAAGCCTCTTTAATCATTTCCGAGTCGCTTTTTTGAGACACGGTTGGTAAGGGAGCGGTTGTATTAGTAGGCTGAACTGATCCTGTTGGAGTTGTCGGTTGACTAACAACGGTAGGTGAAGGTTGTGTTGGAGAAATTGCCGGTGAAGATTCTTTTAAAAAATTTGGGAAATAGGTGCCTAAAAGAAAGGCTAAAAATCCAAAAACAAGAATAAAGGCAATTGTCCAAAGATTAGCTTCCCCTTTTTCTTTTGTTTCCATATCTTAAATCTTATTTTATACTTTTTTTATTACATTACAACTGACAAAAATAAATATAATAATTTTATTATAACTTTAATTGAAGTTTATATTTGTTCGGGATAAGTTTCTAAAGTTGCTGGAAGTCTACTAACTGGTTTTGCACTTGTTGTAACAGCTTTTTGAAGTTCGAGTTTTGCTTCTTCAATTTTTGCTGAATCATCAGAATAAACATAACCGATTAAGTCATTTTTTTTGAGAAGCATTCCAACTTTAACTTTAACAACGATTCCAACGGAATGATCTATTTTATCTTCTTTCTTTTCTCTTCCTCCACCAAGATTCATGGCAGCAAGACCAACTGCCATTGGATCAACATTGTCTACAAAAATATTTCCACCTTCATAATATACGGGTGTTTGTTTAGCTATTTTCAATACCAATAGTGGATCATCAGCCACTCTTTCATCTCCACCTTGTGCTTTTACCATTGCTCTAAATTTTTCTAAGGCACCACCTTCTTTAATTGTTCTTTTTGCCATAATTATTGCTTCGTCCATACTCCCAGCTTTTTTTGAAATCAAAATCATTCTGGCTGCAGTTTCAATACAATGTTCATAAAAATCTTCTGGACCGTGACCTTTTAATGTTTCAACTGCCTCCAAAACTTCAAGGGCATTTCCAACTGCCTCACCAAGTGGTTGATTCATGTTGGTTATTTCAGCAACCACAGTCATACCAACTATTTTTCCTATTTCAACCATCGTCCTTGCTAATTCTCTTGCGTCTTTAATTGTTTTCATGAAAGCACCTTGCCCGACTTTTACATCAAGCACCAAATGATTTGCTCCACTGGCAATTTTTTTACTCATAATTGAAGCGGCAATTAGTGGAATACTATCAACTGTTTCTGTTACATCACGAAGCGCATAAAGTTTTCCATCGGCGGGAGCCAGTTCTCCAGTTTGTCCCGTAACTACTATCCTAGTTTCTTTTATTTGTTTTAAAAATTCATCTTTAGTTAGATCAACTCTAAATCCAGGAATTGATTCTAGTTTATCCAAAGTTCCACCAGTATGGCCTAAGCCTCTACCAGACATTTTTCCAACGGTTATCCCATAAGCAGCAGCAATCGGAGCAACAACTAAAGTTGTTTTGTCTCCAACTCCACCTGATGAATGTTTATCGGCAACAATTCCAAGTTCGTCAAGGTCCAGAATATCTCCTGAAGCAGCCATCGCTAGCGTTAAATTTGTTGTTTCTTCCATTGTTAATGGGGGTTTTCTCATACAGACAGCCATGAGCCAAGCAGATGTTTGGTAATCAGGAATCACATTACTAGCTACACCATTTACCCAATTTAAAATTTCATTTTGTGAAAGTGGTTTTCCCTCTCGAGTATTTCTGATCGTTTCTCGTGGATTAAAGCCACTATATAATCTTGTTTTAAGTTCAACATTTTTGGAGTACTTTATTAATTCTTTTCTGAGACCAGGTTGACCAAGATGTATTATTCTTTTTGGCATATTTGGTCAGATTATACTATCATAAAAATTAAAAGTCAATTTTAGCGCTTTAATAAAACAAATAGTTAAGTTTAATTCAGTCTTTTATAAACCAATATAGAAAATATCTCGTTTAGAAATGTAATATTGTCTTAAACAATGTCAATCCCCTTCGACTTCGCTCAGGGCCATGGCTTACGGGGTTGGATAAGATAACGACATAGATGGTATAATAGCTCCAATGGCAATTGAAGTTATGGAATGTCATGCTAGGGAGCTTAAAGCAATTCCTCAAGGGTGGGCCTTATTGTATTTGGAAAGTTTATTTTTTGATTTGCCAAATCAATACTCTTTTAGTGGTAAGCAACAGGTACGTAATATGGCTGCACGGATGGAAATTGCTAAAAGAGCTTTGATAAGAGGCAATGCTATTATTACTCCAAACAGTGCCCCAGATTTAATTTGTCAGGCTTGTCCTGCAATTATTCCGTGCTTTAGTAAACCACTTTGATTCCTTAAACAATGTAAGTCCCCTTCGCTAAACCCAGGGCTATAGCCCTTCGACTCTACTCCCTCCTTCGTTCCACAACTATGATTCAGGACTACGGAGGGCAAGCAGGGCTTTACTTGCGGGGTTGGTTTATCCTGAGTGAACGAAGAGAATCGAAGGAATGAGAAGACAACCTAACCCTGTAGGGGTGAAACAAGACAGAATAAAAATCATTTGCAGATTTGTGTCAAAATAATTAACATGAATTGAAGATGTTTTTCTTGATAAACAAATTTTCAGAGGTTGATCTTCGGGGCGCTTTCTCTTAGAGACCCAAGATGGCTTGTTAATATAAAACCGCCCTCAGGCAAACTAAAAACAAAACAATAACCACTGTCGTCTGTATAGCCTGATTCTACCCATTTTTTCCAGGCATCACGTATACCCTCCATGGCCGCCTCATCCGTGGTATATTCATTATTGTCAGGAGCTGTCGCGAGAATTTCGTGCTTCAATTTAAGCCTTCTAAAATAATTTTCTGTCATTAACCGATAGTGCATAATTTCGTGTCTTAACGCCTGGCCCGAAGTCTGTGCTCCGTAAGAATATGATCCAGACTCCGAAGAAGCGGCGGGATTGCGTCTAAAATCGGTTGGATCAGGACAACTCTGGTTCTCTTTCGGTTGTAAACCGGGCGAAGGCAATATTCCTCCATAAGAGACATGGCAATTACCGTTTTTGTCAAAAAACAACCTTACTTCTGTGGTGTTTGTCGGGACACCCACGGCAATAAAAATTACTGGCGAATCAGCTTCAACATATTTTCCTCCTGCTCTACTAGCTTGATTTATTTCAATCAACAATTCTTCCGTCGTCGCCTTTTGATAACTTAAGATATCTGCTTTGAATTCTCCTAACAAATCCTCATAGAGGGCCATGTCTTTAAAATTATTCTCTTTTTTTGCCTTTAGAAGACCAGAACGCAAATTGTCTAGATACTCTTCCGTCTTTTTAATTATTTGCGTTCTATATTTTTCTATCTCTGGTAGGTCCTCAAGCAGTCCTCTAACTTCATTGTATTTGTCGTCTTTAAGATAACCAGGACTTACAACAGGACCAGGAACAAGAATAATTTTGCCTTGAAAATATTGAAGAGGGCCGCCCTCTTCAAATGCTTGGCTCCTGATGTATAGCTGTGTGTTGTCTGCCTGAATTACTTCAATATTTCTCTGCTTTAGCTCTACCTCTGTTAAAGTATTTTTTGGTAAAGTCTTTAAAACAGGATGTTCCGTTGACGATCTGTTGTTTATTGTTGGGATATTTGGGTTATTGGCTTCCTTCGTCTGGAATCTAATTGTGTCCAAAACTTCTGTTTCTTGAGATTGCTTGGCCCTTTCTCTAACTCTTCTGATCTCTGTTGGATCAAATTCTATCGACTCGCCGCTGGGCAAAGTATAGCTCACTGGCTGATGTTGAGAATCAAAAACAAAAACTGCCCCCTCGATATTCTGACGGCTAAAAAATTCTGCTGTTGGGGGGGGGACTGAAGTTAAAGTTGGTTCTGGTGTTAAAGTGGGAGAAGGCGTTAGCGTTAGGGCTGGAGTAAGAACATTGTTTGGTCCTTGATCTTTTGTGCCACCTCCTGGGTTTTCTCCTGCTAATACTGCTGTGTTTGGTAAAACAAAATCCCTAATCGACTCTACCACCGTTGGTCCAGCAACTTTAGCTCCCCCGCCCAAAGCACTAAGCAGACCTAAAAGAACCGTCGCTCTTCTTAACAATCCATGTCTTTCCTTGTTTGGTTCTTTATAATTCCCTTGACTGGGGTATTCGCCATAATATCTGTCCATACTTTATTTAAATATGTTTAAGAATTTGTTTAAATCAAATTGCAGTTTGTAATCTTTCAAATATATTATCTTTTTTTCTTCAAATTTTGAATCATATTTGCCAACGATCAGGGTAAGATCGCTATATGTTTTAATCTCCGGCAGTTTTCGCTCAACCTCAACTAACTGTTCCTCTTTAAGCGATTTAACAAACCGCTCAAGCAGATATTTAGCCATGTCCTTGTAGAGAATAGGCCTTAATTTATTAACTTGAGTGGAATTTAGGTTGTTTATTTCAAGATGTTTTATTGGGTCAAAGCAATTTAACGAAGTCATAAACATATTATAACCGATTTATTGTTATAACAAACACTTGCCATTAACTTAAAATAAAAAAACAACACAAGGCCTATCTAATTGAATAGCAATATTAGGATTTAAGATTGTCTTTCTGGTGATAAGTTTTCTCTTCTGTCCTGGTTAAAAAATCATTTGCAGATTTGTAAAAAAAGGGTAAAATATAAAAAGATTATAAATTTCAGCATCGTTGGAGAAGAAAGAAGTTTACATTTTAAAGCTAATTAAAAATATGTTGGCCACTAAAGTTTTTAGAATCTCAACAACATATCACCTATTGAGCTAATTTTTAAAGATCCATCACTTTCTTCTTCAATGTTATGTTTTATATATTATGAAACTGAACAAACTCTTTGATCTCCTCCCGTTTTTAAAACAAAAAAAAGAAGCGGCTGAACAAACTTTTCATCAAGCAGAGGTTAAAGCCAAAGAAATTGTCTTGACAGCAAAAGAAGAAGCTTTGCGAATCGAAAGAAAAGCTGAAGAAGAAGCAAAAAGACTTACCCAAGAAGCAATAAATTTGGAAAGAAGGCTTGAACACAAACAAAACGAAATTGAAAGCACAAAAAGAAGGCTTGACTCCGAAGGACGAAATCTGGAAGAAGAAAAAAAACAATTAAGCGGAAAAAGGGAGGAAATTTTGATTAAATTGGAAAAAATTGCCAAACTAACCCAAGCCGAAGCAAAAGACTTAATTCTTCGCGGTTGGGAAGAAAAACTCAAAGGAGAAATTGCTAAAAAAATAAAAACAGCCGAAGAAGAAATTAAAAACAAATCCGACGAGAAAGCAAAAGAAATCTTAGTCGATGCTATGCGTTACGGCGCGGTTGATTATACCGCCGAATATACTTTATCCTTCGTTACTCTCCCAAATGAAGAACTTAAGGGAAGAATTATCGGCAAAGAAGGAAGAAACATTCGGGCGTTTGAATTAGCGACCGGCGTTGATGTTGACCTTGATGAGGAAGGAGTAATAAAATTCTCCTCTTTTGACGCGGTTAAAAGGGAAATCGCCAAAACCTCTTTAGAGAAACTAATCCGCGATGGAAGAATCCAACCACAACGCATTGAAGAAATCGTCAAGAAAACAAAGGAAGAAATAGAAAAAATTATTATAAAGGCCGGCGAAGACATCTGCCATCGGATCGGCGCCTATAATCTTCCGCTTGAGATCGTTCGTCTTTTGGGAAAATTTAAATATCGCTACTCCTATGGACAAAACATGATTCTTCATACACTTGAGGAAACTAAAATTGGCGTTGCCCTCGCCCAAGAATTGAAAGCTGATGTAAACACGGTTAAATTAGGATGTTTACTTCATGATATTGGCAAGGTTATTACGGACAAAGAAGGCACTCACGTTCAGCTGGGCATTGATCTTTTGAGGAAATATAAATTGCCCCAAAAAATAATTGATTGCGTTGCCTCACATCATGAAGACAGCTCTTTTAATTCGATTGAGGCAATTATTGTTTACATCGCCGACGCTGTTTCTGGTGGAAGACCCGGGGCAAGACACGAAGATTTCGAAGAATATTTAAAAAGAATTAAGGCAATTGAAGAGGTAGCCAAGACAAAAAAAGGCATCCAAGACGCCTACGCACTTCAAGCCGGTCGAGAACTTAGAGTAATTGTTAAGCCCGAAGAAATAACTGATGAGGAAATAACAATTTTGGCCCAAAAAATTCAGGAAGAAATTGAAGAAAAATTTCCTACCTTTCCCGGGCAGGTAAAAATTACCGTAATTCGTGAGCTTCGTGCCTTTGCCACAACCCACTCTTGATATAGATTGTTATAATAAGATATTTTTAATATAGATTGACAAGAGGCTAAAAACCTTCTATGCTTTACTTGTTTTTATAATTACGCTTGTTAGCCCACCTCCGCTTAGGTTCGTCCCGAGGCTTACAGCCACGCGGACGAAACTTCGCTTCGGCGGGCTTTAGAAAGCGTAAACTCACTTATAAGTTCGTTAACGCTTTCTAAAGGGGGTGAAAAATAATGACAAAAGCAGATTTAGTCGCCCAAGTGGCCAAAAAAGCTAATCTAACAGCAAAAGCCGCCAAAGACTCCGCCAACGCCGTCTTCTCTACCATTTCTGACGCAATGAAAAGAGGAGAAAAGGTTGTGGTTACTGGCTTTGGTACGTTTGTTGTCCGAAGGAGAGCCGCCCGAAAGGGACGCAATCCTCAAACTGGTGCGGAAATTCAAATTCCAGCCACCAAAACTCCAGGCTTCACCGCTGGAAAATCTTTAAAGAGAATGGTGAAATAAGCTTGGTTTGATCTATATATCAACCCCGACGTAACGTCGGGGTTGTTTTTTTATTCAAAAATGCTATAATCAGCTTCTATGTTTAAAAGGCTTTTTTTGTCTATTTGCTTTCTCTGTCTTGTTTTTTCCTCTGTTTATCTGCTGGTTATGGCAGAAGAGATGGATAAGAACGATAGCCAAGAAATAAAAATTGAGGCAAAAAAAATTGAATACGTCCTTCCTTATCCCGGAATTCTTCCCGATCACCCCCTATATTTCCTTAAAGCAATAAGAGACAGGTCGTTGGTTTTTTTCACCCGAGACTACATTAAAAAAGCCCAACTTTATCTTCTGTTTTCTGATAAAAGAATTAATATGGCTCTTTCTCTGACTAAAAAAGGGAAGTGGAGACTAATCGCAAGTACCATTTCTAAAGGAGAAAAATATGCCCTTAAGATGATTCAATTACTTGAAGAGTCTAAAAAACAAGGCGTTTCACCAGAGGGCGAATTTGTCTTAAAGGTTAAATTAAGCAACGAGAAACATCGCGAAGCAATTGAAACTATTCTTAAAGATGCGCCCCAAGGAGAAAGAAAAGCAATTGAAGAAGTACTTCGCTTAAATAGGCAAATTGAAGAAAATCTGATTGTTTTATAGTCTTTTGACTTTAGTTAACCCTATCAGGATCGTTTCCAGCAACAAAGCAGCTGGGACAGATAAAAAAATTCCCAAAAACCCACCCAACTTCCCTCCAATTGTTAAAGCAATTAAAGTAACAATCGGATTAAGTCCCACTGCTTTTTTCATCACCAAAGGAACAATCAAATTGTTTTCCAATTGTTGAATTATGAAGTAAAGAGCAATGACCGAAAGCCCCAAGAACCAAGAGCTTGAAATAGCTACAAAAAAGGCAGGAATTGTGGATATGGTTGGACCAATGATGGGAACGATTTCTAATATTCCGGCAATGATGGCCAAGGGCAAAACATATTTTATCCGCAAAAGACTTAAACCGCCATACGACATGATGCCGATTACTGTCATTAAAATTAACTCTCCCCAAACCCACGCCCCCATTCTACGTTCGGCCTCGTCAGAAATGGCGACAATTTTTTCTGCCTGTTTTTCTTCAAGAAATTTTTCTAAAATTTTTTGGAGAAATTTCTCTTCCAGCAAAAAATAAAAAGTAAAAACAACAATCGAGAGAAAAAAAATAAAATTAGAAAAGACGCTCGAAATAAATTTGACGAAATTTTGGGTTAAGTCGGGTAAAAAACTCGTCAACGGTTCTAAATTTAAATAAGAAGAAGGGGTAGAAAAATTATTGGTAATAAGAGCGGGAAGGCTTCTAAAAAAAGCCATGCTTTCGCGAACTAAGGGAGGAACAACAAAAGAACCGGTAAACAAGACGGCTGCCACCGTCATCAAAAAAACAAAAAACACGGCCAAAGAACGAGGAAAAATTTTTTTCTCTAAATAATTTACTGGGGGTTTTAGAGCGCTCATAAAAATAAAGGCCAGAAAAAGAGAAAAAATCAATTCTCGAATAAGCCATAGGGCTTTTAATGAAATTAGAAAAAATACAGTAAAAATAATTGTTTTGGAAGAGATTTCAATCTTTTGATTCATTAAACCATTTATATACTAAATTTTTTGTTTTTGCAAGAAAATCTTTGTCTTCAGGATTTAAAAAAACAACCTGTTTCGTTTTTTTTAAGAAAACCAGCTGTCTTCGAGCATAGTCAATTTCAGCTTTAGTCCAGTTGTTAATTGCTTCTTGTAAAACAACTTTTTTTTCTAAAGGACGTCTGACGTCCTCAAAATAGTCTTTTAATTGTTTATAACCTAATGTATTCATGCCCGGATCGTCAAAGCTGTATCCCGTGGCTAAAAGTTTTTTTACTTCTTCAATCGCTCCTTCTTTAATTCTCTTTTTTACTCTTTTTTCTATCTTTTTTTTTAATTTCTCTTTATCTAAAACAAGCGCTGAAAACAGACGGTCGTATTGTGCAAATTTTTTATCCACTAATTTTACATTTCCTATTTCAATCGCTCTTATCAGTCTTCTTTTATTGTTTCGGTCTGACTGATTCATCTTCAAAAATCTTTCTTTATTAATCGTTTTTAACTCTTTTTGCAACTCCTCAACCGTCAACTTCTCAAGTTTTTTTCTTAACTCCCAATTCGGCTCAGTGCCCCAACTTTCAAATCCTTGTAAAAAACTTTTGATATAAAAAGCCGTGCCGCCAACGATAATTGGCAGCCTGCCTCTTTTAATAACGTCATCGACAACTATTTCTGCTCTCTGACAAAAATCATAGGCATTAATGTATTCCTTCGGATCATATAAATCATATAGCCAAATAGGAACGTTGTTTTTAAAGTATCCAACTAGACTTAAGTTTTGAGTTTTGGTTTTGACATTTGACATTTGACATTTGACATTTTTATCAAAATCTTTTCCTGTAATAATATTTAGATGTTTATACGCCTGTCTTGAGTCAAACGACACAATCTCTCCATTAAATTTTTTGGCCAGATAAACCCCCAGGTCTGTCTTTCCAGTAGCCGTTTGGCCGGAAATAATAAGTAATTTTTGCATAATCGTGGGTAAATTTTATCATATTGAGAAAAATTGTTATTGAATTTCTAGTTTTTGTTTTCGGTATATTGACAGTGGACTCAACTTTTACCGATTGCTATTTTTAATGGCAATTGGGCAGTAACAAAAAACGGAAAGGTGGTAAATGTGATGAAAAAGCTTGGATTTTATATCATAAATTAAGATATAATATTTTTATAATGAAATCCGTAAGAAAACAAAGAGTCGTTATTGCATTGGGCGGTAATGCAATTCAAAATAAAGGAGAGAAAGGGACTTTTGAAGAGCAATTAAATAACGTTGCCTCAACGATGGGCCATGTTGCCAAATATGTAAAAAGCGACAATCCCCAATTAGTTATCACTCACGGCAATGGGCCTCAGGTGGGAAACTTGATGATTCAGCAATCAGCAGCGAAAAATCTTCTACCTGAAATGCCGATGTACTTGTGTGGCGCTATGACCCAAGGACAAATAGGATATCTTATTCAGCAGAGCCTGAGAAATCTTTTTCAGAGAGAGAGTATTGCTAGAGAGATTGCTACGATAATTACTCAAGTCGTCGTTGATAAAAAAAGCCCAGGGTTTAAAAATCCAACAAAACCAGTTGGACCCTATTATAACGAAGCAGAAGCAAAGAAAATAGCTAAAGCCACTGGTTATACCTTTAAAGAAGATGCTGGCCGAGGGTGGAGACGAGTCGTTCCCTCACCTCAACCATTAAAGATCATTGAAATAGGTACAATTAAAACTCTTCTAGAAACAGGGACAATTGTGGTCGCCTCAGGCGGTGGCGGTATCCCTATAGTTGAGGAATCAAGACAACTTTCTGGGATTGATGCTGTCATCGATAAAGATCGGGCAGCCGCCCTTTTAGGCGATTTAATTAATGCTGATATTCTAATTATTCTGACTGCTGTTGAAAAGGTTTACCTTAATTATGGGAAGCCTAATCAAAAGCCAATTGATGCTATGGATATTAGACAAGCCAAAGATTATTTTAGAGAAGGTCATTTTGCCGAAGGAAGCATGAAACCAAAAATCGAAGCTGTTATTTCTTTTATTGAAAAAAATAAAAAAAGAAATGCAATCATTACACACGCAAATACCTTAACCCAAGCGCTTTCTGGTAAAAACGGAACCCATATCTATTATTAGTTCATTATTCACTATATATGAGACATTTAATTTCACTTAAAAATCAAAGCAAGGATGATTTATTGAATATTCTAGGTCTGGCTCAAAAAATAAAAAAAATGAGAGAGAAAGGCAAGTTAACCGATTATTTGCCAAATAAAACATTAATCATGTTTTTTCAGAAGAGCTCTACTCGCACCAGACTTTCTTTTGAGGTAGCCATGACCGAACTTGGCGGTCATGCGATATTTTTAGATGCCAGAACAACTCAGTTTTCTTTGACTGATTTTTCCGATGAGATCAAGGCTGTTATGCACTATGGCCAAGTTTTAATGTTTAGAGCACTAAAGGCAGCCGATGTTGAAAAGGCCGCTTCCTTTAATCAAATTCCAGTAATTGATGCCTGTTCAGAGAAATATCATCCGTGTCAGGCGCTCGGTGATATTTTAACGATGATAGAACATTCTAATGGATTAGATAAAATAAAAAAAATCGCTTGGTTAGGAATTGAGAACAATGTCTCCAACACTTTAAAATTAGCCTGTGCCAAGCTGGGAATTAAAGTAGCGATTGTCTCACCTGAAGCAGACGCAGCCAGCGTTGATAATGAATTAAATAAAATTGCCGAGAAAACCGGCAACGTCCTTAAAACCACAGATCTAAAAAGAGGATTGGAAGGAGCTAAATACGTCCATACCGATACCTGGATGAATATGGAGTTTTTTGAGAAAGGCAAGGTAAAATTAGAGTTTGAAAAGGAATACTACAGAAGAAAGAAAGTGTTCGTTCCATATCAGTTAAACGCTCAGGTGATTGATAATTATGCCCCTGTTGCTAAAATAATGCACTGTATGCCTTGTCATGTTGGCTATGAAATCAGCCGCGACGCTATTGATCGTCCTAATTCAATTATCTTTGACCAGGCGGAAAATCGTCTCCATATCCAAAAAGCGATATTAATCTGGCTCTTGGAGAAAGAAATATGAAAAAAAACCGGGTAATAATTATTGGCGCTGCTGGTCGAGATTTTCATAATTTTAATGTTGTCTATCGAGACAATCCAAACCATGAAGTCATCGCTTTTACGGCAGCTCAGATTCCTGATATTGACGGAAGAAAATATCCTGCTAGTCTGGCTGGAAAGCTTTATCTCAATGGAATTCCGATCTATGATGAGAAAGATTTAGAAAAAATAATAAGAGAAAGAAAGGTTGATGAATGTGTTTTGTCTTATAGCGACCTTTCCTATCAGTCGGTAATGCGGCTTGGTTCAAGAGTGATTGCTGCAGGAGCAAAATTTTCTATGCTCGGAACATCTTCTACTATGATAAAGAGCGAAAAGCCGATAATTGCGATTGTTGCTGTCCGAACGGGTTGTGGCAAAAGTCAGACATCAAGAGCGGTTGTTGAGATTTTAAAGAGTGTAGGTAAAAAAGTAGTTTCCATTAGACACCCGATGCCTTATGGGGATTTGGAAGAACAAAAAATTCAACGTTACGCCTCAATCACCGATTTAGTAAAGCATAAATGTACCATTGAAGAAATGGAAGAGTATGAGCCTCATATCGTTATGGGAAGCGTGGTTTACGCCGGGGTTGATTATGGAGCGATTTTAAAAAGGGCTGAGAAAGAGGCTGATGTAATTGTCTGGGACGGTGGAAATAATGATATGTCTTTTTATAAACCAAATCTTACTATTACGGTTGTTGATCCCTTAAGAGCAGGGCATGAGGTCAGCTATTATCCAGGAGAGGTCAATTTTCGCCTCGCCGATATAATTGTTATTAATAAAATTGACTCGGCTAATTCTAAACAAATAAACACGATTATTAACAACGCTCAAGAGGTTAATCCAAAAGCCAAAATAATTAAGGCAGAATCGGAAATTACCGTTGAAAAGCCAGATATTATTCGGGGGAAAAGAGTTTTGGTGATAGAAGACGGGCCAACCTTAACCCATGGCGAGATGAAAACCGGAGCTGGCACGGTCGCAGCCCAGAGAAATGGCGCGGCTAAACTGGTTGATCCTCGACCATATGTCACCGGTAAAATAAAAGAGACTTTTGAACATTATCCAGATATGGGGGCTCTTCTGCCGGCTATGGGTTATGGTAAAAAACAAATTAAGGATTTGGAAGCGACTATAAATAAAGTTAATTGCGATGCGGTTGTCATCGGTACACCAATTGATCTTGGAAGATTTATTAGAATCAACAAGCCATCAACTCGAGCTAGATATGAAGTCCCTGACAAAACAAAAAAAGAGTTAAGAAAATTATTAAAAGAAAAAGGATTAATATAAAACAAAATCAAGAGTTAGACAATCTAGACAACCTTTAAGGTTGGAAGGGGGGGCACCAATTCAGGCTATAAATATTATCTGGCGACAGTTAAGGCAAAAACTTTGGCGGCGCCGGCTCTTTTCAAGACCCCGGCAATTTCTTTTATCGTCTAACCCGTTGTCCAAACATCATCAAAGCGTCATCTAACCGTGTCGTCCGCAGGGTGATAAAGTAATTAATCCCAAGTCTTTTTTTCCTTTGGTTTTTTCTATGTCTTAACAATCTAAATTATAGAGGTTGACTTTTTATATACGGTAAAGTATATTGTTAACATAAACGCCTCAGCTAGTGCGCAAGCCCGCTGAGGTTTTTTGTTATATACTAGAAATATATGAATCAAACAGTTCTTTTTATTGATGGTGAAAATTTTATTAACAAGGTTGAAGAAGTCCTGAAAAGTAAAAATATTAAAAAAAATCAAACCGAGATTGCTTCTTTGAATTTTAAAAAACTCTTTGATAAACCGCTTCAAGATTTTAAGGTTTCAAGAAAAATATTCTACGCAGCAAAACTTCATTCTCATCCGGACACAAAAGAGAAATCCGCGGAACTGATAAAAGCACAAAGAAAATTAAAAAATAATCTAATAAATCAAAAGTTTGAATTTATAATAGCAGGCAACGTAAGAGCGCAAAAAATACAAATTAATCATAGAACTAAAATCATTTTCAGAGAAAAAGGCGTTGATGTCAAAATGGCCGTTGATCTAATTGCTCTTTCAGCAGACGAAGTAATTAAAACGGCTATTCTTTGTAGTTCCGATTCAGACCTCCAGCCGGCCGTTCAAGAAGCGAGGAAAAGAAACGTTGAAGTAGTTTATTTAGGCTTTGAATATCAACCCAATAAAGGATTAATGTATACAACCAATCGCTCAATTCTTTTTAGAAACATAGAGATACTTAAAGTCTGCGGTATAAAATAAAACTCAATTTCTGACCGAGAACGGCTTTGGCTAAACCATTTCTCACAAGCTTTTCCTTCAGATTCTTGGCGTATGGGCAGCTTCAAGATTGGAAAGAGAATCGTCCAGAAGACAAATATTATCTCGCGATCGTTAAAGCAAAAACTTTGGCGGCGCCGGCTTTTTTCAAGACCCTGGCAATTTCTTTAATTGTCCAGCCCGTGGTCCAAACATCATCAAAGATGATAAAACTTTTTCCTTTTATCCGTGTGCTAACGGATTCTTTTGCTAATGAAAAAGCGCCTATAATATTTTTATGTCTCTCTATTGGTTTTTCCAATTCAACCTGCGGCTTGGTATTTCTCGCCCTAATAATTAGCCTGTTTTCGATAGGGAAATTAAGAATTTTGGCAAAGAATTTTACCATCTCTTCCGATTGATTAAATCCCCGTTTTCTCTCTCTTTTTAGATGAAGGGGCACGGGAATAAAAATAAAATCCCTGGCCAACTGTTTATAAAAAAATATTTCTTCAATTTTTGATTGAGGAATAGATTTTAAAAGATCGTCTGTTGCTTCCTCAACTAATTGATACTTAATGTTTTTTATAATCTTTTTTACTAAATTGTCATAATAAAAAATACTTTTTAATCCTTCCAAGCCAAATTTTCTTCTACATCCGTAGTGAGTTAGTCCAAAATGGCTGGCTTTTTCACAGTGGGGACAAACATCTTTATTAATCACTTTCAGTTTTTTAACACACGAAGTGCAAAGATAAGAACCTAGTCTTCCACAACCAAGACAATGTTTGGGAAAAAGAATCTCTTTTATGAAAGAAAGTAAAACGCCCATTTATTTTCTTTTTAACAATCGCCATGCTCCAAAAAGACCGAAAAAACCAGGCAAAAGAAGTATGTTAAGATATTTAACTATGTCTTTCGTGTTTTCTGACATCTCTTTAATTGGAGCGGCAAACACCGCTCGACCGCGAATGCCAGATAGCGCCCCTTGCGAGGCATAATTATTGATTAAATTAAGTAAAAATTCTACGTTCCCCCGACCACGCGCTAAAAATTGTTCCCTAACAAACCTTGACGACGGAATAAGAACAAACTGTCCGCCGTTTTTCGCCTTGGCTTCAACGATTAGATTAAATTGTTTTAATTCGTTTTGGTCCGGATTAGGAATGTTGTTGGGCATCAAAACAAATCCACCGGCTGGTGGACCTTTTTGTTCCCAGGAATTTTTTTCTGATTTGACTAATACTTTTATCTCTATACCTTCTTTTTTGTTAATATCAATTGACGATGTCCATGGAAAAACCAATACGCCGATGTTAGAAAATTCTGTTGATTTGTCGGAAAAATTGGCTGTTTTCACCCAAAATGGGTAAGGAGTAAAAAACGACACGGTGCCGGTAGTAAAGCTGGCCATTTCTGACGAATTAGAAAGGACCAAGTTTTTGTTTAAATTTATCCCGTAGGATTCAAAAATAGAAAATAGGTTATGGGTGGCCGGTTGAGTTTGTAGTCCCTCACTAATATAAACCGCGTCTATCATAAAAATTGCCTTGCCTTTGTTTTTTATATAGTCTCTAATTATAGTCGCTTCGTCGGTGCTGTATTGTTTTTTATTGTCATCAAAGACTAAAAGCGTTTTAAGTGATGGGTCTATTTTTGTTTTGCTGTCCAATGACAAATTTAAATAATTTAGTTCAAATTGTTGTTGTAATACTTTCTTTAGCGTATAAAAATCATCTTCCTGGGGAGTAAAAGATTCTCCTGCCCCCAACAACCCAATTTTTATTGTCTCTTTACGACTTATTTTATAAATTGATGAGGTAATGTCATGTTCCAAGCTTTCTAAATTGGTCGCCTGAGGAATAACTTCTTTCTTATCCCCATATTGAATCGCCACCCCAAAATAAGTAGTAGAAACCGCATATTTATCTTTCTCTATTTGAGAAAACTGGAGCTCCGGAATTCCTAAATTTTTAGCCTCATTGAGGGCCTTGTCATCTTTTTTTGGATCAAAGTTCTTAACAATAATTTTCCCTTTTCCTTGCTTTTTATATTCGTTTATCAAATCAACAACGTCGGTCTTCAACGGCAAAAGTCGCAGGGGCAAATCTGAAGAAATAAAAACCTTAATATTGATAATGTCGTCTAATTTCCCAAGCATTTTTGTCGTCGCAGAAGAAAGAGCGTGGGCCTTGCCGGGTGAAAAATCAAATCTGTAAGGAAGATAGGAAGCTAAAAAATTAAAAACAACAAAAATTGCCAATAAAATAATATAAACCAATGTTTTCTGTAAGCCTTCAAGATTAAACAATTTAAGCAAATTAAGTCTGGATAAATTAATTTTCATGATTAGTCACGTCTTTCTATGTTTATGGTTGTTAAAAAAATAAACAACACCGTTAAACTTAAAAAGTATAAAACCGACCGCAAGTCAATCAATCCTTTTAAAAAACTACCATAATGGTACAAGGGAGAAAAAGAGTTCAAGTTTTCAAGAATAAAGCGCGGAACAAACGAAACCAAGAAGTCTCCTCCGGCAATAATTAAAAAAAAGATAGTTAAAATTGATAATAAAAAGGCAACTATCTGGTTTTTGGTTAAAGAAGAAAAAAACATAGAAATCGAAACAAAAACGGCTGAAAGCAAAAAAGCGCCAAAGTAAGAAATTGCTATTGTTGGCAAATATAGCCTGCCGACAAACATTAGTGTTGTCGGAAGCGAAATCGTCAATAACAACGCCACCGCTGAAAACGTCAAAAGCGCAGTAAATTTTGCCATAACTACAACTGCCTCAACTATTGGCAAAGTTAACAAAATTTCAATTGTGTTTGATCGTTTTTCCTCGGCAAAAATTCTCATGGTTAAGGCGGGAATAAAAATTAAAAACAACCAAGGCAAAATATCAAAAAACGGTCTCATTGAAGAATCGCCGCGAAGAAAAAGATCTTTTACAAATAAAAAATTGGCAAAAACAGCAAAAAGAATCGCCACAATATAACCGACAGGATTGCTAAAGTAATATGTAAGTTCTTTTTTAAATAAAGTAATCATAGTTCAAGCATGTTAACAGATTATCATTTAACTAATTTTTTAAACAACTTCTCAACACCACCTTTTCCCTTGGGTTTAGCTCCGTCGTAAACAATTTCCCCTTTGTTAATAATCATTATTCTTGTTGCCACCTCTTCCACTTCGGATAAAATATGGGTTGATAAAATAATAGTTTTCTTTTTGCCAAGAGTTTTAATAAGATTCCTAATTTTTTCTTGTTCTATTGGATCAAGGCCGGAGGTGGGTTCGTCCAAAATAAGAATTTTGGGGTGGCCGATTAAAGCAGCGGCCAAACCAACCCTTTGTTTATAGCCTCTTGAAAGCTCTTCAATCTTGCTCTCGTAGACTTCTTTAATCCCTGTCTGTTCTTTTAAGCTTTCAAGGTTGTCCCGGTTATTTTTAATTGAAGCAATAAAATTTAAATATTCAAAAACCTTCATTTCTTGATAAAGAGGATTATTTTCGGGAAGATAGCCTATTTGTTTTAAAACATCAATCCTCTCGTTTATTGGATCTTTTCCATCGATTGTTACCTCACCCGTTGTTGGTTTAAGATATCCAACAATTACTCTCATAGTAGTAGTTTTTCCAGCCGCGTTAGGACCAACAAATCCTATAATTTCTCCCTCTTTTATTTTGAAAGAAAGATTATCAAGAGCTCTTTTTTCACCAAAATATTTGCTTATTTTTTCAAGAACAATCATATTTTATTTAAGATAGAAACAGATTCTAAAATATACAAAAAAATTACTTTTTAAGCAAGCGATTTTGATAAGATAATAGATCTTTTCTTCTTTTTAAAGTTTCCTCAAAAGCCCTTTCAAGTCTCCATTTTTCAATTTCTTTATGATCTCCTGAAAGAAGAATTTTTGGAACTTTTTTACCCATAAAATTTTCCGGCCGTGTGTATTGGGGGTATTCTAAAAGCTTAACCGTCTTTACTCCTTTTTCTTTTAAGCTCCTCAACGGTTTATTTTCGCCAACTGTCTCGATTAATTGATTAATTGATACATCAAAAAAACTTTCAATTTTGGTCGCTTCGTCTTTTTTTAACACACCGGGAATTAAGCGAATAACAGAGTCGGTGATAGCGGCGGTAACAATTTCACCACCGGTCAGAACAAAATCCCCTAGAGAAATTTCTTCATCAACAAAATCTAAAGTTCTTTCATCAACCCCCTCATAGTGTCCGGCAATAATTACCAAATGATTAAGTCTTGAATATCCAATTGCCAATTGTTGATTAAAAACTTTTCCCTTAGGAGAAGTTAATAAGATTTGAGATTTTAGTTTTGGTTTTGACATTTGAGATTTAACATTTGAGATTGCTTTGTGAAGGACATCGGCTCTTAATACCATCCCCGCTCCTCCGCCGTATGGACGATCGTCAACCGAACCATAATCATCAATGGCAAAATCGCGAAGATTGATTAATTCTATTTGAACTAATTTCTTTTCAATCGCCCGCTTAACAATGCTTTCCTCAAAAAAACCAGAAATCATTTTGGGAAAGAGCGTAATAATAGAAATTCGCATATGTATATTCTACAATAGTAACGCAAAATCTATGAAACGTATTATTCTGGCCTGTGTCCGTTTTTATCAAAAAACTTCTTTTTTTCACAATTATTTTTTCCGTTTGTTTTTTATGTCAGATAGAGTTTGTCGCTTTACGCCAACTTGTTCAGAATACATTTACCAAGCGGTAGAAAAATATGGAGTGATAAAAGGTTTGTGGCTGGGTCTAAAAAGAATAGTCCGTTGCCACCCGTGGTCAAAGGGCGGAAACAATCCACTAAAATAATTATTGTGTACTTCAGAGTATGGTAAACAAACAATAAATAAAAATATCATGCGTTTAAAACGTTGCATTTATTCATTTTCTGTTTTATTATTATAATCATATGGCCAAAAAACCAACCAAGATAGAGTTGTTGGAAAATTTAACCGAGACTCCGTTCAGAAGCGGTAGCGGTAATTGGGGAAAACATGGACATGGAGAGAACGTAGATCAAGACGGAAGGAGAACTAAACATCTAAGCGTTCGCCATAAACCAAAAGGGGAAAGATGGTGGGGATTAGCAGAAATAGAAAGCGATGGTGGTGAACACAAAGGTTAACATTGCCTGAATTTTAATGAAAGGTCTAGTGAGGCTTTAAAACGGTAGAGTTAGACTAACATTGTCTTTTTTCCCCTCATCTTCTAGATATTTTTTCCAGTCCGCTTTAAGCGAAACTTTGCCCGAAACATCAGGATAATAGACGATTCCATTTTTTACCCCATATTCAAACACTTCTTTTGTTAAAAGAACATCGTCTAAACAATATTTTTTAAGTTCTTCAAATTTTCCTTCTTTAAAGTAGTTTATTGCCTGAAGACCGTGACCTGATTTTCTTTTTCCTAAGGTCGCTTTCACAATGTCATTTAACGCCAATCTTCTGCCTAAAATTTTTTTTATCTCTTCTAAGATATCAACCGTTTTGAATTGAGAAATGTTACCAGGATAATAGCCCTGAAGAACTGGCAAATCAAAGCTGTTAATGTTAAAACCTATAAGAAACGAGGCGTTTTCTAAAAGCGGATAAAGTTTGGTTAATTCATTTTCAAAAAAAGATTTTGTTTCTCCATCTTTGTAGTTATATATCCCAACGACGGAAATACCCAGTTTTTTTGGGTCGGAATATTGCCTAAAAGTATGTTTTGTTTCTAGATCTAAAACAAGAGGATATCTCATAAGTAAACGAGGGTGGATTAATTTAGATTTCTCTTGTACCTTTTTTTTTCTTTAAAAACTTCCAATTCTAACACGTTCATGTTCTTTGATGCTTCCGGAGGAAGTTGCTTTGCAATAAAAGAAATCCTTCTTTTTGCCTGGTTCTGAAAATCTTCTAAATACCCCAAAAACGTTTCTTTTTCACTTTTATTTAGTTCGTTAATCCCTCCGGCAACGATTGTTTCAATTTTCCCAATCTTCCACAGAGATTCGATAAATCCCACCTCTTTTTTAACTAGTTCAAAAATGTCGCCAACCAACGGCCTGATTTTAAAATTCATCATTTTGATGTCCTCAATCATCCTCTCTTTTGATGGTCTGGCATTTTCAACCTCAATGGTAATTTTTTTAATTAATTCTAAGGCCTTATTTTTTTCTTGATTATCAACTCTTTTCATGTATGGCCAGATACTAAACGGCATCTGGTATAATCATCTTACTATGATCAAACAAAAAATTCAAGACAACATTATTCGGGTTTTAAAACTAAGAGAAGAAAAAACCCTGTCTCTCCTGCGATATTTAATGTCTCAAATACAAAACAAAGAAATTGATAAAAAACAAGAATTGTCCGATGATGAGATTTTCCAACTAATCCGTAAATTGATAAAAAATCTTGAAGAGGCGGCCAAAATGTTTGAAAAAGGAGGCAGAAAAGATTTGGTATCCCAAAACAAAGAACAGATAAAAATTCTATTTGCTTATCTTCCGCCGGAACTCTCCGATGAAGAATTAAAAAAAGAGGTTAAAAAAATAATTGAAGAAAACAACGCTCTTTATCGGGAAAATTCAAAAGCGTTAATTGGAGTCTGTATTAAAGCGCTAAAGTCAAAAACCGACTCAAAAAGAATTGTTGAACTATTTGCCAAGCTCTCTTAAATATCTCTCTATCTCCAAAGCGGCGGAAACACCCATTCCCGCCGCCGTAATCGCCTGTTTATAATTGGAGTCGACAACATCACCTGCGGAAAAAACACCAGGAACCGAAGTCATACACTGATAACGAAAATTGTAATTAGTAATTGGCAATTCGAAATTAGGATTTCTTAATTTTTTCAAGGCATAAGTTCCGCTGGTAATTATATATCCTTTTTCATCCAATATAACTCTGCTTCCTTTCAAAAACTTGGTGACTGGCATATGGCCAATGGCGACGAACAAACCATCTAGTGATAATAAGGTCTGTCCTTGTTTAAGGACAGACCTTAATTTGACTCCTTCCACTCTATTTTCTCCCATTATCTCCTCCACGATCGTATTCCAGATAATCTCAATCTTTGAATTTTTTAAAACTCTATTTTGTAATATTTTTGAGGCGCGAAGTTGATCGCGGCGGTAAATAATATAAACTTTTTGGGCAAATTTAGTTAAAGTTAGTGCTTCCTCCAACGCCGCATCACCGCCCCCAACCACCGCCACCATTTTGTCTTTAAAAAAAAAGCCGTCGCAAGTAGCGCAGACAGAAACCCCTTTGCCTCGCAGACGTTGTTCCGACGGCAAACCCAGCCAGACTGCTTCGGCCCCGCTGGCAACAAGAACAACATCAGACTCATGACCTTTGTCCGCTTGGTCCGATGTATAAACCATTAATGGTTTTTTAGAAAAATCAACTCTGGTAACGTTTTGATCAATAAATCTGGCGCCAAATTTTTCTGCTTGTTTTCTTATTTTTCCAATTAGTTCGGGACCTAAAATTGATTCAAATCCCGGATAGTTTTCTACCGAGCTCGTTAACGTCAGTTGTCCGCCGGGCGGCGATCCGGCAAAAACCAACGGGTTAAGTTCTGCTCGAGCATTATAAATTGCCGCCGCCAGCCCAGCTGGTCCGCCACCGATAATAATAACTTTTTCTGGTTTCATAAATTTAGAATTATTCTATCACACAGGGTATTAAAATTGTATAATTCAAAATGTGACTGGAGCATAATTGTCATTCCGAGTCCCTCGACTGTGCTCGGGATAAACTCCGTCGAGGAATCTCTTTTAAGGGATTTCTCCACTCGTCCCGACAGTACGTCGGGACTCGGTCGAAATGACAAATTATGATTTATGATTTATGTCCCAACCATAATTCAAAATATGAAAGGTTGTTTTTTTTGCCAGATTGTTGAGGAAAAAAAACCTTGTTTTAAGGTTTATGAAGATGACATGTTTTTGGGGTTTTTAGATATTCATCCCTTAAATCCCGGAAATTCTCTCCTTGTTCCCAAAATTCATTATCGTTGGGTAAGTGACGTGCCTAATTTCGGCCAATATTGGGAAATAGCAAAAAAAGTGGCTTTAGTGACTCAAAAAATTTTAAACTCGCATTCAGTAAATTTCTTAACCTTGGGCTACCAAATTCCTCATGCTCACATCAGAATTATCCCCCGATTTGAAAATGACGGTCATATTGACGGGATTCGCTTAAGCGCTGTAAAAAACATTTCAAAAGAAGAAATGGAAAGAGTAGCTAAAAAAATACTTGAAGCCGTTAAAAATGGATAATAAAAAACCGCGGGCATGGCCTATGATTTTTTAGACCAGAAGACCTTTGGTGATTTCCAATAGTTTGTCAACACCCTCCCCGGTGGCCGCCGAAACAAAATAATGACTCGTATCAAAAAACTCTTTTTCAATCTCTTGTTTTTTCTGTTCGCTAATCAAGTCTAATTTATTAAATATATAAACTATTTTTTTTCTGTCCACCCCTAATTTTGCCAGTATGACATCAACGGCCGCGGCTTTTTCTTTAAAGTTGACGTCGGCAGCATCAATCACATGAAACACAACCTCACCATAAATCGACTCCATCAAGGTTGATTTAAAAGCGTCAATCAAAGAGGGAGGAAGATTTTTTATAAAACCAATGGTATCGGCCATCAAAACCGACTGGCGGTTAAATTTTTTTATCTTACCCAAATAACTATCTAAAGTAGTAAAGGCGGCGTCAGCTACTTTTTTGTCTTTCCCGGTTAAAAAATTAAAAAACCTTGTTTTGCCGGCGTTGGTATAGCCAACTAAAGCTACCGTTTTTATTAGATTATTTTTTCTTGTTAGGAGTTTTTCTTTTTTTTGAGCGATGGTTTTAGTAATTTTGTCTTCAATTAATCTTATTCTGTCTTTAATATGTCTTTTCATTCTCTCAATGTTAGTTTCTCCAATTCCCCGGCCGCCGATTCCACCTCTTTGCCGCGAAAGAAGCGTTCCTCCCAGTCCATAAATCCGCGGCCCCAAATGACGCAGTTTAGCCAATTCTATCTGAAGTTTGGCCTCTGAAGAAAGAGCGTGTCTGTCAAAAATGGCCAAAATTAAATCAACCCTGTCCCAAACAGTAATTTTTAAATCAACCTCCCACAATAACTTTTCTAAGCGAAAAATTTGTCCCGGAGAAACAATGTCATTAAGAATAATATAATTGAGAAAGTGTTTTTTTATTAATTCTTTTACCTCCTCAACTTTTCCCAAGCCAATATAGGTTGCACCATGGGGTCTTTCCCGGTGCTGAATCATCTTTAAAACCACCTCTCCTCTTAAGGTTTTAATTAATGATTCCTCTTCCCAAAAAGAGCTAAGCCGCTCATCCCTGTGTTCGTGAGGACCAATAACCTTAATAATTAAAAAACGGGGTTTATGATTGTGGGGGTGGTTCATAAAAAACAGATTTTAAAATTACCTAAAATAGGTCTCGTTGACAAACCTAATTTTTCAAAAACTTCTTTTTTACTTTTTTATTTTAAGCATCGCTCAATAAAATGTCCAAATAATTATCCCTATTTATCTCTTGCCAAGATGAATTCTTATAATCTCTCCAGGCTTTGGGCGATTTTTTATTTTTTCCCGACCATTTTATTTTCCAACCATGGAGTTTTCCTCCCTTATCTTCGACTAAATCAATTTCTTGCTTATCATATGTTCTCCAAAAATAATAGTTCGTTTTAAAACCTAGGCCCAGCTGTTGTTTATATTTTTCAGCAATGATAAAATTTTCCCACAACTTACCAATGTCATCTCTTATAGTAAGTGGGTTTTGATTATTAATAATGGCATTCCTTATCCCTAAATCAAGAAAATAAATTTTTCTCATTTTGCCGATAGCTTTTCTTAAATTGCCCGAATAAGGAGACAGTCTAAAAATAATAAAGGCCTTTTCCAGAAGACCTATATAATTGGCAATTGTCCGTTTGTTTATCCCGACAAAGTTTGCCAACTCGTTGTAAGAAACTTCGCCGCCAATCTGTAGCGCTAAAGCTTGAAGAAGTTTTATAACAACTTCAGAACTTTTGATATTATCAAATTTAAGAATGTCTTTATAAAGATAGTTTGAGGCTAAATATTTAATTTTTTGCGATTTTTGTTCAAAAGATTCAAGCTGAAATATTTCAGGATAACTCCCATATACTAAAAAACTTTCAAGACTCCTTTGCGCTTCAATCGTCTGATTTTTATTAAACAGCTCGTTTAAAGAAAGAGGAAATAGCCAAAACTCCAGATTTCTTCCGGTAAGCGGTTCATTTATTATATTTGAAAGCTCAAAAGAAGAAGAACCGGTGGCAATAATTTGTTTTTCCGGAAAGTTTTCAACTAATAATTTAATTTTTAGACCAATATTTTTAACTCTTTGGGCTTCATCAATTACGACTAATCTATAATTACCAATAATCCGGTTTAAGCCTTCAGAATTATTTGCATTTTGTAGCCTGCTTAAAATATCAAGTTCGTCGCAGTTTAAATAATTGTATGGTTTGTTAAAATCTTCAGCAATTTTCTTGACAAGGGTTGTTTTTCCTACCTGTCTTGCTCCATATAAAATAATTGCCTTGCCTTTAAACAAATTGGTTTTTATTACCTTTTCTAGCCTTCTTTTGATATACATCTGGTCTTATTATACCTAAATTAGGATACTTGTCAAACCCAATTTATTATTAATTAATACAGAATAATTGCGCTCCCGAAACGAAATGGAGAGTTGCACATTAGAAAACAACACCTAAACTGTAGGTTTACTCATTAGACAAAAACTGGTAAGAGTTCACGGTCTTTGACAAAAGTGTATCAAATTGTCTCAAGTGTCATTCCGAGCCTGACGAAGGATGACACTGTTGTAATAGTTTTTGTCATGGTTCGTCAGGCTTGTCCTGAACGCAATCGAAGGACTCGCCATGACATGGCGAAATTGGCAAGAAGTGAAGCAATTGCAAGAGAATTAGGCGTTCAAGAAGGCACAAGAGGAGGAACCCTGGAGGGGTAAATTTAGAAAAAGTAGTTGAGTCAGTTTTAACGGGAAACCTAAAACTTACAAAACAAACTCAACCGATAAAAAGTGGAGCCTAAATTTCTCTCCGAAGGTGAGCAAAAATCACGCGCCAAAAAAATACTTTTGGGATTTAGAAATAAGTTCGACTTTTTTCGGAGAAGATTTGTTATTAAAAAAGGGAAATAAAAAATCTTCACGAGTTTCGCACTTTGATTAATTAAAAACATTTTTGTCATCCTGGAAGGAGCGAAACGACTGATAGGATCCCAAAAGGATTTTATCGCTCATTTCATTCGCTCCAGAATGACAGAAAACTGCGAAATTCGTGATTAGTTCTGTGTCTGCTGAACCAAGTCTTTTTCCTCTTTTTTCAACGAGGCCACATAGGCGGCGGGGATTTGATAAACGTAGTTTGAACCCTCTTGATAAAAATAATATTTTTCATTATCTATTTTATAAAAAACTCCCTTTTTCTCTTTGCCCCCCTCATCAACGGTTATAGACAGATCGGGTTGGTAATTTGACAAATTAACGCTTTTTTTATCAAAAGCATCGTCGCCCTTTAGGGTTTTAATGTCGTTGATAAAAAAATCAACCCGGTCTTTCTTACCCTCCGTAGCTTTAGCGGAGGAGGGCTTACCCTCCGAAACAACAAACCACTTGCTCTCTTTCTTTGTCAGTTTTAAAAACTTTTCTTCCCACTGTTCTTCAATCCTATTAACCTTGTTTTCATCGTTGATAAAATACACCCTTGTATCGCGAAAGTCTTTAGGATAAAAAAAGCCGGACAAGTCTTCGTCGGCCACGTAAACGTTTGGATCGTTGTCAACCCGAAAATAGCTTTTCCCATAAGAATAAATTTTTCCTATATAAACAACGTGGTTGTTAAATTCAATCTTTTGTTTTCCATTTACTTCAAAATCCGCGTATTTATTTTTATTGCGCGAAACCATCTCTTCTTTTTTTAGTTCTAATATTGTTTCAATAATTTTTTCTATTCTTTCTTTGTCTGCAGGAAAATCATTTATTAACCATTGTTTGTTTTTCTTGTCCGTGGTGGTTTTGTCTTCACCATCAACGATCATAACTTGTTTAACCGACTCTTTATTCAATATTTCAAAAATTCTCTTGTCTTTTTTAAATAAATCAGGAAGTTTTTGAATAAAACTAAAAACCCCAATCAGCAAGACAAAAACAAAAAGAACTTTAAAAAATCGCTTTGTTGGTTTTTTCATGTTGACAATTGTTCTAAAATTAGTCAAAATTATATCAAATGGATCAGTTAAATAATCAGAAAATTGCTAACCCTCAATTAATTTATTCCTGGAAGGCACCCTTGCGGGCTTATAAGAAAAGATCGGCAGGTGTTTTAAGATTTTATATTGCTGTCTCTCTTCTTCTTTCTCTGATTGTTTTTTTCTTTGGCGATAAGATTTTGGTTCTTCCCATCTGGGCGGTGATGTTCCTTTTTTACGTTCTAACCATCACCCCGCCGCCTGAGGTGGAAAACAAAATCACCAAGTTTGGCATTGAAACCGCCGGAAATACTTTTCGCTGGGATTTTCTCTCCCATTTTTATTTCATAAAAAAGTTTGATTACTACGTCTTGGTCATGGTCAGCGTTAGTCCTTTTCATTATCATTTATATCTCGTTTTAAAAGAAGAAGAAAATCTCTCCGACTTGATTAAAATTCTTTCCGAACATTTAATCTATCAAGAACAGCCGCAAAAAACATTTACTGATAGGGCCACCGAGTGGCTTACCAAACTAATGCCCGACCCTACCCCTTCACCGTTAGAAGAGAAAAAAGTCTCTCTCGAAAAAGCGATGGAGTCACCTCTTTAATTCCAAAAACCCGACCCCAACGAATCAATCCTCCGTCCGAAGAAACTAAAAAACCATCTATCTCTTTTGTTAAAACAATCAGGTCTAAATCCGCCACACTGTCAAGAAAATTAAACCGGGTGGCCTGTCGATGGCGCTCTCTTAGAGTTTTAATCGTGCCGCCTATTTTCTTTTCAAACTCTATTTTGTTTAACTCTTTTCCCCCAATCATTTCTTTTCCTCCCTTTATCACTGATTCCTCCGCAACTTTTAATCCGCGATACGAGCGTTCGCGCATTTCATTAACAAGTTGATAAAAAACCCCGGCAGAAAATTGAACCTTGGATAAATCAGGTGATTTAATTGTAATAACGCTAAAAAAATCTTTTATAAAGTTTTCCTGGTTAAAAAAACCAACCAACTCGTCAACAATCCGCGGCGGCATAAAAAACTCAGCTCTGTTTTCCTTTTTTAGCTTTTTGGCCAGACTGGTAAAACCGACAATCACGTCTTTTGAGGCGTTACCAAATCCCGATTTTATTTCAAGATTAACAAAAAAGTTAACGTCAATTACAAATTTTTCCATTTTTTAATTATATCAAGCGCTCTCGTTTTATACTATACTTATTTACATGGAACCTCATCCCATTCCAAGACAAATCACAACTTTTGAGTTTAAATTAATTGGTTTTTTAACGTTGCGACAGTTTATTTATTTGGCGGTTTTTTTTCCTTTAGGAGTTGTTGTTTTTTATCTTTTTCCTATTCCTTTATTAAATATTCTTTTTGCTCTTGTCCCTGTTATTTTGGGAATTGCCTTTGCTTTTGTTCCTTATAACGAACGCCCCCTTGACGTTTGGATAAAGAATTTTGTCAAGAAACTTTTCTCCTCGTCTCAATATTATTATTTTAAAAAAAACCAGCCCCCGGCTTTCTTAAAGGATATTTTTATTTATTCAACTCCGCAAGTTGTTCAAACCCACCTTGAGGCCAAACAAAAACTTTCCAATTACCTCTCAAAAAAAAGCCCGCCCCCGAAAGAAAGCATTCGTAAAAATCAACTTCACCAACTGATTCGTTCTGGCGCAGCCATCCCACCCCAAACACCTCCCGAGGCTGATCCACCCCCTCCTCAACAAGTAGGCTCGGCCGCCCAGCCCCCAAAAACCACAACCTCAGCATCGCCAAAAAAACCCTTTCTTTTTGGCGTGGTTAAAAACAATAAAGATTTTCCCTTACCCAATTCATTAATATATATAAAAAACAAGTCCGGCCAAAACGCAAGAATATTAAAAACTAACAGCCACGGCATGTTTGCCAGCTTTCACCCTCTTCCTCCCGATGATTATTTATTTGAAATTAAAGACTTGGGAGGAAAATATTATTTTGATACAATGAAAGTTGCCGTAACTAAAGAGGGCGGCGGACCGTTTAATTTTATTTCAAAAGAAACCTTATGAGTTCAAAAAAACCAACCTCACCAATAAAAACATCAACTCAAGAATTTATTGAAATAGAAGCAGTCAAAGATGACGTTGTTATGTTAAAAGACTATTCCTGTTGTGCAATTCTTAGTTCGGGAACCACCAACTTCGGCCTCCTCTCCCAAGAAGAACAGAATTCAATGATTTATTCGTATGCTTCTCTATTAAACTCTCTTTCCTTTCCTATCCAAATTCTAATTCTCTCTAAAAGAATGGATGTTTCCTCCTATTTTGATTATCTTGATATAAAGATTAAAGAACAAACAAACCCGATAGTTAAGGACAGACTACTACAGTACAAAGATTTTATTAAAAACATCGTTAAAAAAAATACTATTTTAGAAAAAAAGTTTTATTTTGTTGTTCCTTTCTCCCCGTTGGAAATGGGAGTGAGTGGAGCATCTAAAAGCTCCTTAAACAAAGAATATGTTTTGGCCCGAGCCAAAACATCTCTTTACCCCAAAAGAGATCATCTTCTCAGGCTTTTAAACCGAGCCGGACTAGGAGGAAGAGTCTTGTTTGAACAAGAAATTGTTGAACTTTTTTACAACCTATATAATCCTTCTCCTTCCGGAAAAAAATTGGCTCCTATTACTAGTTACACCGACCTTGTCTTAATGTCGTAAACTATGTTCTTTGGCGGAAAAAAACAAACAAAAAACAAACAGCCAGAAATAAAAAAAACCAGCGCTGGTCAAACCTTAGCTCGAGGAATGGTGTCCGTAAAGGATGTCATTTCTCCTTCTTATGTTGAAGTTGATTTTAATAGTATAAAAATTGATGAGAAATATTACCGCACTCTTTTTGTTGTTGGTTACCCTCGTTTTGTCTCTTCAAATTGGCTTTATCCCCTAATTACTTTTGATCACCCACTTTATATTTCCATGTTTATTTATCCTACCGAGTCAAAAGACATTTTAAAAGATCTTAAAAGAAAAATTGCCGAAATGGAAGCAACTCTTGAGGGAGACATAAAGGCCGGAAAAGTGGTTGATCCTTCTGTTCAGGTAGCCTTGGATGACGCTTTGGTTTTACAAACAGAATTGGCTAGGGGTTCGGAAAGGTTTTTTCAATTTGGACTCTACGTAACCATCCCCGCCGACAGCCTGGACGAACTTAATCAAATTACAAAAGAGATTGACTCTTCGCTATCTTCTCTTTTGATTATTGCCAAACAGGCAACCCTTGAGATGGAAGAGGGCTTTAAATCAACTCTTCCTATGTTTTACGATCGGTTGACAATTTGGCGAAACATGGACACCACCTCACTCGCCACCACCTTTCCCTTTTCCACCGCCTCTCTCACCGCCAACGAAGGAGTCCTTTACGGCGTTAATCAGCATGACGGTAGTTTGGTTATTTTTGATCGCTTTACTTTAGAAAATGCCAACTCTGTTATTTTGGGTAAGTCTGGCGGTGGAAAAAGCTTTTTAGTAAAGCTTGAGGCCCTAAGGCTGTTAATGATGGGAGTTGATGTTCTTATTATTGACCCGGAAAATGAATATAAAAAGATTGCCGAGGTGGTTGGGGGTGAGTTTGTCTCTTTTTCTATTTCTTCGCCATATAAAATTAATCCTTTTGATTTACACCGCGAAAGCCCGGAGCCCGACGAACTAGCCAATAAGATTTTGGGGCTGCACTCCCTGATGAAAATTATTATGGGTGAAATTACCCCGTCTCAGGACGCAATTTTAGACAGGTCCTTGGTTTTAACCTACAAACAAAGAGGAATCACCGAAGACGCAGAAACCCACAAAAACGAACCCCCTCTTCTTGAAGATTTGTACAAAATTCTTTTAGGAATGGAAAGCCCTGAGGCGGCAGAGCTTGCCAATAGATTAGAAAAATTTATAAAAGGATCTGCCAGCGGCGTATTTAATCAGCAGTCAAGTTTTGATATAAAAAACAGTTTTACCGTGTTTGGAGTGCGAGACCTGGAAGAAGAGCTTCGTCCGATCGCCATGTACATCATTCTTGATTATGTTTGGAACAGAATAAGAAAAGATCGAAAAAAAAGAGTTCTGATTGTTGATGAGGCTTGGTATCTTATAAAACATAAGGATTCTGCCCGCCACCTTCATAGCCTTGCCAAAAGAGCCAGAAAATACCTCCTGGGCCTCACCACCATCACTCAAGACGTGGAAGATTTTTTGGTCACCGACGAAGGAAAAGCAATCATAACCAACTCAAGTCTCCAGGTCCTTTTAAAACAATCAACCGCCGCTGTAGACAAAGTAGCCGAGGTGTTTAATCTTACCGGCGGTGAAAAACACTTTCTTCTCTCCGGCGGAGTTGGGGAAGGGCTTTTTTTGCCGGACAATCTCACGTAGCTATAAAAATAATCGCTTCGGAAGAAGAAAACAAAACAATCACCCAGATCTAAGAAGAGTCCTCTTCTGTTCGTATCGGCATAATAATGTGAAAAAAGTCTTTTTGATCTTTTCCCTTAAAAACTCCAGGATCGTTTGGTTGTCCCATTTCAAAAACCACCATCTCTCCCTTAATGTTGGTTAAAAAATCTAAAACAAACTTATAATTGAAGGCGATTTTTTGTTGGTCTCCTTCAACTTCTCCCTCTTGATAAATAACTGTTTCTTTTTCGTCTTTTGTTTTTGGGCTGATATAAAAACCGTCTTTTTTTATATCAAAGACCACAATATTAGAATGGTCTCTGGCAAAAACCGAAGCCATTTTAATGTTTCTCAAAAACTCCTCTTTGTTAAGGACTGCTCTCGTTTTATAATCCGTGGGAACAACCTTCTCAAACGGAGGAAAATCTCCCTCTATTGTTCTAGAATAAATGTCAGCATCTCCTATTGTTAGTTTTATTATTTTTTTTTCGTCGGAAAATAAAATTTTAATTTCTTCATTTTCTCCAACCAGTCTCAACGCCTCTGTTAAAACGCTGGCCGATATTATAATTGATGGGAAAAGGTCTTTTTTTTTCTCGGAAATCAAAGAAAGTCTAAATCCGTCTGTTGCCACTACCTGTCTTTGTCCTTCCTTCGTTAGGAAATTAACGCCTGTTAGAATTGGCCTGGCTTCGTCTTTGGCCGCCGCAAACAAAACCAGCGGAAGCTTTTCTTTAATAAAGTTTTTGTCAAGTTTGCTTTCTTTTCCATCAATTTTAGGCAAAGAAGGAAAGTCTGCCGTAGAAATTAGGTTGAAGGAGGCTTTTGTCTTACCGTTTTCAATCACTAATTTTTTGTCGTCTGTGTGGATGTTTATTTTATCCGAGGAAAGAAAGCTTAAAAAATCAACTATTTTTTTAATGTCAACCACGACTTCGTTTTCTTTGTCTGTCTCAATTCCAATTTTGGTATAAAAGAATTCGTTTAGATTTGTGGTAATTATTTCCAGCTTATTTTTTGATATTTTAAGCATTCCTCCCTGAAGTGAAGGAATTGAAGATATTTTTGATAAAGAAAAACGTGAAGCAGTGGAAAGTTTTTCTTGAAATAAGTCCTTTCGTATAGTAAACATAATTAATAGTAGTAGTAAGGTTGTGGATTAGTTTATAACATCTAGGATTTAAAATCAACAACAAGCTAAAAAGAATTTTTTCTTCGTGGATTAAAAGAGGACACTATGTTGATAAAGAAAGAGAACTAATAATTCTATTAACCTCTTCTTTAAAGGTGGGGTTTTTAAAGATAAGGGTAGAAATTTTATTAACTCCGTGGATTATGGTGGTGTGATCTTTTCTTTTTAGAAGAAAAGCGATTTCTTCCAGGTTTATTTTTAAAACGTTTCTTAATATAAACATGATAATTTGTCTTGGAAGAACGATCCTTTCTCTTCGATCCTTGTCTTTTATTTGAGATGGCCTCACCTGATAATAAGAACAAACACCCCTCATTACTTCATGAGGAGAGAGTCGAGAGGCTGTTTGTTTATCTTTTTTAGACAGTTCGTTTTTAATAATATCGCCGGTTATTTTTCCGTCCTCTCGAAGAGAGCGGGCATAGATTTCCAAGAGCTTTCCCTCAAGTTCTCGGGTATCGGTAATTTTTTCAGCCATTAGGCCGGCCGCTTCGTTATCAATGTCGATGTTTCTTTCCTTTGCCTTAATTAGCAGGATGGCGGTGCGCAGTTCATGGCCTGGTTTTTGAATATCAACGGTTAGTCCGCCAGAAAAGCGGGATCGTAGTCGGTCTTCAAGCTTTTTAATTTCTTGGGGGGGTTTGTCTGACGACATAATTATCTGTCCTCCTCTTCTAATAATAGAATTAAAGGTGTGAAAAAATTCTTCCTGGGCGGTGTTTTTTCCGGCAATAAACTGGACATCATCAACCAAAAAAACATCAAGAAAGCGATATTTTTGGCGAAAGTGGGCGGTGTTTTTTATTCTGATCAATTCAACCAGGTCATTAACAAACTCTTCGCTTGGACAATAAAAAATCTTCTTATTAGGGTTGTCTTTAAGGATCTTGTTGGCAATGGCTTGAATTAGATGGGTTTTTCCCACTCCAACATTGCCATAAACAAACAAGGGGTTATAGAAATTGCTGGGGCTTTTGGCAACGGCAAGAGCGGCCGCATAAGCAAATTGGTTTGATGAAGATACGGCAAAATTATCAAAGGCAAATTTTAGTTGGAGGCCGGAGCTTTTAATGGCGGTTTCTTTGCTTTGTTTATATTTTAGTAAGGGAGTTTCGTCCTCTGTTGGTTTTTTTACCTTTTCTTTTATAAAAAAAACCAGAACCATTTGTTTTCCTGAAAAACGGGAAAATTCTTTCTCTATCTGGTTTTTCTTTGTTTCTAAAATAATTTTACTCCCTAAGTTTTCGCAGGCGACAAAAACTTGGTTTTCGGCAAGGTGAGACAAGGTGGTTTTTTTAAGAAGAGGAATCAAGACGGGAGAACTGTTTGTTTTTTCAAAAACAGAGACAAATTTTTTCCAATTGTTATGATTCATAGCTTAGTAAAACAAAGAATAAAATGTGGACAACTTGTCCACAAATAATAATTAATAGTTATCCACATGTCAACCACACAATTACTATAAGACGAAGAATTGTTGAGTTATTTTTTTACTTTGAAGCCTTCAAAAATTTCCTTAGGGTCCTGCCAATAAAGTTCTATTTCATCAACCCGAGAAACAGGTGGTCCTTTTTTAAAAAGTCCTATTATTTTGTTCACCTTTTCTTCTTCACCCTGAATAACCACTTCAACCTCCCCTCCAATTTTAAAAACACCAAGCCCATCGTGTGAATTTTTTACCCAGCCGGAAACTCCAATTATTTTTGCCTGAATTTTTGTCCAGGCGCGAAAACCAACCCCAATGACGTCTCCTTTAATATAAACATGGGCCTGTTTTAACATAAAAAAATAGTTTTATGAGCTGTCTTGTTTTTTATTAAAAAGAAAAGGCTGATAAATTGTTTTTTTAAACTTAATCAAAGCGGTTTGTTCGATCTGCCGAATTCTTTCTCCACTAATCTTATGTTTTCTACCGATTTTTTTGAGAGTTTTTCTTCTAAGTCTGTTGATTAAAATTTCCCTCTCTTTTTTCTTTAGTTTTGCTGACGCGTTTATAATTGATACAAAATAAGCCGTTGTTTGGTTGGCCATAAAAATACTTATATTTTAACAGATTGTCCATTCGTTATAAACGCTGTTTATACGTGTGTTTTTTGGTAAAATATATAACGTTACTAATTACTGATTACAACGATGTCAACAATAAAAGAAGGTAATCAGGCGGTGGGAGACGGGCTCGAAAACTTGATGTCTGGGGCATGGCGCGTGATGTATGAGTGGTTTGAAGGACTGCGCTCTGACAGAATATCGTTTGGACTACCTTCAGTTTTAGTAACAAGAGCAATTTTAACAGACCCCCAGTTCGCCATTGTTTTTGGTATGCAAAAAACACTAGAGAAATGTTAAAGGAAGAAGGCGGCTGGCTAGTAATTATGCCGTTGGGAAAGGATGGATGGGTTTGTTCTATCACAAAACCCCAAGACTTTGGAAAGAACAAAGAAGCAAGTGCTATAAAAAAAACCTATGAAAGTTTTATCCAATTTCTTGTTCAAGCGCAAGAAGGAAGGATTGAATCGATTGAACCGGAGGTGGATCTTGTTGGGCTTCAATAAATCGCCCAAGCTCTTTATAATGCTCTTCCTCTGGGAACGCAACGAGAAATAGCAGGTAAATCTCCTTACGAGATTACTTCAGCCGCACAGAGGTAGGAACGCAACACATCCTTCAGCAGAATTGAGATAGTAAAGAGGCTTCCCAAAGGGATAAATTAATATAAATGGGTTTATCCCTAATGTAAGCCCACATCTATAAAGACAGACATTGTTTTTTCTTCCTCCTGCTTTTCAGATGAAACACGAGCAGATACGGCAATTTTCATATAAGATATTTTTCTCTATCTTCTAAATAAAGAAAATTAATAGTAAATTTATCTTGATTGATTGCTTCGGGTCCTCTAACAAACTCTTTTCGAAGTTCTGGTTTAACTTGCCTTAAGGTACTTCTTCCTAATTTTTCTACAAAATAACCCGGTTCAACGTTTACTCCTGTAATAAATCTATATTTCATGGCTTTTGCAGCGTGTCGTAGTTTTGCATAAAAAGACGTTGCAAACCCAAAACCATGCAATTCGGGTCTATCATCGTAGCCCTCTACTCTTAATTGACGGCCAATCGATGCTAAAAAAATATTGTTTGTTATGAAATCGTGAACTTTTAACAAGCCAGACCCAATTAAGTCACAATTACGAACATGCTGAGGATCTACTTCAAGAGGAATTTGTGGTCTTGTTTCTCTACTTCCTTCTTCCAACGACAAGATAGATAATCTTTCATAGTATGCTTGTTGTCCTGCTATATAGGCTTTAAGTTTGGCCGGGTCAGATAAAGGATCATTTCTTCTTTCAAAAACTACAAAACGAACTTGATTAACAGGGCTCAAGTACGGTTGTGCCGCAAATACATCCACCCTAAAAGGGTCTTGAGCCAATTGCAGTGCTGGGACCGGAATAAGAAAACGCAAAGCTCTTTGAGGAATAATCGCATCTCTTTCTGGTTTTGTTGCGTTAATCCAATCATCAAAAGCAGCCTTATCTCGTCCTACTATTAAGTTAACTTGAGTTTGTCTTTCGCGACCCATAGGTTCACGCATGGTATTTTTTATCTCTAATAAATTTTTCAAAATAATTTATCAATTTGTCTAGTTGAACAAAATTCTTCCATAGCCTTACTATACAGTGCTTTAGAACATTTTGTCAACAACGTCTAGGCGTGCCTTATGATGATTTAACTACCCTCAGACACGCTATTATAGATTGTTTATTTCATGTTAAAGAAGTAGGAAATCTTGATGGTGTTATGGAGCAACTTAAATTTGTTTTTCTTCCCATGGAGCCCAGAGAAGATAAGAAATTCATAGAACCATATTATGTTAAAGTTAAACGCCTACTGGAAATGTTTAAAGAATAATCTGTATAAATTTCTTGAATTGTTTTATTTTATTAATATAATTTTGCCCTCAAAATAATCTCTTCATTCAAACCCCACAGGCTAAGAGTCCCGAGCGAAGTCCCGCCTAGCGGGATGAAGTCGAGGGAGATTAATGTTGTTTTTGTTAATAATCTCCTTTTCCAAAGCCCCAAACAACTTGTTTTGATGACTATATGCGGTAGACTAAATTGAATATATGGTATAGAGTGCTTATTATGACTGGGACATAATTATCATTCCGAGTCTCTCGACTGTGCTCGGGATAAACTCCGTCGAGACTCGGTCGAAATGACAAAAAAGGACAGATGACCCAGTTATATTGTGTTATGCTTTCAACAATTTTATCTGCCGCGACGGTTGGGCTTGATGGCGTTTTGATTAAGGTTGAGGTTGATGTGGCAGAGCGCGGCTTTCCTACCTTTACTATTGTTGGTCTTCCTGACAAGGCAATTGAAGAATCAAAAGAAAGAGTAAGGACGGCCATTAAGAATTCTTCTTTTAAGATGCCCGAGACGAGAATTACCATTAATTTGGCTCCGGCGGATATTCCCAAGGAGGGTTCTCTTTTTGATCTACCGATTGCCATTGGTATTTTGGCTTCAGCCAAGGTAGTTAACCGAGAAATTTTAAACAACAGCATCTTTATTGGCGAACTTTCTTTAGAGGGGAAAATAAGACCGGTGGCTGGTATTCTGCCCGTGGCTATTTTAGCCAAAGAGAAAAAAATTAAAAACATTTTTATTGCCAAAGGAAACGCCAAAGAAGCAGCTTTAATCGAGGGGGTAGATATATACCCGGCCGAGTCATTGATTGATTTGGTTTTGCATTTAAATGAAGAAAAATTGTTGGCCAGTCAGCCAAAAACCCGCCTGGATGAAATATTAGGGAAGGATGATTACGAATTTGATTTTTCTGAAATCAAAGGACAAGAGCAGGCAAAAAGAGCCTTAGAAATTGCGGCGGCCGGGTTTCATAATATTCATTTAAAAGGCCCGCCGGGCGCAGGAAAAACCATGCTTGCTCGTGCGCTTCCCTCTATTCTGCCAAAAATGGACGAGAAAGAGATTGTTGAAGTGTCAAAAATTTATTCAATTTCTCAGGTTTTTATGAGTTCTTCTTTTGTGGTTAAGAGGCCGTTTCGCTCACCCCATCATACAACTTCGCGGGTCGGGCTCGTCGGCGGTGGAACAAAAATTTCTCCCGGCGAGATTTCATTAGCTCATCGGGGAGTTCTTTTTTTAGATGAATTGCCAGAATTTCCTCGTTCGGTTTTGGAGGCGCTGCGTCAACCATTAGAGGATGGTGTAGTGACTATTTCGCGCGCCCAAGGAAGCCTAATTTTTCCCGCCAGATTTTTATTTGTTGGTGCTTCCAACCCCTGTCCCTGTGGTTTTTTAGGTCATCCCAAAAAGGCATGTAGTTGTTCTTTGGGGCAAGTGATTAAATATAAAAAAAGAATATCCGGGCCGCTTATGGACAGGATTGACATTCACATAGATGTTCCTCCGGTTAAGGAAGACAAATTAACCGCCAGTTTTAATTCCGAACCAAGCGCAAAAATAAGACAGAGAGCGGAAGAAGCACGGAGACGGCAACAAAAACGCTTGAAAGACAAAACAACTAGAACTAACGGAGAAATGTCATCATCTCAAGTCCGTAAATTTTGTAAATTAAGCGATGAGGCCAACAATTTATTAAAACAGGCAATCTCCCGTTTATCAATTTCGGCCCGCTCGTATTTTAAAATCATTAAAATCGCCCAAACCATCGCCGATCTTTCCGGAAAAGAAACGATTGAGGCTCAATTTATTGCTGAAGCGCTTCAGTACCGGGTGAAGGAAGAGTAAGGTTGGCTTGTTTTTTGTCCCCGGCTGTGTTATATTAAGTTCATCCTGAAAAAGGGGGTAAAACGCGATGACGAAACGAACAAAAAAAACTTCTACTACAATCGAGAAAAAATCAACCAAGGAAAAAAAGCAACCCCAACCCTCCTCAATGCAAGAGCTTTTAAAAAAACAGTCCTTTAAACCTCCAAAAAAAGGAGAAGAAATTGAAGTAAAAATAATTTCCATCTCCAAAAGACATCTATTTTTTGACATGGGTTGGAAATCACACGCCGTCCTAGGAGAAGTAGAGACAAAAGAATTGACCACATACCTTCCCTATCTAAAAGTAGGAGACAAGATAAAGGTTAAAGTTGTAGTTGAAGAGTCAAGAGAGGGTTTTCCTGTAGTTTCAATGAAGAAATTTTTTGAAAAAGGGAAGTGGGAGATTTTAGAGCTAAAACAAAAAAATGAAGAGCAGATTGAAGTTGTTGCCGGCGACTATGGAAGAGGCGGCGTTTTTATTGAATTTGTTGGTATACGGGGAGTGATTCCTAAAATTCAACTGACAGAAGAGTATATTAATAACCCAGAAAAAATAAAAGGACAAAAAATAAAAGTAAAGGTTTTGGAGGTTGACCAAAAGAAAAATCGTCTGGTTGTTTCTCAAAGAGCGGCAACGTTGGGTATTTCTTATAAAAAGATGCAAGAGAAATTTGACAAGATTAAAGTGGGAGAAAAACACAAGGCAACGGTAATTGGATTCTCCGAGTTTGGAGTTTTTTGTGAGATTGACAAAATTATTGAAGGCCTGATTCACATATCTGAAATTTCTTGGGAAAAAGTGACCGATCCCACCCAATATGCAAAGATAGGAGACGTGATTGACGTGATAGTTACAGAGAAAAACAAAACAAACCTTAAACTTAATCTTTCTATTAAAAAATTTATGCCTGACCCATGGGAAAAAATAGAGAAAAAATATCCCAAAGACAAAGAAATAGAAGGAACAATAATAAGGAAAGAAAAATACGGGTATATTGTAAAATTTGAGCCCGGCGTTGAGGGTTTGCTTCACATCTCAAAACTTACAGACAATAAAGAATTAAAAAACGGAGAAAAAATCAAATTGTTTATTGAAAAAGTTGATGCTCAAAATCGACGGATGAGTCTTATTCCGGTGATCCACGACAAACCAGTTAGTTATAGATAAGGCTGGGAAGATTTGCTACAATTAAATTCATGCAAATCGTCGCCGATCTTCACCTCCATTCAAAATATTCGCGGGCGGTTTCCCCAAAAATGGATCTTTTTGAAATTTCCCGTTGGGCGTCAAAAAAAGGCATAAACTTAGTGGCCACAGGTGATTGGACTCACCCCATATGGTTTCGGGAGATAAAAAGAAACCTTAAAGAAACTGCTCCGGGGATATTTTCATTGGTAGAGACACAAAATCTTGCGTCCCTACAAAACGTGAAATTCCTCCTCTCGACGGAAATTTCCAGCATTTATGTTCAGGGAGGAAAGCAGCGCCGCATGCACAATCTTATTTTTTCTCCATCGTTAGAAGTTTGTGAAAAAATTATTCAAGAGTTACAAAGACGAGGAGCAAATCTAATGTCCGACGGCCGACCGATTATAGGAATCTCATCAAGGGATTTGTTAGAGTTAGTTTTGACAATTGATAAGAATGTGTTCTTTATACCGTGTCATGTCTGGACTCCCTGGTTCTCGCTATATGGCTCTAAATCAGGATTTGACTCAATTGAGGAATGTTTTGGTAAGTTATCTAAAGATATTTACGCCGTAGAAACAGGTTTGTCGTCGGATCCGATAATGAATTGGCAAATTAAAGAATTGGAAAGTCGGTCAATTGTTTCTTTCTCTGACGCTCATTCAAGCCCTAAGTTGGGTCGCGAAGCCACTGTGTTTGTCCCAAATTCCAAATTCCATCCGCCAACTGGCGGACCAAATTCCAAATTTTCTTACGAAGACCTTGTCGAAGCAATAAAACAAGACCCAAATAGTAAACTTAAAATCGCTTATACTATTGAATTTTTTCCTGAAGAGGGAAAATACCACTGGAGTGGACACAGACTATGTGATGTTTGTTATAGCCCAAAAGAGGTAAAAGAAAAAGGAAAAATTTGCCCCGTTTGTCAACGACCATTAACTATTGGTGTGGAGAATCGAGTGATTGATTTAGCTGAAGAAATATTAACTAAAGACGATTTATTTTTTGGAGAAAACAACGCGGGGGCGGCCTTGATTTATGACAAAGAAAAAAAAAGAAGACCATTTGTTTCGCTAATCCCTCTTTTTGAGATATTGTTGGAAATCAATAATAACTCGCCCACAAAAGCGCTACTTGAGTATGAAAGACTAACTTCTGACTTTGCCACAGAATTTGATATTCTTCTGACAAAAACCTACGAAGAGATAGAAAAAATTGGAGGAAAAAAGCTGGCAGAAGGAATTAGGATTGTCCGGGAACGAAAAGTTTTTGTTGATCCGGGCTATGACGGCGTGTTTGGGAAAGTAAAGGTTTTTAACGACGAAAGTCAAAAAACAGGCCATGTTCAGCAAAAAAAAATTGAAAAACAACCTTCGTTATTTTAACGATTTAATTTTTGGATTGTTTCTTTTCTTGTTCGCTACTCAATTGGGTAACCATTTCTTTTTGAATTTTTCTTATGTTAACGGGGTCAGGGTGGATTATTTAAGCTTAATTTTATATACGACAGATATTGTTTTTTTGGTTTTGTTTTTTTTAAACAGGGGGCTGGTTTTAAACGAAATTAAAAAAAAAGCAAAACCAATTCTGTTGTTTTTATTGTTTTTTTTAATTAATGCCTTAATTTCCCAATGCCCTGCCCTTTCTTTTTATCGCTTCCTTAAAATCTTAGAAATTTATTTTATTTTTATTTTTTTTAAAAATTTTAAAAACAGCCGGGTGGTATTAATTTCTTTTTTATTGGGAGGATTGTTTCAGTTGATTCTTTCTCTTGTCCAGCTTTATCAAAAATCATCGCTCCAGGGGATCTTTTATTTTTTTGGTGAAAGATATCTTTCTCTTTCTCAATCGGGCGTTGCCAAAGCATCAGTCGGAGGAGTAGAGTTTTTGCGTCCCTACGGGACATTTTCTCATCCAAACAGTCTGGCGGGTTTTTATCTTCTTTTGTATTTTTTCTTTTTGACTGATAAAAAGTTTAATCGTTTTGTTTTTCTAAAAAATCTTTCGCTTTCGGTTTTTAGCTTATTAATTTTTATTTCTTTCTCCAAAGCAGCCACGATCACCTATTTAACATTGAACATCTTTTATGTAATACGTTATCTTAAATTAAAATGTCGAGTTTGTCTGTTAGCTAAAATCGTTTCGATTTTTATAGTGGCCCTTATTTTCCTTCAAGCAAAAACAGACCCCTTATCTTTGGAGAAACGAATGGTTCTTTTTAAAAACGGAGTGGCCATTTTTTTAAATCATCCGTTTTTTGGTGTTGGTCTTGGTCACTATTTAATTTACCAGGCGCAAATTCCAATTAAATATCCTTATTTTTTCCTCCAGCCGGTTCATAATATTTTTGTTTTATTTTTGGCGGAAACAGGAATTATTTTTTTTGGGGTTGTGGGATATGTTTTGTGGCAGTTCTTTAAAAAGCGTCTTAAGAACATGGCTTTTGTAATGTGTTTGTTGGTTGTTCTAATTACGGGATCATTCGATCATTACTGGTTAACTTTACAGCAGAATTGGTTGTTGTTGGGGGTGGTGTTTGGCAGTCTATTTTAGAGAAAACTTAGTAATTGCGCTTGGGGTAAATTTATTTGTTTGTGGACCGGATGGGACTTGAACCCACAACCTCTTCCATGCCATGGAAGCGCGCTAGCCAATTGCGCCACCGGCCCTTTTTCTATTCGTGTAAATCCGCTATCAATCCGCGAAAATCGTATTTATTATAAAATATTATCAATGATATTTAAAGACCGGGCTGAAGCGGGAAAAAGGTTGGCCGAGGTTTTAATAAAAGACAAAGACATATTGAAAGAAAGGAAAAATATTTATGTTTTAAGTCTTCTTCGGGGTGGCGTCATCGTTGGTTGTCAGATTGCCAAAAAACTCTCTGCCCCCCATCTTCCTCTTGTCGTGAAAAAAATCGGCGCTCCGCTTAATGAAGAATTGGCTATTGGAGCTATTTGCAACGACGAATGTTTTTTAGAGCACGGATTAATTAAAAGATTGAGATTAAATAAAAATCAAGTAAATACTCAAATTAAAAAAGCAAAAGAAAGACAAAAAGAATACTTAAAAAAGTTTATTAACAAGAAAAAACCTCCATCTTTAAGAAGTAAAGTAATTATTTTAGTTGATGATGGAATTGCTACTGGTGCTTCCATACACGCTGCTTTAAAATATTTAAGAAAACAAAAAGCAAGAAAAGTGATTTTGGCAGTGCCGGTTGCGCCAACAGATTTTTCTTCAGAAGGATTTGACAAAACAATTATTCTTCACAAAGACCCTTGGTTGAGCGCCGTCTCGCAATTCTATCAGGAATTTGGTCAGTTAACCGATGAAGAGGCGGGGAGAATCTTTGATTAAAAAAACCCATCTTAGAGTAAAATTGTATTGATGACTAACAGGAATATAAAAAACAATATAAAACTTTTAGCGATTTTTAATTTCTTTTCTGACCTTAAATTTCACAGTGCCATTCTCATTATTTACTTTACAAAAATAACCGGTTCATATACTTTAGGGATGAGTATATTTTCTGCGGTAATGGTTTCATCAGCCCTTTTCGAAATCCCCACGGGTATTTTTTCTGACTATATCGGTAGAAAAAAAACAGTAATATTGGGCGCCCTGTCAAGCGTAGTTGCTTCATTATTTTATGCTTTGGGTTTTGGATATTGGTGGTTGTTTGGCGGCGCCTTATTCGAGGGACTGTCTCGATCTTGGTATAGTGGAAATAATGATGCGCTTTTACATGACACCTTAACCGAATTAGGAAAAAGAGATTATTATGACCACTACTTAGGAAAAGTCAGCGCCATGTTTCAAGCAGCTCTTATGATGGGCGCAGTTTTGGGGAGCGTAATTGCTAATTGGTCATTTGCTTGGGTGATGTGGCTTTCTGTTATTCCCCAAATAGTTTGTCTTGTTTTGGCCGCTCAAATGACAGAGCCCAAAATTACAAAAAAAGAAAGCACAAATATTTTTTCCCATCTTCATCTTTCAGCAGTATATCTTTGGAAGAATATTAAGCTAAGACTATTAAGTATTAATAGTATTTTAGGATTTGGAATTAGCGAGTCTGGATTTCAATTCCGAGGGGTATTTATTAACTCATTGTGGCCATTGTGGGCGGTTGGGCTTGGTAAAATGTTTTCGTACTTATTTGCCTCAATAAGCTATTGGTTTAGTAGTAAGGTTATTAGAAAATTTGGCGCTACTCGATTATTACTGTTCATTTCAATCTATGGAAGAGTAATTAACATGTTGTCAACAGGAATTCCTATAATTATTTCTCCTATTCTCATGGCCAGCACCTCAATATTTCATGGTATAAGCGATGTGGCGGGCAGCAAATTGAGACAACAGGAATTTACTCAAGAACAAAGGGCAACCACGGAATCAATAAATTCGCTTTTAGGAAGTGTTTTTTATGGTGTTTATGCCATCTTTCTTGGATTTGTCGGAGACAAATTTGGCCCGGCAAAAGCTCTTTTTATCTCCCAATTATTTTTGCTTCCTTTAGTATGGACAAATTGGAAATTAGTGAAACTGGAAAGCAAAAATAGAGACAATTAGATTGTTATAACGTTCCATGCGGAGATTATTCGTTGAATCTGCGGGAATTGTTAAAATCCTAAACAACAAAGGGGACGAGATATCTTTGGGTCTTGTTTTAGGTTGTTTTATAATATATATAAATTCTATGACAATTCTTGCTCACGGTCTATGGGCGGCGGAAATTTTTAAACCCCCATTAAAACCATGATTATTAAATTTCTTCAATGGAATGTTTGGTATAAAGAAAAGATTGAAAACATAGTTAAAACGATATCCGTCATAAATCCTGATATATTTTGTCTTCAAGAACTAACAGTTGACTCAGCATATAATCCGAAAATCAATACCCCAAAGTATTTGGCGGAAAAATTAAAGGTTAATTTTTATTTTAAAGAGGCAAATAAAACACAATGGGCCTCGGGGAACGGAATATTTAGCCAATTTCCTATCACCCACACAAATTGTGTTTACATTCAACAATCTTTAAACGCCGGCAATGATTATTCCCAAGAAGGAAGAGTTTATATTGAAGCAGAAATTAACTTAGGCAGAGACAGACTTTTAGTAGGCACAACCCACGCCTCCTATACCCATCGTTTTATTGTCACAAAACAAAAAAAGACAGAAATTGACAAGTTGTTAAAGGGATTAAAAAAACACAAGTCAAAATTCGTTTTTTCCGGCGATCTTAACTCAAGGGCATATTCTTATACTATTAAACGAATCTCCAAAATATTAAAAAATTCTGGTCCACCACTTAGTCAAAACACTTGGACAACAAAGCCTTTTGATTACAAAGGTTTTTACGAAGACAAATTAAATTGGAGATTAGACTACGTTTTTGCTACTAAAGATATTAAAATAGAGAGCTCAAAAATAATTACTACCCAATATTCAGACCATTTACCAATATTGGTAGAATTAAGGTTATAAAATCATGAGCACAGTATTTGTTCTATTAGCCACTTCCTGGATTATTTTAATTTTACTGCTAGAACTTTTGTTCTTAATTAGTTTGTTTGTGCCTGAAAAAATTACCTATACGGAGATTCAACCAACCGTTTCAATTATTGTGGCGGTTTGGAAGGAAGGAGAAAGAATAGAAAAGTGCCTGCGTTCTTTATTAAAACAGGATTATCCAAAAACAAAAACAGAAATTATTGTTATTGGTGGAGGAGAAAACGAAACGGTTACTATTTGTCAGAAGTTCGCCAATGAGGGAAAAATTAAGTTTATTCATGAAAAGACCAGACAAGGGAAGTGGTGGGCTTTAAACAAAGGAATTGAGGGGACAAAAAACGAAACAATAGGTTTTACCGACGCCGATTGTGTTTTGCCACCAAATTGGCTTAAAAACTTAGTTTCTCGATTAAATGACGGAGACATAATTATATCGCCATACATATATAGTTCGGAACGAACGTGGGTTCATAAAACTACTTTTATTTCTACTTTTGTGATGTCGTCAATTATGAGAAGCCTTTCAAAAATATTTAGGCTAAGCCCCTTTTTTGGTTTTGGTTGTTTGATGAAAAGAAAAGTAATTGAAAAAATAAAATTTAAGAAAAGTTATATTGAAGACATTATATTTTCTTACGACGCTAATAAAATAGGGTTTAAAATTATTTTTGACAGCAGAGTTAGACCACGGCAGGCCAATCCCAACACCCTTTCTGATGTAGAAAAATTTATAAGAAGAGCGACGCCGGCGGTTTTAGACGAGATGAGCAAGATGGCCGACCTAACCTCTTATTTTGTAAGAATTTTTGGGATTTTATCCTTTTTCAGTTTACCGTTTTGGCTTTTTTGTTTATTTATAGGAAACAATCTGGCAATTTTTATGGGATTGGTTTTTGTGGTTGTTTCGATGATGGTTTTTTTACTAATTTTAGTATCAGAGGGTTTTATTTCAAAACTTCATTATTTTCCTTTACTTCTTCTATCTATTTTTATCTATGGTTTTTTTGGTATTAAGGAGGCGGTGGTGTTTAAATTCCACAAAAACAAAAATTGGGACGATATCTGGCCAATTTATAATAAGGCATGATGCGAAAAGTTTTTCTTCATTATATAATTAGAGCCTATGAAGATCGCTATTTTAGGTGGGGGAATTACCGGGCTTACCGCCGCATATTATTTAGCAAAAAAAAGACACGAAGTAACTATTTTTGAAAAAGAAAAATTTCTCGGTGGAATGGCGGCGGGGTTTAAAGGCAAGGGATGGGATTGGCACCTAGAGAAAACCTATCATCATCTATTTGCCAACGACCACGATTTCTTAAATTTTGCCAGAGAGATAGGTTTTGATAAGATTTTTTTTAAAACACCAGAAACAGCATCGTTATATGAAAATTCAATCCGCCAGCTGGCGGACAAAAATCAAAAATTTTCAATTTATCCTCTTGATACTCCTCTTGATTTTCTTAAATTTCCTCTCTTGTCTTTTCCTCAAAAAATACGAGCAGGCGCAGTCCTTGCTTTTTTAAAAGCATCGCCCCCCTTTTCATTTTATGAAAGACAGACCTGCGAGAAATTTTTAAGAAAAACAATGGGAAACAGTGCCTGGCAAATTTTATGGCAAGAACTTTTTCAAAAAAAGTTTAGGAAATACGCCGAAGAAATTTTATCCTCTTTTATTTGGGCTAGGATCAAGAAAAGAACAAAAAATCTTGGGTATGTTAAAGATGGTTTTCAAAGCTTTGTTGATTTTTTAGAAAATAAAAATAAAGAATTAGGGGTTGTTATTAAAAAAGGCTGGTCGATTGAAAAAATAGAGAAGAGAAAAAGTCTTTTTCAAATAGACTCTTTTAGGTCCCGCGCCAATAAATTTGAAATAGTTATTTCAACTTTACCAACACCGATTTTAGCAAAAGCCGTTGACAAAGTTTTTTCTTCAAATTATTTAAATCAACTTTCAAAGATAAAATATCTTTACGCACTTAATTTAATTTTGGAAACAAAGGAGCAATTACTTGACAAAACATACTGGCTAAACATATCGGCTTCCGACATTCCTTTTATGATTTTAGCTCAACACACCAACTTTATTGATAAAAAACATTATGCCGGCAACCACATTCTTTATGTGGGTTGGTATGTAGATGATAACGACAAACTTCTAAAAGCGAACAAAGAACAAATTTTAAGTTTTGTTTTGCCATATTTAAAAAAAATAAACCCCAATTCTAAGCTGCAAATTACAAATTGTTGTTTATTTAAAACTCTCTTTGCCCAGCCGATTTTTGACAAAGAATTTCTTAAAAACAAACCCAATTTTAAAACACCGACAAAAAATTTTTATATTGCTAATCTTGATATGACTTATCCTTATGATCGGGGGATAAATTATGCGGTAAAATTGGGAAAACAAGTCGCCGTGCTGATCTGAGTCAAAATTAAACAACTACCTTCTTGTTTTTAAGTAATCTTTTAAACTTAAAAGAATTCCCTTAAAGGCTATTTTTTGTTTTAGTACTAGACCTTTATCAAAAAAACGAAATTGAGAAACATCGTCTTTTGAAAGAAGTTTTCCTTTCCGCGTTTTGGCAGAAACCACAACGCAGAGGGTAGGATAATTTATATTTTGATAAAGATACCTATCAGAATAAATTCCAATGAATCGATTTATTGAAATATCAATATTCAATTCCTCTTTAACCTCTCTTTTTATTGATTCTTCTAAATTTTCATTTGGTTGAATAAACCCACCGGGCAAATCCCAACAATCTTTTTTCGGTGGAAATTTTCGTTTGACGAGAAGAATTTCGCCTTTGTTATTTTCTAAAACAACGGCATTGCAGGGAAGAGGGTTAATATAAAAACGAAAACTACAATTAAGGCATTTTAAAAAATTTTCTCTTTGGGGAACGAGCTTTCCTGAACATTTTGGACAAAATTTAAAAACTTTTTTTGGGTACATATTTTTTAGGTTTTTAACTTAGGTTTGTTGATTAAATTTTCCAAAATCTTCCAGCGGTTTTTTTTGACTTCGTGTGGAACGTCGTCTTTTAAGACCTTAGTGGCCGCAGTCATTGGTCGGGAAGAGTACACAGAAATATAAGCTTTTTCAAAATCAACATTTTTACACAGTTTTACCGTATTTTCAAATTCTTCCTCTGTTTCTCCACAAAATCCAACAATTATGTCTGTGGTTATTTTTATATTTGAGATTTGAGTTTTGAGTTTTAAGATCAGAGCAAGATATTGCTCTGCTGTGTACCAACGATTCATGCGTTTTAAGACGTTTTTGTCTCCGGATTGGACAGGGAGATGAATAATTTTGGTAATATTTTTGTTTTTTGCAATTACTTCAATCAACTCTTCAGAAAAATCCCAAGGGTTGGAAGAAATAAAATCAACTTTTTCAAAGTCCATTTTGGCGACTTCGTCTAAAAGATAAGGAAATAAAGTTGGTATTCTTAAACGGCCCAGGTGTTTGACGTAAATGGGCTTAATATGCCTTTTGTTAAATTTAATCAACTTGTCATTTCGATCCGCCAGCGGGCGGAGA
>Ga0268276_1000388_pt1 | contig 52478 bp, 73 predicted proteins | sample saktaG_4_FD_190145 | JGI IMG/M metagenome (GOLD analysis project Ga0268276, IMG submission 190145) | Saline water microbial communities from Sakinaw Lake, British Columbia, Canada - sak_2010_1_5_45m | ecosystem: Environmental > Aquatic > Non-marine Saline and Alkaline > Saline ...
CTACCCGTATCTCAGTGTAAAGACATATGTCGTTCCCCAAAGCGTGGCGGTCAATGAAACATTTGATGTCACCATCGAGCTCTATGGCGATGGCTATAAAATGGTACAACACCCGATTGATGTTGCCCAAGTAATTGATAGATCCGGAAGTATGGGTTCTGATTCTCCAACGAGAATCTCCAGTGCAAAAACCGCTGCAAAAACTTTTGTCTCTCAAATGAATTCAACCAGAGATCGGATAGCGGTTGTGTCATATGCCGGTTATACTTCAGGAACCCAGACGCGGGTCGATATTCCACTGACAAACGATTACTCAAATGTTAATGCCGCTATTAATTCATTGATTGCAAATGGTGCTACGGAAACCCGGGAAGCGCTTAAACAGGCTATCGAAGTGATCCGTGCAAGTCCGAACCCCGATCCAGATGCAGTACAGGCAATTATCGTCATGACGGACGGTAACTATAATTGGTTAGGAAACCCTCTGGGAAGAGGCACGGGATATTCCTCATCATATACTAGTTATAGTACTGGCAATCTTGAACCCAATAAATATCGATATTATGCTGGGTTAGGATGTACACCGAGTGGGAGCCCTCTACATTGCAATGATGGGGAATTCACGAACCAGAATATGTCAATATATGCTAAAAATAGCAATATCCGGCTTTATATGATATCCTTTGCTGGAACCCTTGATCCTCTGGCGGTTTCTGATATGCGGATTATGGCCAATGCAACAGGAGGGTTTTACGAACATGCTCCAGATGCTACGAAGCTCAACGAGATCTACACAAAGATCGCAGGCGAACTGAAAACATCCGCGGGTGTGAACACTACCATGGAATTGAAATTTGATAATGTGTTTATCAATAACGTCTCTGTCCCTGGGGGCGACGCATTCAACTATACCTATGTCCCCGGAACATCAACCCATATCACGAATAATACCTACGATGGCACCATCGATCAGACCGCTGACTGGAACGATGACCACAATCTTTATTTTGACATCGGCACGGTTCACCTGCAGGAAACGTGGAGGGGAACATTCCGGCTCAGGGCGATTTATGCCCAAGGTGGTAATGTCAATATCTTTGGTAACAATTCCATCATCAGCTTCAATAACAATGAAGCAATACTGAAATTGCCCCAGACATGGGTCACCATCATCCCCAACCTCACCAACATAGGAATAAATTCTACGACGCTTGACGTTTCGAACCTGCGTTCGACAGCCCCGGGGGTCATCAAGGATTTCATCCCTCTCGAATGGCAGATCAATTATGATGGCAACGAGACGGTAACCGAACGGATCTCATATTCTAACAATGATGGAGCTAACTGGGTGCTTTTCGATACGAACTACATCACAAAAGGTGTACTTACCGATTACTCCAGCCTAGACGTCCGTTTGCTGCCTCCGGGTCAATACAAGATCCGTGTGGATGCAAGCGCCCCCGATGCACCCAATGACCGGGAGGAGATCGATGCACCCGTTACGGTTGGAACAGCAGGACGTTCCTACATCAAACTCGAATAATTTTTTAAAACAAAGCGGACCCAGCGGGAATCGAACCCGCGTCCTTGGGTCCGAAGCCCAAGAGGATGTCCTCTACCCCATGGATCCTTCTGCATGGTTTCTCATCAAAAGTTATTAAGCGTTTTCTCCCAAACTCTATTGAATGATCCTCTCCGGCACTGAAATTCGCAACCGACTTGGGGATGACTCTCTGCAGGGGGATCTGGTGATACGGCCATATAGTGGTGATTGCCAGCAACCCGCTTCATATGATCTCCGTGCGGCTGACAATGTTATCCTCCCTAAAAACACCTGCACACTCGTATCTAGTCTGGAATGGGTGGAATTATCCGGAGATCTGGCCGGGACACTCCGCTGCAGGTCATCGCTGGGGAGACGGGGTATCCTTCTTGGTGCGGGTTTTGTGGATCCTGGTTTTCGAGGGCAACTGACCCTGTGCCTGACGAACATGGGATCTGGAGACCTTGAGATTCATCAGGGTGATCGCATTGTACAGATGGTCCTTTACGAAGTAAGAGGAGGAACTCAACTCTATGAAGGACGCTATCAGGACAGCAAAGGAGTTGTGGGGGCACATCAGGTATGATTCGTACCGAGCGGAAATATATCGAGATTCTGAGGATTTTAAAGGAACACCGGGAACCCGTTGGTGCAAAGCGGCTCTCGGAACTCATGGCTGAGCGCGGATTCATCCTGAGCGATCGCGCAGTCCAATATTATCTCAGTTACCTTGATACCATGGGTTTTACGGAAAAGATCGGCAACCAGGGCAGAATATTGACACCTGCTGGATTTCAGGAAACCGATAATGCGCTTGTCGATGACCGCATCGGTTTTGTCATCTCAAAACTCGAGCGTCTGGCATACCGCAGCACATTTGACCCCGTTTCCGGCACAGGGGATGTAGCATATAATCTCTCCATCGTTCCCCAAGGATCTCTCGACCTCATCCGGGCAGCTTTTGACGAGGTTGTAAAAACAGGATGTGGGTTCTTCTCCTCCTACCGGATCATTGACAATGACCCCCGGATCCCGCATGGCTTTGCAGGTATTATTACAATCTGCAGCATCTCGATGGATGGTGTCTTTCAGCGAAACGGTGTTCCGGTAAAAATGGCATATGGGGGGAGGCTTGAAATCGCAAACGGGACGGCAAGACGGTTTGTTGACCTGATCGGCTATCGGGGAACGACCATCGATCCTCTTGAACTGTTCATTTCTTCAGGACTCACATCTATTAACAGCTACTGCAGAACACAGTCAGGGATTGCGCTTGCCAACGTGCGCGAAGTCCCAGCGTCCTCCCTCAACCAGGTACAGGAGATTATCGGACAAATGAACCAGTCAGGTTTTATTTTTCCAGTGAAGATGGGAAATCAGGTATTCAACCTCCCGCGCAACCCGTATCGTCTTTCGATTGTTGCATTCAGCGGCCTGAATTTCATCGGCAACGTGGTAGAACAAGGCCTGGAAATCAAAACCGAGATTGGTGCCGGAAATATCCCGTTTGCCAAAGTAATGGAGACAAACTGATTATCTCACCCAACTGACCTCGTCATCATCACCCAATCTTTTTTTATTGTGTTTTTTTAATGACGGGTCGTCCTCCTTTGGTGGTTCGGCAATTTTTATATCCGGTATGACAGTTTTACTGTCTTGTGATGTCCGCTCGCGTTGAAGGTTCGTATGTAGGAGCACATCATCCCGAACGATCTGCGGAACATCTTTTAACTTGAATATCTCCTGCTCAAAGATCTCGTCTTTTTTCCGGGGAGGAGCCTGTTTGATCCAGTCGTCGATGCTGCCCGCCTGGTCACTTTGCGCCGTTTCTGTCCTGGACTCTCTGTCTTTTAGGGAAATTTTTTTGTCGGGGACGTCCTTTCGATGGTATGTTGTTGGAGGGATGGTCCGGTCAGATTCCGCTCCCTTTTTATGAAGCACAATTTTTTTGGGGTCCTGCTTTTTATGGATCACGTAGCGTGCCCCCTCACCCGAATCGCTTTTTTGAGAAGGAGCATCTTCGGCATTAACCTTTTGAGGGGTGTGTGAGGTGGATGCTGTATCTGGTGTTTTCTGGAAATGCCTGTCCAATTTCGGGCCCCGCCCGATAGCAATCAGTCTCTGCTTCTGCAGTTCACGTTCAATCTTTTTCCTCTCCTGCTCTTTGAGCCTGGTACGATCATCCAGAGATGCCAATAATTTATCCTGCGAATGGGGTAATTGTTGGGAAGCAAGGATCTTTTTTACAGGAATGGACGCTTCTTTCTCTGGTGCTGGAATTGAACCTGTTGCCTGTGTTGTCTCATGTGGTTTTGCAATAATTACACGCCGCTGATGCGGGACGGTTCCAGGTTGGGTTTCCATAGTTCCTGCAGGGGACCCCACATCCAAATCCATGGCTGGCGGCGGTGAGGAAGGAATCTCTCCAGGTTCACCTGACACTTTATTTTTGGGAATGGATATCATTTTATCCCGAAGTACGGGTGACCTTTGAGAGGTACCGGAAGATGCTGCGACGGGCTCCCTGCTGGAATCCTTCATGCTGACATCTGTATCGCCCGGTGCCTGTTCTGCTGCTAGGTGTTGATTATACTGGGCACGGATCTCTTTGAGTTCCCCGATACGTGGAATATTTTCAAGGCCGGTCAGCATGACGATAATAGCAACAAATCTGGTGCTGGTCACCGGATAGTCGCCGGACCTCGTCTCGAGCCCGGCAATGCTGCGGTCTATCCATTTCCGTACAGTCATATACCCTTTCAGGGAAAGTTCATGGGAAGGCCCCGCGATCAGCACGAGAGCTTTATGGGCGCTGGTCAAATCGCAGGGCGTGGAGATTTCATGATAGATTGCCTGCTTTGCCAGTTCCACAATCCGCGAAGTTCTTTTCTGGTGCTCATCGGCAAAAAATCCTATCGGACGCAATTTCGAAAGAAAATTCAGGGGGTTTTTGGGGATTTGTTCAACGGCATATCCAATGGTGATAAAGCCCATCCCCTTCATTGTATTCAGGACTTCGCCGGAATCAAGGACAACCTCTGCCAGTTCAATCCCACCGTCCGCTTTAAATTCTCCTGCCCTGAGTATGAGGCTAATCCTCCTGACAATGGCATCATTCAACAGGGAATACATCTTCTGGACGGGGGATAATACCCGGTCCGGCTTTTTTTTCAGCCACCACCGTGCTGCAAACCCCTCATCCTCACGCGCAAGAGCCTTCTGCTGGGATTTGATCTTTTTGTACCATGTTTCGTTATCGAAGAGGATTACCCCGTCAAGCATGGGGGCGAGCATTTCGATATCGTCTGCAGCTTTCGCCGAGCACCGCTCCCCCTCTGCAAGGCAGGGAAGCGTGACAAGCCCAAAGATCGGCTCTACCATGGAAGTACGAAGTGCTGCAACGATATGGGATGCAGAGTCAACAAGCCCGCCCCCCAGCCCGGCACAGATAAATATTGCATCCGTTTCACCTGTTGCCATAGTCTGGACGTGTGCGGTCACTTCTGCGATGTCGATGGTTGCTGTTGTACCTGTATCCGGAGGATCCTGCTGATGGGGGATGTCAATCGGGGGGAAGTAGATCTTTGATGATTCCGGAAGCGAGGTGAGTTGTGAGAGGCTGTCTGGATCGACATCCACCACAAGTGCCTGGACACACTCCACCTTGCTGCTGCGACGGTCGGTACTGTAGAGCCTATCCACAATTCTTCCCCCCGCCCCGCCAAGACCAATCGCCAGGATCCGCATAAAAACGCCGTTTTAAGTTCAGGTAAAATTAACCCGTGTTTAGTGGTAAAATATTGGTTCTTATTAGTTCAATATCTTATAGGGTTTGACATCGGACTTTTTAGTTTATGAATTAGTTCTGATGGCAAACGATACGTTAATGAAAAGATTACAATAATGGTGGTTCCCATGAAAAAATCCATTTTATACGATCCATTAAATAACCTTCAAACCCGCTATCGAACCGCGAAATCTTCCTGCGTTTATCTCCGATAGAATGATCACATTCACAAATCCGACCAGAAAATCAAGCCTTTTTGTCTGATTTGACCAGAAACAAGCGCCATGATCAAATTTAAATGATAATTTATTTAAGTGCGTGTACGGTAATACTCAATGAGGTGAATTAGCCTTGTCATATGGAATAGAATTTGTACCAGGAAATGTCAACGTAAAGCAAGTAGTTAACTTCTGTAAACTTGCAGAATCCAAAGACATAGATTTCGCATGGATCACCAACCACTACAACAACCGTCACTGCTACCCCACCCTCGCGGCAATCGCGATGGCAACAACGACCCTGAAAATGGGCCCGGGTATCATGAATGCATTCACGGACACACCCGCCGCAATGGCATCGTTCTTCTGCACGCTCAACGAGATCTCAGACGGACGCGCAACCCTCGGTATCGGGCCCGGGGACCTCTCGACGCTCCCGAAGCTGGCAATCAACGCCGATAAGCCAGTTGGGCACCTTGAGGAAGCTATCGTGCAAATCCGCAAGCTGTGTGCCGGTGAACAGGTGAACAAGTCCGGCATGAAGTTCTATGACTACGACGGCGCGAAGCTGACCGGTGTCACTCTCCCCGGAAAGAAGGGTGTCCCAATCTACGTCGGTGCACAGGGCCCCAAGGTCCTTGAACTCGCCGGAAGGGTCGGTGACGGTGCGCTGATCAATGCATCTAACCCCAAGGACTTTGCCATTGCAATCCCAATCATCAAGGCAGCAGCTGACAAAGTCGGCAAGAAGAACTTTGATATCGGTGCATACACCGCCATGTCCATTGACAGGAGCGAGAAGAAGGCACGCAATTCAGCAAAGATCGTTGCCGCATTCATTGCAGCCGGCTCTCCGGAATCACTGCTCACCCGTCACGGACTTGACCTTGCCAATGTTGCAAAGATCAAGGCAGCACTGGGGAAGTTCGACTTCAAGACGGTCGGAGAACTCGTTGGAGACAAAGAGATCGATGCATTCACCATCGCAGGTACCCCAGAAATGGTGAAGGCAAAGTGTGAAGCTCTGACTGCAGCAGGTGTCACCCAGATTATCTTTGGCTCACCGCTCGGTCCAGATATGACCACATCGATCCGCCTGCTCGGCAAGTACGTTGTATAATCCTATTGTACAACCTGCCGGATCGGATGCAGAACTATACTGCCAATCACGGCGGTATTCCCAAACTTTTTTATTTTTTTCGTAGGGTTCCTGAAGGATTCTATGAAAAGTGCTATCATACTATCGCACGATATGAGAAAAAGGGGGAACATGTTTACTGTTCATGATATTCCGGTCAGTGGCGGGGGGATATTACAGGAACGAAAAGAACGATACACTGGGCTCCGGTGCAAAATTAGCCCGGAACGATTAAAACGGCATATCGACCAGTCGGTATCATTACCTGCTGATCCTGCCAATTGCCCGTTCTGTCCTGAACATGTCCTGACCGTTACACCGACATTTTCTGATAATTCACGTGTCATAAAGGGAGAGAGCGTCACATTTCCCAATCTCTTTCCGTTTGCCCAATGGCACACCGTCACAGTGATAACAAAATCTCACACAGTCAGAAAATTCTCGCATCATCAGATTGCTGATGCCCTCTCTGCACAAATCGAAACCCTCCGGCGTTTTGATGGCTACCCGAGCATCAACTGGAACTTTTTACCATCAGCCGGAGCCAGTCTGATACACCCTCACATGCAGGCACTCTCTGATAAACGCCCATCTGCGATTGCAGAACGATACCTCAATACGAGCAAACGCTATCGCAACAACCACGGCGAATCATACTGGGATGCAATAAGGAGAGAGGAACGCGGTTCAGAAAGGTATCTCTTCGGGGATGAGATTCTCTGGCACGCCCATGCAGTCCCGCTGGGTGAAAAGGAGATACGGGGTATCCTCCCTTTATCCGGCATTGGTGATCTTGAGAGCTATGTTGACCAGTTGTCAAAAGATCTCCTCATGATTATCTCTCTTTATAAAAAACTTGGTACACATGCTTTCAACATGTCGCTCTTTTTGGATAAAGCCGGGGATGACAATGGATTTTGTGCGTTTTGCTCTTTTATATCACGAATCAATCCCAATCCCCAGTCTACGAGCGACTCCGCTTTTATGGAACGTCTGCATCTGGAGCCGGTGATCCTTACCCTGCCGGAGGATCTCGGGAAGTACTTTAGAAAGGACTAAAAAAAGGATCGGATTAATTTAATCGAATTTTGCGACCAGTTTAGTCTTTGCAACCTGCACGCCGTCTTTCTTGTGGGCCTTGCGGTGGATGCCGTCGCATCCCTTCTCGATCTCGCGTGCCTCATTACAAAGATTAGCTGCGACTTTCATCATCTCGTGTGCACTTGCAACAATCGGGATGTACTTCTCCCATTCCTTGGTCATGAAGCACCCCTTGACGTTGACCATGGCGACTGCTGATGCAATCTCATAGGCCGCGCGTGCCTTTGCGAGTGCATACGGGTTGGTGAATTCACCATCGACAGCCTTGTCGCTTGTCATGACGATCTTCGGGAGCTCGAGTGCATCGCCACTCTTGCCAGCTTTGACCTGGTCGATGACCTTGTCGATGCCTTCCTGAAGTTTCCTGAATGCACCGGTGAGCGCAAGGACCTTGACAAGATTTCCGTTGTAGTCCGCCATCTCGATGGGGTCGAGGAACTCGCGGCGTGCGCCGATCATGGAGTCGGCCTTCATGATGATATAGCCGAACTTGCTGGTCTTGATACCTTCCCACTCCTTCTTGGTGGTAACATCATCGGTGATGACGATGCAGGGGATGCCTGCTGCGGCAAGCGCTTCGCGTGCACCGGTTGGACCGGGAAGCACACCGTTGGGGGAAACAACAATACAGAAGTCCGGTTTCCAAGCCTTCATGTTGGATACAACACGGTCAATGTCCTCCGGCTGGAGTTTTGTACCGCTCGTTGCCATGAATGTCTGCATATCTTCACGGTCTGCTCTCTCATCAAGGAGCAGTTCGGCCATTACGCCGCTTGCAATATTGCCTAATTTGGCAACTCCGACTTTTACAACCATCGTTTACACCTCGTTTTGTAACACGATATTATGACCGAGTTTCGATATAAACATTTTGAATTGACCTTTCCTCGTGACTCTCTGTGAAAAATTATTATTTTTATTTTTTAAAAAAATCATGACAATTTTCTTGGGATCCTCATAATTTGAGATAGTAAGTTAACGAAAGGTGTTTAAATTTTGGTAGTTGATTAAATAGTATGAAAGACGGGTTGCTCACAGACCGGCAGATGGAGGTGTTGAGGTACCGCAAACAGGGATTGACCCAGCAGCAGATTGCTGATATCATTGCCACATCAAAGGCAAATGTGTGCACGATAGAAAAATCTGCAATGGAGAATGTCCGCAGGGCAAAGGAAACACTTGACTTTCTCTACACTCTCGACTCAACACATCTCTGTACTATCTCCTCAGGTACCGATCTCTTTGATATACCGGCCTTGATCTTCTCTGAAGCTGAAAAAATAAGTATAAAGGTGAAATACGATACCATTGCCCTGATCAACCATTTGAGGGAATCCCGTCCTAAAGGCTATAAAGGAAGGTCTCTTTCAGAAAATATTGATGTTTACATTACCAGCACGGGAGACATTTATTTTGGATGAGCTGGTCATTTATTCTCCGGCACTAGGCACTATAATCCTAACTGAATTGAGAGCATACTGACGGTTCAAGGTCTTTCTTATATTAAACCAAAAGATATGGATATCTTTATAATGTTTTTTATACAATTATAACCGAAGCCGATATGAAGAAGGCCTAAGGATTGATGCAGGCAATCGTATCCGGCATCAAATCCTGACGGCGGGTTTTGGGATCAGGATATCAAATCCCGCCCTGCCGTGGGAGTTCTTCGATTGGTGAACTCCGTCCATACAGTATGGCCGGGGAAGCCGAGAAGGAGTTGTGATCCGTCACAACGGGCTGACAAGGTAGGTCTGACAAAAGCGCATGGGTGGACGTCAATAAGACGAGCCTGTTCCTTTGGGTGCCAGCGTGCAACCTGAAGGATGCGTTATCGTCAGGGTCCTCTTTCGCGAGACAGGAATGCCGGTTTATCCGGCAGCACTGCGGAAACGATATTCGCAGGCAGTTCCAGGAACGGTCGATATTTCAGCATCGTCAGGCATGGGTGGACGCGCATCGAAAGGACTGCGCCAGCCGAACTGACAAAAAGCACAGGGATCGCCCGGGTTCCGCGTGTTAGCGTCTGTAATGAGCGTAATAATGCACTCATTCTCGGAATAACCGCAATTCGGATCGAATTGAGAATAACCTACACGCAAAAGAAGGATTGATGAACAATGGCAAAAACAAAAAGACCACGCAGGGGTTCTCTTGCATACAGCCCGAGAACGCGTGCAAAGAGCCAGATCCCAAAATACCAGTCATGGCCTGCCTATGAAGGCGCGCCAATTCTGCAGGGGTTTGCCGGCTATAAAGTAGGTATGACGCACGTGATCATGGTGGACGACCACAAAGACAGTCCTACTGAAGGCAAAGAGATCATGATACCCGTCACCGTGATTGAGGTCCCTGCCATGAAGATCGCAGCCATCCGTGCCTATTCACGGGATACCTATGGAAAGCACGCGCTGACTGAAGTCTGGTCAGGAAAGCTTGACGATGTCCTCGGGCGCCGCATCACCATGCCAAAGGAGTATAATCCCGAAAACGCCAAAAAAATCCTCGCGGAAGCAATCGCCGCAGGAAAAGTTGCGGAACTCCACGCTGTTATGTACACCCAACCGGTGACCCTGTCAGGAGTACCTAAAAAGGTGCCCGATCTCATGGAGATCAAGGTAGCCGGTGGAACGATCGACAAGCAGTCCGAATTCATCATGGGGCTGCTTGGAAAAGAGGTGAACCTGACAAACGTAATCCAGATGGGCACGTATGCAGATATCACCGCGATCACAACCGGAAAGGGGACACAGGGTGCAGTGAAGCGATGGGGTATCATGCTGCGCAAGCGCAAACACTCCCGTGGGGGGAAGAAGAGGCATATCGGCACGCTCGGTCCATGGAACCCGCACCACGTCCGCTGGCAAGTCCCGCAGATGGGACAGATGGGATTCCAGCAGCGCACTGAATTCAATAAGCGCATTTTGAAGATCGGAGAAAACGGAAGCGAGATCACACCTGCTGGAGGTTTTCTCCATTATGGTGTGCTCAACAGCCCGTATGTCCTGATCAAGGGATCCATCCCGGGCCCCATCAAGAGACTGGTGCGTATCCGCCCCGCAATACGACAGGGTGAACACGTTGTCAGAACGCCTGCGGTTCAGCATGTGAGCGTTCAGAGCAAGCAGGGGTGATCAGACATGAAAGCACAGATTAAAACCATTGAAGGCGGAGTTTCACGTAATATTGATCTCCCCGTCATGTTCTCAGAGGAGTACCGTCCCGATCTGATCAAAAAAGCGGTCATGGCACTCCAGAGCACCCGCAGACAGCCGCACGGGACATATCCCTATGCGGGTATCTGCTCCTCTGCAGTTGGCTGGGGAAGCGGACGAGGCGCATCGCACGTGCCGCGCATCAAGAACGGTTCGCGTGCTGCCAAAGTCCCGCAGGCAAAGGGCGGGCGTGAAGCACACCCACCGGTTGTTGCAAAGGTGCTTGTTAAGCAGATCAACCAGAAGGAAAAGCAGAAAGCATTCCGATCAGCAATTGCAGCGAGCGTACAGGAAGAACTTGTCCGTAAACGGGGACACCTCTTTGAAGGGGCAGTGCCGGTCGTTTTTGAGGACAAGTTTGAGACACTCAACCGCACTCTGGACGTTATCTCCGCACTTACCGCTGCCGGTGTATTCCAGGATGTCGAGCGGGCAAAGGAGAGCCGTAAAGTCCGTGCCGGAAGAGGCAAGATGCGGGGTCGCCGGTATAAGCAGCGCAAGAGCCTGCTCATTGTTACATCTACCTCACCCCTGCGTTCCGCACGCAACCTTGCCGGTGTCGATGTCGTAACAATCGATCAACTCAACGTCGAACATCTTGCACCAGGTATGCAGGCAGGAAGGCTCACCGTCTGGACGGAAAGTGCGCTCACGCGACTGGAGGGGAAATAAATGATTCTCAAGTATCCCTTCGTCACGGAAAAGGCAATGGTCCTTCTGGAGAACCAGAGCAAACTTCAGTTCCTTGTCCGCAAAGAAGCGACAAAGACCCAGATCAAGCGCGAGATCGAAAAAGCATTCGACCAGAAAGTGACCAGCGTTCGCACTCTCATGAATACCCACGGGGAGAAAAAAGCGATCGTGAGTTTTGAGAATGAAAAAGCCGCCGAGGAGATCCTCAGCCGGCTCGGAATTATGTAGGTGGGAACCATGGGACATCGTATTACAACACAGAGCAGAGGCAAAGGAGGGCCGACATACCGTGCACCATCCCACCGGTATAAAGCCGAACTTCGGCACATTGGGGATGGCTCCAAGACGGTTAATGGCTCGGTGATCGATATCGAGCACGATCCGGCACGCAATGCGCCGATAGCACTCGTCAGGCTCGAGGACGGGACAAAGACATACATGCTCATTACAGAAGGCATCGGTGTCGGCGCTGCTGTCGCATGGGGAGCGGATGTTGAAGTAAAGAATGGCAACACCCTGCCCCTCGAGAATATCCCTGCAGGATCGTATATCTGCAATATTGAATCACGGCCGAACGATGGCGGCAAGTTCGTCCGCTCAACCGGCGTCCAGGCAATTGTTGTTGACAAGACCTTGGATCGCGTCGGCGTCCGGATGCCAAGCGGCAAGACAAAATGGTTCAATGCCCGGTGCCGGGCGACAATCGGTATCGTTGCGGGCGGGGGACGTGTTGACAAACCGTTCGTAACAGCCGGCAACAAGTACCACAAGATGAAAAATACCGCGTCCAACTGGCCCCGCGTCCGTGGGGTTGCAATGAATGTAATCGACCACCCGTTCGGTGGCGGGGGTCACCAGCATACCGGTCGTCCCAAAACGATCGCACGAGGTACCTCACCAGGAAGGACTGTTGGACATGTGGCTGCACGCAGGACAGGTAAGAGCAGGAAGTGATTGGTATGGCAGCACCTAAAAAGACACAGAAGAGAATGCCCAGAAGGCGTGAGGAGTTCACCTATCGCGGGTATAAGATCGACGAGCTGAAAGCGATGGGGATGAGTGAGCTCCTCCCCCTCATGCCAGCCCGTGCACGCCGCAAGGTAACACGAGGTCTTTCCCGTGGTGAAGAGACGCTGCTTGGGAAGATCCGCGACGGTGACCAGAAGATCCGGACCCACCTTCGCGATATGATCGTCATGCCGGAGATGGTGGGAAGAACAATCGAGATCTACAACGGCAAGGAATTCTTAAAAGTCGAGTTCCAGCCCGAGTCGGTCTTCCACTACCTCGGAGAATTTGCATTAACGAGGCACAGGGTTACCCATGGTTCCGCAGGTATCGGAGCAACGAGGGGCAGCAAATACGTTCCGCTGAAGTGATGGACATGGCACGAGTTGCATATTCACAAAAACTGGAAGGCGAAAATTTCGCCCGTGGAAAGGCGAACGAACTTAACATGTCGCCAAAGCATTCGATCGAGATTGCCGGTTTCATCAGGCACAAACAGATCAACGAAGCGATTGCGTATCTCAACGAGGTCATCGCGCTCAAAAAGGCAATCCCGTTCAAGCGCTTCACTCGGAACGTCGCGCACAAACGCGGGCTCCCCGGTAACTGGGATGCAGGCAGGTATCCTGTCAAGGCATCAAAAGCATACATACGGCTCCTTGAGTCGGTCAAGAAAAATGCAGAATATCTCGGGCTTGACGCAGAGAAACTTGAGATCGTTCACGTCACGGCAAACCGTGGAAGGGCCCAGAAAGCGTTCTTTCCCCGCGCCATGGGCCGCGCCACTCCCAAGGTGCGCGAATCCGTGAACATTGAGATTATTGCACGGGAGGTGGCGTAATGGCAGTAGAACGGAAGTTTATCACAGAAGGTGTACGGAAAGCCCGCGTGGAGAAGTACCTGACAAAGGAACTGAAGCGTGCGGGATACGGTGGCATGGATATTGCCAGGACGCCGCTTGGGACCCAGGTTACCATCTTTGCAGAAAAACCCGGCATCGTGATTGGGAAGGGCGGAAAGCTGGTCCACCAGTTGACCCTTGACCTTGCCCAGAAGTATAATGTCGAGTCCCCCCAGATTGAGGTCCAGCAGGTGACAAATCCGAGCTTCAACGCCCAGATCATGGCAGAACGGCTGGCAAACGCTCTCGAACGGGGCTGGTACTTCCGTAAAGCGGGAACAAGCATCATGCGACGGGTGATGGACTCCGGCGCGCTGGGATGCGAGGTTATCATCGCAGGCAAGCTGACCGGTGCCCGTGCACGAACCCAGAAGTTCACAGAGGGGTACATCAAGCACTGCGGTGAACCGAGCAACACCATTGTCGAAAAGGGCTATGCGGTTGCGATTAAGAAACTCGGGGTTATCGGCGTGCAGGTCAAGATCGTCCCTGCCGGTGCGAAGCTTCCTGACCACTTTGAGGTCATCGTGCAGGAGAAGGCAAAACCGGCTCAGAAGGGCCCGGCCACGAATGCCGGTAATGATGTGGACAATGAACCGGCGCTGCCTGATGATATTGATCATGTGGAGGGACAGTAATGGCAATATTCAGGGCGAAGGACGTCCAGCAGCTTTCCGATGTCGAACTGCAGGAACAGATGGGGAAGCTCCGCATGGAGCTGGTCCAGCATAACGGCAAGGTGAGCGCCGGTGGTGCCACAGAAAACCCCGGTCATATCCGCGAATTGCGCAGGACGATAGCCCGCATGATGACTGAGCAGAACCGCAGGAGAACTGCATGATCTCTCTCCAGAACGTCCTGTCCCATGAACTGATCGGGCTTGACGTTCTGGTAGTTGCCGCGAGCAACCCCACTCATATCGGGGTGAACGGATGCATCATCGATGAAACAAAAAATATGTTTGCCGTCAAGACAGCGCAGGGGATTAAACAGATCCCCAAACGGCACTGCATATTCCGTTTAAGCCTTCCAGAAGGCCGGATTGTTGAGATCGATGGATCAGTAATCTCGCTGGCTCCTGAAAAGAGGATCAACCTGCAAATCAAAAGAGGATACCATAATGGCACAAAACATAGGATTGAACGTCCCGGCTCCCAAACAGGAATGCAAGGACGTTAATTGTCCGTTTCACGGCAGTTTACCGGTGCGCGGCCAGGTGATCACCGGTAAAGTCGTGAGCGATCGTATGATGGGAACGGTCGTGGTTGCACGTAACTACATGCACTACGTCCGGAAATATAAGCGGTACGAAAAACGCAGCTCAAAGATCCATGCGCACAACCCCCCCTGCATCCAGGCAAAGGTTGGCGATATGGTGAAGATTGCTGAGTGCCGGCCGCTCTCGAAAAGCACGACATTTGTCGTAGTGGAGGTCGAGCAGCAATGAAGGCAAAGCAGTCAAAAACGCCCCGTGCACTTGCCACAGGGACGAGGCTTGCATGCGCCGATAATACCGGTGCCAGGACAGTTCAAATCATTTCTGTCTTTGGCTACCATGGTGTCAGGCGCCGTCAGCCCAAGCTGGGACTGGGAGATCTCGCCACGGTGAGTGTCCAGAAAGGTACACCCGACATGCGCCGCAAGCTCGTACGGGCTGTCGTTATCAGGCAGAAGAAAGAGATGCGCAGACCAAACGGGCTCCGGGTCTCTTTTGAGGACAACGCAGTCGTGGTCGTGGATGAAAAGAACGAGCCAAAAGGAACCGAGATCAAAGGACCGGTCGCCCGCGAAGTGGCAGAGCGGTTCCCGAAACTTGGCTCAATGGCTACTATCATCGTGTGAGGAAAAAAGCATGGTACGAATTGAAAGTCACCAGCCCAGAAAACAGAGAAAGGCACGGTACACGGCAGCATCACACGAAAAGAGCAAATTCTTAAACGCCCCGTTATCCTCCGCATTACAAGAGAGATACGGAAAAAAGACCCTGCGTGCAGTCAAAGGCGATACGGTCAAACTGACACGGGGGGATCATGTCGGCGACGAGGGCATTGTCGATTTAGTCGACACCGGAAAAGCAAAACTCACAGTCCACGGTGTGTCTTTAACCAAAGCTGATGGTACTGAAGTGCCTAGGGTGGTCGATGCATCTAAGGTACAGATCACGAAGTTGAACCTGAATGATAAACGCCGCGAGGAAAAACTGGGGGAGGGCAAGTAATGTCAGACCATTTAAAGCGCCTCAATGCCCCGGACTCATGGCATATCGCAAAAAAGACCAATACATTCATCACGAAGACATCTGCAGGGCCGCACAATGCGAACGCATTGCCGGTTGCAGTCTGGCTCCGGGACCGGATGGGCTTTGCCCGGACAATGAAGGAAGTCAAACAGATCCTTTCCCAAAAAGATCTCATCATCAACGGGAAACCTTGCAGGGATCCGAAGATGGGGATCGGGATCTTTGATGTTCTCACGCTCCCGAAGATCCAGAAATACTATCGGATCCAACGGGATGACCATGGTCGGCATGCTTCTGTGGAGATCAGCCCGGATGAGGCAAAAATACGACTCAGCAAGATCCGTAACAAAACTATTATTCCCGGGGGGCGTGTCCAGCTCAACCTCCGTTTCGGCGCCAATATAATCGCCGATAACACCTATAAGCCTGAAGATACGGTAGTCCTGTCGCTTGAACCTGAAACCCGGTTTAAAATTATCGATCATTTCCCGTTCGCGAAGGGTAATGTAGCAATGGTCACAGGAGGGCGGCACTCCGGGAAAGTAGCCCGGATTGTGGATATTATCAAAACCACAGGAAGTGTCCCGAACAAGGTGATTCTCGAAGATATAGAAACCAAAGGCCAGTTTGATACAATCACTCCCTATATCTACATGATTGGCAGGGAAAAACCGGCGATTACCAATTGGGGGAGTAACCAGTGACTTCCATGCGTGATATCTACGTCGACAAGGTTGTCGTCCACATGGGAGTCGGCGAAAGTGGCGAAAAGCTTGTCAAAGCCGAAGAGATCATGAAGACAATCACCAAACAGACTCCGGTAAGGACCATTGCAAAGAAGACCCAGCCGGCGTTTTCCGTAAGGAAGGGGGCACCAATAGGTTGTAAGGTGACACTGCGCGGAAAACACGCACAGGAGTTTGTCAAAACATCCCTGGGTATCATTGAGAAGATCCTCTTTGAAAACCAATTCGACAAAAGCGGTAACTTCTCATTTGGTATTGAGGAGCACACGGATTTCCCCGGAATGTCCTACGACCCGCAGATTGGCATCTATGGAATGGATGTCAACGTTGTCCTTGAGCGAAGGGGTATACGGATCACCCGCAGGCGCATGGAGCAGAAAAAACTTCCTGAAAAGCAGCGTGTGAAAAAAGCGGATGCAATTGAATTCCTCAAACAGAACTTTCAGGTGGAGGTGCGCTGATGGCAGGAGAGAGAAAGAAGAAATACGGTCGTGGTGCGAGTGAATGCAAGATGTGCGGGCGCAAACAGGGACTTGTGCGCAGGTACCACATCATGTTCTGCAGGCAGTGCTTCCGCGAATGGGCCCCGAAGATGGGCTTTAAGAAAATGAGCTGAGGGTGAAATAATATGACACGTTTAAATCCAACAGCAGACGGGATGTGCACCCTCAAGAACGCCGGTGATACCGGAAAGTCTGAATGCATCATCGAACCCGCAAGCAAACTGCTCGGCGCCATGCTGCGCATCATGCAGGAATCCGGCTATATTAAAAGTTTCGAATTTATTGAAGATGGCAGGGGAGGACAGCTGGTTGTTCACCTGACCGGAAAGATCAACAACTGCGGTGCGATTTCACCGCGGTTCTCGGTACAGCTTGAGGAAATGAAATACTGGGAGAAACAGTACCTGCCGGGCAAAAATTTCGGCATTCTCCTGCTCTCCACTTCGCGCGGCGTCTTATCACACGAACAGGCGAGAAAAGAGGGTATCGGCGGGGAACTCCTCGGGTATGTGTATTGAGGTGGAGCCATGACAACAGTACGGAAAATCAGGATACCCGACGGGGTCAAAGTGCAGCTGGATGGCCCCCTGCTCAAAATCACAGGACCCAAAGGACAACTCGAGCGCAACGTCAGGTTCCCGCAGGTGACTGTAACAAGCGATGAAAAAGAAGTTGTTTTTGCCACGGAATCAAGAAAAAAAGCGATCACGGCAATGGTTGGTACCTTTGAAGCACATACCAAAAATATGTGCAAGGGTGTTCTGAGCGGATTCGAATACCGCATGAAAGTGGTGTACGCCCACTTTCCCATCCAGCTCAAACTGCAGGGCAGCAAACTCGAGATCAACAATTTCCTCGGGGAGAAAAAGGCACGGTATGCCAAGATTGAACCGGGTGTCATGGTAAAGGTCGCAAGCGATGAGGTTGTCCTGACCGGCATCAACCGCGAGCTGGTCGGCACGACCGCAGCGAACATTGAACACGCCACCCATATCCGGAACCGCGATCCGCGGGTGTTTCAGGATGGCATATTTATCGTTCAGAGGGGTTGAAACCAATGGCAGATGAAATTAGACGACTGATTCAGATCCGCACCCGTAAGGGCGCAAGATTCAAGCGCGACGGCTTTGGCAAGAAATCCCAGATCTCTGATTCATGGAGAAAACCCCGTGGGCAGCACAACAAGCAGCGGGAGCAGAAAAAGGCAAAGGGGAATCTTCCGAAACCCGGATTTGGCAGCCCGATCGCTGTCCGCGGCATGCACCCAAGTGGCTTCTACGAAGTGCTGGTATATACCGTCGATGACCTTGAAGGACTGGATGCAAAGACGCAGGCAGTCCGGATTGCTGCAAAGGTTGGTAACCGCAAACGTACAGGAATTCAGGAAAAAGCCCTGTCCGCAGGTCTTAAAGTGCTCAATGCGCGGGAAATAACCTCTTCCTTAAAGAAAACACCGGTAGCCCCGGTAAAAGTAAAGGCAAAGAAAGAGAAGCCTCAGAAGAAAGAACAAAAGAAAACGGCTAAACCCAAGTCCATGAAAAAAGCAAAAGAGGCACCTAAGGCAAAGGAAGAGAAGAAAATACCGGCAAAACCCGTTTCAAAGAAGACGGTAAAATCCGAGCCGGCAGAAGAAAAACCAAAGAAGGCGGAAAAGCCCAAGGCGCAGAAAGCAAAGGCAGAAGCCACTGCAGAGAAAAAACCTAAAAAATCCTCAAAACCAAAGTCCGAGTCAGCAAAAGAGACAAAGACAAAACCAAAGACTGCACCAAAACCGGCAACCAAACCCAAGAAAAAGACCGGTACAGGGGTGAAGGACAATGAGTGACCTCGCCAGTCAAAAGCGAATTGCCGCTGCAATCCTCAAGTGCGGCGTGAACCGTGTATGGTTCAATCCAGAACGATTATCCGATATTGAAAACGCCATATCGCGCGATGACTTACGGGGACTTGTCACCGACGGCGCAATCAAAGCGCGCCAGAAAACCGGTGTGAGCCGCGGCAGGGCACGGGCAAAGATTGCAAAACGTTCGTACGGGCATTGCAAAGGACCCGGGCGGCGGAAGGGTGCAGCAGGCGCCCGCCACCCAGGCAAACGGTCATGGATCCAGAAGATCCGCGCAATAAGAAAAGCGCTGGTTGCGCTCCGCGAAGCCGGGACTATCGACCCGCACATGTACCGGATTCTCTACCGGAAAGCTGCCGGAGGGCAGTACAGGAGTGTCGCACACATGAAAGCGCAACTGGAGATCCTTTCAGGGAGGATGAAGTAACATGGCGACAGGAGCACGGTATTTCGTCCCCTTCCGCAGACGGAGGGAGGGCAGGACCGATTATTATCAGCGGACAAAGCTGGTCGTCGCTGATGTGCCACGGATGGTTGTACGCAAGACCAACCGCCACATCATCATCCAGCTGGTCACTGCCGAGATGGACGGCGACCGCACACTGGTTGCGGCAAATTCATCGGAACTTGCAGAATTCGGTTACAAGGGATCTGCGTCCAGCACGCCGGCAGCATATCTCACCGGGCTGCTCTTTGCGGCAAAAGCGCGCAAAGCAAACTACGGGGCAGCAGTGCTTGATATCGGTCTGAACCGCGCAACCCCCGGTGCACGTGTCTTTGCGGCATTGAAGGGAGCAGTCGAGGCGGGGTTTGATATCCCTCACGGCGAGGAGATCCTGCCCGACGATGCACGGGTAAAAGGAGCGCATATTGCTGCACATAACAAGAATGCAGGCGATCTCGTACAGAATGTCGAACAGGTGGCAGACGCCATAAAAAAGGAGCTGGTATAAATGGCATATGAAAAGGAAGAGTGGCGCCCGGTCACCGGTCTTGGCAAACTCGTCGCCTCGGGCGAGATTAAAAGCATCGACTCGGTGCTTGAGAGTGGAAGGCCCATCAAAGAACCCCAGATCGTGGATATGTTCCTTCCCGATCTCGAGGACGAAGTCCTCGACATCGCCATGATGCAGCGGATGACTGACTCAGGCCGCCGTGTACAGTTCCGTGCGGTTGTCATTGTCGGCAACCGGAATGGGTACATCGGTTTTGGGCAGGGAAAGGATGTCCAGGTCGGAGATGCGATCAAGAAGGCAATCGTAAAAGCGAAAATGAATATCGTCAAGGTCAGGCGTGGTTGCGGCAGCTGGGAATGCGGATGCAATCTCACCCATTCGATCCCGATGCAGGTGAAGGGGACTGCCGGCAGTGTACGTGTCACCTTGAAACCGGCACCTCAGGGTATCGGTCTTGTCACCGGTGATGTAAGCAAGAAAGTGCTCGAACTTGCAGGCATTAAGGACGCATGGACATTTTCCCGCGGGCAGACCCGAACCACGATCAACTTTGCAAAAGCAACGTTCAATGCGCTTAAGCAGACGAATATGACGAGAATCGGGGGGTCACCGTAATGTACGCGGTCGTACAGGTACGTGGGGTTGTCAATACACGCCGGGACATCAAGGACACGCTCAAGATGCTCCGCCTGCACCACATCAACCACTGCGTGCTCGTTTCGGACACTCCTGAAAACCTCGGGATGATACGGAAAGTCAAGGACTATGTTGCCTATGGAGAAGTGGATGCAGTAACCATCGAGACGCTGCTGCGCACCCGCGGGCGCGTCGTTGGTGATGCAACGCTGACTGATGAATACATCAAGGCGAATTCAACCTATAGCGGCATTGGAGAGTTTGCACAGGCACTCTCGAGTGCCGAGATACGGCTCCGGGACATCCCCGGACTAAAACCGGTGCTGCGCCTTCATCCCCCACGAAAAGGCTACAAGACAACAAAGCGCACATTCGTTCAGGGTGGAGCGCTTGGCTATTATGGTCAGGAGATCAACACTCTCCTCTATAAGATGAGGTGACTCGATGCCAACCAACAAACGTTCAAAATACCGCGGATCGCGGACATGCGGGGGCGGAACACACAAGAACCGTCGTGGCGCAGGCAACCGCGGTGGGCGGGGGCGCGCCGGCATCAACGCCCATCACTTTGTGAAATGGTATCTGGAATTTGGTGGCCCTGTCTTCGGAAAAAATGGGTTTGTGAATCAGACACAGACGATCGTTTCCACGATTGATGTCGGAATCATCGATCAGATTGTGCCTTCGCTGCTTGCACAAGGGATTGCCAAAAAGGAAGGGGATGTAGTTGTGATCAATACCGCAGACATGGGCATTGAAAAAGTGCTTGGCAGCGGCAGGGTCACGAAAAAATTAAACATCTCCGCACAGGCATTTTCAGAGCAGGCAAAGGCTAAGATCGAGAAGATGGGCGGCAAGGCGCAGGTAGTCTGACCCCCACATTTTTGGTGAAATAATGGGAGAATTGCTGGATCGGTTGGAACCTCTGCTCGCTGCGATGCCCGCAGTCAAGAGCCCGGAGGGGCATGTTCACTTCAAGAACAAACTGCTGTGGACCCTTGCAGTCCTGATTCTGTATTTTGCGCTCACGAATATCCCGGTGTTCGGGCTCGCTCCGACATCACAGGATGTATTTTTATACTGGCGGGCTTTACTCGCCGGCGCGAGCGGTTCGATCGTACACCTCGGCATCGGGCCGATCGTCACGGCATCCATCGTGCTCCAGCTGTTAAAAGGTGCGGATATCCTTAATATAGATACAAATGAGACCCGCGGTCAGATCATGTACATGGGCCTGCAGAAGATCCTGATCATGGTTATGATCGTGGTCGAAGCGGCACCCAACCTTGTCGGCGGCTTTATGCGCCCGGATCCGACCATTGCTGCCAATTTCTTTGGCGGCAACCTGTTTGCGGTCTCGCTCCTGATCTTTATCCAGATATGCATTGGTGGCTTCCTTGTCTTCATGCTCGATGAAGTCGTCACGAAATGGGGCATCGGGTCCGGTGTCGGTCTCTTCATCATTGCAGGTATCTCCCAGGCAATCGTGAATGGGTTCATCAACTGGATACCGGTGAGTGACCCGTATCCCGTTGGGTTCTTTCCCCGGTTGATCGCGATTGGTATTGACGGGGCAAGCTATATCCAGTATTTCGGAAAAGATATTCTCGCTTTTGTCACGACAATTGCCATATTCTTAATCATCGTCTACGTTGAATCGACACGTATCGAGATCCCGCTTGCTCATGCTCAGGTGCGCGGCGCGCGAGCCCGGTTCCCGGTAAAACTGATCTATGCCAGTGTCCTGCCCATGATCCTTGTCCGTGTCCTTCAGGCAAACATCCAGATGCTGGGCATGTTCCTGTCAAATATCGGCATTAAAGTTCTGGGATCATTCAATGGTCAGCAGCCAGAAAACGGCCTCATGTACTTCCTTGCTCCTATAAACGGCCCAACACAATGGATGTGGTGGATGACCGATCTCGGCCACCCGGCATGGGAGGTCATTTTACGTCTCGGCATAGATATCACATTTATGGTGGTTGGTGGTGCCATCTTTGCACTGTTCTGGATCAAGACTGCCGGGCTTGACTCAAAAGATGTCGCCCGCCAGATCCAGCTTTCAGGAATGTCCATCCCCGGCTACCGCCGCAACACGCAGGTACTTGAGAAGTACCTTGACCGGTATATCCCCAAGGTCACGGTAATCGGCGGAGTTTTCATCGGTCTACTCAGTGTGATTGCAAACATGTTCGGGGTCATTGGTGCCGTCAGCGGCACCGGACTTCTGTTAACGGTGAGCATCACATACCGGCTGTACGAAGAGGTCGCCAGCCAGCAGATCATGGAGATGTACCCGTTCATGCGGACATTCTTTGGAAAGGAATAATTACAGGAAGAGAAGTATGGTCGGAAAAAAGGTTATCATCACCGGAGTGCCGGGTGTTGGAAAGACGACGGTTGTCAATGGGGCACTCAAAAAGCTAAAACAGGAAGGTATCGAATACCAGTCGATCAATTTCGGGACATTCATGTTTGATGTAGCAATGGCAGATGGCACGGTGAAAGACCGTGACCAGATGCGTTCCCTTGACAAAACGGTGCAGAAGCGCCTACAGCAGAATGCAGCACAGGGAATTGCAAAGATCGCCGGCAACGTGCTCGTCGACACTCATGCATCAGTAAAGACGCCAAAAGGCTATCTTGCAGGGCTTCCCGAATGGGTGCTGCACGAGATCATGCCTGACCTCATTGTCCTTGTTGAGACCGATGATGACCAGATCCTGATGCGACGGCTCTCTGATGAGACAAGAAGCCGTGACAAGGAAGGCTCAAAAGCAATTGCCGAACACCAGCAGTTCAACCGCGCGATCGCTGCATCCTATGCAATGCTCACCGGCTGCACGATAAAGATAATCATTAACGCAGATTTCCTGCTCGATCATGCAGCCGACGACATGGCAGCCGTACTTAGGTGACTACATGGATTTTGGAAAGATCTGGGAAAAATACGGTCTCTACATCGCGCTCATCTTCATGATGCTGATGATGTTCTCATACAGCATTCCCGGGCTCCGCGATTACGTCGGTCAGAGCATCGATATAGTGTTTGCTCCCTTGGTTACGGAATTCAAAATTCCTTTCTTCATCCTTATCGTGATTCTTTCTGCAATTACCGGCTTGTACTCCTCTATCATCCAGAAATACACCATCGATTATGAAAAGATGACCACTTCACAGGAGCGGATGAAGCAGTTCCAGACAGAATACCGCGAGGCGCAACTATCTCAGGATGAAAAACGGATCAAGAAGCTGGAGGCAAAGAAAGACCGGGTCATGAAGGAGCAGCTTGAGTTGTCCCAGCAGCAGTTTAAACCAATGGCATATATTCTCGTCATTACCGTTCCAATCTTTTTCTGGCTTCTCTACCGGATGAGCCAAATCCACAGCACCATCATTATGCCCTATGCAGGGCTTCATAACCTGAACGATCCGGCACTCTGGGTAATTCCCGCGTGGATCCTCTGGTACATGATCTGTTCTCTGACCATCAGTCAGGTGATCAGGAAAACCCTCAACATCGGGGGCATCTGATGAGGATTACCGTGAGCGGGCTGCCCGGCAGCGGCACCACCTCGCTTTCACGGTACCTTGCAGAACACCATGATTTTTCCTTGATCTCTGCCGGGGAGGTCTTCCGTCAGCTCGCAGTAGAACACAACCTGGAGCTTGCAGAGTTCGGGCGCCTTGCTGAACAGAATGAGTCCTACGACAAAATAATCGACGCCCGCCAGAAAGAGATTGCAGCCAAGCGGGACAATATCATTGTAGAGGGGCGGCTCTCCGGGTGGATGGTCAGTGATGCCGATCTTAAGATCTGGCTCTTTGCGCCAATCGGGTGCAGGATTAAGAGAATTATCTCCCGCGACCATGTCGCAGATGAAAAAACCGCGACAGCGATTACTATCGAACGGGAGCGGTGTGAGGCAGGGAGGTACCACTCCTATTATGACATCGATCTAAACGATCTTTCTATCTACCATATGGTTCTCAATTCGGAACACTGGGGTGTAGCTGAACTCGGGGCAATTGTCGATACCGCGATTCATGGGTTGACAACCAAACCTGACGGAAAATGACCCTGATCCCAACGCCTGTCATCAAGGTGGACCGGAAGAAAACTATGAAAACCGAATATGCCCCTGCGCTCTCATCTATCAGGCTCGTGATACCACGGCACACAACATAGAAGTCCGGTTAATAGAGGCATGGGACACCGATCAGATTATTGACCTGTACCGCGCAGGCGGCTGGTGGAAGGATGAATACGATCCTGCCGGCATTCCCTCCCTGATTTCCGGGAGTCTCCTATTTGCCGTAGCAATCGATCCGGCAACCGGGTCCGCAGTCGGAATGGGTAGGGTGCTTTCTGACGGGGTATCTGATGGTTACATCCAGGATCTCGTCGTTCTCCCACGATACCAGCGGAGGGGTATCGGCCGCAGGATTGTTGCGCTCCTCCTTAAGGAATGCCGGGTACGCGGTCTGGGGTGGATTGGGCTTATTGCTGAACCCGGGTCAGAGAAATTTTATCTCCCGCTGGGGTTCCAGCACATGAAGGGATATGTTCCCCTTCTCTATGATACGGAGAAATAGATGCTCACAATCGATGATTTCAGGCCGGTCACGCTGCAGGATCGCACCTTCTTTTCCGATCATTATGCCCGGTATCCCCAGACGCACAGTGACAACACCTTCACCAACATGGTATGCTGGAACCATTACGCCAATTACCGGTACGCGGCTGTCAACGGCTCGGTGATTTTGTCGAGCACGATTGATGGGACAACCCGGTTCCGTCCCCCTGTTGGTCCCCGTGATGCAGACCTTGTCAAAGAGGTCATCAGGCTTGCCTGCAGGGAAAGTGATGATGAGCCGGTGGTACTCATCGGGCCGGAGACATCTATATGGATCCAGTCTTTCTGCCCGGATCTCACTATCATCCCGGACCGTAACCACTTCGAGTATGTGTATGATGCACGGGACCTTGCTGACCTCTCCGGGGGCAGCTATCTCAATATCCGTCGGCAGCTCAACAGGTTCAGGAAAAACTGCGCCTATTCAGTCGAACCGATCACGGCAGAAAACTGTGATGAAGTAAAATCATTCCTTGTGAAATGGTGCGAATGGAAAGGATGCGAGGGCGATCCTGTTCTCGCCCATGAAAAAGAAGCGATATTTTATGCAGTCGATCATTTCATAGAACTGGGACTTTCCGGCCTGATCATACGGGTCGATAAAAACATCGGTGCAATGACTTTGTTTGAACCGCTCAATGCAGACACTGCACTGGTGCATTTTGAAAAAGGGCTTCCTGACTGTGAAGGGATCTACAAGGCGATCAATGCCGAAACCGCTCACGTGCTTTCAAAAAATTTTACCTATATTAACCGCGAAAGTGACCTCGGCGTTGCCGGGCTCCGCGAGGCAAAGATACGCTATCACCCCCACCATATGGTCGAAGTCTTCTCATTGAAAAAGCACAGATGATCCCTTCGATGGAAACTGTATAACCACACCCGATCCTCGCAACAGACCTGTGATAACCGCCAGCATGCCCTTTTTCCCCGCACCAGTTTGCACAATCCCCGACGGGTAAAAAGAAACGTGCCCTCCGGCAGCTGGTGACGCACCCTATTCGGCGATCGGGTTTAGCGCTTTAATGCCAGATGACCTTGATGGCAATCGTAGCGAGAAGCATCCCGAGCACCTTGCCCATGATATCGGTTACAACCTCGCCGAGAATGCGCTGGATGTGGGCTGCATAGTACAGGATCAGCCATGTGGCAATAAGGGCGAGGGTAATTGCCACAAAGGGAAAATCTTCTGGAGTTATTCCTGATGGCAACCCCATCAACGGGATATTTTTATTTCACGAGAAAAAAAAGGACGAGGATCATGGTGGTGGAGGTCGCCCCTGTCATTGAAATAATACGGAATCTGGTCTGGGGAACAAGCACCCATGCACAAAGGCAGAAAAAAATGTAGGGGATGAGCGTTGTGATGACCGAAATACTCGCCAGTTCATCAAAATGGTTGGAAAAGAGAAGGAGTCCGGCACTTATCATGCAACCGGTGACAAGTGCGGCAACCGGAGTGCCACGATGTGAGAGGTTCATCAGGTGGGGTACCGAGAACTGAGATGAAATATTCTGCAGCACTCTCGAAGTTCCGATTATATACGCATTGAGTGCCGAAAGCATCGCGACGATCCCGATAAAAGCCACAATGAGGCCGGCATTTGCGAATAGTTTTGATGCAGCAGTGGCAATAGGTGCGGGTGATGCAGCAAGGACAACAGTACCAGCGCTGCCGATCAGTGCAATATTGAGGAGCAGGTATACAGAAACGACAATGATCATTACCAGCACAAGCGACCGTGCAACCAGGGTATGGTCTTTGGTCTCTTCTACAGGTATTGCACTGATCTCAAATCCGGTGAACGGCCAGTATACAATAATCACGGTTGAAAGGAGTGCTGCTGTGGTCAGGGGGGATATCTGGACAAAATTATCAGCGCGAATAAAAGGCAGCAGCAGAAGGGCGATGAGGACGAGCGGGATGATCTTCAGTGTCGTAAGGATATTTTCCGCAAGCGTGGATTGGGAGATGCCGATGCAGTTAAGACAGCAGAATGCGGTGATAATCCCCATTTCGATGATAAGCACCTCGGGTACTCCGAAATATGTCATGTACTGCCCGATTCCTGCGGCGATCGCAGCTACACCAAATAGCGAAGAAACGATATAGAGGATGATGAGGGGTACTGCGACGCGGGAACCGAAAACAGTAGCAAATAAATTATAAAAACTTCCCGATGTCGTAAACCGGGATACAACGAAGGAAAGGGAGAGCAGCACACAGGCAGCAGACACCGCAACAATAAGCCAAGCGATAAGAGATGCAGGGCCGGAGATTCCGGCTGCTATCCCCGGCACAACGAATATACCGGATCCGATCGTACCACCGACTCCGAGGCTGACCAGCTCAAAAAGGCCAAGGGAACGTTTGTATGCTGGTTTTTCTTTGTCATCAGCGCCCATAAGCGATTCGCGTTCCTAGTAAGATATATATCAGGATCTCTTCTTTAGTGATGTATTCAAGTACACATGGAGCACAACAAGGATCAGAAAAGGCCCCCATAACAGCACATGGATTTTGTAGGAGACAGCTTTATCGAGTAATCCCAGCGTGAGCGGGGTGATAACCTCGTACCGGGTGATCCCAAATCCTGTCAGGACAAGCAAGATGGAAACTCCGGCCAACAGCCATGCAATAATACATCTGTTCTTTCCAGATACCAACATCACATTCCCCTCTCTTGTGTCTTGTTAGTTACTTGACTCCTCTTGATTATGCCCAAGGGACAATGGCCCAGGTACGAGGAGCTGCCGGGCTTCTGTTTACCTGTACCATGTTCACTTCAAATCCTCTCACGCAAAGAAACTCCGGTTCAGATCGCCAAGGTTGGAGTAACCCCGCTGTTCCCAGTATCCCCTGTACCCGGTCTGATCCGACAATTCGATACGCTCGATCCACTTGATCCATTTGTACCCCCATTTATCTTCCGCAACAAGCTGGAAAGGAAAACCCCGTTCTGCGGGAAGGGTCACATTGTTCATCCGGTATGCCATGATGATGTCATGGGTCATGAAATAATCAACCGGAAACGAGGTTGTATACCCGTCGTGGGCATGGAAGATAACCGTTGTTGCGCCATAACGGACACCGGCTTCTTTAAGCAGGTCCCGTACAAGTACACCTTCCCAGAGGATTGTTGCGTCCCAACCCTCCACGCAATGAAGGGTGACACGCTTGGTGTAACGGGTGTGATTACTCAGGACTTTCTCATAGGGGTACGAGAGGGGTGTATTCACGAAACCGTCTACAGTGAGAAGGTAATTCTCCTCGCTGACGACTTGAGTCCCGTGGATCGAGTTCTCATGGAAATCGTTTATTGAAGACAGGCGTTCTCCCTGATATGTCCGGATCTCGACAGGTTTAAGAGAGGTTCCCTGCGAGCTCAAATCAACAGAAGGCGAAGCGGAAATATCGAGGAGGTAGAACAGTCCGATAACCACGATGATAGCAACAACAAGTAATGCTTTTGCAGACATCTGAGAAATTCCCTTTTATTTTCATGGAGCATTGGTGATTATTAATTATCTCCTGATACCTGTTCTTTTTAGTTTGGTTCAATCAAAATAACTCTAGTAATCCAGCGACTTCCCGAAATACTGGTTGTCTGGTAAAGAAATCTCACTCATCATTAGTCCCGCAAGGGTATGTATTACCTGCCTGCATCCTCTGGTTTGGTATCATGTGCAGCTGGCAGACTGGTATATCTATAAACCTGCCGGCAGTTTAATCTATATCAGGAGTATGAAAATGGCTCTCCGGTACAAACACCGCGCTCCCGGTTGTGGGGTGGTCGTCACCGCCCTTGTAGTACTGGCGGTATTATGGATGGCGGCACCCGTATCCGCTGCGTCTGATACGATCGAAGCAGCGATGGGGGAGACGATCAATCTTCACGGGGTCTCTTACAGCAGTGATTCTGTTTACCTGTTCCTTACGGGCCCAAACCTCCCGGCAAACGGTGTGCCGCTCAATGACGTCACAAAGCGTGCAGACCAAGGCGCATTCACTACGGTGGATGTGGACAGCGACCAGACGTGGGTCTACCATTGGGACACCTCGCGGTTGAACAACCGGCTTGATTACGGGACATATACGGTCTATGTTGTCACCGACCCGGTGGACAAATCACAATTGGCAGGGCATCAGTTCAGTACCCTGTCTGTTTACCTGACAAATCCGGGCTTATCCGGCGTTTCAGTATCAGGAGGGGTATCGGGTACGCTCCGCCCCACAGAACATGCAACGGTCCCGGTTATAACATCGATGCCATTAATGGCGCTGCCATCACCGGTACCAACTTCTCCCGTGACAACGACGGTTTTGCCTCCCCCTTCACAGTCACACTCGCAAGAAAGCGGTTTCGGTGCCGGTATTGTAATCATGGAAACCGGGATACTTCTTGCAGTCTGGGCAACAGTTCATCGTGGTCGTCGGTGATCCTGTGGTGTCCCGGTGTCCTGATGGGATCGTGCAGTATTATACACCCGGGCGATCAGATATCCCATGACCGGTATGGATATTTCAGAACTTTTGGAAAAAGCGCATCAGGAAATGAAGGTCGGTCGTTATGAGCATGCGCTGGAATTCTATGATAAGGTACTTGTAACCGAACCCTCCAACCCGACAGCTCTTACGAACAAGGGGAAAGCGTACTATTACCTTGGAAGGCATGAGGATGCAATCATCTGGTATGATCGGGCGCTTGCCATCAACCCGGACAACGCACGGGTCCTGTACGAAAAAGGGTATACGCTTCGCAAGGTAGAGCGGTACGAGGATGCGATCAGGAGTTTTGACCGTGCACTCGAGATTGACCCTGATTTTCTGTTTGCTCTGAGCAACAAGGGGTACTCACTTAATGCGCTTGCGAAGTATGAGGAAGCGATCGCCTGTTTTGACCATGTGCTGGAAATCAGCCCGAACAATATCCGTGCAATGACAGCAAAAGCCATCGCCCTGCGCGGGATGGGAAAAAACGAAGAAGCTATTGAATATTTTGACCGCGCACTGGCGTTTAACCCCATCAATGCATTTATCTGGCACAACAAGGCAATTGCCCTGCGCAACCTTGGCAGGATCCACGAAGCGGACGATTGTCTCTGCATGGCAAATTACCAGACCGGGAGCACTCCCTGATTATCTGGCATGAAAATCCCTTTTCTTGTGATGTTTGGACAAACGCATGAACGCCGTTTTGACGTTAATGCCCGTTTTTAAAAATCAAAAAAAATTAGATGAGTTTAAAGATGGGGTGGTTCTCTGCCTTGACATCCACCCCGATCGAACGCATCGCTTCGAGAGTAACAATGTCCATGTATGCCTGTGCGGTGATCATCGGCTCGACGTTCTCGATCGGGCCGTACATGATCAGGTTCGCACCGAGCGTGCTCGCAATCAGGTTGCACCCGATATCCGGGGCGGACCATGCTGCCTGTTTGATACCTTCCATGCCCCCAAGGTAGTGTTTGGACATTTGTTCGAGGAGGAGGGGTTTGTCCTTATAGCCTGCTTCAAGTACTGAAGGGGTTTTTTTCGTCCCTTTCCAGCGCTTGAGCCAAGTCCATGCGACCGTCATGTTGTGGTAGGCTCCACCGGTTGGATACCCAAAGATCGCCTTGCAGGCAAGGATCTCACGGTATGATCCCCCGGACCCAAGACCCAGCGGCGTTGCAGCGGTATCGAGAATCGGCCGCGTAATGCCGCAGTCTTCTGAAATTGGGATCATGCCCTTCTTCTGCCCTGCAACACCTCCCTCGATAAGCACCTTCTGCCTCCCGGGGACCGATGGATCCGCAGGGTTAAAGGCGAGGACGATTGACGCGTCCACATCACTGTTTTTGAGGACTTCAATCTCCTTGTCGGCGATTGACCCATTGATCGAGTTGTAGATACAACGCTTCGCGAGTCCGACCTCGGTCACCCACTTGCATGTATGCATTCGGGCCTCAGGAGCTGAAGAGTCCAATAAGAATGCGGTCTTATTGTCGATACTGTCGAACCATGAAATATAGCTTTCAAAGGCTGGTCCATATTCCGCCATGATCTGGATAAAGTGCGGGATGCCGGTCAGGTCAGAGAGTTCCTGGCACCTGTTCCAGAGCGCTTCCGCCTTCGGTTTGTCAATCTTTCCCGTCTTGTCATCAAGTACAATCTCTTGTTTGTTGTAGAAGATTGAAGCAGCCAGTACGGTCGGGTACTCGCCCGGCTGTCCACCTATCTTTGTGCCGTTGAAATCCCAGACGCTTTGTTCCTTTTCGAATTTGAACATTTCTTTTACACCTCCATTACATGAATACCATCAATTTCTGGAGCAAAAACAACAGCATCACAAATACGGTAAGTCCTGCGACAAGGCCGTAGAGTATGCCGATATCCCGTCCGATCTTTCTCCCTACACGCTGTGCGACCTCTGCATCGACAAACTCGATCCTCTTCTCGATCTTGTCGAGCCTTTTTTCGATCTCAAGGAACTGGGGGTTTACACCCGCAGCTGCAACCTCGACACCACCGCCAGCCTCTTTAACCTCGACGACCATGGGGTCGGCGGCGAATGCGCCGGGGTCCCTGGCTTTGAGTTCATCCATTTTTGCCTTAATGGTGTTGGTGTCTTCAGCCTCCATGATGTTGACGCACTCGACCTGCTCCTGGAAGCGCTTGATCGCGTCATCATTGAGGTTCTCGATGAAGGGGATCGCACCTTCAGCGCCGACAACCCTGCCCTCCTTCACTCCACCCTTGTGGAGTGCGATCATCGTCTGGCCGGCGAGGTGACCCTTGACCTCGGTACCGCAGCAGAGCATGAAGCGTATGTTGGGGTTGGCGACGATATTGGCGATAACCTTTTCGAGCCCGAGGTTTTCTGTCTTACAGGATCCGCACATTGCAGCGCCTGCATCACAGATACCCTTCTCGTCGAGGTGAGATCCCATGGTAACAACTGCCACCGCGGAGTTTGCATCGCCTGAGATGAAGTCACCCTTGACGGATGGCCAACCACTTGCTGGTGATTTCTTGTTTGCCATTTTTTCCACCTCACACCAGTAATGCCGGCACCAGGATCAGGACAAGGGCGGTCAAAAGACCAGCCATAAATCCGATCACACCATTTGCGGTGACTGCCGAGTCGAGCTTGTTCGTCCGTGCAAGGATCTGCGCCTTGTAGCGGATGCCTTCGACCATATTGTCGATTGCGACCATTCTGACTGGTCCTGCAGGTTTTACTTCTTCTGCCATTTTTTTCACCTCAACCACAGGAATCCAAGCAGGGCAAACGAGACGATCAGACCGATCATCAGTCCCTCGATCTTGCCTGAATATACACCGGCGGCAAATTTGTCGCGGTATCCGATGTTGGTCACCATCTTCTCGATGATCTTCATCCGTGCAGTGATGAGTGCCACCTCTCCTGAGAGCGGGGCGACCTCACCACCAGCTTCTTCTACACCACCGCCAGCCTCTTTAACCTCGACGACCATGGGGTCGGCGGCGAATGCGCCGGGGTCCCTGGCTTTGAGTTCATCCATTTTTGCCTTAATGGTGTTGGTGTCTTCAGCCTCCATGATGTTGACGCACTCGACCTGCTCCTGGAAGCGCTTGATCGCGTCATCATTGAGGTTCTCGATGAAGGGGATCGCACCTTCAGCGCCGACAACCCTGCCCTCCTTCACTCCACCCTTGTGGAGTGCGATCATCGTCTGGCCGGCGAGGTGACCCTTGACCTCGGTACCGCAGCAGAGCATGAAGCGTATGTTGGGGTTGGCGACGATATTGGCGATAACCTTTTCGAGCCCGAGGTTTTCTGTCTTACAGGATCCGCACATTGCAGCGCCTGCATCACAGATACCCTTCTCGTCGAGGTGAGATCCCATGGTAACAACTGCCACCGCGGAGTTTGCATCGCCTGAGATGAAGTCACCCTTGACGGATGGCCAACCACTTGCTGGTGATTTCTTGTTTGCCATATTAGCTCACCTTGATCAGCTGGAATGCAATGACTCCTGCAATGAGTAGTCCGATGGCAAGACCGTACCAGTACGAGTTCATAGTGCCGGCAATCCTGAGCGACATATCCCTGTTCGGGAACGAGGCAAGGAAGTTGCCCTCTCCTGAGAGCATATTCACCATATCGTCAGATATTGTCTCAAGGACACCGACTTTCTCAAGTATTGGTGAGAACGATGCGCCGGCAGTCGTAATAATTCCAATCATCGGGTCAGCAACAAGCCCGTATTCCGGAAGAACCAGAATGTATGCCATTTACTGTCCCTCCACGTCAGGAATTGGTTTTGCATCGAGCCATGACGCTGCGTCGCGCTTGGAGAACTCAATGTACTGCATGTACGTATATGCCCAGCCGACCAGTGCGATAACCAGTGAGATCAGTGCTGATCCGGCAGTTACTAGGGCAAAGGACATGATAGCTGCAACGATCATGCTTAAAAATCCGCATTCAGCGGCAAGCATGAGCATGCGGTCCTGTGTCCAGCCGGGTCCGAGACATGCATTGAACGGGTGCTGGACTGCCAGTGCACCGAGCATGAACGCCGCTGCAATCAGGCTTCCGCCAATGAAGGTTGATTGGAAGCTGGGAAGACTCAGGCCAAGAATTGTGACCGAACCGGTTGTCAGCGCTGCAAAGGTGAACCCGCCGGTCATCAGGACAGCAAATCCCATAAGGGTGAATGCACCTACAACGGCAAGCTCCGTGAGCGACTGGACCATCGTCGGGATCTTCATATTCAGGACTTCGTTTGAGAGGTAGCCGAGGATCAGACCGACGACGGCTGCGAGCACGAGAGCGACGATCGGGGCTGCGACACCAAACTTGGTCGCAAGCAGCATCGCGATCACACCGGATCCAAACGCGATCATACCTGCTGATGGCACACCGGTACCAATACCATAACTGCACAGTACCTTGATTGTGTTGCTGCCCCAGATGAGTGCGACGATCACGGCAAGTCCGCCGAAGAACGAGAACATCTCGGTATTCGTTACCACGTTCAGGTAGGACAGGTAGAGACAGACAAGGCTGGCAATGATACCTGCAACCATGATCTTGGTGTGCGGAATGCCCCCTGCAATAACTTCAATTTTAACTGTCATTTCTCCACCTCACATCACCACGATCAGGATCGCAGCCAGTCCGCAGAGCGCCGATGCGACAGCGGAAGCGACGATTGCCCGCGGCCACCGCTTGAATTTCGGGTCGTGGGGACCTTCGATCGTTCCGGTAATGTTGTATGCTGTCAGTACCGCATTCACAAGGAATATTCCGATGGCGAATATGCCGGCTGCCGAGATTGCAATCGGCATGATCTGCGCCTCGGTTGCCTTCATCATCGTGGGGAGTGTTGCCTTGTATACGTCAAGGATCATCAGGTAGATGAGTGTACCGCCGCCTCCAGCGAGAATACCTCCGATCACACCACCAACAAATGAGACAAACGGAAGACCGTGACCTTCAGTTCCCTGGGATTTGAATTCCTTCTGTGAGTCTCCGGTGATGGGGTCATTTAAGACTTTACCTGATGCTGCAGGAATGCCCATGCCAAAGACATAGATGAAGTTCACCATCATACAGGTGATTGCCATCATCAGTCCCCCGCCGACAGCGCCGGTAAGAACCGCGACGACAAGTCCCTGGTCTGCTGCCCAGGCACCGCCAAAGAGCCCGGCAAGCCCGGCACCGGCAGCCAGCATCGCAACACCGGTTGCAATACCGGGAGCTTGTCCCATTGCCGCCGGAGCACCTCCGACCGGGACGAAGTGGACACCAAAGCCGATCAGGACGCCACCGACAACCATGCCGATGAGTGCCATGAGACCGAGCCCGGGAGAAACCCTCCAGCAAATCCCGAGGATGACGAGCAGAAGGACGACACCCACTGCCATTGCGGTTGGGTTCATTGCACCGCCAGCTGCTGGTTTTGCTGCAACTGCGCTCATGAGGACGCCTCCTTAACCGGCTCAGCGTATGGTCCGTAGGTCTTGCGTGCCCAGACTTCGATGTACCGGTCGATTATGGTAAAGACCAGGATCATGAGGACACCGACAATGATCGCACCCCAGCCGGCACCGATCTTCTCAAAGAGGATCGTTCGCCAGAGTTCGAGGAATACGATCAGACCAAAACAGACACCGGATGCGGGGCCCCCAAGTTTTGCGGTGAAGAACCCGTTGTCCAGTGAGTTGCGCTCACCGGCTTCGGCGTACCGTACAATGTTACCGGACGCCGAGATCGGAACACCTGCACCAAACTTCTGGTTCTGGTACTGGCGTTCCTTACCATAGTAGGGGTTACCGACTGCTGACCCTGCTGCACCAAGTGCAATGCCCCATAACAGACCGAGCAGCGGCAGCGGGAACGGGTGTCCCAGTGCAGCGTTCATGAGGTAACAGAGGGTGACGGTACAGAAGATGGCGACAAATGCATGCGCCATGGTGACCGTAGTCATGGACTTCAATATGTCCACGTAGACCGGCTGCCCGAATTTCTTCAGGCTTGCCGTCCTGCCAAGATAAGCGGTGGTTGCGTACACGCCTTGGACAAAGACTGCGAGGATACAGCCAAGGACGATCGCAAGGACCGCGTTGATCTGCATAGCCATAAATGCCCAAGCGAGTCCGGCGCCCAGAGCGCACCAGAGCCCGTATGCCGGGGGTTCACCGGCGACCGCCTTATTGAAGATGCGGTGCAGGAAACCCATTTGCGGAGCGAGCTGAACCTGTGAATTCGGGTCACCTTGTGATCCGATGTTGGATTCAGTATCTTCCGCAGCTCCGGCTACGGTGGCAAGAGCTCCTGTCAATGCAGTAATTCCAATGCCAAATACAATAGATTCCATTTAGCCTCCTCCCTGCGTGCTGAAGAGTGCACGAGAGTATTCAAAATGCAATGCCACGCACATCGAGTTAAAACTCTTTGTGGTCATTCTAAAATTGGTCTGTACTTGATTAAAAGGTTTCGAAACAAAATTCCTCAAATCACAGTTAAATTTGCCCGTTTTATAAAAGAAGCAAAAATTGCAGGATTTTACGCATATAAATTTACTTTAACGAAAAAAAAGTTGAGTTGATATTACGTTGACATCATCTTATGCATTAATGCCATGACTTTTAGTCTGGCCCCCTTCTTTGGTTTTGACAAAAAACCCATCTCCATTATGGGGGACTCACACATCTCCTTATTGAGCCGTTCGGTTATCTCGTCAAAGATCCTCTTATAGGCAACACAGTGGGGGTCAACGCCTTGTATTTTGCCGTCAGTCGGCGCAATGGCATTGTAGGGGCAGCCGCCCCGGCAATACCTGATATGTTTGCATTCCCCGCATGTCGTGTCAACATACTCCTTATACTCAAACATCAGTTTCCATGCATCGGATTTGGCAAGATCGTCAACGGTGGGATGGTTATACACGTTGCCCATTACGTATTCCGGCATGCCGACGAACCGGTAACAGGGATAGATGCTCCCGTCAGGTCCGACCGCAAAGGTATTTCCCATGCAGTCGGCAAACGTGCAGACGTTCCCCCTCCGGGTAAATACACACCGGAACAGGTCGTTGATATTCATCACATCGATTTCCTGCAGGTGTTCAAGCGATTTATCAAGAAGATATACCAGCAGGTCACCATATTCTTCGGGTTCCAGCGCCCACCGGCGGGGATTTTCCGACCGCAGCGATGGCAGTGCGGGATGGAGCTTCATGGTAAACCCGTTTTTTAAAAAAAAGGAAAAGATCTCTTCACGGGACTTGACGGACTGGTTGGTAAACGTGCAGATAAACCTCACGTTCAGACCATGAGCCTTTGCAATCTCATAGCCCCGCATGGTCTTCTCGAAGTACCCGTTGCCTCTCTGCAGGTCATTGATCTCTTTTGGGCCGTCAATACTGGAGCCGATCGGCACATGATACTCAGCGAGGACCTGGGCGATTTCTGGGGTCATTCTCCAGAGATTGGACTGCAGGGCAAATTCCGGGTTAAGCTGGGGCAACCCACGGCAGAGCAGCGGCAGAGCCTGACGGTAAAATTCAGCCCCGGCAAGGAGGGGTTCCCCCCCGTGAAAGGTGAAGGTGACCCGGTCAGTCCGGAAATCCTTGAGCCATGCGACCACTTCTTTGATGGTTTCAATGCTCATTATCGGAGATCCTTCTTCAGAACTCCAGCAATAGCTGCACTTGGAAGGACAGCCTAACGTCGGAATGAGCATGACATGAAAAGGATTTTTCATTACACAGATTTACCCCTCTTTTCCGTATATTTGTTTTCCTTTTACCCCCGAATCGCCGCAAACAATGAAAACCCGGCAGGTTTACAAAAAAGATCTCATGAGATATCCATACACCGGCTCCAATCGGAAATACGGGATAGCAATTCTTCGCAGATTTTTTCATTATCAGATATAAAAAATTTTACGACCAGGTACCCGATGGTTATGCCGTACTGTCCCGTTCCTTAGGGGTAAGACTCGCAAGAACATCAGCAGTCTTACCCATCTGAATAATTTTCCCGCCACGCATGAGTGCAATCCTGTCACAGATGTCCTTTACAAATTCTAGATCATGCGAGACGACGATAAATGTCTCGTCCATCTCATCACGGGCGTTCCGGATCGAGTATTTCACATCCTGTTTTGTGATCGGGTCCATCGTGCCGGTAGGCTCATCGAGTATAATGAGGCGAGGCTCGTGAATGAGCACCTGTGCCAGTGCAACCCGGTGCCGCTCGCCATCGGACAGTTCGCCCGGAAGCCGGTTGAGGATCTCTTTTGCTTTTTCTTTGGTAAATCCTGCCATGCCCAGCGTGATGAGGGCTTTTCTCATCGCGAGCTCTTTGGGGAATTCTAACCCGATTGCATCGGTCAGGTTGTCGAGCACAGTACGGTGGGGATAGAGATCATATTCCTGGTGCAACAGCCCGATATACTCTTTCGCCCTGCCACGCTGGTCGATGCCGGGTTTGGTCATATCTACCCAGTCATCACCGATACGGATGTTCATCTCTCCGCTCGTGGGTTCGATGATACCGGCGATTATTCGTGAGAGCGTTGTCTTACCTGCCCCGCTCTTGCCGATGATGCCGAAGATCTCCTTCTTTGCAACATCGAACGTAACGACGTTGACCGCTTTGACCACACCGCGATCGACCGAGAAGTAGTGTTTGGTCACGTCGCGTGCAGCAAGAACCTTCTCACCGAACTGCTGCGGGATCTCGTACTCTTCTTCGTGATGATCCTTGACGAATAACCGGATCACATCTTTTGGAGTACCGATTTTCGCAACCTCGCCATCCACGAGGAGAATGGCACGGTTTGCCATGTCCTCGATGACATGCGAGAAGTGCGAAGTCACAACCATCCCCATTCTGTTCTTCTTCGCCGCTTTAGTAAGCATCGCATGCACCAGCCGTGCCGTTTCCGGATCGAGCGTACCTGTCGGTTCATCTGCAAAGAGCATGGCCGGGTTCTTGGCGAGTTGCCGGGCGAGCACGACCCGTTGTTTCTCGCCGCCGGAAAGATCACGGGCAATATGCATCATCCGGTGCGAAAGCCTCACCTGATCGATCAAGTCAGCAGCCCGCGTGATGGCCTTCTCCTGAGGATAATTGATGTCATCTAATGCATGGAGCACATTCTCGATCACCCGATCATCGCCATACAGGGCGAACGTGCGCTGGAACATGATTGCGGTCCGGCGCATCACCCGGGATTTCATCCCATCGCTTTTCTTGTCCCAGAGATCGACATCCGCTGCGACGAGGTGACCCCCGCACTCCGGGCATGTCCTGCCCGCTCTGCTCTGAACTTCCATATGCCCGCAGGTGTCGCAGGCAGCCACATGGTACATGATCGAGCCGGAGGTTGGGGGGTCATCGATGCCCCGGAGCAGGTGCATGAGCACGCTCTTTCCCGCACCGCTCCTGCCGATAACTCCAACGATCTCCCCTTCCGGGATCTCAAAGGAAATATTGTTCAATACTTTTTTTCCTTCGAACTCCATGCAGAGATGATCAACAGAAAGAAATGGGATGGTCATGGTATCGCCCGCTATCAGGTATTTGTTTTCTCTATCTCATCTTCTGGTGCATCCTTCCTTTGGCACATTAAGTGGTCGTTGCCTTTTTTGCAGGCCCCCATTCCCCTGCCTATAACCCGCCCGTATTTGAGCGGCCCGATTCCGTCAAAGGTCGGCATACCAGTTCCTCATGATCTTCGCAGGGAATTATTACACATATGAGCATAAAGATTTAAGGATCGGGGTCCAACAAAAAACGTACGCGGGGGCGCTGCCGTTCGTGCATCTCCCGGAGGTCATTCAGGCGCCGGCGCGTCAGGCATCGCTCTTCCGCCAAGTTTCACTATCCTGGGATTTTTTTATTTTGAACGGGTGCACTTTCCAAAATTTTAAGGGTGGGAGGGTTCTTCACGGTGGCACTTCGGGCACCGGCCTTCTGCTGCTTTTGTGCAGCCGGCCATCTCGATCCCTTTCCCGTTCACCAGTGCATCGGCAATCTTGCGGCGGGCTTCGTGCAGGTCGCGCCATGCGGTTTTGCGCGAGACCCCGAGTTTTTCTGCGGCTTCTTCCTGTTCAAGTCCATCCAGATCGATAAGCCGTATCAGTTCGATCTCCTCTGGCTGCAACGAGATACCTGTGCCTTCCTCTTCAGGACAGCAGTAGGGTTTGTAGCAGCGTGATTCTCCGACTCCTTCAATGATGCGCCGGACGCGGGGCCTTCCCCGCCGTGGACATGGGGGAATTTCTGTTTTTTCGCTGTCCGTCATGCATCCTTCTCCTGTGATCAATCATTCTCTTATCAGGAGAATTAAGGTTCTTACTGCTGTATGAACGGCCGGGTATGGCTGGATCGGGTGGCCTGTTTTTCCCCAGGCTCGGGTTTTCGTATGATGAGATAGCGCTTGGTCGTCCGTCTCTGCGGGGTAGTCACGATCAATTTTTCAATTCTTGCCATCCTGTACGGGCAGGTGAGGAATGACCCTTGGGAGAGCCTGCGGAAAAATCCTGATATTACCGGTGCAGAAAATTCATCCAGCTGAAAATAGGTGCGGAACTCCTGCACCGTAATCCATTGTTCCGACCCGCCATAGTGCTCCATGTACTGTTCAAGGAGTTCAGGAATCTCACTTTTGCGCGCCATAATTTCTATCTCCTGATGTTTCTGTTACTTGGGCTGTCGTGAAGCGGATAATTCCGGGTGATGACTAAAATAATTGCTGATACTGCTAGTTCTCGTTCTTACCGTTCCCCGTCGCGGATCCCCCGACTTTCGCTCCGCCGCTGTTGTACAGTGGTACATACCCGCAGTTTCAGGAGGTATCGGTACTTTTTCGGATCGGACGGGTTTTCACCCTCTTCTCGCGCAATCTTAGCCACGATGAAGGGAAACCTGCCGAACGGCCCGACATTCAGCCGCCGCAGGAATGCGGATACTGTGTTGCTCTGGTAGCGCGTCAGTCCGAACCGGTCGCGGAGTTCGTGCACGGTGATCCACCGCTCATCGGCTGCATTCTCCTCCATGTATGCTTCGAGCAGTTCCGGGATACCGGGATATCTTCTCATGGGGGCACTTCACGAGATTTTCTTAGAGATAACCATATAAAAAAATGGATTGCCTTTTAGGATTCAACCAGTTTTACCAGGTTTTGCATCACTGCATCCACGGCTTTCCATGTGGGAGTATCTGCATGGCGGAGGACATACGGGCGCCCCTCATCGCCGGCTTTCACCATCTCCGGATCGAGCGGGATGGAGCCAAGGAAGGGCACGCCCAGTTCTCGTGCGGCTTTTTCTCCGCCACCCCTGCCAAACAGATCAATGGTATCCCCGCAGTGGGGGCAGACCATCCCGCTCATGTTCTCGATGATCCCGATGACGGGTAAATCCAGTTTCTCGATGAACTTAACTGCCTTGACCGCATCGAGCACAGACACATCCTGTGGAGTGGTCACGATAACGGCGCCCTGGACATTCGGTGCGAGCTGGATAATGGAAAGTGCTTCATCCCCGGTACCGGGAGGGAGGTCTACGATCAGATAGTCAAGCGCCCCCCACTTCACGTCAGCGAGGAACTGCTGTATTACTGCCATCTTCATCGGCCCGCGCCAGATTACCGGCGAACTTGTATCCGGCAGCAGGAATGCCATCGACATGACTGCGAGATTTCCGTTTACATGGACCGGTTCCATGTGTTTTTCCATCACGGCCGGCCGCTGGTCCTCGATACCCAGCATCTTGGGAATGTTGGGGCCATGAATGTCGAGATCGAGCAGTCCGACTGTTTTCCCGTGAGCCGAGAGTGCAGATGCAAGGTTGACGGATACGGTTGATTTACCAACTCCTCCCTTGCCGCTCAGGACGAGGATAACGTGTTTGACATCGATCTTTGCCTTTGGGGGCAGCCCTTTGGGGGCGTGAGATGCACCCTTCGTTTCCGGGTGCTCATCAGTATGTGGTGTCATAATAGTCAGTAACGTAGGATTTCCCGTTGAGAGGCCGCATCCGGACTGTTACCCGAATGCACAGCCTCGAATACTTGGGAACCGTAAAGTGATCATCAAATCTTCAGGAACGTGCATGTGATACATGAAGTTAATGCTCGCACCCCTCGTGATCGGGGCCGTGGGTGCAGCTGCTCTCACCCTGTGCAATTTTTCCGGCTATGAAATCCTTGATTACGGACTCGATTGGGCCCCGCACTCCAAGAAACACTTCAATATTATTTGCGCAAAACAGGTCCACTGCCCGTGGGCCCATGCCGCCTGCGAGGACGTGCGTGACCTTGTGCGAGGCAAGGAATAGCGGCAACTTTCCCGGCTCGTGGCCAGGGCTCTCGAGAATCTTATGTGAAGTTATTTTTGAATTTTCAACAACGTACACTGCATATTCAATACAGTGCCCGAAATGCTCGGACACCATGTCTCCTTCTTTTGCGATTGCAACTTTCATGATAATGACCTCGAAAAATATTTTTTATTCATAGAGGCGCCTGCCGCTCATTGGACCATTTTTTTGTGATTCTGTCCCGTTCATTTTCGGCAGAGCAATTCTCCTGGCACCCGCTTATGTACCATAATTACTCATATGCGCATAAATGCTTAAAAACTTTGGTAAAGGCAACCTCCCAAGAAGCGGAAACATTCCGGTACCAACTTCCCGATCTCACGGAGTGCAAGAGGGTACACGATGGTGCAGGCAAACCAATATTGTAATGGGAATTATTCAGCCCCAGATCGGGTCATCACCAAACCGGTTCATCCAGAATTCCCTTGAGTCATAGTCAGTGCCTTTGCGGATATCTTCAGCCCGGAATGACAACTCATAATTTATACCGTATTCCACGAGAATGTCGTAAGCCTCTTTGATGCGGATGAACGTGGCATGAGAAAGGTCCGGATCATGCTGCGAGACATCCGGGTGCCATTCTTTGACCAGTTCACGGAACCGGGCATGTATCCTGTTCAGGCTCGCCGTACCGGTAATGCCAAGCACTTCGGCAGCTTCGGGAATGCTCATGGTGGATCGGGTTGTCATCGGTGGACTGTAGGAGGGCGCATATGATAAAAATAACCGGATTATTCTGCTCGATGCCGATTACCCGATCCGGTTCTGCGGGAAAAAATGCTTCCCAAAGTGCTCATCTTAAAAAAAAGGGACGTTCATACATGATGGAGGGTTCATGGAACGCGGGAAATCTTCTTTTTTCCCGTCAGGATACAGAACCCGTGTTCACGGGCGTTGACTTCAACTCTTGAAAATCCCGCGTCATGGAGTTTTTGGATTATCTCTTCTGGGGAGTGGAACCGTGCGTGGCGCAGGAATCTTCCTTTTTCCGGTTCAGCACGGTAGTGCCGGAAGATCTCCCCGTCCCGTTCTATAAAACCCAGCACAATAATGCCAGCCGGTACGAGGACCCGGAACACTTCCCGCAAGACTCCGGCCATATCGTCAAGAAAACAGATGACCGTCATCATCACGGCATGATCGAACGATCCTGATCGATATGGCAGGTGTTCGCCAACCCCGATGGCAACCTCAACACCCCGGCTCTTCGCCATTTCTGCAAGGGGGATGGCGGGATCGATGCCGTAGCAGATACCCAGCGGTGCGGCAAAGCGCCCTGAACCGACACCGACTTCCAGCCCGAGCCCCCATGATGGGACTGCTCTGCCGAGCAACCGCAGTTGAGCATGGTAAACCTCCGCATGGTCATCGAACCAGCGATCATAGTCTGCTGCGAAATCCTCAAAGACGCGGCGTTTTGCATTCATTGTTTATCCTCTTGCAGAGACCTGGCAGTTGTCCGGTGCAGCAGCCTCCTGCGAATCCGTTATCTGTCAGCCAGTCTCTTTTTTACCAGCACAAGTCCGTATACCGCTGCACTCACAAGGATGATGGTTGCGCCTGAGGGTATGTTAAGAAATGCCGAAAGGAAAATACCCGTGGTTGTGAAAACGATCCCGAGAAGGACCGCATACAGCATCATGGTTCCCACATGAGATGTGCATTCCCGGCTGATTGCCGCCGGGAGCGTGAGCAGGGCGATGACAAGAATGATCCCGACCACCTGGATGAGCATAACGACCGTGAAGGCGATGAGCACCAGCAGGATCAGCACAAGTCGTTCCACGGGCAGATTGATTACGGTCGCATATTCCTCATCGAAGGTGACCGCGAGAAGATCGTTGAACAGCAACCCTACGGTGATAACAATGACCACGATGAGGACCAGCATGAGCAGCAGGTCCCCCTGAGGCACCAGCAGGATATTGCCGAAAAGGTACCCGAAGAGGTCGGGGGCAAAGCCGGGGGTCAGGTAGATGAAGAGGATCCCGAGCGCCATGCCGGTCGCCCAGACTGCCCCGATGAGCGTGTCCATGTGCTGCTCTGCCCGCTGTTCGAGTTCGCCCATGGTTAGTGCCGCACCAACCGTAAACCCGAGGGCACCGAGCAGCGGTTCGATCCCAAGGAAGTACCCCAGACCGATCCCGCCGAATGCCGCGTGGGAGATCCCGCCACTGATCGCGACCATGCGCCGGATAACCACGAAAGTTCCGATGATGCCGCAGGCTATGCTCGCGAGCACTCCTGCCAGCAGGGCATTCTGGAAGAACGTATAGCCGAGAAGCGAGAACACGGTCATTCCTCCGGCGGATGCGGACGCAGCACCCGATGGGGGTGGCCATGGGCAATGATATCAACCGGGCACTTGTAGGCCCCTTGAATCATATCTTCGGTCAATTCTTTCGAGTCATGGGTATACAGGTGGCGGTTGAGGCAGGCAACCTTGGTGACGTGGGAGACGATCACCCCGATATCGTGGGTGACCAGCACAATCGTCATCGAACGAGCCAGATTCCCGAGAATATCATAAAACTGCGTCTCGGTTGGCGTATCCACAAACACCGTCGGTTCATCGAGAAGGAGTACCTGGGGGTTGCCCACCAGTGCCCGGGCAATCACCACCCGTTGCTGTTCACCTCCTGATAGATTACGTATTGTGCGGTCAGCAAGATGTGTGACACCCATGGTCGAGAGCGCTTTGTCCGCAAGTCCGGTATCCTCGTCATTGAACGTCTTGAAGATGCCAGTTTTCCGGCCGAGCAGGCCTGAGAGGACCATCTCCCGGACACTGATGGGATAATTAAAATCAAATGTCCGCAGCTGGGGGACATAACCCAGGAGGTGCCGTTTCTCACCGGGTAACCCGCCAAGGATGCGGATGGTACCGCAGTCGGGAGGGATGAGGCCGAGAATAACCTTGAGAAGCGTGGTTTTTCCCCCGCCGTTCGGCCCGATGATTGCAAAAAAGTCCCCGGGTAAGACCCGGAGGTTGATCCCTTCAAGGATCACCTCGCCTTTCCTGCTGAGCCAGAGGTCTTCAACCTCAATTACCGGTTCTTCCGTCACTTGCTGCTGACCCCCTTTGTAAATGCAGATGAGACATTCCTGATATTTCCCAGATAATCTTCTTCGAGCGGGTTGACAAGCGCTACACTGCCGCCGATCTCTTTTGCGATCACATCTGCACTTTTTGTACTGTATTCCGGTGATGCGAAGATTACGGTAATATTATCTGCTTTTGCCTGCCGTATGAGGTTTTCTATTCCCATGGGGGTGGGGTCCTTGCCGTCAGTTTCAATGGGGATCTGGAGAAGGCCATAATCGCGGGCAAAATAGGACCATGCCGGGTGATAGACCATTATTGTGTGGATCTGCTTCTGGGAGATCTCGTGGCTGATATCTGCATCAAGCTCGTCAAGCTCCTTGAGGTATGCGTCGGTATTGGCCCGGTACTCTGCTTTGTGTACGGGATCTGCCCGGGCAAGTCCCTGGTACGTGTTCTCTACCATGATCTTTGCATTTTTCGGCGAGAGCCAGATATGGGGATCTGCACTTCTTTGCATTTCAGGTTTATCAGGCGCATTTGGTGCTGCATCCTCTTCATTTGGGTCCTGGTAACCGGAGATCAGCTGTATTCCCGTTGAACTGTCTACGACAGTCATCCGGGGATTGACCCCGCTGAGTTTGTCCATCCATGCCCGTTCAAATTCGATACCCGATCCCACCTTGAAATACACTGAAGCCTGGCCGATATCCTCCAGTTGTTTTGGAGTGGGTTCATGGGTGTGGGGATCAGCCCCGGGGGGAACGAGGACGATAACACGGGCATGTTCACCGGCGATACTTTCCACGAACTGTTCCTGCGGCAGGATCGTAACTGCAACGGTGAGGGGAGTTGTCCCGTTATCTGCAGAAACCACCGTCTCCTGCTGCTGAACACACCCAGCCGCCATGAGCAGGATCATAGCTCCTGCCACAGCACACAATGTCATGATTATGCGGCTGTGTCTGCCTGTCCTGACCAGATTTCTGTTTCCCTGAACCCCTGCAATCTTCTGTTCCTGCATCAAATTCACCATAATTTGGGTTCTACCCAAATTTTAATTTTACCGTTTCCTGGCATTCAGGTTTCAGGACCGGGTCCTGTCCATCTGGTTTCCGATAAGGCAGCCCTCGTCGTGCATAATTTCCCCGCAAACTCCCTGCCGGGGGTGTCCCATAAAATGGCAAATCCTGTCAATTGCCTTTTTAGAGACATGGCTCTCAAACCGTTCAGCTTCGTGGCAGGCTTCCTGCGGGGGGAGACCGTTCCTGGCCAGCATAAGACTGAGAATGCGGTGACGTTTCACGAGAAATTCTGCATGCTGCTCACCGAAATCGGTCAGGCTGACGCCGTGGTAAGGGATATGCGTGATATATCCTGCAGCTGCAATTTCTGCAAGGGTTTTTGTAATCGTTGAAGGATCAACGTTGAACGCTGATGCGATCTCATTTGTCCTGACCGTTCCTCCCGTTTTTAAAATAAATTTGAGATACTCCACTTTACGGGCAGAGAGGGCAAGACCACACTCGGGCTCCATGCAGATGTATATGCACTCACTTCAGAATAAAGTTTGGGCTCATCCCAAACATTTGAGCCTGTCTGATAAGCAGTGACACTTGTTGGACAACCTATGGGGAAAAACTGAAAGATCTCATTTCATTGCACCGATGGGGATGGAATGGCACATCGGGTGCAGGGGGGGATCGTCCGGCTAATCGTACGCGAGCCGGGTCTTCTCGTCCGTGAGCGTTGGTGCAATCAGCTCTTTCCATGCTTTTGTATCCCACGAACCAAGATTCTGGTGGGTTGTGTAATATTTCTGGGGAATCGGATGTGTGCCGACCACCACGTCCATCCCGTATTTCTCTTTGATGAACCGGGAAAAATATGCGATACGGGGACAGGGAGGATAGCCTACGATCAAGCCTGTGGCAAGGTGGATGACCTCAGCGCCGTTGTTCTTCATCTCCTGCGGCACGTACTCGACATTCCCTCCGGGGCACCCGTTGCAGGTGGCAAACCCGACAAGCTCCACATTTTTTCCTTTGTACTGCTCAAACGCACCTTCACGGTTGTGCAGTGCCCGCAGGCACTTGCCCCCGGCGCAGGTCCGGTACCGGTCGCATATGATAATTCCAAGTTTTACCGCATTTTCCATGATCATTTCCTCGACATTTCAGAACTTAAGATTTGCATTTTCATAGACATATATCCGGATCAGCGTGGCAAAAATCCTGCAGCTGTAATGGATTATCCTTCGGGCGTTTGATAAAACTGCCGGTCAGGTTTACATCCGTACAAAAAGCAACGGGGGACCTTGCCAGTGAGGGAGTAAAGGCTGGTTGCGTAATATTTAATACAGAAAAACAGGTAATCTGCATTATTTCCCCTGCGGGGACTTCCGGTAAAGCGAGGACTTTGATCGGCGTAGAAGTTTTCCTGTAGTGGAAATGTTAAAAGGCTGGTTTTTGCTCCAATTCAGGAAAAAAGGAGGTGCAGTTTCAGATTTTTTTAAAGCAGAGATACCAGTCCTTGCACTCATATCCTTCTGTAAGTCTCTTCTCCATATCGGCAGCCGTTTTGGGCGCTGGGACAACAACTTTATCACCTGGCTGCCAGTTGGCGGGTGTTGCTACTTTATACTTGTCGGTGGTCTGGAGCGCTTTTATCAGGCGAATAATTTCAGGCATAAACCGTCCGTTCTGGAGCGGGTAGTAGATCATTGCCCTCATAATACCCTTATCGTCAATGAAGAAGACTGCACGGACCGCTGCGGTCGATGACTGCCCGGGATGAATCATCCCGTATTTGTTTGCCACCTTCATGTTCAGGTCGGCGATGATCGGGAACTGGATCTGGACCCCCATCTTCTCCTTCACGGCATGCACCCATGCGAGGTGGGCCGAGACACTGTCCACGGAGAGGCCGACCAGCTGGACATTGAGCGCCTTCAGATCATCGTGGATAGCGGTAAACGCAAGGAATTCCGTGATACAGACCGGTGTGAAATCCGCCGGGTGGGAGAAGAGGACCACCCATTTGCCTTTGAGACCGGAGAGTTTTATCGGGCCGTGGGTGGTCTCCGCCTCGAAATCCGGTGCCAGTTCCCCGATGACGGGGAATGAGATACATTCAGAAGATTCCATCATTAACCTCCATTCACTTCATCACTTCATCGAGCTGGGCCTTGCCATAAACATAAGCCGGCATACCCGAGAGGAGGAACGTGACCCGCAGCGCCTCTTCAATTTCAGCTTTGGTGACTCCGAGATTCTTTGCACCTGCCAGCTGGGCGCGGACTGCGTGCTGATCACGAAGAGCTGCTGCAATTGCAATGGCAATTACCTTCTTGGTCTTTCGTGTCAGGGCCCCGTCATCCCAGACATGCCCCTCGAATTTCATCACGAGTTCATACATCTTGGGCTCTTTTTCGGTCAGTTCCCTGAAGAATTTGGGCACTTTTCCAATCTTCTTTTCCAGCTTTTTGAGTTCCATTTCTGTTTTTCTGGTAACCATACTTAATCCCTCAACAGATTATTTCGCTTATGCCACGGCAAACGAATTCGCCTCAGCAGGCAATCGGCCTGGAGCAAGACGAATCTTTATCCTGCGTCACGTTTCCCTTGTGACCTGTAACCATTGTTGAATGAAGGGCCTAATTATCCCTCATATGCGCATAAATCATTTAAACATTCGCACCGAACGATGACTACGAAAAAATGTGAATGCACCCCTGCACGCCCAATAGCTGGGCGGGTTCAGGCATTCAATTAACATGGAGGAAATCCGCATGAGCCATCATCTTCTTGACGATCTGTTAGCCAGCCTGCCGGATGATCATACTCCCGTGCGCTCCGTGATGGTTGGTGCGCACTGTACGGCTGTCTGCAGCCGTCACTGTGGTCTTGCCACGACCATTATCGGCGATAAGCCGCACGATCACACCACAATCGTGCGTGATGCAGGTAGCCTGCATCTTAAGAGTGCCCGGGATCTGGCTGAGTATGCCCGCTCCGATAACCCTTTGGAAGCCGGTATCGGCGTGGCGGCAATCAACTCCCTCCTGGATGTGGATGAAAACAATGCTGTTGAGATCAATGCGTCTGAAGTACTGATGAAGCAGGGTGCGGGGAAGAATGTTGCGCTCGTGGGACATTTTCCCTTCATCCCCCGGCTCCGCAAAACCGTGGGGAATCTCTGGGTGATCGAGCTGCACCCGTCGGGAGATGATTATCCCGCGCAATCCGCTGCTGACCTGATCCCCCGGGCAGATATCGTGGCGCTTACCGGCAGCGCACTTATCAATCATACGTTGGACGGGTTGCTTGAGCTGTGCCAAGAGGATGCGCTCGTGATGCTCCTCGGACCTACTACACCCCTTTCGCCGGTGCTGTTCGATCATGGGGTGGACATTATCGCCGGTTCACGGGTCGTTGATGAAGGCGCTGTGCTGCATGCCATCGGGCAGGGTGCAACCTTCCAGCAGGTCAAAGGTGTGCGCCTGCTGACCTTTACCCGCACAGACGTTTCCTCACTGATGAGGGAATGAGTAACTATCTCATGGCAGGACAGGAGAACCATGAGGTACAGAACAATGGTTATATCACCCGATCGAAAAACTTCGCATTGTAATCATCATCTCTCGAAAGAAACCCCCCGTTTTAACACGAGTGTAGCAACTATACCCGCGACAGGCTGTCCGCGTTGGGTCGAATTTTTTAAAACCTGACGGATATCTCCTTGGCTGCCCTGAATTATCAGGATTATAAATTCTGATGCAGATTATCAGATCCGGAATTATGGTTTTTCGAGAGACCGTTGGATAAACGATCCCAAATCGTCTGCATCTGTCCGTATGGTTTCAATCCCCGCTTCAGCAAAGACGTATCCCGGCCCTTTACCCGCGAGATCCTCCCGGGTTACGACAATGTCAGGCTTGAAGGTTACCAGGAAATTTGCCACGGTTATACCTTTTCCCTTAACCACCTGCTGGTGGGGGTTCGCAATCACTTCGGTCCGTTCCATCTTCCTGCTCACTAAATCAATGTCCGCTATGGCAAAATACGGAGCATCCCCAAAATGGCTGCTGATTGATCCCCCGTGATCGGCAAGCGCCACCAGATACCGGACTTTTGTTGTATCCGGGGGCTCATAATGCAGAACAGTATGATCCACATTGGGGACTGCTCGTTTGATCTCCCGCTCAACCCGTTGACTTATCTGGTGTGCCCGTTCAAGCCCCGAGGTCCTGAGTGTAATATCGGCCTCGACAAACATGTATCTCCCCGAATTCCTTCCCATGATCTTTCGCACATCCACCACGGCAGGATCCTGCAGGATGGTTGAGCGTATTGTGTCGAGGGTCTGTGTGTCGATGGAAGCATCGAGCAGCACCCGCATACCGTTCACCAGGATGCCCCATCCTGCCTTCACGATCAGGATGGCTACGATCATTGCGGCAATCCGGTCAACAGGAAATTGCATATACTGCCCCAGAAGACCAAAAAATACGACCGTTGAAGCAAGCACATCGGCAGTGAAATTTTTCCCGTCAGCAATAAGGCCGGGAGAATTGAACTGCGTTCCCATGCGGACTTCGTACCGGCCGAACAGGAAGGGGACAAGGATCAAAGCTGCAACCAGCACGAGCACCCACCCGCTGAACTCGTGGATCTCTGATGCGGAAAAGAGTGCCTGGTACACGATCTCGTATGCGGTGCCAAACAGCAGGAGGGCAATGATAACTGCAACGATATTTTCCACTTTATACATCCCATAGGGAAAACTGCCGCTCTTTCTTTGCGAGATGACGAGGCCAAGGATCAGTGCTCCTGACCCGATTATATCGATAAACGAGTGAACAGCATCGGCCGCAAGCGACAGGCTTCCCGTGGAGAAAGAAAGGGCGAGTTTAATTGCAACCAGACCGGCATTTACCAGCAGGGAATACAGTGCCACCCGGACAAGGATCCTGGTATCGTTTGTTTCGCCTGCGGTCATAAAAGTCCTGTTTTTATTGTGTTTTGGTTTTTACAATTCAATTAACTATTGCCGTTGTGGCAAACCGGTCATGGATGCGTCTCTTGTTGCCCGGTCCAATACCTATATTAATGATGTGAATATATATTCATAACTTGAGGCGAAACAGATGCCTGGATTAGATCAGACTGGCCCGGCCGGGTATGGACCCGGTACGGGAAGGGGCATGGGCCCCTGTGGAAGAGGGATGGCTATGGGATGGGGATTACCGTATGGTCCTGGTCAGGGTTTTGGCCGGGGCTATGGTCGTGGATTTGGCCGGCGCTTCGGCAGGGGCAGGGGGTTCTGCCGGAATTACGGTATGCCGATCCCTCCACGGTCAAGGGGTTACCCGATCCAATATCCTTAATAGGATGTGAATATATATTCATAATACGAGGTGAAACATATGCCAGGATTTGATGGAAGCGGCCCGGGTGGGTATGGACCCGGCACGGGGAGGGGCATAGGCCCCTGCGGCAGAGGTATGGCTATGGGAAGAGGATTCGGCCGGGGCTTCGGCAGAGGCCGGGGTTTTGGTGCGGGATTTTACGGGAATTACGTTGAACCCGAGCCATTGAGCAAGGAAGCACAGAAGCAGCTCCTTGAAGCTGAACTCAAACGCATTGAGGCAGAAAAGACTGAAATCCAGAAACGGCTTACTACTCTTGAGTAATGCCGGGAAGACGACGCTGCAGGAGGGTGGGCCAACAGCCTGCCTTCACGTCATTTGGACCTGCGAAAGCAGGGAGCAATAAACCTGAAGAGGCAATCCTCTCTATTGATGAGTTTGAAGCTGTCAGGCTCAAGGATCTCGAAGGGCACGACCAGAGCGAATGCGCTGCAATGATGGATATCTCGCAGCCGACATTTCACCGGCTGGTGGTCTCTGCCCGAAGGAAAATTGCCGATGCGCTGACGCATGGGAAGACCATTAAGATTCAGGGCGGGCATTACCGGTTCTGATCCGGAAGTTCAGCCAGCATTCCTCTCAGGGACAGAACTAAAAGTATAACGCAATTTTCTGTTTTCCGGTAAATCGTATCGGAACCATTCATTGCCCATCCGATTTCTTTTGTGCAAGGTATGCCCGGACGGGAAAACGTTTCGATCGCTCTGCGTCCATCCAGACCGTGAATTCAAGGGTGTCAACGAGACGGAAACCACATTTTTCCAGCCAGCCGCGCACCTTGTTCACGGTATGGCGATACATAGTTACAGATGAGCTGGTACCCGTGTGTTCCGGGCCAACGATGACAGTGGCATCTTCTCCCTGCTCCCGATCACCGGTCACAAAGACGAACACACCCCCGTCCCGCAAAATCCGGCCGATCTCCCAAAAAACCGGTGTAAGGTTCTCAAAGAACTGAAATACACCGGTCGAGAC